>Ga0075163_10006789_pt1 | contig 15188 bp, 12 predicted proteins | sample JI1023141ADNA_FD_71478 | JGI IMG/M metagenome (GOLD analysis project Ga0075163, IMG submission 71478) | Wastewater effluent complex algal communities from Wisconsin, to seasonally profile nutrient transformation and Carbon sequestration -... | ecosystem: Engineered > WWTP > Effluent > Algae... | reverse complement strand
GGACTTCGCACTTTCATAATATTCTTTAAAAACTAATGATGATTTAAAATCAAATACTTTATTCGTTTATTGATTATTTAATTTACATTCTAATTTATAATTCCAAGAGGTTCAAATATTTTTGTAATTTTTTTCTTTCCTTTAATTTGAATTGTATCAATCTCTCTAAATAAAATTTTATCCTGCAATCTAAGTTGTACTTTTTCTGTAACAAGGATAGATACTTGATAAAACTTAGTTAAACTCTCTAACCTCGATGCAATATTTACAGTATCTCCAATTACTGTATAATCCATTTTATTAATTGAGCCAATATTTCCTACAATCACTTTCCCTACAGCTATTCCTATTCCGTGGGAAACTTGTCCCGTTGCCATTTTTCTTCTTGCCCGGTTGTAGGGAATAAGAGCGCTGATCATTTCTAAAGCACAATTAACTGCATCAAAGTCTTTACCTGAATCAAAACGAGCCATTATACAATCACCAATCAATTTATCAATCACTCCACCATTTTCAATAATGATCCTGTTAAATGTTTTGAAATAAGAATTTAAAAAATTTACAGTTTGATTTGGATTTAATTTTTCTGAGAGGTCTGTGAAATTTCTTATATCACAGAATAAAATTATTTTTTCTTCTAATTCTCCCAGGTTTAATAACTCTTCATTTGCGTTGAAGTTACTTAAAATTTTTTCAATGTCTCTAGGTGGAACATAGAGTTGAAAAGTTTTACGCAGGGTTTCTTCTTTATGCATTGTATTTTCCAATTTCTTTTGTAGCGAATAATACCCGTAAGACACGTAAAAAGTCATTGTGGTAACTAAAATTAAAATTGAGTCGCCACTGATTTGAATATTTGCAAGTGCTGGCGAAAATTGGTATTTTTTATTCAGGATATCAAAAAATGTTACTGCAAATGGAATTAAACAACTTAAAAACACAGGTAATGCCCGAGAATTTTTTTTATAAAGCTCTCGTAGAGTAACTATAAAAAGAATAAGGCATGTTATAAGCAAAAAAGGAATATGGTATTTTGTATTTAGTAACTCAACTTGATAAATATCATCAGCAAAAATAAAAAGATTAAAAAAAATAAATCCCCCGCCGAGTATGCTGAAAGGTATAATATGATATTTACTTTTGTATAAAATTGCATATAAAAAGAGAGAAAAAATAGGCAATAAAAAACACAGAATAAGGTATTCGATATATTTTAGTATTACTAATTGAATTCCTAAATCCTGTTTAATCTCCAATCTACAAAATTCATAAATAGTTATTGCAAGTAGAAATACTGCAAACCAGAGATACTCTCGATTAGCCGTTCTGGAAAAAAATAAGATAAAAAATAAAAGGGAAGTAGATAAAAATAAAACATTCTTACCAAGCCCGTAAGCCTTTGAAATATGATTTTCTGTGAGGATTTTTTCATAGTCATCAAGTTTAATAATTCCAGAATAAATCCCACCACCTTCTTCCGAGTATGGATTAAATTTTTTCACTTTTACAATTACAGTATTTTCTTTTTTTAATTCGTAGTTTTTTAAAGGAAGTATAATTGGATTTTCGTAAAAGAGAGAATAACCACGTTTTTCCTTAGACTCTGTTGACGAAATGAGTCTTCCATTTAAAAAAATTCGGTGATTATTATCTATGAATCCAAGAAAAAGTCCCCAATCAATATTTGATTCTAAATCAATTGTAATAGGAATGCAATAAGCGAAATATTGAAAGGACTTAAACTGCTCATAAGAAGTTACAGCCGATGGCACCTGGATTTTATAAGGAAATTCTTCACAAGTTTCAGGCGTGCTTTCATTTATACTACTAAGTTGAATAATTTTATATTCTCCTTTAAGGTATTTGGCAGAATCAAAATTAAAAGGGCGACAATACAAAAAGCTCGCGAGACTAAATAGAAGAAGAAAATATATTTTCCTTGAATAATTCATTCTATATGCAAAATTAATTCAGAGTTGATTTAACGCAAAGCAATATTCAAAAAATAAGCAATTATCAACAAGAGAGATATTATGTTCTTATATTTGGCGACTGCAATACTACTTCATTTACTTCCTGATCCCTGTGAAAAAATTTCAGCGCCAACCAAGGGACAAATTTGGAAATTTGATTTTGTTTGGCATTATTCGCCGCTAAAGCTAAGAAATAATTCTATTTGTGGAAGTGATTTACAGGAATACTTCTATATAAAACAAAAAGATAGAGCAAGTTATATTGCAATGAAGAAAGTGAAAATTACAAAAGAAAGCAGTTGTAGAAATAATTCTCTTTTTAACGGAAAGCAAAAACTTTTTCGTGGAATGTTAGAATCTGTCAAAGAGGCTAATATGAATTTATCTTTAGCAAAAGAAAAAGAAATTCTATCAGAAATTGTAAATCTGAATGATAAAATAGAACACGCAGGCACCTATGATTGCACTCCACTAAATACAAAAGGAGTTACTGATCCCGATGATATGTGGGAAACCTGTGAATGTATTTTATACGGATTTTATAAAGGAGGAAAATTAGAACTTGCAGAGAGAATTAAAAAATAGACTTCAAAGTATTGGAATAGTTTACTTTGTAACCTTTTAAAGAAGAAGTATTTCTTATAATTATTTTTCGAGATGACAATATATTTAATCTTAAATTATGATTTTATAGATTCATCTACAGGAAAATAATTTTGTTAAAAAAATTTACCATAACTAAACCCGGCTCAGAAGTATTACCCGAATTAAAAAAAGAAATTGATACAAAAACAAAACCGATTGGCTCTCTGGGAAAACTAGAAGACATTGCAATGCAGATTGGTTTAATTCAAAGCACCACTACCCCAAAACTAAAAAAGCCTACTATCGTTGTTTTTGCTTCCGATCATGGAATAGCAAGGGAAGGCATTAGCCCTTATCCTCAAGAAGTTACTTACCAAATGGTAATGAACTTTTTGAGAGGCGGTGCTGCGATTAATTCCTTCTGCGATTTAAATAATATAGATTTAAAAATAGTCGATGCCGGTGTGAATTATGATTTTGAAGGTGCTGAAAATTTAATTCATGCTAAAATTGGATTTGGAACAAAAAGCATTTTAAAAGAACCAGCTATGAACAAAGAAGAATGTGAAAAAGCTATTGAGCTTGGTTCTGCAATTGTTTCAGAAATTTATGAACAGGGTTGCAATTGCATTGGATTCGGTGAAATGGGTATCGGCAATACGGGAGTATCCGCTCTTTTAGTGAGTAAATTATTAAATCTTCCAATCGAAAACTGTGTGGGAAGAGGAACAGGATCAAATGATGAGCATCTCCAGAAAAAAAAGGAACTCTTAAAAAAGGCAGCATCAATTCATACTACCACAGATGCAATGTCTATACTTTATACTCTCGGTGGTTTTGAAATTGCAATGATGGTTGGAGCCATTTTACAAGCAGCTGAAAATAAAATGATAATTTTAATTGATGGGTTTATTGTAACAACAGCTCTATTGTTTGCTAAAAGTTTTTACAGGGATGTAATTCATTATACTTTATTCAGTCATGTTTCCGGAGAAAGAGCACATGAAATGATTTTAGGAAACATGGGAGGCAAACCGATATTAAACCTTGGAATGCGCTTGGGGGAAGGAACAGGAGCAGCACTCGCCTATCCAATTGTAGCTGCATCCGTAAAATTTTTAAATGATATGGCCTCCTTTGAAGAGGCAGGGGTTGCAAATCAATCATGAAAAGAGAATTAGAATTATTTTTTACAGCCTTAATGTTTTTTACAAGACTACCGGTTCCTACTCTGGAATATTCTCAAGAAAAATTAAATGCGTCTTCTCGCTATTTTCCACTCGTTGGAATTTTAGTTGGTGCGTTAAGCGCCACAGTATTTATGTTTTCAAGTCTAATTCTTCCTTTAAAGGTCGCCGTATTACTTTCTATGATAGCATCTATTTTAATAACAGGTGCTTTTCACGAAGATGGGTTTGCAGATACCTGTGATGGTTTTGGTGGCGGATACACAAAAGAAAAAATTCTAGAAATAATGAAAGATTCAAGAATAGGAGCCTATGGAGCAATTGGAATTTTACTTCTTTTAACTTTAAAATTTTTACTCCTTTGTGAAATTCAACCTATGATGATTCCAATTGTGATTGTAGCTGGACATTCTACAAGTAGACTAATTTCGATTAGCCTACTCTATTCAATGGTCTATGTAAAAGAGCACGGAAAAGCTAAGCCATTATCTACCGCTCTTCCCTTGCATTCTTTAATCGTTGCATCTATTTTTGGTTTATTACCCTTACTTCTATTTAAGAAAGTTTTTGTAATTCTAATCATCATTCCTCTTCTTTTTACAAGATGGTATCTATCGTATTATTTTAAAAAACAAATAGGTGGGTATACAGGCGATTGCCTTGGGGCAGCACAGCAAGTGAGTGAAATAGTATTTTATTTTGGAATATTTTTATTATTACAATGGAAGTTTATCTAGTTCGCCATACCAGAGTTAAACTTCCAAAGAATATTTGTTACGGTCAAACAGATGTTGAGCTTGCAGATAGTTTTGAAGATGAGTATATCGAATTAGAAAAAAAAATTCCAGATAGAAATAATATGGTTTGTTATTCAAGTCCTCTGACTCGCTGTGAAAAATTGGCAAACAAGTTATTTGAAAATAAATTTCAAACTGATCTGCGGCTAATGGAATTAAACTTTGGTTCCTGGGAAAATAAAACATGGGATGAAATAGGAAAAGATAGTTTTGATATATGGCACTCTGATTTCGTAAACAATCCAATACCGGATGGAGAATCCTATCAACAACTTTCTAAAAGAGTTATTTCCTTCTGGGAAGAAATAACTCTTTCCCAAAAAAATACAATCCTAATCTCACATGCAGGCGTGATTCGTGCCCTACTTTCCTTTATTCTGGGATTACCACTGGAAAATTCTTTTCGCTTGAATATTAGCTACGGTGGGATAACAAAGGTTATCCTTAACGACAATCTAATTCAAGTTGAATATATAAATAAATAAAATTTGTTTTAAGTAAGACTATTTAACCTTGAAAGTAATTCGTTTGCTTCTTTTATTGTCTAGCTTAGTATATTAAAGCCAAAAATCCGATACAAAATCTGAAATTGAAATTCTTTGACTGGTCAAAATTCCTCACTAGAATAAAGTCTGAGGCTAATATTAAATAGCCTCTTTTAATCAGGCATTTATTCTAAAATAGATTACATCCCCATCCTGCACAATATAGTCCTTGCCTTCAAGTCTTAATTTTCCCTCTTCTTTAACTTTGAGAGGACTACCGAGACGATCAATGTCTTCGAATGTCATTACTTCAGCGCGAATAAATCCTTTTTCAAAATCAGAATGAATTACAGCAGCTGCCTTTGGTCCTGTGCTTCCGACTAACGTTGTCCAGGCTCTAACTTCTTGCTCTCCCGCAGTTAAAAAAGTAACTAGATTAAGAAGCTTATAAGCCGAGCGAATCATTCGATTGAGTCCACTTTCTGTTTCACCCAGATCTTTTAAAAATTCTATTTGTTCTTCTGGATCAAGTCCAGATATTTCTTCTTCAATTTTTCCACATAATACAACGACTTCTGCATCTTCTTCTTTTGCCATTTTGTAAATTTTTTCTAGAAGTGGATTGTTTGTATTCTTTATGTCAGAATCAAGAACGTTAGCGCAATAGAGAACTGGTTTTAATGTAATTAAATTAAACTTCTGTGCGATCTTTTTTTCATCGGCAGTTAAATCTAAAAGCCGCGCACATTTTCCTTCTTTTAAGACATTGATTATTTTTTCCATCACTGCTGTAGATTCTGCAGCTTCTTTATTTGTTTTTCCTAACTTTTGTAATTTAGGATATTGTTTTTCTAAACTTTCTAAATCAGATAGAATCAATTCATAATTTACAATGCTTACATCTTCAACCGGATCTACTTTTCCATGGACATGCGTTATATTAGTATCTTCGAATGCTCTTACCACATGACAAATTGCATCTACTTCTCGTATATGAGATAGAAATTTATTTCCAAGTCCCTCTCCAGTGCTTGCACCTTTTACAAGACCTGCAATATCTACGAATTCCATAACGGTTGGAATTATTTTTTTTGGTTTGTAAATTTCTGCTAAACGATTTAATCTTTTATCGGGAACTTCCACAATTCCTTTATTTGGCTCAATAGTGCAGAACGGATAATTTGCCATTTGCGCTCCTGCTTTCGTGAGCGCATTAAAAATAGTAGACTTTCCAACATTTGGAAGTCCAACGATACCACAATTTAAACTCATTTAATTTCCTTCTATTTTAATAAGAACTTGGAAAGGCTAATATTGATTAGCTAGATTAATTATTTCATATTAACTATTTACAAATTCTTATATTTATTACTTTTTCTGTAGATTTTTATCTAAATTTATTATAATACTGTTGCTACTTTATTTTTTTTAAATACTTTTTCACTTAGCCAATTTTGGGAATCCATAACCATTTTGTAAAGAACTGGAACTATAATTAAAGTTAAGAAAGTAGCAAATGCTAATCCCCATCCAATAGCTAAAGCCATTGGCATTAAAAATGGATCTGCTCCTCCGATGCCATACGCTGTAGGCAATATTCCAAGAACGGTCGTAACTGTCGTGAGGATAACAGGGCGTAATCTAACACAACCTGTTTCGAGCAATATCTCATAAGAACTCATATCGGGTCTTTGGATTCTAAGTTGGTTTGCAAAGTCAACGAGAACTATTGAATCATTTACAACAATACCTGCAAGACCAACAATTCCTATAAAGCTCAAGAAACTAAAATATTGTCCGTGTGTAACGAAGGCAAGAATAACTCCAATAAAAGAAAATGGAATAGCCGCAGCCACAATCAAAGGTTGAATAAATGACCTGAATAAAGAAACTAGAATTATAAAAATAATAAAGAATGCGATTAAGAATGATCTTCCTAAACTCGCAAGCGATTCTTCTGTATCCTTATTTTCACCACCGTAACGAACACGATAGCCTGGATACTTATCAATGATCTTTGCTGCATCTACCAGTTTTTTTATTTCCTGATTCGCCTTCATAGAAGTTGTTCGCGTTTCATCTAGATTTGCCGTTGCGGTTAATAATCGTTTGCCATCTAAATGATTGATAGAGGCAATACCGGGAAGTTTTTGATACTTTGTCATCCTGGAAATTGGAATCAAATTTCCCATATTGTTATTTACAAATATTTTATCTAAAGAACGAATAGAGGTTCTAAAATTTTCAGGAAAACGAACGCGTACATCTACTTCTTCTTCCGCGCGCTTAATCGTAGTTGCCACTGTTCCCTGGTAAGCGGTATTTACTGCTAAAGCAATTTGTTGAACGGATACACCGGCTTGTGCTGCCAATGCTTCATCAATGGTTAAACGTATTTCATCTTTTCCATCATTAAAATCATCTCCAATATCAATAACACCATCTACCTGTCCCATAACGTTTTTAAATTCCTGTGCGATTTTTTTTAGAGTCGTAAAGTCATCCCTTCTAATTTCAATTGCAACTGGTTTTCCAACTGGCGGTCCACCTTGAATTGCTTCTAAATCAAGAGAAACCAGTTTTCCTTTTAAGTCTTTAAATTCTTCTGGAATTTCTATTGGTATATTTTCTAATTCCGATTGTTTGTTCTTAGCTTTTTCTTGATTGATTCGAGCGGCTTCTTTTTGTTTGGCGACTGCAAGGGCCTTTTCATTCATCAACCATTCTGTTCTTTTTCTTACATAGTTAATAATTTGTTCTGTGCTTCTTTTTCTTTCTGCATCAGGCGTAAGGTAAACTACTACCTGTGCGAAATTTTTTCCTCGTTTTGTAAATGGATCGTTTACATCTTTTTGAATAATTCCAACGCGAGTAACATAATTATCTACTTCACCCGTATGAAATTTTTCTTGAACTCCAATTCCAATAGAATGAAAGAAGTATTGAATTTTGGTAAAAAATCCTGTAACCGGTTTTTCTTGATACGGAGTTAAAAGAGAAATCTCTTTTTTAATTGCGCGTGCAAACTTTTCCGTCTCTTCAAGTGTTAGTCCAGTTTCAGCAGTGATCTTTACGATAAATACTTCTATACCGCCAGGGAATAATTTGAATTTGCCGAACTTTGCATTGAGCGCAATGGCTCCAGCAAAAGTTAATAATAAAATCAAAATAGTTAGCTTAGTATGCCTTAGTGCCCAGGAGAGGGAAGGACGATAAAATCTTTCTCTAACTCTGGCAAACCAATGTCCTTCTTCTTTGATTTCCCCTTTTTTAATTCCATGTTTATTTGCATCATAGATGTGCGAAGGCAATATAAAAAATGCTTCAAATAAAGATGAGGATAATGCTATTATAACTACCATAGGAATGGAATAGATAAACTTTCCAAAGATACCGGTTACGAAAAGCATTGGACCAAACGCAGCAATCGTTGTAGTAATAGTTGCAGTGACCGGAGCTATGACTTCAATTGTTCCACGAATACATGCTTCATAAGGTTCAATTCCTTCTTCTAAGTATCGATAAATATTTTCACTTATAACAATTGCATCATCGACTAACATACCTACGACAATAATAAGACCGAGCATAGAAATTAGATTTAAAGTCATGCCCATATAATCGAGGATTATAAACGTTAGTGCCATAGCTAACGGAAGACCGAGTGCAACCATTATAGCAACGCGCCAACCCAAAAAGAAAAAGAGTGAAATTACAACTAAGGTAAATCCCTGTAATCCGTTCGATACCAATACATCTAAGCGGCGTCGAATATATTTTGATAAATCATTTACATAGGATAAAGTTATGGATTCTTTTTGCGTTGCGCCATATTCTCCGACTACTTTCTTTACTTTGTCTACAAGTTTTATCGCATCGCCACGCTCTTTTTTAACTACAACTAATACTATTGAATAAAGACCATTAACCTTCTCAATGTATTGTTTGTCTTCAAAGTCTTCTTTGACTTTAGCTACTTCTTTTAAAGTTATTGCGCGGCCTGCATCGTTTGATCGAATGAATACTTTTTCTATTTCGCTTTCTGTATCAAATTCGCCTACTGTTCTTACTATAGCTTCTTTACCTGCATCGGCGATTGTTCCACCCGGAAAATTAATATTCTTTCCTTTGAGTGCCATGATTATTTGGTTTGTGCTAAGAGATAATCTATCAAGAGCAAATGGATCTATATCTACATGCATTTCTGCTTCTCTGTATCCACGCCGAACAACTCTTCCTACTTCGGAAATATCAAGGAGTAAATCTTCTAATTGCTTTGCTTTTAATTTAAATTCTTTTTCGGATAATACTGGATTACCGTTTGCATCAGGCTTAACGCCTATATTAATTTCGATGACTGGATTTCTGCTGGAAGTAATTTCCTGAACGATTGGTTTTTTAGAATCTTCCGGTAAATCCTCTGTTCTATCAACAGCAGATTTTATATCGTCTACAACTTTCTGTGAATCCTTAACATTTGGGTCAATTGTGATAACTATACCGGAACGGTTTTCAATAGAAGCTGATCTGAATTCTTTGATCCCATCAACTGATTTGATACTATCTTCGATTGGCTTTGTTACAAGCTTTTCAACCTCCGACGGGGAAGCACCGGGGTATATGGTTGTTACAGTCACAATATCAAAATTAATATTCGGAAAGGCTTCTCGATTCATGGTAAATGCCTTGAATCCGCCAACAAGAATTATCAGAGCTGTAAGTAGATTTAATAAAAGACTTTTGGAAAGAAAATATTCTATAACCTTACGCATTCGTCACCTCGAAGTCAGTGTTGTAAAAAACCTGTAAATGTCAATATAATACAGATTTCTTATACTGAACGCCAAAGGTAATTGCACTTTTCTAATTCAAAAAAATGCGTTTGGTCTAAACGCTTCCAAGTAGTGTTTCTGCACTTTTGCAAAGGGAAGCTGCATTTTTGTTTCTTTGCTATTCTGTCCCAGGGGTTATGTAGAAGCATGATTTTCTCACAGAGCACACTGAGAAAAGACTCAATACTCTCTGTGAACTCCGTGCCCTCTGTGAGAGATAATTTCTTTGCTTTTACAAAGTTTCTCAAGGTTTGTTATACAAATCAAAGATCGGGAAAAAAAGTTCACTCGCATTGATGTTAAAAAATAAAACAAAAGTTAAAGCAAGAGTAAACGCTGCCGCAAGTGGAATGGTCAAATTGTCATCTAAAAATCCATTCCAAGCATGTCCGGAGAAAAATTCTGTTAGCCCCGAAATAATGGCAGAGAGTAAAACAGCAATCAATGCTTTTACATTTAGTCCTTCTTTAGTGAATAGAGCAAATAAAGATCCTTCTTTTGTATTTTGAAAAATAGCCATAAAAAGGACACCAACTAAGCAAGCAGCAATGATAAATGATACTACGCCAACTAATGATTTACCGTTGTAAAATCTGTATTTTCCATAATTAGCACCAAAGAAGGCGGCAACAGGATCTCCTATTAATAAGAATCCAACAGCAAAGAAGTAAAACTCAGGAGGAAAGAATAAAACTACAATTGCATTGGAAAGCATATAAGGAATTGTAGCATTCATTCTTGTTTCTTCTTCCTTTTTCATTAAGGCTCCGAAATTTTCAGAAAACCATTTCTTGAAAGCGGGGTTTTTTAATCGTAAAAATTCAGTTGTTACAAGAATGAATCCCTGTAACATTAAAAGAGAAAAAATAATTGCTCTCGATGCATACGTGAGTCCAAAAGCATCCTTAAAAATATCATTATAATAAAGATAGGGAAGAATAAATCCTAATAGATGAAAAAGCTTTCTTTTATAATTAAAAATACCCATGATTACCTGCTTGGTTTAGATGCCATTTTCATGGCTAATTCCTCATTTGGCGCTACGTTAAAAACTTTGCTGAGCCCAACCATTTGAAGGGATTGTTTCACATTCATAGAAAGATTTAAAAAGACGATTTTATTGCCAGACTTATAGCTCATATCGCTGATTTCTTTTAGTGCTGCAATTCCCATCGAAGAAATTGCTGTAACCTCTTCCATATCAATAATTAACCCACCCTTACGATTGCATTTTCGAACTTCTTCGATAAATTTTTTATAAGTAAAAGAGGATATTGCTCCTTCAAGGCGCATGACAAAAATATTATCAATTTTTTCAACTTGCACTTCGATTTCTTGTAAGCTCATAGGAACATGCAAAAAAAATTAGCCTTGGAATACAAATATATATTTTTGATTTTATAAAAAATTAATAAGAAAACGGTTTCATTCTTGCTAGATTGATTGGTAAAACAATCATCGAATTTAGCGATGAAAGAGTTTATCAAAATTAAGGTAACAGAAGTTCTAAAGTTATTTTCCATATTAGAGCGAGATATTGCCGAGCTGAAAAACACCAACCAGAGCATTAGCGATAACCGCGACTATAGTTATACTCTAAAAAAAAGTATTTCTGATGAGATCACAAAATTAGAATCAATTAAACAGTCGATTTTGGATTTAGAAATAGATATTCCAAAATCTATCTATACAAAAAATCAATCAGAAGAGAAAAGTTTTAAAAATCTTTTAGAAAATATAACAGCAAGTCCTAAAATCGAAAACAAAATTCAAGAAATTTCGGAAACTCCTCCGCAAAAAAAAGAGAGAAAGGTTCACAGGTATTAAAAAAAGTATGAAAAGAATATTTATTATTTTAGTTTTGGCTTCCATTATTGCATCATGCAGATCGGGAGAAGAAGAGCTTGCCGTATTTGATGGCGGCGTTGTAAAAAGAAAAGAATTTAGAGAATTCTATCCAAATCATGAACTTGCTGTCGATGCAAATACAACTGCAATAAAATATCAGACTTCTGTTGTAGAAACTATTGCAGTTCAATCCATTGTAGAAATTGAAGCAAATAAAAAAGGTTATACAAACAGTGATATATATAAATCAATTTTAGAATTAAAAGAGAAGCAACTCTTAGTTAACCTCTATCGTAAAAATTTTATCGAAAAAGCTTTAAACTCAAAAGAAATGGAAATGGCTTTTGGCCAAATGCTTTACATTAAAAAGGATGCTAACGGAAATCCGAATTCTACAAAAGCAGAAAGAGTTTTCTCTGATTTACAAAAATTAAAATCAGACAAAGAAATAAATGCATACATTTCAAAAGAAACTGATGAAGAAGGACGAAAACCAATCAGCGGTTATTTAGAGCCGCAGTGCATGAATTGTTCAGAAGAAAATATATTAAGAGAAATTCTTTTAGAGGCATATAAGAATAATTCTCTGCAGACTTTTAATAAAAAAGAATTTCATGGGGATGTTTTTGTTTATCGAATCATTGAAACTAAAAAAATTAAAGCATCTGATTTAGAATCCTATCTTTCTAAAAAATTCAAAGACTTTCAAGTTTTAGCAAAAGAATTTAAAGCAAATGCTCCGGATGATCAAAAACAACTAGGAGATTATTATCTTGGCGATGAAGTGAAATTAGATAGAGAAGCTCAAATGATTCGTGATAGATATAAAGAGCAAATGCAAAGCCAAATCTGGAATGAGGAATATGAGAAAATTTCTAAAAATAGTGGACTGGAATTTTCGAAGGAAATGTCAACACTAACAGAAGGAGAATTATTAGATTCAACTCCAATCTATACAAAGGCTGATAAAACTTATACTTTTGCAGATCTAAAAAAAGATTATGCAAAAGTTAACATGAAGCCTAATACTTATATACCACAAACAAAAGAGTTACTTTATTTTTTTAATTCTGCCATTTTACCTATTAATCTTTTAGGAGAGAATCCTGAAGTAAAAAGCTTAAAATCGTCAGAGAAATATGAAAGTAGCTTAGCACTCTGGAAAAAAAATATAGCCTGGTCTTTTTTTGTAAGAGATTTACAAGAGGCAAAAATTCAAATTACTGATCAAGAAATTAAAGACACCTATGAAGCCGGAAAGCTCTACGCCTATTCCAATCCTTCAAAGTCAAATCCAAATAAAAGAGAACCTATCCCCTTTGAACAAGTAAAAGAAAAAATCAAAGAAGAGATTCGAACTGCAAGATTGAAAACAGAATTACAAAAACAAGTTGAAAGTCTAAAGAATGATTACCATCTCAAACTGCATTTAGACAAATTAAAAGCAGGATCCGTATAATTATTTGCAATTTGCAAATAATACGCAAATGTAGTGCATTAGATATTCCTAATATACCATATTTGCGTATTAGATTATGCAATACATACTTTGGAAATAATTTTTTTTTATCAAAAACTTATTATTTAGGAAATATTTTCTTGAATTATAAAACTGGCCTATTATAAATGTCGAAGAGGTTAACATTCATGAAAAATCATATTTACATGCTTAGGAAAAAAAGAGGGATTAAACAGTATGATATGGCTAGAGCACTTGGGGTATCTCCAAGTTACCTATCAAAAATTGAGACAGACAGCCAAGAACCGACTGAACGCTTTAAAGTGAACGTAGCAAAATTTTTAAAAACATCCATAGAGAAACTCTTTAACGATCTTCCAGTAGAAGAAATTTTTCCTGAATTTAGCACTGGTCTTACAAACAAGCTCTGGGCGAAACGAAGAGAAATGGGAATTAAGCAATACGACATGGCTAAGAAATTGAAAGTATCTACACCTTTTCTTTCCAAAGTTGAGCTTGGTTTATTAGAGCCTACAGATGAGTTCAAGCAACTTGCTTCCAAAGTGTTTAAAATGGAGCAGTCAGAGTTATTTTTGGCAACTGTCCAATACTAAAAATTTCATATATCCTCCGATTTTAGAAAATACTAAAATCGGAGAATTCTAAAAGGGACTAGTTTAAAGTAACTGCTCCTATCTTATAATCAGCATAAAGCTTCGAGCCCTGTTCAAAGTTTCCTTTTAAAATAAATTCACTCAAAGTATTTCCAAGTTCCCTTTGAATCAATCTCTTAAGTGGTCGTGCACCATATTCAGAATCAAATCCACTCTGGCTTAAATGTTTTTTAAGTTCATTAGAGAAAGTAACTTCAAGTCCTGTCTGCTTTAACTTCTCTGATAATTCTTTTAGCTGGATATCAACAATTTTTTCCAAAACATTTTCATCAATTTTATTGTAGATTACGATTTCATCTAACCTATTTAAAAATTCCGGTTTGAAGTGTTTTTTTAATTCTCTATCAATCAGCCTTTCTTTTTCTTCGATTGTGATGTCTTCCTGTAAAATAGAAGTTCCAATATTGGAAGTCATGATTATAACTGTATTTTTAAAATCTACTAATCTACCTTTTCCATCCGTTAATCGACCTTCATCAAATAATTGTAAAAAGATATTGAAAACCTCTTTATGTGCTTTTTCAATTTCATCAAGTAGAATAATACTATATGGTCTTCGGCGGATAGCCTCTGTTAGTTGACCACCCTCATCGTATCCAACATAGCCAGGAGGTGCACCAATAAGTCTTGATACAGCATGAGACTCCATGTATTCACTCATATCGATTCGAACTATAGCAGCGGGATCATCAAATAAGAAAGAAGCCAATGCTTTGGCAGTTTCTGTCTTACCCACACCGGTAGGACCTAGAAATAAAAAAGAACCTGTGGGTCTATTGGCATCGCTTAGTCCTGCTCTAGATCTACGAATAGATTCGCATAACAACGATATAGCGTGGTCTTGCCCTACTACTCTTTGTTTTAATACTTCTTCCATATGTAAGAGCTTTTCTTTTTCACCCTGGAGCATTTTACTAACTGGAATTCCAGTCCATCTAGAAACTATGTTTGCAATGTCTTCCTCTGAAACTTCCTCTTTTAAAAGTCTTTCCTGTCCGTATACGGAAGCCAACTCTTGATTAGCCGCATCTAATTGTTTATTTATTTCAATTAATTTTCCATATCTAATTTCAGCTACAAGGTTTAAGTTTCCATTTCGCTCTGCTTCTTTCTCCAGGTTTTTATATTTTTCAAATTCTTCTTTTAATGATTTTATTTTTTGAATTTTTTCCCGTTCACTTTTCCATTTTGCCTGAATGATTGAAAAATCTTCTTCTATTTTTGTAAGCTCTGACTCGAGATCTTCCAGTCTTGAAAGTGATGCTTTGTCTTTTTCTTTTTTTAATGCTTCTCTTTCGATTTTTAAAGATTGAATCTTTTTTTGCATTCTATCCATATTCTCTGGCAT
>Ga0075163_10006788_pt1 | contig 15188 bp, 19 predicted proteins | sample JI1023141ADNA_FD_71478 | JGI IMG/M metagenome (GOLD analysis project Ga0075163, IMG submission 71478) | Wastewater effluent complex algal communities from Wisconsin, to seasonally profile nutrient transformation and Carbon sequestration -... | ecosystem: Engineered > WWTP > Effluent > Algae... | reverse complement strand
AGGTGGTGACTGTCCACGGCACTCCTGCGGACTACCTAGTTACGCCTCCGCGGTGGCGTAACGCCACAGATTGCAGACCCGGGTGCTGGAGAGGACGGCAGCCCTCGGTCACCTCCGGCTTCGCACGCGGGGACTCCCGGATCATCCGGTGCACAGTGCACGAGTCGCCTTGACGTCGCAGCCCTTTGCTGTGCTGAACGGCCGACCGCTTCGCCTGACGAGTGTCGGCGCAGCATCTCGATGCCGGCGAGCACGGGCTCGGCGTGTAGGGTGGCGCCGAGGTGGTGCTGCGGCAGACGCTCGTGCGGGCGGACGGCGAGCGGGGTTGCTTTGGGATGTCGCACATGCTGTTCTTAAGGCATGTCCGGAACCCTGCCAACCGACGATCTACACCAACGAGCTGATCATGAAGCGGGACATCTGATCGCCGCGCACGCCCTCGGTTGTAACTTTCATCTGCACTGGATCACCATCGAAAGTCGTATCACCTCCGGTGGATCCAATGGGATTGGGTTTTACGACCAACTTCCGGTGGAGGAGCACGCGCAGTTTTGCCTGGCAGGCCTGCTCGCTCAGGCGTTCGGCAGGATCGATCGAGAGCGCATCGAGCGCGTCCGCCGAGGGGATGATCCCGAAGACTGGTCGTGGTTCGACGACGAGTTTAAACGTGCGACGAAAAGGGCGTTAATTCAGTCACATGCTGATATGATCATGATCACATCGCATCCAGATTTCAGCAAGTTAGATCTCGCTGCTGCAGCGAACGCGACTGCACGACTCATTCGGGCGCATCGAGAAGATATTTGGCACGTTTCCCAGGACCTGCAGCGGCACACTACGATGTTTGGGCGGGAAGCACTCTCCTCGCTCGCGGTAGCTAAAGAACAATCCCTCTTTGGTGGCCTTGCCGTAGACCTATACCGCAAGTTACGGCGGCAAGCCGAGCCGCCTCCACAGTGGACCGCAGATTCCGACGAGGAGAACCCCGCGGGACTCTACTTCGAGGGGTTTGAAACATGGTTCGGTCGTGATCCCCTTCCTAGATTCGTGCGCAAAGATAATTATGCGGCCTGGCGAGCTCGCCGAATGGCAGACTAACTTGTTGATAACCAAGAACTCGTCGCATCGAGGAATGCATCGAGCGCGTCATCGTTGTGGGGATCGGCCAGCAACGCGGCGCGGGTGCCGCTGCGATGGACACGCTGCGCCGTCGGGTAGCGCCGCGCGGCATCTCGCCCGGCTCCCAGGCGCCGATCTCCCCTTCGAGTTCACCCCCGGCGCGACCTGGTCGCCGCTGGTGTGTCAGCTTCCAGCCGCCGGGCGTTACGCCCCCGACGTGGCCGGACAGACCGGCGCCGGGAGCTCTTGCTCGCGGTCGACACTGGGTGTGGCGGTGGGCGCAACCGCAATTGTAACGGCCTTGGTCGGCGCCTTGGTCACGCGGCGCCGTTCCGTGGTCGGCAGCCGAAGGACCGCCGCGATCCGCGGCCACGTGCCGTCGCCAGACCAGCGCTGGTACCACCGCCAGCAGGTCGTCACGGAGCCATACTCGGCGGGCAATTCGTGCCACTTGGCGCCGTTGTGCAGAACCCAGCGGATCGCGTTGACCGTGCGCCGCAGGTCCGTGCGCGAGCTCTTGCAGGGGCCGAGGGTGGCCTCGGCCATCGCCGCGATGAGCTGCCACTCCGGGTCGCTCAGGCGCTTGAACGACGGCAGCGTGGGCGTGGCGACGATCGGGCGTTTTGGTCTCTCACGTAGAGCCCGCTGCGCTGCGCTGCAGCGCACACACCACCGGCCCGTGCGCACGTAGTTCGGCCTGGCCATCCACGTGTGGCCGGCGGCACACCGCCAGCGCAGCTTGATGTGGGCGCCGGAGTAGCGGGTTGACAGGCACTCACCGCCGAACCTGGCCGCAGTCGCGTGCATGTCGGCCATCGTCAGGCGGCGGTTGTAGCTACGAGTGGTGTAGGTGCACTGCATGCACCACGTACCACGGACGATGTGACCAGCGGAGGTCGCCCAGGTGTGGCCCTCTGCGCAACGCCAGCGCATGGGAGCCTCCGTGCTGACATAGCGGCGCGACAAGCAGACCCCGCCGCGCTCCTCGGCGATCCGTTGAAAGTCTGCGAGCGTCCAGGGGATGTGGTGCCCGAGGCAGCGCTGACACCAGCGCCCGCGGTTTACGTCGGAGAGCGTGCGCGAGAATTCGTGGCCGACGGCGCAGCGCCAATGCAAGTGCTCTTGATAATGGTCGTAGCGGGGGGTCACGCAGGTGCCGCCGAACCGGCGGGCCAGGGCGGCCAGCTCTTGCGGGGTTCGCAGGCCGCGGCCTGCGCAGTTCGGGCACCAGCTTCCCATACGGATATGGTTCGGCCGCGCCTTCCATACGTGGCCCTCGGCACAGCGCCAGCGCATCGGGTAGTTGGCGTGCACGTAAACCAGCTCCAGGCACTGCCCGTTCTTCGCGCGTGCCCACTCAACGCAGTCGTGGAGTGTGCGCCGCACGTGGCCTTCGCAGCGCGAACACCACCGACCTGCGAAGATCCGACTGGGACGCGACACAAAACGGTGGCCCGCGCCACACTCGAACTCGAGCGCCGTCGCGTTGTTGGTGTAGACCGGCGACAGCAGCTTGCCGCCGTATGTCCGAACGATCTTGTGGAGTCGGATGAACGCCGTGATTCGTTGCTCGGCGTGGCCGGACATTAGTCTGGAGTTTCGCCGCACAAGGGCGCGTTGTCGAGCCCGGCTGGGCTGCGTGTTGGCGGTCCCATGGGCGTCGACGCGAATCGGCGGCGCCACGCGTGTCGTCGTCGTGATCGGTGAGGTCAAGGGCGAGCTGCTGGCCGAAAAAGCGGGGACGACGGAGGGCGGGAGGATGCGCAGGCTGAGGTGATGGCCGGCTGGCGAGGATGCTGGCGGCGGTCCAGGTGCGGCCGGCGAGCGCGAGCTGTACACAGGCGCGCAGCGCCGGGTCGATGTCGAGGTCGTCGTGCTCCTCGACACATGCCTGTCGAAACATCGCACCGGGCCTGATCGCGCATGGCCCGTCGAGGCACCGACACGATACAAATCCTGTCGGGCTCACGCGTGGAGATGGATGCGACCACAGCGGCCAACGGCCGCGACACGACGCCCTCGTCCGGTGCGGTCGTGGAGTTCGTCCGCGGCACCATCATCGACCGCTACGTCGTGCTCGGCCGCCTGGGCGCCGGCGGCATGGGCGTCGTCTACGTCGCCTACGACCCAGAGCTCGACCGCAAGGTCGCCATTAAGCTGGTCCGTGCCGAGCGCTCGCAGTCCGGCTCGTCCGGCGAGGCCCGCACACGTATGGTCCGCGAGGCCCAGGCCCTCGCCAGGCTGAGCCACGGCAACGTCGTCGCGGTGTACGACGTCGGCGCCGTCGACGAGGACGTGTGGCTGGCGATGGAGCTGGTCGAGGGCCAGACCCTCGCGGCCTGGTGTGCGCAGGCCCGTCCATGGCGCGAGGTGCTCAACGTCCTGATCGCCGCCGGCCGCGGTCTCGAGGCTGCCCACCAGGCGGGGCTCGTCCACCGCGACTTCAAGCCCGACAACGTGATGGTCGGCGGTGACGGACGCGTACGCGTGATGGACCTCGGCCTCGCTCGCTGGGCCGGTGAGCACGAGCGACCCACCGTCGACATGACCGAGCCGCTCGGCAAGGAGACCGATGTCCGGCCCGAACTCGCCGCCCTGGCGATGCGCGTCACCCAGGCTGGCTCGCTGATCGGCACGCCGTTCTACATGGCGCCCGAGCAATTCGAGGGCAAGGACGCCGGCTCGGCCGCGGACATCTTTGCCTTCTGCGTGACCGCATGGGAGGCTCTCCACGGGGAACGACCCTTCGCTGGCGAGAAGTTCCTCGACCTGCTCGCTAACGTGGTTTCGGGCAGGCCGCGTCCCCCGCCAAAGGGGCGTCGCGTGCCGACCTGGGTGCGACGGATCCTCGAGCGCGGATTGCTCCGCGACCCGACGGCGCGCTGGCCCTCAATGGCCGCGCTCCTCGCCGCGCTGGCGCACGACCCGATCCGCGTCCGCCGGCAAGTCCTGGCGATCGGCGTCGCCGTCGTCGGCATGACGGCGATCGGCTACGGCGTAGCGACCGTCCGCAACGACGAGGCGTCGATGTGCCGCAGCGCCGCGGCCGAGCTGTCGACGGTCTGGAACCCACACCGCATGGGCGAGATCGAACAGGCGGTCCGCGGCACCGGCGTCGAATACGCTGGGCGCGCGCTCGACCATGCCACGGAGCACCTCGATGCGTACGCCGCACGATGGATCACGGCGCACAACGAATCCTGCGAGGCACACCGCCGGGGCAACGTCTCCGACGCCCTGTTCGACCGCAAGATGGCGTGCCTCCGCCAGCGACGCGTCGAGCTCGACGCGACCGTCAGCGTGCTCGCGCAGACCACCCGCGCGACCGTCGGCCAGCTGATGGAGACGGCGATGGGCCTGCCCGCGGTAGCGCTATGCGAGGACGACGCGCGGCTGCTCGCCGACGTGGCGCCGCCCGCGGACCCGGACACGGCGAGGGCGGTCGAGCAAGCTCGCGAGCGGCTGGCGCGGCTGCAGGCGATGGAGCGCAGCGGACAGTTCGTCCAGGCGCTCGGCGACGTCCTGGCATTGATCAAGGACTCAGAGACGCTGGCGTACCCGCCCCTGCTCGTTGAGGCGCAACTCCTGGCGGGCACCCTCTACATGCATACCTTCGATATGGAACGCGCGCTCGCCAGCCTCGACGCAGCCATCGCGGCCGGCATCGAGGCGCGGACGGACGAACTCGTCGCCGATGCCCTCAATAAGCGAATGTTCGTCCTGTCTCAAATCGGCCGGGCCCTCGATGCGCTGGAGGTCGCTCCGATCGCCCGAGCGTTCGTGGAGCGAGTCGGGAGCCCGCCCGAACTCGACGCAAACTACCACAATTGTTTAGGCACCGCGTATGCGGTAATCGGTGACCAATCAAAGGCCATCGTGGAGGCCCAGGCGTCCATCACAATCCTCGTCGCACACGCGCCGGACAACCCGCTGCGCTGGGCCGCGGTCAACAACCTGACACTCGCGCTCAGTCTGACTGACCAGCGCGACAAAGCCGGGCAGATGTTGCGCGACACGATCAGCGCTTTGGAGGATAGGTACATCTGCCACCCCCACTTCGAAGCGTTACGGTCCGAGTATGCGTGGTACCAGTTCCATCAGGGCCGGGCTGCAGAGAGCATCGCGAACTTCAACCGTGCGCTGGGTTGTTGGGGCGACGAATACCCGCAATTCTCGATCTATGCGTCGATCGGACTGACCAGGATCGGTCTGCTGTCCGGGAACATCAGCGAGGCCCGTCGCCACATCGCTAGGGCGGAGAACTTCCTCGCGCGCATAAACATGACGACGAAAATCGACTGGCCTACCACGGAGTTGGAATTGCTGCATTTCGATGTGGAACTTGCGGACGGTCAACCACAGGAAGCCCTGCGGAGCCTGAACGCGATGAGATCCCAGGGAGACGCGCTCGACGAACCCTATCGCTTCTCGTTCGAGACCCGGCTGGGTCTCCTTGCGCAGCGATCGAACGATCACAACCGGGCGCTCGAGCACTTCGCTCGAGCACGTACGTTGTTGCCGAAGAACCCGTCCCGCACCGAGCGCGGTCTGTACTTCCACGGGCTCGCGCGATCGCTGCGGGCGAGCAAACGCGACCCGTCGGAAGTTCGAGCCGAGGCGTTGCGGGCTATCGAGGAGTACGGAGCCGCGGGCGCCGCGTACTCGGATCGCGTCGCCGAGGTGCGCGCCTGGCTCGCCGAATTGCCGCTAAGCCCACGGTGACCGATCACGATGTCGCTGTATCGTCACCGGGGAAGAGCCGGCCGCGGTAGTCGGCGCGCCCACGGAGCAAGCGCTTGATAGCGACCTGTCACCACCAGCTCCGCCGCCCATCACTAACACCGTCAACCGGCTGCCAGGCTGTCGTAAAGCTGTTCGGAGGCGTGCTTTGCTCTCAAAAGACGAGACCCGTGCGCGAACCTGATACTTGACCGCCGCCGGCGAAGATTCGAACCTGAGTTCATGGGGTCGACGGAGGAGTGGCGGAAGGTTCTGGTTGGGCTCGCCAGAGTCGTGCTCGACATCACAGGAGAGGCCGAACCAAGGGCGCAACGCAGCGCCGTTGCGTGCTCTCTGTGCGATGCGACTACATTGGCGTTATTACCTGTCGCTCGCGGGCAGGTGTGCCCATTCTGTGCGGCAATGTTGAATCTGGAGTTGATGAAAAACAGACAGGCAAGAGCGCTGCTGGACGAGGTCGTCAACACCAAGACATCGCTGCAAGAGCTCGCTCATTACGTCCAGTTGATCATTGCCGCGAATCAGCAAAAGACCGTCGAGAATGAGTCACTCAGAGAGCGGATTAGCGGTCTGGAGACCGATCTTGCGACGAAGACTGGTCACTACGATGCCCTGCTTAGAACCCTGAGTGAGACAGAAAACGCGCTGAAGGACTCGCGCTCGGCAATCATTAGCATGGACGCTCAGGCAGACGCGCTCCGAGGAGAGAACGAAGCGCTGCGTCGCGAAAATGAGACGCTGAGCCGCGGGAATGAAGCGCTGCATCGTGAGAACGAGGCCCTGGGTCGAGAGCTCGAGTCTCGCGCCCAGGTCGCTGTCAGCGCTGCGGCTGATCTGCTGGCGGTACCTTGGATGCTGGAATTCAGGCCCGGTTTGCATCCTCGAATCTTTCAACATTTCCTTGACCTCGTAGCCATGTCCGGAAGTTCGGCAATGGCAAAGTCAATCGAGGAATTTTTGCGAGGGTCACTGCGCGCGGCATCGAGAGGGACGAAGAGCCTCGAAGGATCCACGGAGGACATCATCGTACCGCTGGAAAAGGAAGGATTGATTCGGCCCGACTCTTACAATCGGCGAGTCCTGTCCTGGCTGGTCCGGCGTACCCCGCTTGTTACACGGAAAACCACCGCGCCCGTGACATATATTGTTAGGCTGGATTGGTTTTCGACCCCACCGCAGGAGTGCCTGGAGCATCACCGTCTACGACGCGCGTGAGGGGACATGCAATGCCAGTTGGCCGATTCGACATCAAGCAAGAATCGTACCTGACGGCGCTGCTGCGCAAGGCTGTCGTTGGGTTCGACAGCAGCGAAGATTCAGACGATCGCCTAATAGACGATGCAAAAGCGCGACACCCCGGCCTGAGCCAAGGGGGCCCTGTTGAGGACGTTTCCGGTGAGGCTGTTCCGGATCGATGGTTGGACGTGGTAATCTTGCGAGGTGTGCAGATCATCGTTGCTGCTCGTGGTTATGACGTGTTGATGCTGGGGGGTCTCGAGGCTCCCTTCATCGTAGTGCATCAGCATCAAAATCCGCTTGCGGTACAGGCCATTCCGCCCGACACAGAGTTACTCTTCGCCCCTCACTTGGCGGTGGAGAAATGCCACACTGTTTTCAGTGTCGTGGATGAAGCGACTTCGGTCGTGCTGCGCATATTTCGACGGGTCGGCAAGGAAACTCCAATCGCTGGCGACCTCTATGCGGAGCGCGTTTGGCGAACGTGCCGCCTTTCGGGTTCTCCTCCCCCGTGCGGTCAAGACCTCGATCCGAGGCGGGTAAGCGAAGTAGTGCAGCTATCTTATGGTCGCCCCTGGCTACAGAAATTCGAAATGGTGCTTGCGCTCTCTGAGAGAGTCTTGGTCGGAAAGGACAAGCCGCTCGACCGGCAAACTTTCGCGGCGGCCGCGCATCTACTGTGGAACGCCCTCGGGACTATCGATTGGTCGACGATAAACATGCACGCCGCGATCAGCGGGGGCCACATCCGAGTGGCCAGTCTGGCGTCGCAAGAGGATGCGGCACGCCAGGAGTTTCTCGATCTTGTTATGACGTCGATGCCGCTGATATCCGCCGACGATCCGGTAGATATCAAAATCGTGAACGGGTCGACGGCAAAGGTGTATCGTTTTCACGCGGGAAAGCGCGCCCTAATCGACAGACTCGGTGTAAGGCGGGGGCGGGTTCATTAGACTGGTAACTCCGGCCTAGAAGCCGAGTGCAACGCCGCGCAGCTTGTGCCTGCCTGCGCTATACGGCCTTGTGCTCGCGCGTGGGTTTCATCGCTACACACACCATGCGGCCGCGCGGTGGCCGCACGCCTGTGGCATGGGGTGGCACCTTGAGCTGTTCCGAGCTTGTCTGCGAGCCTCGTCCGGCTGGTGACACACACCGCTCGGCGAGGCATCATGGGTCGATGGACTTCCTCAGCCAGTTTCGGCTCGATCTCAAAAAAGCGACCGAGGACCACCAACGAAACCTCGTCTTGGATGTCATCAAGAAACGGGCGCGCACCTTGACCTTCGGAGATCTGCGAGCTCTGTTAGGGAGTACGCTCAGCAAGGGGATCGACGAGGTTCGGCTCGCCAGCTTGTTCGTACCTACTGCTCCAGACGAGAAAACAGCGACCAGCAAGACGAAGACAAAGGATCCGAGATCCGCCAAGCAACGCCCCCGAGAGTCGAAAAAGCAGGTTTCGCAGGCGACCCTCGACGCAGTGACGAAGGTTCTCACGGCTGCAGGGAGGACGCTCAGCACCACTGAGATCGTCAAGAAGACCAAGCTGCATCGACGAACAGTCCTCAAGGCGCTGACGCAGCTTCGCAACGACGGTTTGATTGAGGGCTCTCAACCGGCCAAGCCTGAGACCGCGAAGCCTGCGACGGCCACCAAGGCGCCTACTCCGGCCGAGCCTGTCACGCCTGCGAAACGGGAAGGGTCGAACAACACGGAAGACGACCGGCTCGATGCGGCGATCCTCGGTTTGCTAGCGAGCTCGCGCGAGCCGCTCAGCTCGACGGCCATCATCAACGCTACCGGCGCAAACCTCCGGCAAGTCCGTGCAGCGCTTCAGCGACAGGTCAGCCGCGGACGTGTCACTCGCACCGGTGTCGCGCGCTTCACTCGTTACGCGGCAAGTGGGGAACCTCAGTAGCGGCGAGAGACGGGCCAGGTCGGACAGAGTAACCCGGGCGCATCGCACGGACCTTGCGGTCGGCCATGGCGGCGTCGTAACGTCCGAGGGTGCGCCTCCACCCGTGCTTTCGCGTCACCATCGCCCTCGGGCTGGCAGCGTGCTCGGTGGTTCCGGGCGTGCCCCCAGGCCCGAGGAGGCGGCGAAGCGGTCGGTCCCGCCGATCGGCGTGAATTGGAATGTCTTCGAGAAGACGCGCTCGGCGCTCGTCGTGATCGCCGAGGACACACTCGCCTGGACAGCGGCCGACCTCGAGGCCGTGGAGTCCAGACTCGACGAGAATCTGGCCAGGAAGTGGGTCCGGTTCCCGGCCCAGAGGATCCGCCGGACCCGGGCGCTTGCCGCCCTCGAGCCCGCCTGCACGAGCGCGCGCGGCCGAGTCTTCACGACGGACCACGACGAGCTCTATAGATTCATGCGGCACTACGCGCCACGCGGAGGCCGACGGCGAACCCCAGGCGGGCGACGACGCGGGCCACACCATCCGTGCTGAGGCGGGTGGCCAGAACCCTTACGGGCGTTGTCCATGTTGCGGAACAATGACCAGGTTCGGCCCCCCGTTCGGCCAGCCACGCCAACACGTCCGGGTCCTCGGGTGTCACGGTATGCCTCCGAAGGAACGCTGACGACGTCGAGGACCCAGCCGATCACGAGGGTCTCGTAGTACACACGCCTTTCACGTCGAGACGCGCTCGGCGGTGGGCGCGGAGGATCCGCGGGCCGAGCCGAGGTAGAGGAACAGCTGCCGTTTTCGGCGGTGTGGCGGGCGGAGCCGAGGTCTTCGGCCCGGTCGTGGTGGGCTTCGACCTGGCCGTGGGCTTCGACGTCGTCGCAGCCTTGGCCGTGGCCTCGGGCGGAGCCGTGGCCTCGGGCGAGCCGTGGGCTTCGCCGTCGTGGACTTCGCTGTCGGGCGACGCGGCGGCTTCTTCTTGGTGGAGCGGCCCTTCGGGTCGTACTCGATCACGAGGCGGGTGTCGGGTGGGGCTTGCATGCGGCCAGCGTGCCCGCGATGACGACGCGGTCACCGGGCAGCACCGCGACCGCTTGGCCGCGACGAGGCCGGGTAGAACTCGGCGGCGAGGCCAACGGGTGGAGCTGCTCGGCAGGCGATGAACTGCGAACCTCGCCGAGCGCGATCGGCTCGAGCAGCTCGCCGAGCTGCGTCGACTTGACTCCACGCCGACTGCCGGTGATGCTCGCGTGGTGTCTCGAGCGTCCCCAACGAACCTGTCCGATAGACTTCCACTCAGGCCACGTCGAAGACAACCTGGATGGAGAAGGGCCCTAGTCAGACCGAATCGCGGCTACGCTCTGCGGACTCGGCGTAGCAGCAGCCGAATAGCGGGAAGCAGATCAACAGCTTACTAAGATCTAAGTCGATGGGGAAGAACCAACATTACGTCCCTCAGTTTCTCCTGCGCAATTTCGCTATAGCCGGATCGGACCGGCTGACCGCTCTTGCCGACCTCAAGCAAAAAGTCATACGGCGCAAGGTCTCTATTAGAGATCAATGTTCAAAGAACTTCATCTACAGCCTTGATAGCAAAGACAATGTCGTCGAGGAAGCCTTGCAACGTCTTGAGGGAGTTACAGCGGCCACCATCCGCCAGATCTTGCACTCTGAGACGCCTCCTTCGTATGCGACCAGGGAATGGTACCATCTACTTGAGTTCATCGTGGTTCAGCACAGTAGGACACCAAGCTCAGGTAGGGCCATCGAACGCTTTGTTACTGACATGGTCCGTGGCATTGCTGCAACGCCGGGAGTACTCAGATCAGATCCTCCCCCGACCCTGGAACAACTCCGAAAGATCACTGTGAGTCATCCTAAGCCCGAACTGCTCGCTTTAACGCATTCGCTTGATATGATACCATGCCTTTTTGATCTTCAGGATTTGATTGTCATCAACCTTTCAGGTCTGGAGTTCGTCCTACCGGACGTCGGTGTTGTCCTTCATAACGAGTGGGGGCGGAAAGTTACCACGATCGGCATGTCGGGTTACAGCAGTTCTGGCCTGCAAATTCTTCTACCGTTAACCCCCTCTATTCTCCTCGTGAAATTTGACCCGGAAATATACCGAGTTCCAGGTGACAGAGCGGTTATGACATCATGCCAAATTGATGTTGCTAAAGTCAATCGTCTACTTCTCGCCCACGCTGAGCAGAACGTGTACTTCTCTGGCTCGGTGACAACCGAGAAGATGCTGTCCAGATTCGAGCGGCACCGTCGTACTCCCCGAGCGGAGCACGTGAGGTCCGTCCGGATCCAATCAGATGACCAGAAGCGAGTCGCCATTCTTGGCTACGAGGAAGTACCTGACATCGCCCTTGACGTGCGTTGGATGAGGGTCCGCAAATATGCTGATTCTATACCGACTTCGAGACGCGCGGGCAGGCGTCGAGAGTCATCCGTGCGCCATGCACAAGAGATGGGAATTGAGTAATTGTGTCGGATGGGTCGCACGGCGGTGCCGGCGTGCAGCTTGTGGATCACGGCCGAGACGACCGGTCCGGGGCCGAGGAGGCGCAGGGTCGTGGCGAGCGCGCTTCTACAATCCTGATTCACTTCCGCTCGACCGCGTATTGCTGGGTCCTTGTGCAGCCCCGATGGCGCCCCCCGGCGCCGTCGACCCGCGGCTGGCGTCACAGAACCTGGCCGCCAACGTCTTCCGCACCGTCACGCTCGCTGTAGCCTTATGGCAAATGGACGCTGCATCTGCCAAACAGCGACGAGCTCAGGGCGCACATCACGTGCGACGTGCGACGACCTCCGGGACATCCTGCTCGTGATCACATACATGGCGACGACGAGCCCCCGCCCGCGCGACGCAGTCCCGTCCACAACTTGCTCCGCGTACACCAGCCTTTACAGGAGCAGGTTCCACTCGTTAAGCTCTTTTTCGAACGCCCAACTGATCTCGACCGCAGGATCTATTTGTTTAAGCTCGTCAAGTGCCTCGCAGACGTGCTTGATAGGATCAGTCTTCGTAGCAAGGTCGATTGAAAGCACCGTAAAGTCTTTCGGATCTGAATCGGGCCCAAATGTGAACGAATGTGGCTTATCATGAACGAGTTGGTCGCGAATCTTGAAGATCGCTTTAATGCCTTCCATCGCGGTACCTCCTGAGGCGAGGGTTTTCCCGCACCGCAGTTCTGGAAATAGCCGCCATTTCTCCGCATTGCTTTTTCGGTCCAACTTTTTAAACACGTCTGCACCGAGCAGACTCCCGTAATGGTTGATGAACGACTCGAGTGTAAGCGCCGAAAAGACGACCGCAACTGCTGCAAACCGCTGACGCTGCTCGTAAGAGGATCTCCTCATCGATTCCAGGTTCGGGCCTTCTGTGGATCCCGTCGGCATGTCGATTTCACGTTCCTGAACCTCTTTGAGCTTCCGATAGCTGGCGCGTGCAATGCGGAAAAAGGTTTCGTACTGCGAGACTGAGAATCTGATTGTGGCGTCGATCGGTGGCCACCCGTCGTTACCTCCACCGTTTGATACCGGGATTGGTGACGACTGCGAGTTACTCGCTCGATCTCGCGCGTTGCGCCGTTCGCGCCGTATTCTCGATTCGTTGCCCATGTAGAGATGTCTCCCGTTCAAGCCCGCGGTACTCCCGTTCTCCGGGACTTACGCGCTGCGGTGATCACGAATATACAACTTTTGGACCATTGGTGACAATCTGGGAAAACTGTTTGGTCACAAATATTTATGGAAATTAAACACCATATGCTGTATATTGCAGCATAGACCATTGGATAGGATTATATACGAAAATGATCCGTCATAATTTATGCGATAATTCTCCGAACTTTAGGGCGCCAAGGCGCCGGATTCCCGCGGGCGAGACCAGCGGTGCTGGGCGTACACGCCCAGCACCGGACCGCCGAGAGCGGCTAACGATCGCCAGCACGACCTGAGCCCGACGAGGACGGCTCGGCCCTCGCCTGGCTTGACCTGCGCCGCGAGTGGCTGACTCACCGCCTTGGCGATCAGCTCGCGGACCTCGCCGCCCAGGCAGCTCGGCAGGAGTGACGCGCGGCTGACACGACGGTCGTCAGCCGACCGCACCGCGAGCGCGCGCCCTGGTGGCGTGCACGAGCGCGACACGGTTGTGCACGCCCATGCGGCGGTAGATCTGGCGGACGTAGGTGCGCACTGTGCTGAACGTCAGGCCGACTCGGGCGGCAATTTGCTTGTCTGTCAGCCCGTCGATCACCAGGCGGGCAATCTTCTCCAGTCGCGGTGGCAGGGCTCGCGTAGGCGGGGCCGTCGCATCGAGCGTCCGGACCGGACACCGCAGCATGAAGGTCTGTCCGTCTGTGGCTTGGAAGCTCACCAGAGGAGGCCAGTCTCTCACTTCCGCTGCCGTTATCTCGCGGGGTTCACCTTCGGCAAGCGCCGCCGCGTTCATGCACACCACGACGCCATGTCCATCAGTCGCGGCGGCAGGGTGGCGATAACCCTGCAACAGCTCGGTGAGCAGGTCGACAAGGAGAAGCTGGCGGCTCGCGTTCATGTGCGGTGAATACCATGGCGAAGCGCGTCAGCGGCTCGCCTGGGCCCGTCCTCCCAACGCCGACGATGCTGTCGGCAACGACGAGCTCAAGCGAGCGGCAAGTGTTCAGCCATCGTTGTCGCCGTTGACATCTTCAAGGTCCTCGTCCTCATCGCTGTCGGCGGCGTAGGGGAGTCGTTCCGGGAGGTGGTGGCCTTCGCTCAGCTCTTCCAGCATTTCGGTCAGGAGCTCGTGAGGAGTGAGTAGCTTGTAATCACGCTCGTCCCAATCTCGATATCCCTTCCAGGCCATGGCAAGCCGGGTCAGGACGCTTGCGAAGAATTCTTCCGGCGTTAGTTCATCGTCGAACTTAATCCAGAACGATATGTCCGCGCACTCAATGAGCGTCTCGATAGCCTCGAGGATGACGTGAGAACCGGGGAGGCTACTCTTAGAATCTGCCCGTTGAATGATGACTTCGCACCCGCCAAACGCAACCTTGTGCTTGAAGGGCAGGGTATCGTCGCTGCTCGAGTCGCTGTTCATACGCGAAGGGTAGGTCAACGCCGATGGCTCGTCCAGCACACTCGCCCGCCGGCCGCCAACCGGTCGGAGCCTGCGCTCCGCTCGCGCCCGTGGAGACCGAGGCGACGGCGCCTGACGCCGCCGCGGTGGCGCCGCTGTCGCCGCGTTCCGATTCAGAACCCGCGGCTACTCCGGTCGCCGAGGCGGCCGGGTCGTCGGCAGCCGCCGTCGTCGAGACCACGGAGCCGGCGCCCGTCGTGGAGCCGTCAGCGTCGACCGCGACGGGCTCGGCCGACGCGGAGACCTCGCACTCGCTGCCCGCGCCCATGTCCGAGGCCGAGGGCCACTGAGTTCGCCGACGAGGTCGAGGCGCAGCACCAGGCCGCCATGCCGGATCGCCGCCATGGAGGACGAGGCCACCGCCCTGCGGGGGGAGGCGCTGCTGATCATCCACACGGTCCACAGCTCGGCGACTCCCGAGGGGGTGGACAAGGCGGCCGCCGACAAGGAGGCCCGCTGGGGTGTCAAGGGTCGGGGTCACTGATCGCCTCGAGGTCGGCAGAACACGTCGTGCGCCGAGGTGTAGAGGACGTTGTGGCCGGCGATGCAGGTGCGGTGGCCGATCGCCTGCGCGACGTGGCTCTTGCCGACGCCGGTCTTGCCGATCAGCAGCACGTTGTCGTGGCGGGCGATGAAGTTGGTGGTCGCCAGGTCGATGATCTTGTGTTTGGGGATCTTCGGGTTGAAGCCGAAGTCGAAGTCCTCGAAGGTCTTGCTGCCCTCGAAGTTCGCCCGGCGCAGGTGCGACGTAGTCTGCTTGCCGTCGCGGCGTTCGACTTCGTCGTGCAGGAGCCGGTAGAGGAATTCCTCGAAGGAGAGTCGATCGTCGACGGCCTGGCGGCGGCGCAGATCGAGGGACTCGAGGACGCCGGACAGGCGCAGCTTCTTGAGAATGGGGATGAGATCTTCAGTGGGGTGCATCGGTGTCTTCCAGGGGAGCTGCGAGCAGCTCCTTGATGTCGCGGGCGAATCGTGGGCGCTCCAGCCTTCCGCGTTCAGGCAGGACCACGTCGGGCAACGGCTGCATGTCGAGGCCCTTGCGCAGGATGTTTTTG
>Ga0075163_10006786_pt1 | contig 15192 bp, 14 predicted proteins | sample JI1023141ADNA_FD_71478 | JGI IMG/M metagenome (GOLD analysis project Ga0075163, IMG submission 71478) | Wastewater effluent complex algal communities from Wisconsin, to seasonally profile nutrient transformation and Carbon sequestration -... | ecosystem: Engineered > WWTP > Effluent > Algae... | reverse complement strand
TGATATCTTCAAAAGGAGGTTGTTTGTAATTTCCATTATCGTAAGGTAAAACGCTGAGTCCATTGTAGGATGCTTTGTTGGTCCACATCCACTTTCCTACTTCTTCCCATTCGGTATCCTTGATAGAAACAGTAGCCGAAACATTATTGGCATTGTAACCCATGCGGTATCCTTTTCTCACCCACTCCAGATTGAATTCTTTCACCCGGTTGAGCATGTTCAAAGCACTTTCGGTTCGCAAGATACTTCCTTCCGGTGCTTTTTGAGGAATGCAGACAATTCCCTGTTTGCTGTTGAGCAAGTCATCTTCTAATAATTCGGGATGCTGGTCGTGCAGGTATTGATAGAGGGCTTCATTTTTTCCGATTCTCATTCTTCGCAGGTAATAATCATTGTGCCAGGCATGAATACCGGAGGAGGTTCCCAATACGAGGGAACTCGTGCCAGAAGGTTTGATGGTCGTACAACGCGCAGCAAAGGAAATACCTATTTTTTCAGATACTTCGATGTTCACTTTCTTCACCTCATCGGCTGCTTCTTTTAAATCTAATTTTTGTACAAAGCCGCTGGCTATTCCTGTCATGCCTACGCCAATGAGAGCATCCTGTTCTGTTGTTTTTTTCCACACTTCACGCAAATAGTGAAAGTCGGTGAAGCCTGCCTGTAAGGTGCCGAGGAAACCAGCGGCACGTGCTCTGGCATTTAGCTCTTCCTGACTTTCTACATCCGATACATTTACCTCGCAGAGGTTGCAGAACTGAAAAGGACGAAGGGCAATTTCACAACAAGGATTCGTACCCCAGTCGGGATGGTTACTAAAGTAAAAACCAGGCTCACCCGTACCTGATAGTTCAATCTTTTTCCACAAGTCAAAAAATTCTTGTTGGGTTGTGTGATCACGTGAAAGCACTACGGAGTTATTCGCTCTACCGCGTTGTTCATTCAATTCCCACCAGTTTCCATATTTGCACGTCAGCATGTCTTCATCTTCAGGGGAGAAGAGAGAGATCATAGCGGATCTTCGGATACCGCCCGCCAACACAGCATTGGCGATGTAGCACATTAAATCGTGACATTCAATGGAAGTGAGTTTTTCTCCTTCTGCTTTTCCGTCCAACAAGGCCATGAGGTGGGCATGACATACCTTCAATGGTTCAGGCCCCGGAGCTTTTCCCCCCGCAGTGATCAGGCGTGCTCCCTTTGGTCGGATGTCGGAATAATCAAAATCCGGCAGTGCATCACTTTGTCCGAAGTAGGCTTTCATAATCATTTTAATAGAGTCGGCCCATCCTTCCAGACTATCGCCAATTAAGAAGCGTCTTCGTTTTTCTGCCTTGTGAATGGGAGGGAGCTTCGCAACATGATGCAACTGAACGGAGAAGCCAACCCCCGTACCACCGAGCAATAAGAACATAGCCTCTGAAAAGGCACGAATGTCGTCCACAGGCATGTAGGCACAATTATAGATGCGGCTATTATTTTTGATAATAGGAGGTCCCGCAAATTGCATGGCTCGCATGGAGGGAAGTATTTTCTTCTCCAGAACAAATGTCATGTTTTCGTGTATCTCATCTTTTAGGAACGGGTATTTCTCTGTCATCATCGTTTCGTAACGTTGACAGATTTCGGGCCAGAGCTCTCTCCGATGCAGTTCGGGTACGTAGCGGGCGTACTTCATGTGAATGACAATGTCACTCAAAATTCTTTGGTTGATTTCCATAATAATATGTTAGATTAAAAAATAGTCTATACAATATTATAAAAAAGGACTAAAAAATCCTTTATTAAGAACATAAATATTATGAAGTAAACAGGAGAGGTGTGGTTGAGCTTAGCTGAACCAGAAAGAGTAAGCGATGACTGGAGAAGCGCTTATTATGAGTAAGCGGGTATGTATGAGTACCTGAGGGAAAGGATACGGCCGGTAAAATTAAGAATGTGGAAAAACTAACTCTTTAGACAAGATGATTATCCTACCTTTCGCTTGCGGGTAATTTTGAGAAAGGTTTTTCCCTCTTCCAGTTCTTTGGCCAAAAGTTGAACAGTTTTTTCTTCCATTACCTTTTTCAATTTGTTTTTATAAGCCTTTACCTGATGATGAATAGGGCAGGGCTGTTCATCCGAGCATTCTTTAAGTCCAAGAGCACACGTGTTCAAGACACTTTCATCATCCATGGCCTGCACAATCTGACTCAGGGAAACAGGCTTGGCTTTGGGATCTAAATAAAAACCACCGTTGGGTCCTTTTACAGAAGCCACTAATCCTTCGCGGGTAAGTGTTTGCATAATCTTGGCCGTGAAAGCCAAGGGGGAGTCTATTTCTTTTGCAATCTGTTGAATGCTGAGTTTACTGTCCTCCTTGCCTTTAATGGCAACGATCAACACCGCACGGATGGCATATTCACAGGCTTTGGTAAACATAGTACGAAGGCTTTGCGCAATATTACGAAAATACTGAGCTAGTTAACGTACTCTCCATTCAGACATTTTGCAAGGCCAGTGAATTGATGCGAAGTTGAAACTGCTCAAAGTGTTTGGTGAGAACTTGTTGGAGCTGTTTAAGTTCATGGTTTACCTTCTCCAGATCGGGGATGGCTTCCTTTCCTACATGCTCGAGTAGGGCCTCGTAATAACGGGTACCGCGCATGAGATTTTCATAGAAGCTTGTGATATAATTTTTAAGCTTCACATCACCGTCATGAATTTTTTGTTTCGTAAGCTCTGCCCAATAGTCAAAGTACAATTGTAATTCTTTCGTGAATACATGAGGTCGAGTAGTGGTGTTTACCAGCGAGGTTCTTCCGTAGATATGATCAATCATGGTTTTGAGTGACACTACTTTAGAGAAATAGGCAATGCCCGGACCGGGACAAACACTGCTGCCTTCCATTTTCTTAAATGGTTGTAGTCCATACTCCTTTACAGAGGGATTGCTAAGCCCCACGCATAAGCATTCTTTATCCACAACTTCTTTTACCTGTTTTTCATACTCTTCTTTGCCGAGTGCTTGTTTAGCAAGGTGCTTTAATTTCAATCGCTGATATTGATGCGAGGCTGTACAAATGGGTTCAGTTGTAAACTCAGTATTAAACTGTAGAAATTTTTCTGTACACGGACTGCCCGGTTTACCTTTTAGAATACGTTTGGCTTTTTCCTGCTGCGCAGTGGTGTTCTGTAAGTTGTGAAAGCGCACGCCTAGAGGAGAGTCTTTGCTGAGTACTATATCTTTTTCCCTTGCCTCACATAGTTTATGTATGGTATCCTCATCCACCGTAGTGGCTTCCGGTACTAACAGAAAGGGTGTTCCCCATCCGGTTCCATTTAAATTATAGAAGGTTCTTAAGAAAGAGTCTTCTTCTTTGGTGCCAATGCCTCCCTGATAGGTAATGAGGGTTGTTAACTCTTTACCTGTATGGTTTACTCCCTTACTTTCGAGGGCTTGGCGATAGATGGTTTTTAATTCTTGCAGTAAGGTTTGGCGGTTATCCTTAAACTCTTGTAAGATGGGACCTATTAAATAGCCATCGGTGGCGAAAGCATGTCCGCCACAGTTTAGTCCTGATTCGATTCTGAACTCACTTACCCAGAGCCCTCTCTTCGCCAACATTTTTCCCTGTACTTGAGCAGACCGGAAATCGGACACTTTGATGACGATTTTTTTATCAAAGTAGCCTTGTGCATTGGGTTGGAAACCCTCACACTTTTCCATATAGGCAAAAAGTCGCGGATTCATGCCGGCTGAGAGTATGAGAGAAGAGTTTACCAGATTGCTCTGGATATAACCGCGCAAGGCAGCCACTGCATTTGATCCATAACTGATTGTATTCCCCACCTTATCCTTATGCTCCTGATCTAATTTTGTCATGATGTTGACATCAATGCTTCCTGGAACTACTTGCTCTTTCAGCCATTTACCAAGATTTCGTTTTTCTTCGCCCAGCGGTAAGTGCTTCCTGTAGCGATATAGATCCTTCAATTCACTGGCATCAGGTAATAGTTCAAAATAGGTATCTAATTCAGAGTCACCATCAAAATCCTGCTGCTTTAACATCTCGACTTGCTGCGTCACGATTCGATTTACGAGATTCAGGTAATCGGTAATGCGTTTAGCACGGTAATCTTCTTCCGAAATGTCAATAGCGTTAAAGGGTTCTTGCAGTTGTTTGTAATAGTGTTCCCTCATTTTTTCAATGAGGTTGTCCTGAATAATGGAAATAACAGAATTTATTCCAAAGCGAGCCACTTTAATGGGTGTATCGATAGTAAAAGCAAGGCCCATGACTGGAATGTGGAAGGTATGAGGGGAACGAATCATGTCAATCGTTAGTTTATTTCTGTAAAGGTAATAAAAAAGGATAAAAAAGTCCTTTAATAAATAGAAAGAATATCTTTGTGATGAATTAGAATAACAAACAATAAAGAATTACACATGGAAGCACATTATTATCAGGTAGACATTACCTGGAGCAAAGACAGAAAAGGTTTGATGAGTTCGCCTGAAGTAACAGGAGGCACCCTTAAAAATGATGGTTTGGAAGTTGCTACCCCACCCGAATTTCCGAAGGGAATAGCAGGCTTATGGTCTCCCGAGCATTTGTACACCGGTGCCGTGGCCAGTTGCTTAATGACTACTTTCTTGGCAGTGGCAGAGAATTCGAAATTGGAGTTTACTTCGTTCACCTGTCATGCCAAAGGCAAATTGGAACAAGTGGAGGGTAAATTCTTAATGACAGAAGTATTACTCGAAGCAATTCTCGCTATTGTTCATGACGAGGATCGGGAAAAAGCCTTGCGTATACTAGATAAATCTGAGAAGGCATGTTTGATTTCTAATTCTATCAAAGCCACCATCACGCTATCACCTATGGTAGTGGTGTCGGACCTTGTTCATTAATAAAGAATCGACATCCTGTTTTTTAGAAGAAAATCTTGTCGCATTCAACGTGACAAGATTTTCTTTTATAGGATATTTTCATGGGTAGTAATAGAGCCTAGAGTAGTTCCTGCTCCAGTACCAGGGCTTTCGGAAAGAGTATATTGTTTTCCAGGTGTATGTGCTGAAACAAATCTTGCTGAAATTCCTTCAACTTCAAGAATAGGATTTGATAGGAGTTGCAGGCATCTGTAGGAGGTGTGAAATAATTACTGAGACTTTCGATGGCCTTCAGATCATCACCCGCTGAAGTATGTTCCTCTTCCATCATGTGAATGGGATTGGCAATACTGCCAAAGGGAGCAGGGGATAAGGGAGTATTGTGACGCTTGGCCTTCACTAACTCTTTAATATAAGGGAAGAGGATAAGCTCTTCTTTGCGCATGTGCTGTGATAATTCCTGTACCACAACTTGAACATGGTAATTGATTTTCTCCAGTTCCGGATGATTCTCTCCATGCACTTGCGCAACCTTATTTGCTATTTCGTATAGAAATGGAATGGATTTGCTTACATACTGATGGTGGTTGTTAACGATGTAGTCCACCAGAAAGTCTAGTTCCCACGTGTTGAAGTGATGGACCTGACTGCTGCTTGCATCGATTTCTTTCAATTCCTTATTAATTCTAACATAGTCAAGCTGACTTTTCTCACACGCTTCCCGTACGGTACGTTTACCACCACAGCAAAAGTCGATGCCATACCTTTTTAGTACTTCGGCCTTTCGCCAGTCGCTGGCCACGATTTCACCAATGCTGGGTTCGTTATCCGTAGTGCTTCCCTTGGTAATCTTTACTCGCCACTGTAGCGGGCCTTCTTCCAAGTATTGCCAGTCAAAAACCGGTCCTCTTTCACCCATTAGTTGGTAGTATAAGGGTTTTGGATCGTGATCATTTTCAATGATCAGCTCTTCCCCTTTTACCAGGGCATCAAATCGTTTGAAAATGGTGGGGTGCTTTAGCCGAGGTTCTAGTTGTGTGACATCCAATGTTTCCATAGGTTAAGTATTTAATTAGTAACGGAATGGCAACCTTGCCAAGCCGATTCATGTTGGTACAAAGAAATCAGTGGATTCAACAAAAAAGTATGATCGTAATAAAGGATAAATGAATCCTTTTATTATATATTGGCGAATTCGAATGTAGACTATTGATGATACTCGCCACTTATGCGTAGCTTTGCCCATGGGTAGCATCTATGAAGTCCTTATTCAAATTACCTTTATTCTTCTTGTGTCTGGCCGCAGGTATTGGACTTCTCCTGCGGTGGCATCAGTATGATGCAATCGAAGGATTGGTATTTCCTTATTGGTTGCACGCCCATTCGCATCTTATGTTTTTAGGATGGCTCTTTAATGCCATCACCCTAGGGTTTGTTACGTGCTTCATCCCTGAACCATCACAAAAATCGTACTACCGACTTCTGATACTCCTTAATGTACTGGTAGTGGGTATGTTTTTCACCTTTCCGCTCCAAGGCTATGGACGTTACTCTATTATAATATCTTTCTCGCATACGCTGATAGCCCTTATTTTCGGCTGGCAATTTTTCAGAGATACACGTGAGCGAAAAACGGAGCTGCCTGTTAGGTTTGCTCGCTGGGCTTTTGTTTTCTTTTTACTATCTTCTTTGGCACCGGTAGCCATAGGCGTTTTATCAGCCAACGGGCAGGGACAAAGTCAACTGTATTATTTGGCTGTTTATTTCTTCCTGCATTTCCAATACAACGGTGCCTTTACATTTGGTGCGCTGGCTTTGTTTTATCACTTATTGGCAAGTAAAGCAATACCCATCGATGAGAAAAGTGCACAACGTTTTGTCACTGTATTTTGGACAACCTGTGTACCAGCTTATGTACTCTCAGCTCTTTGGATACAACCAGGATGGGTATGGAATGCTGTAGGGTTATTGATTGCTCTTGCGCAATTCATAGGATTCTGGTTTTTCTGGCGTTCTATTAGGGCAGCCTGGATAGATAGGGCAAACTATTTCTCACTTCCTGCGCAAGTGGTGTTAGGAGTGGTCTTTCTTTCCTTCTTGTTAAAATTGCTATTACAATTTTTATCAGCTTTTCCTCCTGTTGCTTTACTCGCGTATGAAGTGCGCTACTTTGTCATTGCCTATTTACATTTGGTTATGGTCGGCTTCTTGTCTTTTTTATTTTTGGTGTGGTATCAGGAATATCATCGTGTAAGGATCTTGACAACCTTTACTACTTCTAGTCTGATCGGTAGTTTTGTGGTCTCGGAAATGCTGATGCTACTTAATCCAACGGGATTTGGTGGTGAACTGCTCTCCTTGCTCTTACTCGTATTCTCTGCCCTTCTCTTTCTTACATTTTGTAGAATAGCGTGGTTGTTTACGCGTGCAACAGGATAGCTCAAAATTATACAATGATTCATTTTGATCTTATACAGACTGTTGAAGGCACTTTTTGGCATCAATGATTTTCTGCAGCCAATAGAAGTCTACCGAGGTAAAGCTCTTTGGAGGAGAATAGGGCGTGGAAGATTTTGATGCTTTAGAAAAGCTCATTAAAATTCCTGACAAAAGTCATCTTCACCTAAAAGGGGGCAGAGTATGTTTGATGCATAATCTACTACCCCCATGATTGCTGAAAACATCTTAAAACAATACAATGCCCAGCTTACTCAGGTAAAAAAAGGACAGGTATTGTTCAATGAGGGTGATAAAGCGAATTACTTCTTTCAGATACAGAAAGGCTCTGTAAAAATGGTGAGTTACAGCGATGAGGGGCAAGAATTCATTCAGGGTATTTTTGGTGATGCAGAAAGTTTTGGCGAGCCTGCCTTACTGGGCGATTTCGTATATCCCAGTGCTGCCATGGCATTAAAGCCTACCAGTCTTTGGCGTTTACCAAAAGATCGTTTTTTTGAATTACTCAAAGAAAATTTCGATATTCATCTGGCCTTAGACAAAGCCTTATGCAACCGGCTCAAGTATAAGAACCTGGTATTGTCTGAAATATCATTTCATGATCCGGAGCATCGTCTCAACACACTCTTTAAATATTTGAAAGAATCGTTGCTTTCAAAAAATGAACTCGTACTAAGTCGTCATATAGAATTACCCTTTACACGTCAGCAATTGGCAGACATGAGCGGCATGCGTGTAGAGACAGCCATTCGTACGATTAAACGCATGGAGGAAGAGGGTAAACTCTTTATCAAAGAAGGAAAAATTCATATCTAAAGCATTCCTGATGCAAATCAGGTTTTGCTTATGCGCGCGATCATAAGCCTCAAGAGGCTTCGACCCATACCTTCGAAACGTCAAACTAATAAACTATGAAACAATTACTTGTATTTCTACTGGGCATGGCGCTAGTCGCGGCCTGTGCTCCCGACAAATCTTCTGTATCGGAAGAAAAAACCGCTGAAAAAAATCCTGTAGCCGCAGTCACTGACCCTACCAAAGGAATTGGTCAGGTAAAAAATGTTACACTTCACACTCCGTTGGAACAAGAACGCATTGGAAGAGGTAAAGCCATTTATGAAATGAAGTGTTCAGCTTGTCACAAACTAGATGAACAGCGTGTGGTAGGACCCGGATGGAAAAATATTACCAAGAACAGAAAACCTGAATGGATCATGAACATGGTAACCAATGTAGACGTGATGTTGGATCAGGATCCCGAAGCGCAAAAACTATTGGAGCTATGCTTAATGCGCATGCCCAACCAAAACGTATCGGTAGGAGATGCGCGTGATATTTTAGAGTTCATGCGCCAGAATGATGGCGAGCAATAAGATCATACCTTAACCCTTATACCTATGAATAAATTACTCACCCTATTCATTTTGCTGGCACTGTTTTCCTGTGGCCAACAAAATGCAACTCAACAAGCTGCCGCAGAGCAACCTGTTGATGGTGGACAGTCCACCGTTAGCGATGAAACCTCCGAACCGGATGTTGTTCGTGTAGCGGTAAGTTCACCGGTTCACACAACACTCGTAGCTGCTCTCAAAGCTGCCGAATATGTAGATGCACTTTCCAACGCGGGCCCTTTCACCGTGTTCGCCCCTACGAATGAAGCTTTTGATAAACTTCCTGCCGGAACGGTAGACGGTTTATTGAAGCCAGAGAGTAAAGATGCGCTGCGAAACATTCTCGAATACCATGTGTATGTAGGCGCTATGAAAGAAGAGTATCTGCAAGATGGCATGACCCTTAATCAGGTAAACCTGGATAACATCACGATTGCGAAGAAGGATGGGAAGATCACTGTCAACGGTGCGAATGTGATCGGTGTAGTGAAAGCTTCTAATGGGTTCGTCTATGTGATTGATGCCGTACTCTTGCCACCCGATAAAAAATAAATAGCGAATCTTAAAACTAACTATATGAAAATAATAATAAGAACAATAAAGGCACTGTTGCTGCTGGTGGTAGCCGGTAGCTCTTTCATCGGTTGCAAGCCGAAAGGCCCTGCGGATGTATCGATTGGCGATGCGGCCTCCAAAGTGTATGTAGCGCCAGGCAAACACGATGAGTTTTATAACATTGTGTCAGGTGGCTTTAACGGACAAATTGGTGTGTATGGAATTCCATCGGGAAGACTATTCAGAATCCTTCCGGTATTTTCTGTTTCTCCCGAAAACGGGTATGGCTTTAGTGAAGAGACTAAGCCGATGCTCAATACTTCTCATGGTTTTGTACCCTGGGATGATTTGCATCACATTGCATTATCCACCACCAAAGGAGAACACGATGGGCGTTGGATGTTTGCCAATGGAAACAACACACCACGCGTAGCCCGCGTAAGTTTCAAATCTTTCCGTACGGAGGAGATCTTGGAGATTCCAAACAGTGGTGGCAATCACTCTTCTCCTTTTATTACAGAGAATACAGAGTATGTAGTAGCAGGCACTCGCTTTAGTATACCCATGGGTAACAAAGATGTTCCGATCAGTACATACAAAGAAAATTTTAAAGGCTCAATCAGCTTTATAAAAGTGGATCCTGCAGATGGTAAGATGAACATCGCTTTCCAGTTGCGCACCCCTGGTTTTAATTATGATTTGAGTCGTGCCGGTAAAGGCGCCTCTCACGGTTGGTTCTTCTTCTCTTGCTATAATACAGAACAAGCCTATACCTTATTGGAAGTAAATGCTTCACAAAAGGATAAGGACTTTATCATGGCTGTGAATTGGAAGAAAGCGGAAGAATACATCGCACAAGGTAAAGGCAAAATTGAAAAAGCCAAGTATGCACACAATACCTATAGCGAGAAGACGCACATGGCTACCACGAAGATGGAAGAAGAAGTATTGGTATTAGATGTAGCAGATTTTCCAGACCTGGTATATTTCATTCCGTGTCCTAAATCACCACACGGTTGTGATGTAGATCCAACGGGTGAATACATTGTCGGCAGTGGTAAACTAGCCGCTATGATGCCTGTGTTCTCCTTTACAAAATTGCAGAAGGCGATTGCTGACAAAGCTTTTGAAGGAGACTTTAATGGAATTCCTGTTATTAAATACGAAGCAGCCTTGCACGGTGAAGTGAAGAAACCGGGTCTTGGCCCTTTGCATACAGAGTTTGATGCTAATGGCAATGCCTACACATCGTTCTTCGTATCGTCTGAAATTGTAAAATGGAATGTGAAGACATTGGAAGTATTAGACAGAGTACCTACCTACTATTCCATTGGTCACTTATGCGTACCCGGTGGTCCAACCTCTAAGCCTCATGGTAAATATGTTATTGCCTACAATAAGATCACGAAAGATCGTTACTTACCAACAGGCCCTGAGTTGACCCAATCTGCACAGTTGTATGATATTTCTGGTGATAAAATGCAATTGCTTTTGGATTTCCCTACCACGGGGGAGCCACATTATGCGGAAGCCATTCCGGCCAGTTTGATTGCCCCTAACTCTACAAAGATTTATAAGATAGAGGAAAACGAAAACCCGTACGTGGCTAAAGGTGAAGGTCAAACCAAAGTAGAACGCAAGGGCAACGAAGTGCATGTGTACATGACCGCTATTCGTTCGCACTTAACTCCTGATAACATCGAAGGCGTAAAAGTAGGCGATGAGGTTTATTTCCATGTTACGAACCTTGAACAAGATTGGGACGTACCACACGGCTTTGCGATTAAGGGTGCCTTGAATGCAGAAATCCTGATCATGCCGGGTGAAACACAAACATTGAAATGGAAGCCTTTGGCTCCGGGTGTAGTGCCATTCTATTGTACCGACTTTTGTTCAGCGTTGCACCAGGAAATGCAAGGATATGTTCGCGTATCGCCTGCCGGTAGCAGCACACCAATAAAATATTCAACCGGTAAGATCGAAGAGCCTGCTGGTGCAGGTAAATAGATCTCTTCCGCATGCGAAGCGGATGATTTCATAGTTTACAGGTTGAAGCCCTGACACCTGACCTTGGTTGGGTCGTCAGGGCTAATTTAAAGAAACACCATATGAAAAATCTACAACCGATTTCCAGAGTGTTTATAGCCCTGGCTGCTGTGCTGATGGTGAGTGCCTACTTCTTGCCGCTGTGGCAAATATTGATGTGGGCACCTCAGTATCCGGAAGGATTAGAAATGGATATCTGGATCAATGATATTAAAGGTGATGTGAAAATCATCAGCGCGTTGAACCATTATATTGGAATGAAGCACATTGAAGTAGCCATGTTCCCGGAATTTCAGTACATGGGGTATATCGTTGGTTCTTTGATTGGCTTTGGCTTACTAACGGCCTTGCTTAATAAGCGCGCATTGCTTTGGTCCTATGTAATATTGCTGGTCGCAACAGGCATAGCTGCCTTAGTTGATTTTTATTTGTGGGGATACGATTATGGTCACAATCTTGATCCTACTGCACCCATCGTAGTTCCCGGCATGTCCTATCAACCACCCTTAATCGGCACCAAGCAATTGCTTAACTTCACTGCCTTCTCCGGGCCTGATGTAGGAGGATGGATTTTTGTAGTCTCTGCCTTGCTTGTCATGGGTGCTTTAACGTTTGAGATCTATACATCCAGAAAGAAGGGGTCATGAAAAGTGCTGGAATCGTTTTGCTGCTTGTGAACATGCTTGCATGGCAAGCCTGTAGCGTAAAACCTGAACCTTTGGTGTATGGAAAAGATATGTGTCATACTTGTAAGATGACCTTAGTAGATGCTAAGTATGGCGCTGAGATTCTCACCAAAAAGGGTAAAATCTACAAGTTTGATGATGTGAATTGCCTTGTAAATTTTTATACGTCCGATTATGAGGAAAAGAGCAACATACAACAAGTACTGGTAATAGATTTTGCGACACAAGAAAAATTGATAGATGTAAGCACTGCGCACTTTGTTCGCTCTGATACCATTCGCAGTCCGATGGGCAGCGGAGTGGCTGCTTTTAGTACGGCCGAAGGACTGAATTCCTATAATAACCAATGGAAGGGTGAACTGCTCACCTGGGATGATGTAGTACAAAAACTTCAATAATGCGATCGCGTGTCACTTTTCGGAACTTAAAAACCCTTGTCCTGTTGGGTATTTTGCTTTGGATCATTCCTGAAGTACACGCAACCACCTACAAAATTGGTAAACAATACAAACTAAAAACAATTCGCGAAGGGATAGCCCTGGCGAAAGCAGGTGACACGCTGTTGATCAGTGCAGGCACCTATCGGGAAGGGAATTTAATATTAGAGAAATCACTTACCCTTATCGGAGAGAATTTTCCAGTATTGGATGGAGAAAACAAGTATGAAATTTTAACCATTCACGCCCAGCATGTAGTTATACAAGGGTTTCGTTTTATCGACACGGGTATTGCCAGCATCCATGATCTGGCGGCTATTAAAATCCTGGAGTCTAAGTTTGTCAGTATACTCAACAACCGTTTCGAGAACTCTTTCTTTGGAATTTACTTCGCTTCTTCCTCCGAATGTCTTGTAGACGGCAATCAATTAACTGCCGATGCGGAAGCCGAACACCAGATTGGCAATGGCATTCACTTATGGAAATGCCAGCGTATGACGATTCGCAACAACCGCATTAAGGGACAGCGCGATGGTATTTATTTTGAGTTTGTCACAGACTCCCACATCATCAATAATTACAGTGAAGGAAATATGCGCTATGGTCTTCATTTTATGTTTTCGAACGATGATGAGTATCGAGACAATACCTTTATTAACAATGGCGCAGGGGTAGCGGTGATGTACACCAAGGGCGTGAAGATGATACACAACACCTTTGAGCACAATTGGGGGTCTTCTTCGTATGGTCTCCTCTTAAAAGACATTCGCGATAGTTTTGTTCTCGATAATATCTTCAAAGAAAATTCTGTAGGAATATTTATGGAAGGCAGCAGTCGCATTGAATTCAAGAATAATGATTTTGTAAAAAATGGTTATGCGCTGCGCTTGCAGGCAAGTTGTGATGACAATCTATTTGAACATAACAACTTTCAACAAAACACTTTTGACTTGGTGACCAATGGAAGCATTGTACTCAATACCATCAAAGGCAACTACTGGGATCGCTACGAAGGCTACGATTTAAACAGGGACCGCATCGGTGATGTACCCTATCGACCGGTTAGTTTGTATGGTACCGTGATTGAACGTATGCCAACGGCTATTTTACTGTGGCGCAGTTTCTTTGTGTTTTTGTTGGACAGAGCAGAGAAAGCCATACCGGTGATAACACCGGAGAATTTGAAAGATGAACTTCCTTCCATGATACCCTATGATCTCCGTTAAGAATATTGAAAAGAAATTTGGTAAGCTCATCGCCCTGGATCAGGTAAGCCTGGACATGGAGGCTGGTAAAAGCTATGCGCTCATTGGTCCGAATGGATCTGGCAAGACTACCCTCATTAAAAGTTTACTAGGCTTGGTAGTACCCAGTGCAGGGGAAATTCTGATTGATGGGAAGACCATCCGTAACGATTGGAAGTATCGGGAGAAGATTGGGTACATGCCACAGATTGGTCGCTATCCGGAGAACATGCGTATCGGACAATTGTTCGACATGATGAAGAACATCCGGCAGGAAGTAACCAAGACGGATGAAGAATTGCTCGAAGCCTTTAACCTCTATAAAATATTTGACAAGCGTATGCATGCCTTGTCGGGTGGTACACGACAAAAGGTGAGTGCTTGCCTGGCTTTTCTTTTTCATGCACCTATTTTGATTTTAGATGAACCTACTGCAGGCTTGGATCCGGTGGCTGTGGAGATCTTGAAAGAGAAAGTGCTTCATGAAAAACGCATGGGCAAATTGCTCATCATCACCTCCCATATCTTAAGCGATTTGGAAGAGTTGAGCACGGAGATGGTTTACCTCTACGAGGGTCGCTTGCAGTATCACAACAGCATTGCCATGCTGAAGGAAGAAACCAACGAAAGCAGGTTGAACAAAGCGGTAGCCACCCTCATCAAACAAAAGGAATTATTAGCGTCTGTAACTGAATAGTCATGACACGAGTACTTAAATATGTTTTCTACGATATCCTGCGCACGCGCTTCATTTTGTTTTATACTGCCTTCTTACTGGTGTGTACCTTCGCACTCTTTCAGTTCGACAGCGATTATGGAAAGATCGTACTGAGCTTGATGAACATTGTGCTGATGGTGGTGCCCTTAATTGCCGTAGTGTTTACGACCATACACTTTTATAATTCGTATGAGTTTATGGAACTGATGCTGGCTCAACCCATACATCGAAACGTTGTCTTTCTAAGCGAGTACATGGGAGTGGCTTTGTCTCTTTGCATGGCCTATATAATTGGAGTCGGCTTTCCTTTTTTGTTGTTTGGAGGAATTGCCTATAGCAGCACCCTTCTCACGACAGGTATTTTCCTGACCTTGGTTTTTGTGTCGCTGGCTTTTTTGTCGGCCGTACTTACCCGCGACAAAGCCAAGGCCATTGGCATTGCTTTGTTATTTTGGTTTTATTTCTCTCTTATCTATGATGGTCTGTTGCTGTGGGTCGTGTACAGCTTTAGCGATTATCCCCTGGAGAAGGTGACGCTGGCGCTCATTGCTTTTAATCCTATTGATCTGGCTCGCATCATTTTGCTTTTGCAATTAGACATCTCAGCCTTGATGGGTTACACAGGAGCTTTTTATAAGGACTTCTTTGGGAGCAATGTCGGCTTACTCTTCTCTGCCGGTATTCTGACAATTTGGGTGATCGCTCCGATTGCACTGGCTACACGCATCTTCGCTCGCAAGGATTTATAGCATGGTGTGGCTTATCTTTTTTCATGTCTTAGGTGC
>Ga0075163_10006785_pt1 | contig 15192 bp, 14 predicted proteins | sample JI1023141ADNA_FD_71478 | JGI IMG/M metagenome (GOLD analysis project Ga0075163, IMG submission 71478) | Wastewater effluent complex algal communities from Wisconsin, to seasonally profile nutrient transformation and Carbon sequestration -... | ecosystem: Engineered > WWTP > Effluent > Algae... | reverse complement strand
TGCAGTTGTGAACTAAGCCTGGGTCTTCTTTATAAAACTTAAATCTTCTTTTTTAAATACTTTGAATTCTACTTGTCCGTTTTCTTTTTTGGTGGAAACGTAGATTTTGTTGTCGTAGAAAGTAATGATCGAATCTGGATTTACTTCTTCTTTTGAGCGGGTAAGGCTTTTTAGATTCCCGTCAAAACGAGTTAGATAAAACTTTCCATCTAAGTTTTCAATTGCATATAAAAAATCACCTCGAATTTCGATTGGTGTTTTATGATAGACGTTTACTTCTGAATTGCCTACAACTTTTAAATCATTCTTTTTCAGGAGAACTAATTTGATTTGTTCTTTCTTTTCTAAAAAACCAATAACTAAAATATTATCTCCCATTACTTTAAATGTTTTTCCACAGATTTTATTGTATTCACTTGTATAAATAAAATCTTCTTTTGCAGGATCGAGTAAATGAATTCCGTTTACACAATGGCTGTCGATATCGGAGAAAGGTTTTATAAAGACTAATTTTCCATCTACAATATGAGAAGAATACTCTGGCTCTAAAAGTCTCGGGTCTAATTTAACTTCCACTTTTTTTTCTTCCTGGGGTAGAGGAATTACTTTGGGAGTTCTTTTGGGTGAGGCAACTCCTGTTAGCTGCTCTTCTCTTTGGATTAAATCTTCTTTTTGTTTTTTGATATCCTTTTTTTGTTTCTCTAAAGCTTCATATTCTTTTTCTAGTTTTGCGATTTCATCTTTATTTTTCTCAGGATCTTTTTTTAATTCAGTTAGTCTCTCCTGAATGCTTTTCTGTTTTGCTTCGATTTCTTTTTCCAACCTTTCTAATTCTTCTACCTTTTGGTTAATTTCCATTAACTCCCGGGCACCTTTTTCTTTCATCAATTCTGCAAATTTCTTTCTGTCTTCCTCTCCATTCTTTTTATCGTTGATAATTTTATTCACTTCGTTTTCTAGCTCATTTAAAGTGACATCTTTTTGGAACTCTTTGAGAATATTTTTTTCTATCGGTATAATGATTTCTGTTTTACCGGGCCAGTCTTTGTATTTAATTGCGATACCTACATTGGAACTGCTCAATTTCTTTAGAAGAGCTTTACTGTATTTCGATTCAAAGAAACTAATATTTCCCCTGTGCATACCATTGTAATACAAAACATAAATTGCTAAAATATCCGCTTTTGCACTATTGTAATCGAAGGCAGCTTGAATATATCCAGATAATACTCTATGGATTGAGTTTATATGTCCGAAGCTAGTGCTTGCATCTAGATAAATAATATCAGCTCCAAATTTATTTTTTTCATTTGAGCCAACACGAATTGCTTTGACTCCATCTATAGAATGTGCTTCATCGGGTTTATTCGATATTAGCCCCGCTAATTTTCTCCCAATGGATTCATGTAAATGCTTTGTTTCAGAAGCTGCCTTTTTTCGGCTTTTGTTTTGGAATTCAATCTTCTCTGCTTCCTTGATTTCTGCTTCTTCTAACTTAGTTTTGTCATTAGCAAATAAATTCGAAAAAAACAAACAAGCTAATAAATACAGTGTATACTTCATATTTTCCTTTCCTGATTTTATTTTTAGATACAAATGTATTACGCTTTCTCCAGAATGCTACCTAATTCTAGACCAACAAATTAAAAGTTAAATTACAAAAAATCAATTGGATTTTCCTTGAAACATTGAAGCCAATATTAATCCTTAATAATTTACAATTACAATCTCTATACAATTGAGATGGACATTCGCGATTGAAATAGAAACGTAGTTCAAAAACTATTATAGGTGCGTTCGTGTTAAAAAATATATTTTTATTTTTTTTGATTAGCTTCTCGCTTTATCCAGAACAAAAGAATTGGATATTCTCAATTGGGTTAGGAAAGGGATTGATTCAAAATGATTTAAATGATTCCAAGAATACAGCCTACAATAAATCATTACTCTATTTAAGCACAGAAGATTCTAAAATTAATAGGATTTACACGGATCAATTTTATCAGAATAATCAAAACCTGCAAAAAGAAAATTCCAGTATAAGGGAGTCTATCCCATTTAATTATAGCTTCGATAAGTTTATATTTCGAAATTTTTCCATTGGACTTCATTACAATACTAATACTGTGAATATTCAGAATTACGATTCTTCAAATTTGGGCTCAGGTGGATATAGTCTTCTATTATTTAAAACCTATTTTGGGAGCTATTATACTGCTCCACTTAGAACATATAATTTAAGAAGGGTAATAAGAAATTATTCATTAGTATTCGGACATACGTTTGAATATGGAAAGTTTTTATTTTACCCCAGGATAATGTTTGGGGTGGGAGATATGAACTATCGTGGCAAGACATTGGATTATAATCACACCCAGGTTTATTCTGCCGGAGCCAATATTTCTTTTTCCTACCAGGTTGGAGATTATGTGAACGATGAAAAAATAAAGGTAAAAAATTATATTGGTCTCGACTTTACTGTTTACCGGTATTTTGTTCCAGGAGACTATTTGAATAAATTTACTAATAGGTTAGAAAGCAGTGGTTTTTTATATATTAATGAATTTAATATAAGCATTTCATTTCGTCATATGACTTTTGAATAAAGCTAAAATATATTATTAAGACTATAGTATTATGGTCTTAGTAATTTATATTTCTACCAATTGCGGTTACAGTAAATTAGCCAGTAATAAATTTTAAGTAAGAATTTGGAACGAGGGAAGTAAGAAGGGAAATTATAAAAAGCTTTACTTAAGTTATAAGATCAAAAGGATTTATTTATGAACTCAGAAATAGAAACTTATAACAAAAGACAAACAACCGCAGACAATGAAATTTGCGATTTGCTAGCTAATACAATTGATAGTGCATTAAAAAAGTCAGAGAGCAAAATATGGCATGCTCATCCTGTTTGGTTTTTAGATGGCAACCCAATAGTTGGTTATAGCAAACAAAAGAAAGGGATACGATTAATGTTTTGGAGTGGTAAAGACTTTGAGGAAGATTTATTAAACGTTAAGGGAGAAAAGTTTAAAGTCGCTTCTATCTTTTATAACGATCTCTCTGAAATTAAAGCAAAAGATTTAAAACGTTGGTTGAAAAAAGCAAAAGAAATTCAATGGGACTATACCAATTGCCAAAAATAACTTCCGATTTAATTCTAGAAAAATCGCTTTTGGCAATTGGGAATACCCCTTTTTCGAAAAATAGCGGAACTTGTTTATGAGAAGTGGTATATAAAAACATTGTGAAGAGAAAAGGAAAATTAGAAAGATTAAAAATTATATCCAAATAAATTCCAATGGCTCATCCAATAAATAAATCCAAGAGAAACGAGGATAAATAATATAGATTGAATTTGTCGATAAAGATGAAGTCCTCGTTCAAAAAAAGATTTTAGAGCATAATAAGTAAAAGAGCTGATTCCAAGAACGAAAACAAACGGCAATGTAAAAATTGTATAGTCATAGTAATTTGGATCGATTATGAATTCGTGACTTTCGATTAATTTATAGTAGTCTATAAAAAAGTAAAAGCTACCAAAAAGAATAAGGGCAAGAATTGTTTCCAGCCAGAGAAGAATATGCACATTGCGTCGCATACGATTGGGAGCATAGGCAATTTTTTTAGCGAATGCATACGGGAATTCAATTAGAAGAAGTGAAAACATGATTCCATAAAAAGCAAAAAAGAAAAATGCTAGGTTTTCATGAAAGACTTTTGTTTCATAGAGCGCCAATTTACGATATGCCCCATGCTGTCCTGAGCCGGAGAGAAGATATTCTACATTACCCGCATCGTTCATTTTAAATGCAATATAGATTTCTCTATCGAGGCATCGAAATAAAAATGGATCGATTTCGATGAATGTTAATTTGCCCTCTAAGTCTCCGTAAGGTTCAATTTTTCCTGATTCCAAAATAAGCATTTTATTTTCTTGTTTAATGCGAATGGCAGTGGTATAAGTTCTAAATTTAGAAATGGAACTAGTAGAGATTTGAACAGATGCGTATTCCCCTTCGAAGTTTTGCAGATACTCGTCGTAACCCGGACTTTTATCCCGCTTAACTTTCTTTTTCTCAGTCGGAAAAAATTGATCTAAAAATTCAGATACCAATTCTCTTCTGAGAACCGGGTTATACGAATTTGTATAAACATAGACAGAAGAAGCTTTGTCTGGAAAAAAAACAAATGCTTCCGAAGAGTCATTTGTTTCGCTTATTCGAGAGTAGCCCCTGGTATTATTTTCCTGGTGCTCAAAAAAACCAATCATCGAGCCGGGTAGTTTGTCTTCCAAGCGTAATTTCTCTTGGAAGATTTCATTCCATGTTTCTTTTTTTAGAATTCCTTTTTGAAATAAGTCTTCCGGGTTTAGAAAAATAGGAACAATTGAGGAAAGGTCTTTACCAGTCACAGTTAAATGCTCCTGCTCAAAAGAGGAATTTTCGAGAGAGAGTTTAGATAGAATAGAATCCTGGATGAATTCTGATTTTTTCTTTCCGGTAACTTCTTCTAGAATCGATTGTAGTAATTTTAAATTATCCGCATCATACCCGATGAATTCATTCGGCTCGGCATATCTATGGAGAGAAGAATTTTTCCAAAAATCAAGAGTTCTCTCTTTTGAAGAATCTTTATAGATTATATTTTCCTGGATTCCAGTGCTATGAGTTAAAAGATTTTCAACTAAGATATTTTGTTTAAAATTCTTATCGTATTTCCATTTATAAGTAGCGATGTCTCCACGAAGATTTACCTTTTCTAATTCATGTAATTGTAAAAAAGAGAACGTTGTAAATATTTCTTCGAATACTCTTGAGTTGAATTTTGTAAGCTCTGTAAAAGATTTAGAGTGTTCGGGATAGGTTTTAAAGAAAGTCTTATTGTCTTTTACTAAGACTACTAACGCATGATTTGCTTCTAAATTTTTTTCTTTAAAAAATTTCTCAGAGAATACTTCTAACTCATTAACTTCCGGTGGTTGGATTTTATTTTTCTTAAATCCTAAATTTTCTTGCGGATAAAGAGAAGTTGCTAGGAGGCTAACTAAAAAAAATAATTTAAATAGTTTCATTTACTTAGAAATTCCAAAATCTTTTCATTTACAAATTTCGGATTTTCAAATGGTGCCATATGTCCTGCATCGGGAACTTTTATAAATTCTCCTTTCGGAATTTGAGAACTTAGTTTTTCCATTGACTCGGGTGGAGTTAATGCATCGTATTCACCACAAATAACTAATGTAGGAACGGAGATTTTATTTAAAACGGATGTAGTGTCTGTTCGTCCTTGAATTGCGAGTAAAATTGACTTTGTGCTTGTAGTCCTTCTTGCACTTGCAATCTTTAATGCTTTTTTATAAAGTTTGGGGTTGGCTTTAATTGTGAGCTCTGATAAAGTATTGGTTGCAAATTCTTTTAGAAACTTTTGCACTCCATTTTCGTTGATACTTTTAATTCCAGCTACTCGTTTTAATTTTGCTTCATTCGAGTCTGCTTCCGTTCTTGTATCACATAGAATAATTTTGGTGAAGAGTTCGGGTTTTCTTTCTAAAGCGCGTAAAATAATATATCCACCCATAGAGAGTCCACAGAGAGTAAGACTTGTTAGCTTCTCTTTTTCTAAAATAGAAAATAAATCATCTACAAGAAATTCAAATGGATTGGATTCTGGGTGTTTTGCTTTTTCCCATTTTTCTAAAATATCATAGCTCAGGCAGTAGTAGTTTTTCTTTAAAAAGTCAACTTGAGATTTCCACATTCTATGGTCGAAGGGAAATCCGTGTAGGAAAAGGATTGGCGGGTTCTTTTTATTTCCATCTTTATAAAGTTTAATTTTCATACTACCTTTCGAGCCGAAAAGTGAATGCATACAATAGACGCAAAGACCTTCGATTCGTATAATTCCGATTTTTTATTTTTACAGATTCCAGACTCTTGAAAACGGCATGTAGTGCAATTCCATTTTTCACTGACCTGGTTTGATTTCTTCGGCTTGTCTTTAACTATGGTAATGCCTTCGATTTCATGAAGAGTTGTTTTTTTCTCTCCTTCCTGTAAATATCGTATAATACTCGAAAGTTCCTCTATAGATGGTGTCCTGCCCACTTCTATTTCTCTTTCGATGTATTTGATCACTTTAAATTTATGGTCTTGCTGTAGAGAGTTTATCTTTTGAATGATTTCTTCAGGTATGTTTTCCATTCGCTTATCCTAAATTTTTCAACAAGGTTATACCTGGTTTGGATTTAGTAATCAATTATTTTAACTTTAAGCCTACGATTTGTCTAAAAAGTTTTCATCAAATAATTTCTTGATGAAATTTAGAGCCCCTGTTAAGAAGGTTAATACGGTTTTTATGGGCAAGTTATTAGAAGACTTAGAAGGTCAAATAATCTTAAATCAAAGCGATGAGAACACTGTCGCCAACGCACTGAAGGTTTATCTTAATTTTCAGCGCGGAACTACTTATGAAAAGAGAGTTCAAGAAGAAATTAAAGCAGTTTTCTACGATAAAAAAAGTAATAAGTCTTACTTTGCTGCTCCACCTAAACAAAACAAATTAAAAGCAATCGGCTATAACCAGATGATTCATATTTTAGTAAAGAGACTCTGGGACGAAGAAGATTTTTTTAAGGTAACTCGCAATCCTTCCCAGATTTCTTTTATCAGCACAGATACTACTGATATTAGCACTGCCACTGTAAGCTTAAGTGATGTGCAAAAGTTTATTGCGAATCAAAATATCTTTCCTTTTCTCTCCGGTGGAGATATTGCCTTTTTTGGGAAACAACAAGGAGACCAGGTTCGTAAGTGCATGACCTGGATTAAAAATGGAAATAATATTCCAAAATTCTTAGACAGAATTAAGTTAGTTGGAACGTATGTGCAGACTGTTTTTTATGCTGCTCAACATTTACAAACAGTTGCACAGGAATACTTTGCGAATAATGAACCATCACCGCAAAACGGAACTGCAAATGATGGAAAACCTGGAATCAGTGACTCAGATGCAAAGCTTGAAGCATTGTCATCTCAAAGCCCCGGCGCAGATCTTTTAAAGACTAAGCTTGATTATCCGTATATAGTAGATATTCTACTTTTTGAAATTAAATCTTTTTTTAAAGATACGAACGCTAGCTTAAATGTGCAAGAAGCAATTCGAACTATTACAAATCGAATTAAAAAAGATATTCCCGATATTGGCGAAAAACATGTAACACTAATTTACCTCATCATGAAAGAAGTTTTAAAAAATCCAAATCAATCTGTAGAGGATCTTTCGTTCTTCTTTCAAAACTTAGAAGAAAAACTCAGAGTAAGTATGAGGGAAATTCAAACTATTTACTTTTTGATTCAATCAGAGAAAGATGAAACGTTAGGTGAAATGTCATTAGCTGATTTTGTAGATAAATGTATTGCAGAGGATGAGAAAGGTATTTTAAATGAATCACATATTAAAATATTAAAAACTCTATTTGGCAATCTCCCAAAAGAAATTAAGGCTAATACTTTTTATACTGTAAAAGAAAAAATCAAATCAAGAATAGACGATCCGAACAAAAAGAAAATGGTAGATAGTCTGAGTGAATTAATTCATTTGCGAGTTCGTGAGCTTCGCGGTAGGTATGCGCTCAAACAATTAAAATCTGTTCCTCAAGTAAAGTAGGCTCTTTTTTTTGTAAACTTTGTAGCCTGCGCTAATCTTGGATTCTCCGGCCAGGGGTGTCTCGGATATCTTCCTGCTAATTCCTTTTTCACTTCTAAATACGTTTTGTCCCAAAAACCTGCCAGGTCTTTTGTAATTTGAATTGGTCTTTGAGAGGGAGATAAGAGTTGAAGGGTTAATTTTATTCTGCCACTAGCAATGCTAGGTGTTTCCAGCAACCCAAATAATTCCTGAATTTTTACAGATAAAATTACCTCGTCTTTTTTATATTCAAGCTTAATGTTTGAATCACTCGGAACTTCGTATCGATCGGGTGCTTCTTTAGAAATAAGCTGCAATTGTTCATAAGTATACAGAGATTGTAGGATTGGAAGCAGGTTTATATTTTTAAGCTCTGAAATTTTACGAACAGAATTTAAAAAAGGAAGTAACCAATCTGAAATATTGGGAAGTAGGTCTTCATCTTTTAATGATGGCAATTTCTCTCCTAAAGAGCGGAGAAATTCTGATCGCATTCTAAAATTTTCTACTTCCTCAGTCCAGGGTAATACAGACAATCCATTCTCGTTTATATAATTTTTCCAAACATCTAGAAGTAATTCACTCGTAACCGCTTCTTGCAATTCTTTAGAGGATAATACTAATTCTCCTAGACTAATTTCTTCTTGAACAGAAATTCTTCCTGAATTGCTATCGATTCGAGCTGTATGTTTTTTCTCGATTTTATGTTTATGAAATTCCAGAATTTCTGAAAGAGTAATTTTTGCTGCTGAAAATATTGTAGATTCTTTGTTGTCGCCATCTAACTCAGCTATTGCTAAGAATTCGCTACCTTCTAAAGAATCATTTTCTTTTAGGACTGCCCCTTTTCCTGAAGATAGTTTGTAGCGCAGGCTTTTCTTTTCCCTGATTCTTGCGATTCTATCCGGATAAGCAAAACTTAAAACTATACCGATTTTAGATAAGTCTGGACTATTTTTAATATTTTTTTCATCGGAGCAAATCTTAATTATCTCCTCGGATGTCTTTTTAATTCGTTTGGCGATAAATGAATTAGGATTGTTTAAAAATTCTTCAACCTGTAAATTTAAGTTAGCCTGACGATGAGAAAAATGTCCGACAGAAAAAATATTTTTTTCATTTAATAAAGCTGCTAGAATGGATGCTAGGTTTAATTCATTGATTGCAATGGAGCTAATTACCATATATCCAAGTCTGGGATGTAGGGGAAGCTTCATAACCTTTTTCCCCAAATCAGTTATCTTACCGTTAGCATCTAAAAGCTCTAAGTTTTGTAATAAAGTTTTTGAACGAGAAATGGAACTTTCCTGCGGTTTGTCTAGAAGTTTTAGATCGTCTATGCTTGAACCCCAGGAACTTACTTCTAATAAAAATTGAGATAACTCTGTCTCTAATATTTCAGGGCGAGTTTTTTCTGCGAAATGCTTTTCTTCTTCTTTAGACCAAATACGATAGGCGATACCGGGACCCAGTCTTCCCGCTCGACCTGATCTTTGGGTAATTGAATCCTTTGCGATATCGGTTGTAATAAGTTTAGTCATTCCACTCGATGGATCAAACCTCGGAATTCTAGAAAGCCCTGAATCAATTACAATACTAACTCCTTCAATGGTTAAACTGGATTCGGCGATGTTAGTGGATAATATGATTTTTCTTCTACCTTGCTTGTCTGGAAAAATTGCAATTTCCTGATCTTTGGCTGATAATTCTCCATACAGGGGGCAAATAAGAATATTCGATAAGTTAAAGTTTTCTTCCAATTCTCTTTGGACTCGTCTTATTTCACCGGAGCCTGGAAGAAATACAAGTATATCTCCGTTATCCGCTAGTGCTTTTTTAATGGAAGCGAGAATAGACTGAACCAGTTTTTCTTTTGAAAGATTTAAATAGCGAGTTTCAATTGGATGGGCTCGTCCTTCGCTTTTTACAACTGGAGCATTTAGAAAACTCGAAAGAGTCTTTCCATCTAAAGTCGCTGACATGATTAGAATTTTTAAATCTTCCCGTAAAACTGACTGCACATCTAAAGCGAGAGCAAGACCCAGGTCGGTGTGTAAATTTCTTTCATGGAATTCATCAAAGATCACAAGACCTACATTTTTTAATTCTGAATCAGACTGAATCCGACGTGTAAAAATTCCCTCTGTTACTACTTCAACTCGAGTTTGATTACTAACTTTGGATTCAAAGCGAATACGATAACCGATAGTTTTTCCGACTTCTTCTTTTAAAGAAGAAGCCATTCGACTGGCAGCATTACGAGTAGCAAGTCTTCTTGGTTCTAAGACTAATATTGATTTACCCCTAAGCCAATCTTCTTCTAAAAGAGAAATGGGAACAACCGTCGTTTTCCCCGCACCGGGAGGTGCTTCGAGGATTACGACATTATTGTTTTGTAAAGTATTCTTTAATTCTTCTAATACTTCAAAGATAGGAAGCTTAATCATCAACGAAGAAATTAAGGCTTAATGATTTTAATTAATTTTTCCATGACGATTGGATTTGGCATGGGGACAACCTGTGTTATGCTCTCCGGAATTCCCACGACTTCTAAAATCTTAGGATCATTTTGCTGACCGATTAATCCTGTTCTAAATCCATGTGTTTCCCATGCTATTTGTTGAATTTCTTTGTCCTGAAGGGCAGTGATAAGATTTACTGCTTTTGGATTTAAAATGATAAGAGGTTGCGAACTCCAAACAGTTGGCAATGGATATAGAATTCGAATCTTTTCTTTTACTTTAGGCCAGAAGTCTTTATGCTCGATTGAAAATTCCACGATTTGATTTTCATAACCTGCGATGATTGGCTTTGCACCCATTCCAGTTTTTAGGTATTGCTCAAACAAATCAGAAGAAGATGTTTCCATATAACCAAGTCTGGAAAAATATTCTCTAACTTCATTTCCAATTTCTGGGAGAGAGCTTTCTTCTAACGTATCGCCATTTAGAATATTGGCAAGAAGTCCAGCAAACATGATTCCCGAATTTGATTTTGTAGGATCAGTCGATAAGATTAGAATTTTTCCATACAATTCTTTTAGTCCAATGTCTGACCATTTTTTGCCTATGGAGATAATATTGATTAACTTCTTAAAGTCACTTATGTAATAGGAGTTCTCTTTTTTTACAACGATTTCTTCTTTGATTAGAGCATCAGTTACACTATCCCAACTGTAAAACACTATCGGAGAGTTTAAAATGATTTCACTTTTTATAATTTTCTTCGGATTTTTAATTTTAAAAAGTTCTAGAGCAACTTGGCTTGATGGCCAGAGAAAATCCATATTGTCAATGTTTGAACTTTGAACCATTTCAATAGATCCGGCTTTGGAGTATTCTAGGATGATTTTATATTTTGATTTTAAAATCTTTTTTACTTTTTCGTTTTCCAGGAAATTTGCTTTTTCCCCACCGATAAATCCTTTTAGCACAATAGCGTCCGCATCCGATTTATACATTTTAAAAAAAATGCCCGCCCCGATCATTGCGGCTAACACTACTACTCCGATAATTTTATTTAAATCATCCATATTACTCCATACTCTCCATTTTTAATGTTCTCTCTAAAACTTCTATCTCTGTATTAAAATCCATAACATCATTACTCAAAGATCTAGAATGCTGCACTTGAAATGCATGTAAAATTAAATCTAAAATAGAATCACTTTTCGCAAGAGCTGCATTTATCTCTTTTGATTTGGCATCCTGTGAACTTAAATCAACGTAAAGTTCAATGATCTTAACAGTGGATTCCATATAATATAAAAGAAATTGTCTAGCCCGCGTAATGTCGGAAGGATCTTTTTCAAAGTTTGCATAAATTTTCTCAACGACTAAAATAATGTTTTCTACTTTTTGTTTGATCTTTGGATTTTTTATTTCAGAAGAGTGAGATTTTAATTCATCAATTTTTTTTCTAAATTCTTGTAGAATTTCTTTTGATCTTTTAGTTTCGCCCGTGCCAATTTCATATTTCAAAGTATAATTCTGATTCACTTTTGCAAAAATCAAAAGACCTGCAATATAAGAAACGATAGACGCTGGCACTGAAGCACTAAGAGGTAAATTTAAAAACAAAAAAAAGAAGGAGAATACGCTACCTCCTGTTAGCCCCGCGAATAAATTTCCTTTAACAGTTACTTTATCTTTAAAGAAATTTTTCATTAATTATAACCTTTTGCTGTTCGAAATGCCTGTATCAAATCAGACCTTCCGTCAAAGATGCGCGCCTTTGTAAGGTTTGAAATTTCCTTTAATTGAGTTTCGGAAGCCTCTCCAAACATAATAGAAAAAACAGGAATATCGACTCCCGCATTTTCAAATTTGCTGCTAAGGTCTGTAAAACTCTTACCGGAATTGGAAGCTCCGTCCGTCATTAAAATAATCGCTGGAGTATATTCATCTGTATCAATATTTTCCAGTTCAGTCAATGCATCGATGACAGGGGAATAAATATCAGTTGCACCACCCGGACTTAAATTTTGAATCTTAGAGTTTAATTCTTTAATTTCTTTTGGATTATTTCCGTTAGCCTTCCAAATATCTTTAATCTCATCGCTAAAGGGGATAACAATAACTTTGTCCGAAGGGGAAAAGTTAATGAAATACTGCTCTGCTTTTTTCTTGTCTAAAAGTAGGTTCATAGCTTCTTTTAATTCTCTCTCACCGGGACCTCTCATACTATCAGAAAAGTCCAAGCAGAAAACAGTGTAAGAACTTTTTCTAAAATCCTGCTGGTAAATTCTCAATGCCTTTTTTATGATTTCTGCAGAGGGTAGTTTGATTGGAGATAGAGTTTTAATTGTATCTACACCCCATTCAGGGTTAAATACTGATTTGTCTGCATTTTCAATAGTGCCACCAAAACCAACTCTTCTGCCTGATTGTAAAATATCTTCTTGGATTTTGTCTGATAATAAATAATCCTGTAATTTTTTAAAGGACTCTTCTTTTTTTGTATTTCCTGAATTGATATAGCCCAGGGGAGAATCTGCAATTACAATTCCATCTTGCGGATAAACGATGTATAGCGGCTCTTCTCCGCGGGCTACCAGTATTTTATTAGTTTCTAATATTAGAGATTCGTAATTTACCATTGCATCGTATTTTCCATTCAGGAAGAGTTCTTTTAGCCAACCGGAACTTCCCGAAGAGCGGTTAATACCTCTTAGTAGTTCTTTCATATCTTTTTTTAAATTTGGATTGGAGAGATCTTTTTCTGAAATGACTTCGGGGTTTCCGAGAAGAGCGTATAAAAATCCAAGGTAGGCAGAAGTGCCCGAGTTGGATTGAGTGGCAGAAGTCATCATAAATTTTAATTTCTTAGAACGAATTGCATTTAGAATATCTTTTACGGTTACTACTTTATCTACAAAACCTAAATCTTTCGCTAAGCTTTTTTTAATTCCAAATACGACAGGCGAAGTCATGATTGATTTAAGATGTTTGACTTTTTTATTTTTATCACCGAGTCCAACCCATAAACCGCTCGCAGGCCACACCGCATCAAAATCTGGATTATCTTTACTAAGCTCCATCATGATATCAACAGAGCCTTTGTATTTCATTTTAATAGTAATATTATTGTCATCAGCAAATTGCTGAATGATTGGCTCCATGGTTTCATTTTCAGAACCAGAAATAATAGTTAGGTCCCGACTATGATCTTTGCAAGATGAGATATAAAAAATAAATAAAAAAGCTAGAATTCCATTGGAAAGAAATTTTGTCATAAGGATTCATATAAACTGAGCCTAAGTAATTTAAGCAAGAGTTTTTCCTTGTAATAAATTCATTTCAGAAAAACTGTTGTATTATGGCTAGCACTGTGGATTCGACAGACTCACCAGCCAAGCTAGCTGAATGTGTTAGTAAAGAAGGTAAATTATGTTTAAAGTAAATGAATATTTTGATGGAAAAGTAAAATCAATCGGGTTTAAAACAAGTGAAGCTCCTGCAACCGTTGGAGTAATGGCGCCCGGTCATTATGAATTTGGAACTTCTCAAAAAGAAATTATGACAGTCATCTCGGGGCAACTCACTGTTAAACTCCCAGGTGAATCAGAGTGGAAAGACTTTGGAAAAAATCAATCTTTCACTGTTGAAGCTAATCAAAAATTTCAACTCAGAGTAAGTGAAGATACTTCTTATCTTTGCCTTTACCTTTAGTAAAAAGAAATGAAGCCGAATAAATCAGCACTAAAGTCAATTCTATGGAAGGGAGATAAGCTTTCTCTTTTAGACCAGAGAAAAATTCCTGCTTCTAAAGAATTTGTAGAATGTAAAACTTTAGAAGATGTGATTGATTCAATAAAAGCAATGGTAGTGAGAGGCGCTCCTGCCATTGCAATGACCGGCATATTCGGATTAGTCTTAGAATTAAAAAACACAAAAGAAAAAATAGTTTATGAAAAATTTTTACGCAGAACAAGAACTCTAATCGAATCAAGACCAACAGCCGTTAACCTCAGACTCGCAGTAGAAGATTATTTAAAATTAATCAATGAAAAAACCTACCTGACTCGCCCGCTATCAGATTTAATGAAACTTTCAGAAAAGTATGCAATGTCGATGCTAGAAGAAGACCTCAAATGGAATCTAGCGATTGGAAAAAATGGAGTAGGGCTTTTTCATAAAAAGCAAAAAGAAATATCGATTCTAACTCATTGTAACACTGGTTCCCTCGCAACAGGTGGACATGGAACTGCAATCGGTATTATCCGCTCACTTAGAGATGAAGGTTTTAAAGTCACAGTCTACGCAGATGAAACTCGACCCTATCAACAGGGCTCTAGACTCACAGCATGGGAAATGCAAGAAGAAAAAATTCCCTGCTATATTATTGCCGAAGGAATGTCTGCCTGGTTATTTCAAAATCGAAAAATTGATGCAGTCCTAGTCGGAGCCGACAGGATTGCGCCTAACGGTGATACGGCAAATAAAATTGGAACCTATACACTTTCCATTGTCGCAAAAGAAAATAAAATTCCATTTTACGTAGCAGCAACCAAAACAAGTTTTGATTTTTCCCTAAAAGACGGCTCGCAAATTCCAATCGAAATGAGAGACGAAGAAGAACTCACCCAAAATTCCTTCTTAAAAGATATCAGCGGCAACCCTTATTTACCCAAAGGAGTCCTATCTCCACTGGGAGCCCGCGCTCTAAATCCAGCGTTTGACATTACCCCCGCCAAATACATTTCGGCTATCGTCACCGAGCTTGGAGTCATTCAGCCTGTGAATGTAAGGGAGATTAAGAGGGTGGTGGGGTAGTATTCTTTCCAAAAAATTAATTTATGCGAAACCAAAAAAATATTTACTCCCTAAATGATTGCTTAATTCTTGACTAATGTCTATTTTTAAAAAGATTCCGAATCCTTTTGGAAAGAAAGGTGGGGCAGAACACCAAGAAAATGAAAATGAACAGCAAACAGATTAATTTTTATTTAACACAGGATGATATTAGTAAATTTGATAATTATATAAAAGAGAATAATCT
>Ga0075163_10006784_pt1 | contig 15194 bp, 11 predicted proteins | sample JI1023141ADNA_FD_71478 | JGI IMG/M metagenome (GOLD analysis project Ga0075163, IMG submission 71478) | Wastewater effluent complex algal communities from Wisconsin, to seasonally profile nutrient transformation and Carbon sequestration -... | ecosystem: Engineered > WWTP > Effluent > Algae... | reverse complement strand
CCGACCGTCACGCCCGCGCCCGCACCCGCTCCGGCTCCGATGCCGCAGCCGAGCCCCCCGCCGAGAGCCACGCCAGCGCCTGCGCCCGCCCCGGGCCCCGCGGTCGCGCCGGCGCCAGGCCCGGCCCCCGGTCCTGCCCCCGCCCCCGCGCCCGGCCCCGCACCCGCGCCTGCCCCCGGTCCCGTGGTCGGTCCCGCGCCTGCCCCCGGTCCCGCGCCCGGCCCCGGCCCTGCACCGGCGCCCGGCGAGGAGCCGCCGCTGTCGGTCGAGCCGCCGGTCGAGCCCGCGCCCCCGCCCGAGCCGCCGCCCGAGCCCGCGCCCCCGCCCGAGCCGGTGGTCGGCCCGGCCCCCGCTCCGGCCCCCGATCCGCTGCCCGCGGCGGCGGATCCGGTGCGCGGCCAGAAGCTGCGCCGCGCCGGCATCGGCACGATGATCGCCGGCGGCGTGGTCGCGGCGGTCGGCTTCGGCGTGACCCTGGCGTTCACGATCCAGGGCCGCAAGCGCCACGACGAGCTCGCCGGCGTCCAGGACGACAACCAGCGCATGGACTGCTCGCGCATGCCGAAGCCGAACGCGGCCTGCTCGGCGATCGCGACCCGCATCACCGACCTCGAGGACCAGATCTCCGGCGCCAACCGGACCGCCCAGATCTCCGGCGCCCTGATGGTCACCGGCTTCGCGGTCCTCGCCATCGGCGGCATCGTGTACCGCGTCGGTATGCGCAAGCTGCAGCCCCCGAGCCTCGGCAACCTCCGCCTGAGCCCGAGCCTCGGCGGCGTCGTGCTCTCCGGTCGCTTCTGATGCACCTGCGAAGCCGCGGCTGATCCGCGCCTCGCTTCATGGCCCGCGTTTCCCTCGGGAAGCGCGGGCCGTGTCGCGTCCGCGCGTCGTGACAGGCCGCGGGAGTTCGGGCAGTCTGCGCCGATGCCTCCCCCTGTCCGCCCAGCCGCGAGGCTCGAGCGCCGGGGCGCCGCGTGACCGCCGCGGGCGACGCGACGACGGCGGTCGCGGACATCGGCGAGGGCCCGACCGGCGAGGTGACGCAGGTGCGGCCGGCCCCCACCGCGGTGATGCGCCGCCGCGGCGACCTGATCGGCCGCTACGTGGTGCTCACGCCGATCGGCGAGGGCGGGATGGGCCTGGTCTACCTCGCCTACGACCCGGAGCTCGACCGCAAGGTCGCGCTCAAGCTCCTGCGCCCCGGCGGGGCCGGCCACGGCAGCGCCGCCCGGCTGCTGCGCGAGGCCCAGGCGCTCGCCCGCCTCGCCGACCCCAACGTCGTCGCCGTGTACGACGTCGGCACCTGCGACGACCAGGTGTTCGTGGCGATGGAGTTCATCCCCGGGGCCACGCTCTCGACCTGGCTCAAGGAGCAGCCGAGGTCGCAGCCGGAGATCCTCGCGGTGTTCGCCGCGGTCGGCCGCGGGCTGGCCGCCGCCCACCGCGCCGGCCTCGTCCATCGCGACCTCAAGCCCGCCAACATCATGATCGGCGTCGACGGCCGCGCCCGCGTCATGGACTTCGGCCTCGCCCGCGGCGCCGGCGACACCGATGAGGTCGACCTCGAGGACGCCCTCGCCACCCCGCGCGACCGCATGCTCGCCGCCGAGCTCACCCGCGGCGCCGCCGTCCTCGGCACCCCGGCCTACATGGCCCCGGAGCAGTGGCAGCGCCTCACCGCCGACGCCCGCTCCGACCAGTTCTCGTTCTGCGTCGCGCTGTGGGAGGCGCTGTGCGGCCAGCGGCCGTTCCAGGGCCCCGGCCTCGCCGGCCTGTCCGAGGCGGTCCTCCTCGGCCGCCGCCAGCGCCCGCCCGACCGCGCCCGCCTGCCACCGTGGCTGCGCGCGCTGCTCGAGCGCGGCCTCGCCGTCGCCCCCGAGGACCGGTTCCCAGCGATGGACGCCCTGCTCGTCGCGCTCGACGCCGGCCGCCGCCGCGGACGCCGCCGCCGCGCGTGGGTCCCCGCCCTCGCGCTCGCCGCGCTGCTCGCCGCGGGCCTCGGCGCCGCCGCCTGGTCGCGCCACCGCCAACACCTCGCCTGCGCCGCCGAGGCCGCGACGCTCGAGCGCGACGTCTGGACCGCGCCCACCCGCACGTGGCTGCGCGATCTGCTGCAGCGCTTCGACCGCGACGGCGAGGCGGTGCTGGCCCGCTGGGGCGACCCGCACGTCGCGGCCTGGCGCGCCGCCCGGACCGAGCTCTGCGAGCTCGCGGCCGACACCGACCTCGCCCCGGAGCAGCTCGCCCGCGCCCGCGACTGCCTCGACGACGCCGCCGACCGCCTCGCCGCCGTGCTCGAGGCGCTGCGCCGCTCGGGCACGCAGTCCGGCCTGCGCGTGGTCCCGGCCCTCGCCGGCCTCCCGGCCCCCGGCAACTGCGTCGACCCGCGCGCGCTGGCCCGCCCCACCGGCGCGCCCGACCTCGACCGCGCGCGCCGCCCCGAGGCCCGCCGCGCCCTGCTGCGCGCGCGCAGCCTCGCGGTCGCCGGCGACTTCAAGGCCGGCCTCGCCGCGGCCCGCGAGGTCCTCGCCGAGATCGACGCGCCCGGCCCGCTGCGCACCGAGGCCGAGTGGACGACCGGCTACCTGGCCTCGAGGACAGGTGACCCGACGAGCGCCGAACCACTGCTGCGCAGCGCGGCCGCCGGCGCGCGCGCGCTCGGCCTCGACGACCTCGAGGTCGACACCCTCAACTCGTACGCCTACGTGGTCGGCTACCAGCGCGCGCGCCACGACGAGGCCACGCTCGTCGGCGACCTCGCCCTCGCCACGCTCGAGCGGCAGGGCGCGAGCCACAGCCTGCGCGCGGCGACCGTGCACATGACCCTGGCGACCGTCGAGCACGCGCGCGGCGACTCGAAGGCCGCCCTGGGGCGCATGGCCCGGGCCCTGACGATCCGCGAGGAGATCCTCGGCCCCGAGCACCCCGAGGTCGCGCTGGTGTGCAGCAACAAGGCCAACATCCACCTCTCCCTCGGCGACACCGCCGCCGCCGAGGCGCTGCTGCTGCGCGCCCTCGGCATCCACGAGCGCAACCTCGGCCCCCACCACCCCGACCTCGCCTCGGTCCTCAACAACCTCGCCAACGTCCACGACACCCGCGACGACCAGCCCGGCGCCGAGGCGCTGTACCGCCGCGCCCTGGCGATCCGCGAGCAGAGCCTCGGCCCCGACCACCCCGACGTCGCCGCCAACCTCAGCAACCTGGCGATCGTCGTGCGCGCCCAGGGCCGCCACGCCGAGGCCCTCGAGCTGGCCGAACGCTCGCTGACGACGATGGAGCGCGCCTTCGGCCCCGACCACCCCAACGTCGCCCAGGCCGCCCAGAACCTCGCCAGCGTGCACCAGTGGGCCGGCCGACCCCGCGACGCCCGCGCGATGTTCCTGCGCGCCCTGACCACCTGGGAGCGCACCCTCGCGCCCGACCACCCGACCCTCGCCCGCCCGCTGATCGGCCTCGCCGACCTGGCCATGGAGCGCCGCCAGCCCGCCGAGGCCGCCCGCCTGCTCGAGCGCGCCGTGACGCTGCTGGTCGGCGGCGAGGTCGACCCGCTGCTCGTCGCCGACACCCGCATGTCCCTCGCCGAGGCCCTCGCCGGCAAGGACGAGGCCCGCGCCGTCGCCGAGGCCCGGCTGGCCGCCGCCGCCTACGAGGCCGCCGGCGCCGACGCGGCCGGGGACCTGCGCGAGGCCCGGGCCTGGCTCGCCGCCCGCCCGCGCCGCCGGTCGCGCTGACATCCGCGCCCCACGACGACCGCCCCGGCGCGCGCACATGCCAGCGTCGGCCTCTGCCACGCATGGCAAGCTCGAGCCATGCACCGGATCGCCCTGGCCCTGCTCCTCGCCGGCTGCACCGCCCACGAACCCGACCCGGCCGTCCGCGACGTCGAGATGATCCACGAGCCCTGCACCCCCGTCACGCCGATCGACATCGACGACGACGCCCGCCCCGACCTCGTCCGCGGCGCCGCCCCCGACGGCACGACCTGCACCTCGTTCGACCTCAACCTCGACGGCGTCGCCGACCAGCACGTCTACCTCGACGCGCAGCTCCGCGACCGCCGTCGCGAGTCCGACCTCGACGGCGACGGCCACATCGACGAGATCTCCCATCTCCTGGCCGGCGTCGTGTCCCGCATCGACCGCGACCTCGACGGCGACCACCGCGTCGACACCTGGGACCTCCGCGAGCACGGCAACCTCGCGCGCCGCGAACGCGACAGCGACGGCGACGGCCGCGTCGACCAGTGGTGGACCTTCCCCACCGCCGGCTGCCCGCTCATCGCCCGCGACGGCGACGGCGACGGCAGACCCGACGGCCCGCCGGCACCCGAACCCTGCGATTAATCATTAAAAGCGCCGGCGCCGACCCGCGAGCCCGAGCAGCCCGAGCCCCGCGAGCCCCAGCAGGCCGTCCCCCGGCTCCTGCCCCGAGCGGCAGCCGCAGCCCGAGTCGTCCTCGTCGCCGTCGGTCAGGCCCGCGCTCGCGCTCACGCCGGTGTCGAGGCCCGAGTCGAGCCCGCCCGACGAGCCGCCCGACGTCCCCGGCTCCCCGCCCTCGGTCGGCGCGCCGCCGCTGCCGTCGCCGCTGCCCTCGCTCTCGAGCTCGCCGCCGGTCTCGCTGCCGCCCTCGCTGCCGCCCTCGCCGTCGGTCGTGGTCTCCGGCTCCGGGGGGGGCGGCGGCGGGCCGTTGATGCCGATGCACACCGGCGTCGCCTCGCCGGTGTTGCCGGCCAGGTCGGTCGCGACCGCGCCGATGCAGAACCCGCCGGTCGGGAAGTTCAGCGGGAAGTCGTACGGCATGAAGCTGTCGACGTTGCCCTTGAAGTCCGCGCCGTTGATCGTCAGGCGCACGTCCTTGATGCCCCAGCCGACGTCCGTCGCCTGGACGTTGACCGTGACCGGCACGTTGCCCTCGCCCATGAACTCCTGCCCGTCCATCGGCGCCAGGATCGTGGCGATCGGCGGGGTCATGTCGGGCTCGGGGTTGAAGGGCTCGCCGCAGCTCGCGCTGAAGTCCGTCACCGCACCGCCGCCGCAGCCCGTCGCCCACTCGCCGCCGCCGACCCCCGGGTCGACCGGGAAGCCCTTGCACCCGAAGCCCGGCTGCCAGTTGCCCTGCGCGTCGTGACACGGCGTGACGTCGATGCCCGCCTCCGTCTCGATCCACTCGATGCCGTTGTGCATCATCGAGTAGACCCCGCCGGTCCCGCACGCGCCGCCGTACGAGGTGATCCCGAACACGCGCCACTCGCCGCTCGGGATCTTCACGAACACCGGCCCGCCGCTGTCGCCCTGACAGCTGTCCTTGCCGCCGCCGCCGATGTTGATCTCCCCGCCGCCGTTCTGGAAGCCCGTGATCGTCGTCGTGACCTCGCGCTTGATCCCGTAGGGTCCGTTGTCCGCGTCGCCGAAGCCGACGATCGTCACCTCCTGGCCCGGCTTGAGCACATCGGTCTCACAGCCCATCAGGATCGGCACCAGCGGCACGTCCAGCACCGGCTCCGTCAGCTTGCAGAACGCGAAGTCCTTGCCAGACCCCGGACCGCCGCCCGGGAAGGTCTTGCAGAACTCCGGCTTCAGCGTCCGCTTCGGCGCCTCGATGTTCTCGCCCATCCAGATCTGCGAGTAGTTCGACCCGCAGTGCGCCGCGAAGATCACGACCTGCGGGTGCACCAGCGTCCCCGAACACGCCCCCTGCATGTCGACCGTCGACGGCCACCCGCACTCCGCCACCGTCGTCCCGCCGTAGATGCCCACCGCGTCCGGCGTCGACATCTGCAAATCCTCGGGCCCGGCGGCCCACGCCGTCCCACCCACGGAAAATCCCACAAGACTGCTGGCGAGGCCGACGCTGAAACGTAGCATTCCTCGAACATCGCACTTCGTGGTGTAGGAATGCAAGCTTATGCCCATGCGCGATGACTCACGCCGGGCGCGCCGTCGCCAGCGCGCGCGAGGCCGCGTCGGGGGACTGCGACCCCGTCGCCTTTGCTACCGTCGCCCCGCGAGGACGACTGGCATGACACTACATCAAGGCATCGCGGGCGCATCGATGGTGGTTCTTCTGGGGGCGGCGTGCGGCAGCGACAGCGGCACCGCCGGCGACGGCGAGGACTCGAGCACGACCGCGGCCCCGGCCTCGACTGGCGCCGACAGCGACGCGAGCGGCGCGAGCGAGGGCGTGACGACGACCGCCGACGCGACGTCGAGCGCGACGACCACGGCCGACGAGCCCGGCACGAGCACCGGCGACGACGGCCCGGAGCCGCCCGCGGCCTACGAGAAGTGGCTCAAGGTCGAGCTGCCCGGGACGGTGTGCGGCAACGGCAGCCAGTACAAGTTCTTCATCAACTACAAGGAGGGCGCGAAGGACCTGATGATCATGCTCGAGCCCGGCGGCGCGTGTTGGGACTACGAGAGCTGCTCGGGCCAGCAGGGCGTCATGGGCGCGGCGCACCCCGACGGCATCCCCGACGACCTGATGGACGCCGCCGGCCAGAGCGCCAACATCTCGCCGCTGATCCGCCGCAACTCGATGGCGCCGACCTCCGACTGGAACCTCGTGTACGTGCCCTACTGCACCGGCGACGTGCACACCGGCAACAACGTGATCACCTACGAGGACCCGCTCGGACAAAACCCCCCGCTCGAGTTCCACCACGCCGGCCACACCAACGTCCAGGCGATCACCGAGTACCTCGGCAAGCAGCTGCCCGACCTCGACCGCCTGTTCGTCACCGGCTGCAGCGCGGGCGGTGCGGGGGCGCTCATCAACTACTACTTCTTCCGCAGCAAGCTCGCGGCCAAGCGCGGCTACCTGATGGACGACTCCGGCCCGATCTTCCCGAGCTCCGGCTTCTCGCAGCCGCTGCACACCAAGATCCGCAAGTCCTGGAACGTCGACTCGATCTTCACCGAGCTCCCGCCGAACGCCCCGATCACCGACGACTTCGGCGTGCTCAACACCCACCTCGCCGACCTCTTCCCCGACGACCGCCTCAGCACCGTCTTCTTCCAGCGCGACTACAACTACTCGCGCTACTCCTACGAGCGCTTCTACGCCGACAACTCGAAGGAGGACATCATGAAGTACTGGGGCTCCGACACCGACCTGCTCGTCGACCTCTACGAGACCCGCCCGAACCTCGGCTACTACCTGCCCTACTGGCGCAAGCTCAACGACAGCCACTGCGTCTCCATCGTCACGTACCTCGACACCGAGATCGAGGAGCTCGACATGGACCTCTCCGACTTCGTCGACGAGCTCCTCGACGACAAGGCCCCCGTCGGGCGCTACCGCGAGAGCTTCCAGCCCGACGAGGACCTGTAGCGCGACCTGCCGCGCGCGATGCCGCCCGCCCGCCGGCCCCCCGTCGGCCGCTGTTGACGGCCACCGCCTGCCGTGGTGCTCTCCTGCCAGGAGCACCACCGGATGGACTTGAGCGGGCGTTGGGAGTTCAGCTTCGACCGGACCTTGAACGGGCAGCTCGTGCCGACGAGCGTCCCCTACGAGGTCATCTTCATCATGCTCGACCCGGTCAGCTTCGTCGGCCGCCTGGTGTTCCCGGCCGACGACACCAGCCGCTTCACCGGACGCCTCAACACGACCGGCCAGGGCACGCTGTTCTCGCTGCATCAGGTCAACGAGAAGACCGGCTATCAGGCGCTCTACATCGGCAAGCTCGACAGCGACGCCCGCATCGCCGGCATCTTCACCGACCTCGCCGGCCCCGACGGCGACTTCAGGCTGCGCCGCATCCGCTGAGCCAGCGCGAGCCCGTCAGCGCTGGCGCCGGGCCCGGAGCACGCTCGGCACGCGCTCGATGCGGCCGAGGATGCGCACCAATTGCTCGTTGCTGGACACCTCGAGCACCGCGGTGATCAGCGCGGTCTGGTCCTTGCGGTTGGTGGTCACGGTCGTCTGCGTCATGCTGACGCCGAGGTCGGCGAACACCTCGCTGATGTCGCGCAGCAGCCCGACGCGGTCGGCCGCCTGGATCGCCACGGTGGCCGGGTAGCGGCTGCGGTTTTGCCCCCACGCGATGTCGATCAGGCGCTCGGGCTCGGGGCTGCTGACGATGTTCGGGCAGTCGCGGCGGTGGATCGCGATGCCGCGGCCGCGGGTGATGTAGCCGACCACGTCGTCGCCGGGCACCGGCGTGCAGCAGCGCGCGGGGTGGCTGAGCACGCCCTCGACGCCCTCGATGCTGACGCCGCCGGCCGCGGCCCGCGGCTGCGACTTGCGGGTGTCGGGGGCGGGCGTGGGCGGCGGCGGGGCGGCCCTGGCGGCCTCGGCCTCGGCCTCGGCCGCGGCCGCCCGCTCGGCGTCGAGGATCTTGAGGGCGACCGAGGCGGTCGCGATGTCGCCGAAGCCGATCGCGGCGAGCAGCTCGTCGACGCTGCCGACCTTCGGGAACAGGGCGACGTAGTCCTCGAACTTCGGGCGGTCGATGCCGAGGCGCTTGAGCTCGCGCTCGAGCGACTCGCGGCCCTGCTGGAGCGCCGCCTCGCGGCCCTGCTGCCGGAACCACTGCCGGATCTTCTGGCGCGCGCTCGTGGTGACGACATAGCCGAGCTGCGGGTTCATCCAGTCGCGGCTCGGCTGCTCCTTCTTGTGCGTCAGGATCTCGACGCGGTCGCCGGTCGCCAGCTTGGCGTCGAGCGGCACGATCGCGCCGTTGACCAGCGCCCCGCGGCAGCGGTGCCCGACGTTGGTGTGCACGCGATACGCGAAGTCCACCGGCGTCGCGCCGAGCGGCAGGTCGATCACGTCGCCGCCCGGCGTGAACACATAGACCTGGTCCTGAAAGATGTCGGTCTTCAGCGACTCGACGACCTCGCGCGGGTCGGTGACCTCCTTCTGCCAGTCCATCACCTGCCGCAGCCAGTTGAACTTCGCGTCCGCGAGGCGCCCGGCCTTGCGGCTCTCCTTGTAGGCCCAGTGCGCTGCGACGCCGTACTCGCCGAATTGGTGCATCTCCTGGGTCCGGATCTGGACCTCGAGCGGCCGACCCCCGGGCCCGACGATCGCCGTGTGCAGCGATTGATAGCCGTTGGGCTTGGGCTTGGCGATGTAATCGTCGAACTCGCCCGCGATCGGCGTCCACTGGCTGTGGACGATGCCGAGCACCGCGTAACAATTCGGGATCGTGTCGACCAGCACCCGCACCGCGCTGACGTCGTAGATCTCGGCGAAGCCGACGCGCTTGCGCTGCATCTTTTTATAGATGCTGTAAATGTGCTTCGGGCGCCCGCTGATCTTGCCCTCGATGCCGACCTCGGCCAGCTTCTCCTCGATCGTGCGGATCGCCTCCGCGATGTAGCCGGTCCGCTCGTCCCGGCGCGCCGCCAGAGCCGCCCCGATCTCGCGGTAGATCTCCGGCTCGAGCTCCCGCAGCGCCAGGTCCTCGAGCTCCCACTTGAGCTGGAAGATGCCGAGACGGTTCGCCAGCGGCGCGTAGATCTCGAGCGTCTCGCGCGCGATGTGCCGCCGCACGTCGTCCGGCCGCCGCCGCAGCGCCCGCATGTCGCGCAGCCGCAGCGCCAGCGCGAGGATGACGACCCGCATGTCGGCCGCCACCGCCATGAACATTTTTCTTAAACTCTCGGCGACCTCGGCGTCGATGCGGTCCCAGCGGAACGTCGCGACCCGCAGCACCCCGTCGACCAGCGCCGCCGCGTCCTCGCCGAGCTGCTCGCGGATCGCGTCGATGCCGAGGCGACCGTCGATCGCCACGCCCGCGACCATCGCGGCCGTCAGCGCCGCCGGGTCCATGCGCAGGTCCGCGAGCAGGTCGCACGCCTCCACCCCGCCGGCCGCCGCGTCGGCGTCGATCGCCGCCACGGCCGCGTGCGCGCGCTGCAGCAGCGCCTCGCCCTCCGGGTAGCTGCGGGCGAGCTTGTCGCAGACGGTGGCGAGGCTGGCATCGGCGGCTTTGACCATGGGCGGGCGCAGACTAGCACCGGCGCGGGCGCGCGCGGTCGCGAAAATCTCTCCGCGCGCGCCGCCCCGCTCGCCGTCGATCTCGCTCGTGGTCACGCGCCGCCGCGACGGGTAAGCAGGGGCATGACCCGCAGCAGCACCTTCCTCGTCGTCGCCGGCGTCGCGGCCGTGATCTCGCTCCTGACCGGCGACAGCGCGAACAACATCGGCGACGTCCAAATCTCCTCCAACTTCGCCCACATCGCCGCCGCGTGCATCATCGCCTCGGCGCTGCTGACCCGCGGCGAGCCGGCGCACAAGTAACTCCTTAAAAAGTTAGAAAGAGGAAAGCGACATGCGCCGATCACCCGCCGTCCTCGCCGCGCTGCTGCTCGCGCCCGCATGCGGCCCGCAGGGCGCCCGCACCGCGCAATCCTCGAACGACGTCCCCGCGCCCACCGCGGCGCCCGGGGCCGCCACGCCGCCGTCGCCGCCCGCACAGGCGCCCGCGCCGACGGAGCCGTCAGGGCCCGAGGCCGGCGCCGCGCCGCCAGCGAGCGAGCCGCCAGCGAGCGAGCCACCACCGGGCGAAGCAAGGCCCCCCGAGCCCCCGCCCGCCCCTCTCAAGAAGATCGCGACGTGGCCCTTCGCCGCCTGGGACCGCGCGGAGGCCATCACCTACAACCATGTCCCGTACGGCCCCGGCGTCCCGCTGCGGGTCTACGACGCGGCGCACGGGTGGAGCCCGAAGATCGCGGAGCGCCGGCCGATCTCCGCCGAGCAGGGCGCCCGCGCCGTGCAGTGGGTGATCGCCACGCGCGGCGAGCTCGAGGTCTCGAAGTGCCCGTTCCCTCGCCACGCGGTCGTGCTCTACGCCGGCGACGCGCCCGTCGGCACCGCCAACGTCTGCTTCGAGTGCGGCGACATCCTCGTGTGGCCCGACTTCGAACCGCCGATCCCCGACGACCCGTGGACGCCCGCGGTCCAGCGACAATTCGACCGTCGCACCAAGAAGCAGCTCACCGGCTACAAGCAGGTGTTCCCGAAGTGGGAGCGGTTCTTCCGCGACGAGCTCGGCTTCTCGCTGACGCCCACCCGCGGCCCGTAGCGGCCGCCGTCAACGTCGGCGGTGGTGCAGCCACACCCCGACGCCGCCGAACCCCACCCCGAGCGCGAGCCCGACGCCGTGCGCGACGTTGGCGATCGGCCCGACGAGCCCGGTCAGGCACACGACGAACCACCCGAGCGCGAGCACGGCGTTCGCGTTCGACATCGCCAGCCCGCTCGCCGGCGCGAAGCGAGCCATCACCAGCACGTAGCCGATGAGCCCGAACACCACGCCCGACAGCCCGCCGAAGTACGGACCCTCGACGATGTATTGCCCGTAGTTCGACGCGACGCCGAACACCAGGACCATCGCGGCCAGCGTGAGGGTGCCGCGGGCCGCCTCGACCTGCCGGCCGACGTCGAACATCCACAGCAGGTTGCCGATCAGGTGGAACACGCTGAAGTGCACGAAGCACGGCGTCAGCAGCCGCCAGACCTCGCCGCTGGCGATCTGCTCGAGGCCGTCCCAGCCGATGCGGGCGACGTCGAGGCGGCGCACCGTGGCGATCGACATGCGCGTCAGCGGCGGGGTCTCGAGCGGGGCGAATTGGGTGTACACCGCGATCACCACGCACAGCGCCATGATCGCCAGCGCCAGCGGCGTGGCCATCAGGCCCACGCGCTCGGCCGCGGGCACGACGGGCGTCGACGCGGCCGAAGCCTGGGTCGCGCGCCGGGCCGCGGCCTCGGCCTGGCGGGCCCGCGCGCGCAGGTCCTCGGCCTCGCGCGTGACGTTGTAGCGCGGGTCTCCGGGCTCGGCGAGGAAGCCGGGCAGCTCGGCGCGGACCTCGGCGAGGCGCTCCTCGTCGTACACCCACACGGTGTAGCCCTCGGCGCCGCCGTCGAGCCGCGTCTGGATCCCACGCGTCAACAAGAAGTCGGCGAAGCGCCGGGCGTGGTTCTTGTCGCGGATCGTGCCGGCGGAGCGCATGGGGACGCGGCCTGGTTAATAACAGAGGCCGGGCCGCTCGCGCGCGAGGCCGGCGCACGCGAGCGCACACGGCGACCCGCCCCTGCAGCCGCCGCCCGACCCGGCCAGGGGCGCCCGTCCGCGGCCACGCAGCGGCGGACGGCGGATCTGCGCGGCCGGACCGGCGGCGGGACGCCGTCCATCCGGGCCCGCGGCACCTCGCGGCCGTCGCCGACCGATCGCGGCCGGGGGGCGCCGCCGGGGCCGCCCGCGGCCGTGGTATACCGCGGCCGCATGCGCCGACTGCTGGTCCTGCTCGCGCTCGCCGCCTGCGCGCCCGGGCTGTCACCCGCGGCCACGCAGGGGCTCGCGGCGGCCCTGCAGCGGCGCGGGCTGGCGCTGCAGGCCGACGACCCGGCCGCGCCGTCGACCGACCTCGCGGGGCTGCGCGCGCTGGTCGGCGGGGCGCGGGTGGTCGGGCTCGGGCAGCCTGGCGCCGGCACGCGCGAGCTGCCGCGCGTGGTCCACCGGGTGCTGCGGTACCTGGTCGAAGAGACAGGTTTCACCGGGCTCGCGCTCGACGCCGACGCGAGCGCCGGGCTCGCGCTCGACGCGTACGCGCAGGGCGGCGCGGTCGACATCGACGCGGCGCTGCTGGCTCTCGGGGACCGCGGGCTGGCGACCGTCGAGCTGCGCGAGCTGCTGACGTGGGTGCGGACGCACAACGCGGCGGGCCGGGGCGCGCCGGTCCGCGTGTTCGGCGTCGACCCGCGCGACCCCGAGGCGGCCGCGGCGGTCGTGCTGACATATCTCGGGCGGGTCGATCCTTCATATGTCCCGGAGGCCAGGTCGTTGCTCGCCGGCGGGCAGCAGCTCGCGGTCGAGTCGGTGCTGGCGCGGCTCGACGCGCTGCGGGCCGCGCTCCCGGCCGACGAGGCCGCGGCGTGGTCGGTCGCGCGCCAGCAGGCCGAGGTCGTCGCGCAGGCGCGGCGCATGGCCGAGACCTGGGAGTTCGAGGCCGGCGAGTTCGCCCGCGCCCGCAACATCGAGTGGGCGCTCGCGCAGCTCGGACCGCGCGGCAAGCTGCTGGTCTGGGCCAGCAACCGAAGGATCGCCGCCGAGGTCCCGGGCGCCGCGCCGTCGATGGGCAACTTCCTGCGCCAGTGGCTCGGCGCCGACTATCGTCCGATCGCGGTGAGCTTCGCAGGCGGCGAATTGCTCGCCCCCGCCGACCCGGACCTGCTGTGCCCCGCACCGATCGCGCCGCCGCGCCCCGGCAGCCTCGACGCCGCGCTCGCCGGCCCGGGCATGCCCCGCGCCCTGCTCGACCTGCGCGGCCTCGCCGAGCCCGGCCTGCGCGCGCCCCAGGTGCTGCGCAGCCTCGACGGCGCGCGCGCCGAGGACACCCGCCTGCGCCCCGCCCTCGCCTTCGACGCGGTGCTCGGCCTCCAGCGCGTCAGCCCGGCCCGCCCGCTCGGCGCGACGCCGGCCGCGCGGGCGGGCTGCGTGCGAGTGCCCGCGAACTGACGATCGTCATACATGTCCCCGGAGACATGTACGACGATCCCCGGGCGCCGACGACCCCCGTATCACGGCGCCCCGGCGCGACGCCGGCGATACAGCAGGGCCAGCGGCGCCAGCAGCCAGCCCGACGCGCCGGCGCTGCGGCAGCCGCAGCCGCCGTCCGGCTCCTCGCCGCCGCCGCTCGCGGGCGCGCCCGTGCTGGTGCCCGCGGGCGCGCCGCTGGTGCCGGCGTCGCCTTCGGTCACGCCCGCGTCGCCCGTCGACTGCGCGTCGCTCGACGCGCCCGTGTCGGCGGGCGCGCCGGTGTCGCTCGCGGAGCCCGCGTCGCTCGCCGCGTCCGAGTCGGTCGCGGGCGCGCCGGTGGTGTCCTCGGGCCGCTCGTCGGTCGCGCCGGAGATGATGAACATGCGGTCGAGGAACGCCCCGGACAGCAGCAGGTCGTCGCGGCCGTCGGCGTCGACGTCGCCGACGCCGACCACGTCGAAGCCGACCTGCAGCTGCTCGACCGCGCCGCTGATGCGCCGGATCTCCGCCCCGGTCGCGCCGGAGAAGATCACCACGCGGCCGCCGCCCTTGACCCCGTTCGGGTCGCTGCCGTACGCGCCGATCGCCAGGTCGGGGGTGCCGTCGCCGTCCGCGTCGCCGGCTCCGCGGCCGCAGCCGAGCCCGTCGCCCGCGAGCTCGCCGACGAATTGATAGAGCAGCGCCCCGGTCTTTCCCGACCACACGTACGCCTTGCCGCTGGCCATGCCGTGCTCCGAGTCGGCATAGTCGCCGCCGTAGACCTCGCTCGCGCCGTCGCCGTCGAGGTCGCCGACGCCGGCGACGAAGAAGTGCCCGAGGTTGCCGCCGGTCTCGTCGGCCTCGCGCGGCGCGTAGAGGTCGGCGCCGTCCGTGCCGGAGAGCACGTACACGCTGCCCTTCGCGGCCTGCCCGGCCCCGCGCGCGCCGACCACGACGTCGGGCGTGCCGTCGCCGTCGACGTCGCCGAGCGGCGCGGCGCCGCTGCCGAGGAAGCCGTTGACCGCGTCGCCCTCGCGGACCCACAGCGGCTCGAAGTCCGCGCCGGAGAAGGCGACCACGCGGCCGGCGTTCATGCCCGCGGTGGGGTCGGTCTCGGCGCCGACGAGCAGGTCGGCCCGGCCGTCGCCGTCGAGGTCGCCCGCGCTGGCGACCGCCGAGCCGAAGCTCCCCGCCTCACCTGTCCCGACGAACAGGTGGATCTGCGAGCCGTCGGCGCCGGAGTAGAGGTACGCGCGGCCGGGCCCCGCGAAGCCCGGCGCGCCGACGATGATGTCCGACGCGCCGTCGCCGTCGACGTCGCCCGCGTCCGCGAGCGCGTAGCCCAGCGCGTCGTTCGGCTCGCCGGTCCACGTGAACAGCGGCGCCCCGCTCGCGCCCGAATACACGTAGGCGCGGCCCGCGTTCTCGCCGCCCGCGGCGTTGAAGGGCGCGCCGGTCATCGCCTCGCGCGCGCCGTCGCCGTCGACGTCGCGCAGCTCGCTGACCGCCCACCCGAAGTTGCCCGCCCCCTCGTCGCCGGCGAAGCTGCGCAGCACCGTGACCTCGGCCTCGAGGAACTCCTCCGACGCGGCGCCCGCGGACGCGGGGAGGAGCACCCCCGCGATCACCGGCCACGCGCGCCGACCTTGTTTCAACAATTGCATCGCCATGCCCGGACCGTAGCGAGGCCGGCCCGCGCCGCGCTTTCACGATCTTGCTCGGCGGG
>Ga0075163_10006782_pt1 | contig 15194 bp, 8 predicted proteins | sample JI1023141ADNA_FD_71478 | JGI IMG/M metagenome (GOLD analysis project Ga0075163, IMG submission 71478) | Wastewater effluent complex algal communities from Wisconsin, to seasonally profile nutrient transformation and Carbon sequestration -... | ecosystem: Engineered > WWTP > Effluent > Algae... | reverse complement strand
GTAGGCCGTACCGCTTTGAGCTGGACAATCCCAAATAAAATTTACAAAGGATTGGTTGAGTCCGGTTGGCATGGTACTGGTAAATCCGGTAATTGTACAGCTGGCATTACCGGCCCAGCTGGCCAGGGGAATGGCACTGCCGTTAATGGCATGGGCATAATTGCTATTGGCGGAGAAATTCAGATTGCCCGCCGCGGCTCCGATAGTGCCCCCGTTATTTGTCAGGGTACCCGTAACCGTGGTAACTGAATTATTGAAATTGAGTATGCCCGGATCATTGCCGGTAATATTCAGGTTCAGGGTACCGGCGATGGTGGCTGTATTTCCGGCTCCCGTAAAACGTATAGTTAAAGAACGAACGCCTCCACCGGTATTTTGTCCGATTACGGTCAGGGTACTGCCGGATTGTACATCCATAGCCAGACCGGCATTGGAAATGGTCAGGGTTCTGGCCGCGCCATTGGGTTCCAGGGTTAACGTGGTATTGCCACTCACGACCAGTCTTCCTATCGTCTGCGTAGGTACGGCAGAAATTGTCTTGGTGCCGCCATTATTGATAATCAGGATATCCGTCGCAGCAGGAGTGGTTCGTGTTGGCGTCCAGTTACCTGCAGTGGCCCAGCTGCCATTACCGGCCAGGTTCCAGGTATAGGTGGTCTGAGCATACAGACAGCCGGCGAAGAAGAAAGCGGTTAACGCTAATATCAGTTTTCTCACTGTTTGGATTTTCAATGGTACGGGAATTAAATAGTAACCCTTAACTGTTACTAAGTGCAATACTATTTATACCTGAGTAATAACTAATGGTTATAGCTTAAAAAAAACCGTTTTCCCGTAGTTTTTCTTTGCGGAACTGGTAAAAACACGAAAAAACCCTACCGTAAATCGCCGATCCACACTTAGTTATAAACCGTACTTTATCGTTCACACTTTACCGTTATACTTACTTTTTTTTACATGGTTTGTTATTTTATATGGCTATGAAATTGCGGATACTTAGTTTTGCGGCCACACAGCTCTCATCCCGACTGATTTCATTTACATTGGTTAACCAGTAAATGTTGTAAGTACTAACCCATAAATCAAAATAATACAGTTGGACTTCATAGGTTTTGGTGATCCGGTCGTGTAAGTTTGTTCTGCATCCAAATCCATCCTCTATGAAGACCATCCTATTCTTCATCATTTTTGCCCTGCTGGCATTTGATACAAATGCACAGATTGATCCTTCCACCCCGTGGACATGGATGAAGGGCGATAATACCATTGATCATTCAGGCATTTACGGAATTAAAGGCACTGCCCATTCAAGCAACAAACCGGGTTCAAGGAATTACTCAGCCACCTGGACAGACCGTTCAGGTAATCTGTGGTTATTTGGCGGCAGCGGATTTGCCGGCAGCAACCAGGGTTATTTAAATGATCTGTGGAAGTTTTCTACCGAAACCGCTCAATGGACCTGGGTAAAAGGGGATAGTACATTGCTGCAGAATGCCAGTTATGGCACGCAAGGCACAGCGGCGGCGGGCAACAAACCGGCTCCAACCTATTCAGGCGTTTCCTGGTCAGACACCAGTGGAAACTTATGGCTTTTTGGTGGTTATGGATACCAGAGTGGCGTATATGGTTATCAGAATGCACTCTGGAAATACAATACTTCCACGAATGAATGGACCTGGGTAAAGGGGGATAATACATTAAACAGAACCGGGGTTTATGGTACCAAAGGAACTGAGCACAGTAATAATAAACCTGGTGCCAGATATGGCAGTGTTACCTGGAAAGACGAGAATGGCAATCTCTGGCTGTATGGCGGGTATGGGTACAACAGCAGCAGTACCGGTATTCTGAATGATCTGTGGCGGTATAATCCAACCACTAATAAGTGGGCATGGATGAGCGGTGACAATGGGCTGGAAGCGAAAGCGGTTTATGGAACCAAAGCAGTTCCTTCAGCAGGAAATAAACCCGGTGCAAGATATGTCAGTGCTTCCTGGGTGGATGCAGACGGCAACTTCTGGTTATTCGGCGGTTACGGATATGATGCCGCCTCCTGTGGCAACCTGAATGATCTCTGGAAATACAATACCAAGACCAATCAATGGACCTGGGTCAGTGGTGACAATCTGATTGACCAGGCTGCCCATTACGGTATACAGGGTACAGCAAATGCCACGAATTTGCCGGGTGGCCGGTATGTCGGCAGTTCATGGACCGACCCTAATGGTGAATTATGGTTATTTGGAGGATACGGGCAAGACGCCAATGGTTCAGTTGGTTACCTGAACGATTTCTGGAAATACAGTCCTTATACCAATGAGTGGACCTGGGTAAAAGGAAACAATAAAGTGGATCAGGTTGCGGTCTATGGCACACAGGGTCTTGCCGACACATTGAATATATCCGGTGCGCGCCAGGGCAGTGTATCGTGGACGGACCAGGCTGGAAATTTATGGTTATTCGGTGGATATGGTTTTGATGGCAGCACTACCGGAATCCTGAATGACTTATGGAAAATAAACAGCTATAACGTGGTGCTTCCCGTAACGCTGTTACAATTCAGTGGCACATCAAACAATGGCCAGACTAATCTGCAATGGGTAACTGAACAGGAAGCCGGTTTCAGTCATTATAGCGTACAACGCAGTTACGACGGATACCAGTTCATCACCATCGGAAGAGTGGAAGCCCGCGGCGCGGTATCACGCAGTGAATACCGGTTTACAGATGCCGGCAGCAATCCACAAAAAGGGCAAAAAAGTTATTACCGGCTTCAGTTAACAGACAAAGACGGAAAGAGCAGTTATAGCAAAGTAATTTTCTTTAACAAGGTACAGACCTCCGGCCATTTCCTGGTATTTCCAAACCCGGCCGTGAATACCGTAACGGTTTCCATCAGCCAGGAAAAAGCCGGTTTAGCCAGTTTTACCGTAACGGATATGAAAGGAACTATTGTGAAACAAACCGGCGCCAGTTTGCCGGCCGGCAAAAGCAGCCTGACCATTGATTGCAGTCAGCTTTCATCGGCAATGTATATCCTGTCAGTGGTAACCGGGGAAGGAAAAAGACTGCAGGAAAAACTTATTATCAGGCGTTGACGCCTCCATGCCAGGCACAGGCCGGAAATCCGTACTGACCCTGGATGGATGCCAAGACAACTGCTCCAGCCCTGCGCATGAAAAAGGGTTGTACCAACTGGTACAACCCTTTATTCGTTGTGGTTTTTGTGTTATCGCTTACTGGATCACAAACATTTTTGTTTCCTTGTAATTATCTCCACTCACCAGTACATTGTACATACCGGCTTTCAGTGAAGGCAGGCTTACCTGCTGGGACACGGTGCCACCGGCATGGTTCAGCTGCTGCCTGTATACCACTTGTCCAGCTGTATTCAGCACGCTCATGTTATACAATCCTTTACCAGCACTGAAGGCGATGGTGATGTCGGATCCTTTTACCGGGTTCGGGTACAGGCTGATTCCTTTTACTGTACGGCCCATATCCACGCGGAGTGATTTGGTATAGATTGATTTTCCGGCCAGTTCCAGCGCTTTCACGCGGTAGAAATTGGTACCATTCAGCGGAGTCAGATCATTGTAGATATAGCTGGCTTTATCTGCCTGGTTGCTGCGGGGAGCTACCTGCCCGATAGCGGTAAAGTCAATACCGTTGGCAGAACGCTCAACCACATAACCGGAAATATCAGATTCGGTGAGGTTTGTCCATTCGATTTGCACACCAGTTCCTTTTTCAAATGCTTTCACGTTGGCGAAAGAAACCGGGAGGGCATTACCTTCATCCACTACGCTACCAAGTGTGAATGGACTGAATGCAGTTACTGCATTACGGGTTACTGTACCGGTTGCCACAGTTCCTGTAGCAGTGCCCGCCTGTGTATCCCAATTTGTACCATTAAAATGTACTAACCGGATATCTGCAACAGTTGAAATATATGGCCAGGAACTGCATCCGCTGTAGCTGAACCATCCTACGGTTACATTGATTGAATTATTATTACCGGGATCAGCTGTCTCATCGAGATCCCAATATTCACAATTACTGACCCGGAAAATACCTGTTGCGGTAATTGAACCTAATGCAGTGGCACTTGATCTTACATACTCAGCCGTAAAAGCATCCGTATTTTCATTTGGTGCACTGATAGTAATGGGGGAATAAATACCGGCTTTACCAACAGGGAAAGTAAAGCTATTATTTCCGGTTTTACGCATCGGCCCATTAATATATGAATTCACGGATCCTCCAATCACGACATTATAATTATCTCCCATATTCAGTATATTGGTTGCGGTAGTATTTACCACACCATTTGTAAGTGTCAGACTTCCACTCAGATTCTTGGCGCCATTTAAGGTTACACCACTTCCGTTGTCAATAACCAGATCCACATTAACTGTAGCCGGAAATTCAACATTTGAAGTATTCTGAGCTGCCGAACCTTTATACTCCAGAATAGCATTGGTACCATAAGTAGGAGAAGTACCTGCCAGCGTTGCAGTTCCCTGAATTGATAGCCTTCCATTTACAGTCTCAGCTGCAAGTGTTTTAACACCTGAACCTGATAAAGTAAGATTAGTATAAGACTCTCCTGCTAATGCTGCAACAGCTTGTGCTGAACCAGCATACTCAACCGTAGCACTCGTATTTCCTATACTCGGAGAATAATTCGATGGAAAAGAATTTGTACCACCAATTTTAAGGGTTGCACCATCTCCTACAGTTAATGTACCTCCGGCAGATGATCTGTTAATTGTATTTGCAACCAGATCAAAAGTTCCGGCTGAGACTGACAGGTTTCCATCAGGAGCGCGGTTTTGATCCAATGTAAGAGTTTCTCCGACAGCCAGGTTAATAATTATATCTGCAAGCCCAGTACCAGAAAGTTCAGCCCCGGTTGTTTTGGAGTTTTCAGTAAAAGTAACATCATAATCGGCAGCACCTTGCAGTGTACCTGTCATACTTCCCCCACTTCTGGTAATCAATGGTGTACCCGTTGTACTCATGGATAAATTTGTACCAGCCACCAACGTTCCATCGGTCAGCGTAAGATTACCATTTATTGTTTTGCCTGCATTCAACGTTACTCCGGCTGCATTATCAATAATAACGGAAGCAGTTAATGCAGCTGGAAATTCAACGTTTGATGTATTCTGCGCTGCACTGCCTTTATACTCAAGAATTGCAGTAGAATAAGTTGGAGAAGTTCCAGCTGCGGTAGCAGTACCTTGAATTGATAACTTATTTTCAATTGTTGTTCCAGTTACAGTTTTTGCACCACTATTTGCCAGTGTTAGATTATAGTAGGTAAAATCCGCTACTGTCTGAGCCCCGGCGCCGTTATATTCAACAGTGCTTGTACTTTGTGTAAAAGCTCCTTGTGCATTTGTAAACATTGTACCAGCAATTTGCAACAAACCTGCACCAGAAAAAGTAATGGTGGCACTGCCCGTAGCACCCGTTGCGGTAATATTGCCGGAAACAGTTACGGTGCCCGTAGAAATGGTCATTTCGTGACGATTGGTACCACCACCATTTGTAAATGCAATATTGCCAACAGACAAAATACCCGCGCCAACTGCAAGCCGATTAAAATCAGCAGTTCCTGTCCTGGGGATGGTAATTGTACCACTAACAGTCAGCGTAATGCCTGAATTAATATTCAGAATACTTGTAAATGCGGCACCGCTTGCAAATGTGATAGAAGCACAGGCCGCATTAGTGGTAACTGTCAATGTTCTGTCTCCTTCAATAAACACATTATCACCTGCCACCGGAACGGATGCACCTGAGCCTCCACCAGATGTAGCAGACCAGGATGATGTCGCATTCCAGTTACCGGTAGCCACCAGGTACCGGTCTGCCGCATTTACCACCGCCACTGTCAGAAACAGTACCAGTGCCAGCGCGATTTTTTTACCAATTTGTAAATTCTTTTTCATGCTTCAGTGTTTTTAAGCTTTTGAATAATAAGGTTCGAAATAATGGTTCTGCATGTGGGCTGCGACAGAAATTGTCTTGGCCAGGAAATTGGTAGCTATATATACGTATGGTTCCGTAGTCAGATTTACTGCGGTCGTTTCAGCGAGGATTTGGGGTAGGGATTTCGAGAGGATCGGAGATTCACTTCGTAGAGTGACGGTAAAGATATACGGCCATTTCCGTATCTGCAAGATTTTTTCTAGAAAAATTTAAGCAAATACACTGATTCGTATTCTTACGAAACCCTTACCCATAGCGGATTTCAGCTATATCTAAGGGTATACCTTTAGTTTTAGCTGTATTTTATTCCATATCCTGGAATAATGCTATATATACTGTGCTGTATGTCCTTCTTTCTTTTTTTTCAGTGTGGCAGGTGGACCGGCAAAAACCAGCTCTCCCCCTCCTTCACCGGCCTCGGGGCCCAGATCTATCACCCAATCAGCCGAGCGGATTACATCGGTATTGTGTTCAATTACGATTATAGAGTGCCCCTGTTCTATCAGCGCGTTAAACGACGCCAGGAGCTTATTAATGTCATGAAAATGCAAACCGGTAGTTGGCTCGTCAAAAATGAAAAGCAGCTTATTTCCGGCCCTTCCTTTGCCCAGGAAAGATGCCAGTTTCACCCGCTGGGCTTCCCCACCGGACAGGGTATCGGAGGATTGCCCCAGTTTCACATAACCCAGTCCCACATCACTCAGGGGCTGCAAGGCCCGGGCTATGGCCCCGCCATCGGCTGAAAAGAAGCTGATTGCTTCATCCACACTCATCTCCAGCACTTCATAGATACTTTTATCCCGGTATTTTACTTCCAGTACCTCCTCCTTGAATTTTTTACCACCGCAGGATTCACATACCAGATGTACATCGGCCAGGAACTGCATCTCCACCACCTGTTCGCCTTCCCCTTTGCAGGTGTCACAGCGCCCACCATCCACATTAAAGGAAAAATGCTTGGGCTGGAAACCACGCATTTTACTCAACGGTTGTCGTGAATAGAGATCCCGCACTTCATCCCAGGCCTTAATATAAGTAACCGGGTTACTCCGGGATGATTTACCGATGGGGTTCTGATCCACCATCTCCACCTGAGCAATACTCTCTATATCGCCAGACAAGGATTTATGGAATCCAACCTTATCACCAAACTCGCCCTTAAGTTTCCGTAAAGCGGGCAACAGGATTTGTTTGACCAGGGTCGTCTTCCCGCTGCCACTCACGCCACTCACCACACACAGCACATTCAGCGGAAATTCCACTGTGATATTTTTTAAATTATTATGCCGGGCACCTTCCACCGTTATAGATCTATTCCATTTGCGGACGGCTTTCGGGGGTTCAATTTTTAATACGCCTTTGAGGTAGCGGCCGGTCAGGCTCATGGGGTTGCTGATAATCTGGTCATAATCCCCTTCGGCAATCACTTCTCCACCCAGGTGCGAGGCCAACGGCCCCATGTCAATAATATGATCGGCTTCCCGCATCATCATTTCATCATGCTCCACCACCACCACGGTATTGCCAAGATCACGTAATTCCTTCAATACAGTAATCAGGTTGGCCGTATCCCGCGAATGCAGTCCGATGGAAGGTTCATCCAGAATATACAATGAATTGGTGAGGTTGCTGCCCAGGCTGCGGGTAAGCTGTATCCGCTGGCTTTCACCGCCGCTGAGTGTATTGGCCAGCCGGCTAAGCGTAAGATACCCGAGCCCTACTTTAATGAGTGTATCCAGTCTGCCATGCAGTTCCAGCAGGATCCGTTTGGCAATGTCTTTATCCTGTTGCGAAAGCACGGGCTCCAGTGTATTGAACCATGCCTTCAGGTCCTTTACCGGCAGGGCACTGAGTTCGCCGATATGCCTGCCATTTACCTGTATATACAAGGCTTCCTTGCGCAAACGGAATCCTTTGCAGTCGGTACATTCCGTACGGCCGCGATAACGGCTCAGCAAAACCCGGTACTGCACTTTATACAACTGCGACTCCACATCTTTGAAAAAGTCTTTGATCCCGTAAACACCCTGACAGCCTTCCCAGAGTTGCTCCATTTGCAACGGGGTAAGATCCGCCACCGGTTTATGTACCGGGAAATCAAACTTCTTCGCGCCCTTTATAAAATTCTGCCGCCACCAATCCAGCTTCTCTCCTTTCCATGGAGCCACGGCTCCTTCATACACGCTGAGCCGGCGGTCGGGAATTACCAGGTCCGGATCAATACCCAGCACCTGTGAGAAGCCTTCACAAACCGGACAGGCACCAAAGGGATTATTAAAAGAAAATAAATTCGGTACCGGTTCTTCAAACGTCATGCCGTCGAGTTCGAAGCGGTTGTTGAAATGAAGAAGAGAGTGGTGAGTGGTGAGTGGTGAATGGGGCGTAACTTCTAGATAGACGTCGCCTTCTCCTTCATAAAATGCCGTTCCAACGGAATCCGCCATTCTGTGTACATCATCTTCATCAAATTCCTCTTTCACCACGAGCCGGTCGATAAGAATGTGCGTGATGCTTTTTTTCTTTAGTTCTTTGTCGGTTAATGCAAGCAGGTCTTCAATATTGTGTACTTCACCGGGCTGTGCGGTGTCAGTGGCAGGCTGCTGGGCATACACACGGGAAAATCCTTTCTGGACGAGTATATTCAGTTCTTCCTTAATATCCCGGTTCTTATGCTTTTTAAACAGCGCGAGTATAAAGGCTTTATCCCCCGGCTGCAGAGACCGGATTGCATTTACCACATCCGTGACATCATCTTTTTTCACCACCCTTCCGGAAACCGGGGAAATGGTTTTTCCCACACGGGCAAACAGCAAGCGGAGGTATTCATATATTTCTGTCATACTCCCCACAGTGCTGCGGGGGGTACGGGTGATTACTTTTTGCTCGATGGCAATGGCCGGACAAAGTCCTTTGATCATATCCACATCCGGTTTATTCATCCGGTTGAGGAATTGCCGGGCATAGGCACTCAGGCTTTCCGCATAACGTCGCTGGCCTTCTGCATAAAGGGTATCGATGGTAAGGGAGGACTTGCCTGAACCGGATACACCGGTCACGACAATGAGTTTATTCCGTGGGATTTCCACGGTCACATTTTTCAGATTATGTACCCTGGCACCCCGGATAAGGATATTTTCTGCGGAAATTACGGTCCGGGCTTTGGCGGGATTCTTCCCTTTTATTGTACGGTCCATTATGGTCTCAGGATTGGTAAAGCCTTGACCCTCGCGGGTTTCAGCCAAAATCATTAACATTTCGTTAGCACAAGTACTACGTATTTCGGCTACAAATGTTTGGCAATTTCCTGAAATGGCCTATTTTTATATCACAATATCCAACATATGAATAACCCAAAACTCACACCGCCTATTGCATAACATCTACACTTTTTTTTAACCGACTTTTTTTACTGTCACCAATATCCAATCCTTCTGCCTGCAATTGCATGCGGAAAAAAACCAAAAACTGTAGGAGTTATGAAAGCTTTATCAAAAAAAACCGATCACGAACTGATCCACCTGTTTCAGGACGGCAATCTCAGTGCATTAGAAGCCTTAGTGCTGCGGCATAAGGACAAACTGTACACCTCAATCCTGTTCCTGGTAAAAGACAAATACCTGGCCGAAGATATCTTCCAGGATGCTTTTATCCGGATCATTGACACGATGCGCAGTGGCCGTTATACCGAGGAAGGAAAATTCCTGCCCTGGGCCATGCGGATTGCACACAATCTTTGTGTGGATCATTTCCGTAAAGTAAAACGCACTCCCACTATCCGCAACGGTGAAGACAAGGATATTTTTGAAGTGCTGAATTTCTCCGAAGACAGCGCTGAAGTAGCCCTGATGAAAAGACAGAGCCACGACCGCGTACGGGATATGCTGCAAAGCCTGCCCGAAGATCAGCGGGAAGTGATTATCCTGCGCCATTATGCGGATATGAGCTTTAAAGAAATCGCCGCCGCCACCAATTGCAGCATTAACACTGCGTTGGGAAGAATGCGTTACGGTTTGATTAATTTGCGTAAGCTGATGACCCAAAAGCAGATCGCTTTATAATATTTGCCTCCGTCCTCCCTCTTCCGGGAAGACCAAGGGTTTGTCATTCTGCATCTCCGACCGTTGAGGGTTCAGGTCGTGCAATATCTTCGCTGGTTGCGGAAGATATTTCCCGGTCCCGGAATCCGGTTTGCAGTACTGATTTCTACAGTTCAGGCCTGTTGTTACATTGGAAAGGCTGATGCAGAATGACACCAAATTGAACAGCCTCCGGATGTATTCCGGAGGCTGTTTTTTTATTGAAAACGGAGCAGTAACAATAGGTTATCGAACATTACATAGATGGGTGAAGAAAATTTTCAATGCCCATTTCTCAATGCTCAATTTTCATTGCATGAGTGAAGGAGGGGCCCGACTTTAATTCATCTTTGTTTATAAAGGCTACATCGAACAATAGTATCTTATTATACATTTCGGCTCGCATCACCGATGGTGATTACTATGTGCGCTACCTCTGCAAATCAGCACGCCTTTCAATCCGTTATTTCTCTACGCTGTATTCTATGCAATCTATTTACCTATGTGACTATGTGTGAGACCAGTTGCTAACCAACAAAACACCCCTACAGGGTGACAGAGAGACATTGGGGTAACATTATTTGCTACCAACAATGCACCCCTACAGGGTGACAGAATAGCATTGGGGTGACTTTATTTGTTACCATCAATTCAATCCCTCGGGGCGACAGAGATATTATCAGGAAAAATTTTCAATGCCCATTTCTCAACGTCCAATTTTCATTGGACGCGCGACGGATTACCGCAGATAATGGCTATGTGAACTTCCCCTTCGGATTGGCATACATTTCAATCCTTAATTCATCTGCGTATTACTCTATGTAAACTATGTACCTATGTGACTATGTGTGAAACACTACCGGCCGACAGGTAGCGCATTTTTCTCCCTTTTAATTACTCCCCCGAAAGGTCCGCAACCCACATTCCAGCCACTCAATAAACTCATCCGCATCCGGTGTATAGAATTTCGTCTTGGTCAGCAATACCTGATCCGGCGACAATATGGCGTACTGCGGCTGCGAAGTGGCCCCAAAATTTTCAATCTGAAACGTGGCCCATTTATCGCCTACCGTAATAATTGATTTCTCTGTATTATTGGAAAGTTTCTCCACGGTTTGCTCCTGCAAGGGGAGTTTTTTCCGTTCATCCACATAAAGTGAAACTACCACAAATTCATTCCGCATCAGGCTGTCCACTATTTTATCCGGCCATACATTTTCTTCCATCCGGCGGCAGTTGACACAGGCCCAGCCGGTGAAGTCTATCAGCAAGGGTTTATTCTCCGCTTTTGCTTTTGCCAGCGCCGCTGTATAATCATTGTGCATGGGCTCAAACAATGTTTTACGCTCAGGCGGGTTCAGGCTGTAGGTCCGGGGTGGCGGGAAACCACTGATCAGTCCAAGCCGGCCGTTAACGATACCCGGCAGCAGATACACCATGACCGAAGCAAATAACACGATAAAGGCGATCCGCATAAAGCCGAATTTCTTCACCGGTGAACTATGAGCAATCCGCAACCAGCCCAGCAGGTACAATACAATCAGCAAACTGATCAAAATCCAGAGACCAATAAATACTTCGCGCTTCAACAGTCCCCATTGTATCACCAGATCCGCATTAGACAGGAATTTAACCGCCAGGGCCAGTTCCAGGAAACCCAGCACCACTTTCACATCGGTCATCCAGCCACCGGATTTGGGCAGGGATTGCAGCCAGTGCGGGAACATGGCAAAGAGGGCAAAGGGTAATCCCAGTGCAATACCGAAGCCCGCGGCGCCTACTGTAAGCGGCCAGGCGCCCTGATCTGCCACACCAACCAGCAGGGTACCGAGTAACGGACCTGTGCAGGAGAAAGAAACTATAGCCAGGGTGGTGGCCATAAAAAAGATCCCCCCTATATTACCAAGCCCCGATTTGGAATCAGCTTTATTGGCAAATGAAGCCGGCAGCCCTATTTCATACAAACCAAAAAAGGAAAGGGCGAAGGCCACGAAAATGGCGAAGAATAACAGGTTCAGTGGTACGTTGGTGGAAATATTATTAAAAATCTCGGGACTGATGGCCTTGCCGGCAATGTGAAACGGCAGGGTGATCAGTACATAGATCAGGAAAATAAAAAACCCGTACATCAGCGCATTGGTTACGCCCTTTTTCCGGTCCGTGGATTTTTTGGTAAAAAAGGTAACCGTTACCGGTATCATAGGGAATACACAGGGCGTCACCAACGCGATCAGCCCGCCGAGTAATCCCAGCAAAAAGATCGTGAGCAGACTTTTATTACTGGTACCATCATCGCCGCAATTTGCTTTCGGGTTGTGTATATCAACAGACGGCACTTTACTGCCGGCCACTTTCTCCCCGCCTTCCAACGCCACCGAAAAAGCCAGCGGGGCATCCGGGCTGAACTCTTCACCCTTGCCATAAAAATAAGTCAGGCTGCCCTGCAGGATGGCCGGCACTTTCCCTTTTATGGTAATACGGGCCGTCCAGGTAGTAGCGCCTTCATATACCTTTACCATGGCCTGATCAAAAATCGGGCTGGCAAAGCGGTTAGCCGTTCCCGTATCCCCGATCAGGGCATCGGCCACTATCGCCGAATCCGGGAATAAGAGCTCCACGGTTTTTATACCGCCCAGCTCCTGGTTGGGCGCATACAACTGGTAGCCCTGGGTGGCCCTGGTACTGAATGAAATTTCATACACCCCTTCCCCTGTTCTCTTACTGCTTACTTCCCATTTATACAAGGCGGCGCTGTCCTGTGCCCGGACCGGTAAAAAAAACGCGGTGGCCAGCAAGAGGATTACAATACGATATATCCTGAACATGATACTTTTTTTAAAAAACAAACGAGTTCTTTTTCAGGGAACTCGTTTTACAATAATATGGAACATGCATTAATTTAAAGCTACTTTGAAACTGACTTTCTTCGGCGGCAGACATTTTTCATCATCACAGGTCTGGTATTCCACAGTACCGGTAACGCTGGTCTTTACTTTGCCTTTCAGTTTTACCACCTGGGTAAACGTAACCGTATTGGAATACTGGTTGGCCGAAACGCCCAGTGTTTTATCGGTATATTTTTCCATTTTCCCGGTTTCCTTCACTTTCCCTTCCAGGGTAAAGAGTGGATTCGGGCTGAATATAAAGGTAGTGGGCATTGCAACGGCATCCTCCGGCTGAGTCTGCGAATAAAGATGCCATTTGCTCATGATAGTGGCTTTGCATTGTACTTCATAGGTTTTATCTGCGATTTTTTTGGCCGTGAAGCTCCAGGTGATGGGATTCAGTTGTGCCTGTGCCATGGCGGCCAGTCCCAGGAAGAAGAATGCAAGTACAGTTTTTTTCATGTGTTTCATTTAATCCGTAACGGTACAAAAATCCGGCTTATATCTGAGCTGAATTGTTAAAATCCGTTTTGTAAAAATAACCGCGTTGCCAGATTATGTACGTGACAAAAGTGACAAACCCGATTATTCTCTTTTTAGATGTAAATTTCATTAAACCAGTTGCCTGGCCATCAGTAATGTCTGAATAATTTCCCGGCCGTCCGTATTATCGAGGGCGCTGCTGCAGGCTCTTTCCGGGTGGGGCATCATACCGAAGACATTCCGGCCTTCATTGCAAATGCCTGCAATATGGCGGGTAGAACCGTTGGGATTACCGGCGGCCCCGATTTTTCCGGTTTCATCGCAGTAATAAAAAATCACCTGCCCATTGGCTTCCAGCGCATCAAGTGTTTTCTCATCCGCATAATAGCGGCCTTCGCCATGTGCCACCGGAATCTTATATGGTTTTCCGGTTTCATTGGTGATATAGACATTTTTACAAACAAACTGCTGGTGGCTGTTACGGAGCAGGCCACCGGGCAACAGGTGGGATTCACAGAGTATCTGAAATCCATTACACACCCCGAATACTTTACCACCGGCATTGGCGAATTCGATCACGGACTGCATCATCGGGCTGAACCGGGCGATGGCCCCGCAACGCAGGTAATCACCATAGGAAAACCCGCCCGGGAGAATGATACAATCATCCGTGGTGAATTTGCTCAGGTCCCGGTCCTTATGCCAGAGCATGGTTACGTCCTGGCCCAGGTCATCGTGCAATGCATCATACATATCCCTGTCGCAATTGGAACCGGGGAAAACAACAACGCCAAATTTCATATTGGGGATTTTGATTTGAGGATCAAAGATAAGGCTTCATCAGGAGGAGTCAAAAGCTGGCTGACTTTTACCCTGCCGGGCCTTTTCTTACCAGCCGGGACCAGCATACTGATTGGCCAGAATCAGGGCTACGGAGAGCCAGAAAACCAGGTTGGGGATGATCCGCAGGGAGGAATAATGATAGGTACAGGCATGAAAAGCGGCAAAGGGTACCGCCGCCATAACCCAGTTGGCCAGGCTATCGCTGTTATTGACAAAAGGTACCAGAATGGCCACCAGCAGGTAGAGCAAAACAAGGCTCCAGCCTTTTCGTACCTGGATCAGCATTTTCCGGAGGCTGTCCTGCACATAATAACTGCCGATCAGGAATGGGATGGTAAGGAGAAATACCGCCCCGGCCAGCCAGGCCGTCTGTGTGATTGAAGGCAGTCGGAATGCGATATGCGGCAGGAAATCAGACCAGTTCCAGGGACCGGTCACAAACAGGTAGGCTGCATAAAAATAAAAAGGCGCCATCACCCCGAGGATACAGAGTACCCATTCATTCAGCCGGAAGGGACGCATGACCATCAGGGCGAGAAGTATAAAGCCGGTGTAGACAATGGCGGGAAAATAGAAAAAGGCGGAGAAACCCAATGCCAGACCGATATTAAAAATAGTACCCCTGGCAGCTGGCTGATTATATATCCGGAAAAGGGCGGACAGTACGATCAGCAAAAAGGTATTCACAATCAGTGGGGCGGTGAAATAATTCCATTCCGGGAACAACGAAGTAATCAGCAGGTAGGCCATGCCCGGAAAATAGGTGGGTCGGCTCATCATCCGGTGACTGGAAATAAAGCGGTTAAGCATAAGCGCCTGTATATAGAGCAGGGCAAAGGCGAGTACCGGAAACAATTGTGATCCGGCCCTGGAGGAATGGAGCAAATCCAGCAGTCCACGAAATAGT
>Ga0075163_10006781_pt1 | contig 15194 bp, 16 predicted proteins | sample JI1023141ADNA_FD_71478 | JGI IMG/M metagenome (GOLD analysis project Ga0075163, IMG submission 71478) | Wastewater effluent complex algal communities from Wisconsin, to seasonally profile nutrient transformation and Carbon sequestration -... | ecosystem: Engineered > WWTP > Effluent > Algae... | reverse complement strand
ATCATCGGCAGGCCGTGGCGCTGGCCGACGGCGTAGTCGTTGAAGTCGTGGGCCGGGGTGACCTTGACGACACCGGTGCCGAACTCGCGGTCGACGTAGTCGTCGGCGATGATCGGGATGTCGCGCTCGCACAGGGGCAGGCGCACCGTCTTGCCGATGAGGTGGGCGTAGCGCTCGTCCTCGGGGTGCACCATCACGGCCACGTCGCCGAGCATCGTCTCGGGGCGGGTGGTGGCGACGGTGAGGCCCTGCAGCTCACCGATCGGGCCTTCGCTGAAGGGGTAGAGGATGTGCCACATGAAGCCGTCTTCTTCTTCCTGGACGACTTCGAGGTCGGAGACGGCGGTGTGCAGCTTCGGGTCCCAGTTGACGAGGCGCTTGCCGCGGTAGATCAGGCCCTCGTTGTAGAGGCGCACGAAGGTCTCGGTGACGACCTTGTTGAGGCCGGCGTCCATCGTGAAGCGTTCGCGGCTCCAGTCGGGGCTGGTGCCCATGCGGCGCATCTGGCGGGTGATGGTGCCGCCGGAGTATTCCTTCCACTCCCACACCTTTTCGAGGAACTTCTCGCGGCCGAGGTCGTGGCGGGAGATGCCCTGGGCGTCGAGCTGGCGTTCGACGACGATCTGGGTGGCGATGCCGGCGTGGTCGGTGCCCGGCTGCCACAGGGTGTTCCAGCCGCGCATGCGGTGGTAGCGCGTGAGCGCGTCCATGATCGTCTGGTTGAAGCCGTGCCCCATGTGCAGGGTGCCGGTGACGTTGGGCGGCGGCAGCAGGATGCAGAAGGATTGGTCGGCGGGCTTGCTGCGGTCGAGGCCGGCGGCGAAGTAGCCGCTCGATTCCCAGTGCTCATACCAGCGGCGTTCAATTTCCGCCGGCTCGAAACTCTTGGCCAGTTCCATGGGGTCTGTCTTTGTTGGCAAAACGCGGATTATAGCGGATGCGCCGGGCCTGCCCGTGGGGCGGGCGCCGGGCGGTGTGTGTCTCAGGCCTCGGGGCCCTTGTCGAGGGTGTCGGCGATCTCGGCGGAGATGACGGGCAGCAGCGTGGCGCGCAGGTGCGAGGCGGCCGCCGCCTGCAGGCGCTCGGCGAGGTCGTCGAGCTCGCGGGAGACGAGCTGGGGGAGCTCGGTGGCGACCCAGTCCTCGATGTGCCGGTTGATCGCGGTGTCGAGCACCACGAGGCGCTCGGCGAGCCGGTCGGCTGCAGCCTGCGCCGCAGCGGCGCTCGCTGCGGCGAGGTCGGGCAGCGGGGCCTCGGCCACGGCGGCTTCGATGGGCTCAGCCTCGGGGGCGGTGGCCGGCGGAGGGGGCTCGACCACGTCGGTGAGCACGGGTAGATCGTCGAGTTCGGATTCGATGGCGAAGCTGGCGTGGCGCTGGATGAGGGCGTCGGCCTTTTCGAAGAGCGGGTCGGTGTCTTCGTCTTCGAGGGGGATTTCGAGTTCGGCTTTCGGGGCTTCGGTCATTCGCCACTCCGTTGGGCGAGGTCATGGGCGCGCAGGGCGCAGCCCTGGCCCTGGTAGGCACGGTAGCGCCCGCGGGCGGCCTGGCGCTCGGGGTCGCTGCGGCCGACGATCTCGATCACCAGCCGGTAACGCTCGAAACCGGTGGGGAGGTCGTCGCCCAGGTTGATCAGCACGTCGTCGTGGGGCAGGCCGTCAAACTGGCTGCCGATCACGACGGGGGTTTCGGCGGCCAGGGGTGAGGTGGCCGATACATGGGGGACGAAGGACAGCGGGGTAAACGTCCACAGCATCTGGTCGAACTGCCGCGCGATGCCGCCGTCGGGTGCGAACACCACGATCCGCCGCCCGTTGCCGTGGGCCTTGCCGGCGAGCACGCAGGCGACCCGCAGGCGGTCGGGGGCGTTGTGGTAGAAGCAGACTTCGGTCATGGGCGCGCGGCGGGCCGGGCTCAACAGCCGGCGCGGCTGATCAGGAACTCGGTGAGCAGCGGCACCGGGCGGCCGGTGGCGCCCTTTTCGGCGCCGGACTTCCATGCGGTGCCGGCGATGTCGAGGTGGGCCCACTTGTAGGCTTTGGTGAAGCGGGCCAGGAAGCAGGCGGCGGTGATGGTGCCCGCGCCCTTGCTGCCGATGTTGGGGATGTCGGCGAAGTTGCTCTTCAGCATGTCCTGGTATTCGTCCCACAGGGGCAGCTGCCAGGCCTTGTCGCCGGCCGCCTGGCCGCTGGCGAGGAGCTCGGCGGCGAGGCCGTCGTCGTTGGCGAGGAGGCCGCTGGTGAGGTTGCCCAGGGCGATGATGCAGGCGCCGGTGAGGGTGGCGATGTCGATGACGGCCGCCGGCTCGAAACGCTCGGCGTAGGTGAGGGCGTCACACAGGATGAGGCGGCCTTCGGCGTCGGTGTTGAGGACTTCGATGGTCTGCCCCGACATGGAGGTGACGATGTCGCCGGGCTTGGTGGCCGAGCCGCCGGGCATGTTCTCGGTGGCGGGGATGAGGCCCACCACGTTGATCGGCAGCTCCATGCGGGCGATGGCCTTGAAGGTGCCGAGCACGCTGGCCGCGCCGCACATGTCGTACTTCATCTCATCCATGCCCTCGCCGGGCTTGAGGGAGATGCCGCCGGTGTCGAAGGTGACGCCCTTGCCGACCAGCACGACGGGCTTGTCCTTGGCCTTGCCACCCTTGTACTGGAGGATGATGAACTTGGGGGGCTCGTGGGAGCCGCGGGCCACGGAGAGCAGGGAACCCATGCCGAGCTTTTCCATGTCGTCCCGGTCAAGCACCTCGACCTTGATCTTGTGATCCTTGGCCAGCTTGCGCGCGGTGGTGGCGAGGTAGCCCGGGGTGCACACATTCGCAGGCAGGTTGCCGAGGGTTTTGGCTAGGGCCATGCCTTCGGCGACGGCCTCGCCACGGCGGAGGGCGTGCTCGAGCTGCTCGCCGGCCTTGTTCTTGACGATGAAGACGAGCTTGCGAACGCCCTTTTTGGACTCTTCCTTCTTCGACTTGAGTTCGTCGCAGCGGTAGGTGCTGTCCTTGAGGATCTGGGCCGCCTGGGCGAGGCGCCAGGCCTGGTCGCGTTTGGGAAGCTCGATCTCGGCGAGGCAGAAGGCGGCGTCGGTTGCCGGCGAGCCGGCGAGCTGCCTGGCGGCCGCGGTGACGGCGTCGCGGTAGGCCTTGTCGGAGAGTTCGTCGCGCTTGCCGAGGCTGACCAGCAGCACGCGGGGCGTGGCGAGGCCAGGCAGGGCGTGGAGCATCAGGGTGGCGCCGGCCTTGTCGTCGAGCTCGCCCCGGCCGAGGATGGCCGAGATCGCACCGTCGCAGGCTTCGTCGAGCGCGCGCGCGGCGGCGCTGAGTTCGCCGCCGGCCAGCACACCGGCCACCACGCAGCCGCTTTTGAGTTTTTCCGGCGATCCGGCCTTTATGGTAAATTCCACCCGCTTCTCCTTCGAAACATGCGTCAATAGGACATCGCGCCATTATGGCCGGCACCCTGGCTAACGTCAAAAAGCCCTCCTGCTGACGCCAAGACCGTTTCCCCATGATTTTTCTTCGAGCTGCCCAGCGCGAATTCACGCAGAACGCAGTGGCGGTCTTCGTGGCGCTGTTCGCCATTCTCATTTCCACGGTGCTGATCCGGCTGCTCGGTCAGGCGGCGGGCGGGCGCGTGCCGGCGGATGCGGTGCTGGCGCTGATCGGCTTCGGCGCGATCGCCCAGATGCCGGTGGTGCTCTCGCTCACGCTGTTCATCGCGATCCTCATGTCCCTGTCGCGGAGCTACCGGGATTCGGAGATGGTGGTGTGGTTCTCCAGCGGCCTGCCCCTCACGGCCTGGGTGCGGCCGGTGCTGCGCTTTGCGTTGCCGGTGGCGGTGCTGATCGCCGCGCTGTCCCTCTTCGGCGCGCCCTGGGCCCAGAAAAAGAGCGTCGAGTACAAGGAGCAGCTGAGCAACCGGGACGACGTCTCCCGCGTGGCGCCGGGCTTGTTCCGGGAGTCCTCCGGAGGCGAGCGGGTGTTTTTCGTCGAGGCGCTGTCCGGCGAGGAGGGCCGGGTGCGCAACGTGTTTGCCAGCAGCATGCAAAACGGCCGGCTCGGCGTGATGGTCGCGGCCGAAGGGCGCACGGAGGTCGACGGCACCGGAAACCGCTTCGTGATCCTCGAGAACGGGCGTCGCTACGAGGGCACTCCCGGCACCCCGAGCTACCGCGTGATGGAGTTCGAGCGCTATCAGATCCGGATGGAATCCAAGGAGGCCGCCAGCGCGCCGCGGCAACCCAGAACCCTGGCGCTGCCCGCGCTCATCAAGAACCCGAACGACCGAAACCGGGGCGAACTGATGGGGCGCATCAGCACGCCCCTGCTGGCCCTGATGCTGGCGCTGCTGGCGATCCCGCTTTCCTTTGTCAATCCGCGGGCCGGGCGCACCAATAATCTCATCCTGGCGGTCCTGGTCTACCTGATCTATAGCAACGCGGTCAGCGTCTGCCAGTCGTGGATCGGGCAGGGGCGCATGCGTTTCGATGTCGGCCTGCTGGTGCCCCATGTGGTGATGCTGGGTGTTCTGGCGATCCTGTTCTACCGGCGGATCAGCGTCTTTGCGCGCTGGCGGAGGCGTTGATGATTCCGGTTTATGTCCGCTACCTGAGCCGCGAGATCTACGCCGCGGTGCTGCTGGTGCTGCTGGCCTTCCTGGGCCTGTTCGCGTTCTTCGACCTCGTCAATGAGCTCGATGAGGTCGGCAAGAACGGCTACATGCTGTACCACGCCGCCATCTATGTGGCGATGATCCTGCCGGGGCGGGTGTATGAACTCATGCCGATTGCGGTCCTGATCGGCACCTTGTATGCCCTGACCACCTTCGCCCGCCATTCCGAGATCACCGTGCTGCGGGCGTCGGGCCTGTCAACGACGCGTTTCCTGTTTGCCCTGCTGGGCATCGGCAGCGTCTTCGTCGCGCTGACCTTCGTGTTTGGCGAATACCTGGCGCCGCCGGCCGAACGCGCCGCCCAGCAGTGGCGTCTGGCGGCGACGCGATCGATGGTTTCTCAAGAGCTGCGTACGGGCTTGTGGGTGCGCGATGGCCGGCGCTTCGTGAACGTGCGCAGTGTCTTGCCGGATACGTCCCTCCAGGGCGTGCGCATCTATGAGTTCGACGAGCGGGCTGCGCTGGTTTCGATCAGCGAGGCCGAGACGGGTGTCCATGAGGGGGCGGCCGAAGGCTGGCGCCTGCGCAATGTCCACCAGACCCGTTTCCTCGGCGATCACACCGATACGCGGACGCTGCCCGATCTGGTATGGAAGTCCGAACTGACGCCCGAAGTGCTGTCGGTGCTGATGGTCGTGCCGGAGCGCATGTCGGTGTCGACGCTGTACTCGTACATCCGCCACCTCGAAGAGAACAACCAGCGCACCACCCGCTACGAGATCGCCCTCTGGAAGAAGCTGGCCTACCCGTTTGCGGCGCTGGTCATGATGGGCCTCGCGCTGCCCTTCGGTTACATGCAGACGCGCATGGGCGGCGTGAGCCTGAAGGTTTTCTCCGGGATCATGATCGGGGTGGGTTTCCACCTGCTCAACGGCCTGTTCTCGAACCTCGGCGTCATCAACGGCTGGGTTCCGGCCGTGGCCGCACTGACGCCGAGCATCGTCTTCCTGATTGCCGCGATGACGATGATGTGGTGGGTGGAGCGCCGCTGAGGCCGGGCCCTGTCAGGCCTTGGGGGCGGCGGGCAGAAGGATGATCCGCGTGCCCGCCAGGCGGTCGTGGAGAAACTGCCTGTCCCGGTCGATGAGGGCCCACCAGAGGCCGATTCCGAAAAAAAGCACCGACGGCCACGCCAGGGCGTAGCGCAGCCAGCCTTGTTCGAGCGATACCGCATCGCCTGCGGTGGTCACGATGCGAAGTTTCCATGTCTGCATCGCCAGGGTCTGGCCGCCTTTGCGCCAGTACCACAGGAAATACGCCCCCAGCACCAGAAATACGTGAAGCCAGAGAACGCCTCCGGGCGGGGTGTAGTTCGTGCCGGCGCCCAGGATGAGCAGCGGAACCATGAATGTCAGGGCCAGCACCCCCAGCAGAAGCAGGCTTTCATAGAGCATGCTGGCCAGGCGGCGGCGCAGGCCGGCCAGTTCGACGGCCTGCCGCCCGGAGCCGGTAGGCCCGGGCCGGTTGGATTGTTTGGACATGGGTGAAGTCAGGGTTTGGCCGGCGTGAGGGCGGCCGGCGTTGTCGGGTCGGCAGGCGCCGGGCTCACCGTGGGGGCGGGGGGGATGATTGCGGCGGGGGCCGGTGCCGCGGCGGTGCCTGCGCCGGGCTGCGGCGTGAGTGCAGGCGGGGCGGCGAGCGGCGTGGCAGCCCCCGGCGCGGCTTCGGCGGCCGGGGCCGCTTGCGGCTTCTGCACGACGATGCGCGGCAGCGCCGGGCGTGGCGGCGGTGGTGCGGTCAGCGGCTTGATGGGCTTGGCGCCGGCCTTGGGGGCGACGGGCTTGACCGGGGGCTTCTTGGCGGCTTCGGTGAAGCGCTCCTTCTCTTCGCTGGGGAGCTCCTTGTAGGCGTTCCACTTCTGCCGCAGCGCCTCGCGTTTTTCCGGCGGAATGCGCTGCAGGTTGCGATATTGCTCGCGGGCCCGGCTGCGCTCTTCCGGCGTCAGGCTCATCCAGGTCTGCATGCGGCCTTGCAGGCGGTCTTGTTCTTCCGGCGTATAGGCAGGAAAGCGGTCGGCGATACCAGCCCACTTGCGTTTCCGCTCGTCGGGGAGATCCTGCCATTCCTTGGCGAGGGGCGCGAGCGTGCTCTGCTGCGCCGGCGTCAGGTCACGCCAGGCGGGAGCAGTGATGGGCGGCGTGGCCAGCGCCAGGGTCGAGCAGGCGAGGGCAACTCCCCCGATCAATCGGGCGAGTTGTTTTGAACCCATGCGTCGAAACCCTGGTCGAGGTAGGCGTCAATCGGAAGATCGTCGGAGAGGAGGGCGCTATCGACTTCCTCGAGTTCGGCCATGCGCTGCATTTCGCCCAGCAGGCCGCTACCGACGACGAGGAGCAGGATCAGAACCATCGCGATTGCAGTCCGCCCCTGGGGCAGGGCGCGCTCGGTGAAGGCGTGGCTGATGCCGGCCAGGCTGAAGCGGCGCACCGTGACTTTCTGACGGGTGAGCGCCTTCTGGCGTGCCTCGTGGAGCCGGCTCGAGACCGACGGGGAAACCTGGCGCGCGGAGGTGTTGAGATGCTGCCGCACGCGAAACTGAAAATCGTGCTCATTCATAGCGTTATGCCCTTTGCTGCAAGTGCCGCGGCAAGCGTGTGAGTGGCCCGGGAGCAGTGCGTCTTGACGCTGCCTTCCGAGCACCCCATTGCCACAGCCGTTTCGGCTATATCCATTTCTTCCCAGTAACGCATGAGGAAGGCTTCGCGTTGACGGGGAGGCAGTTTTTCGATTTCGGTCTCGATGGCAGTCAGGGTTTGCTGCTGCTCGAGCTGGGCGTGGGGCGACTCGCTCTTGTAGTCGCTGTCGGCCGACTCGATGACTTCGAGGGGGTCGTGTTCGTCGTCTTCGGGGCCCGAAAAGGCGGACAGCAGGGTCGTCCACATGCTGCGCACCTTCTGGCGGCGGTAGAAGTCGCGGATGACGTTCTGGAGGATGCGCTGGAAGAGCATCGGAAGCTCCTCGAGCGGCTTGTCGCCGTATTTTTCGGCGAGCTTCATCATCGCGTCCTGCACGATGTCCAGGGCTGATTCTTCGTTGCGGACCGCGAACAAGGCCTGTTTGAAGGCTCGTTTTTCGACGCTGGCGAGGAAATCCGATAGTTCGAGGCGGGAGGGCAGGGGGGAGATCCTCAGATGTCTGACGCGCGCCGGTGCACGTGCAATATGAAAGTATTCGAACGATACGGCACCGTGCTCGAAGACGGGTGTCTCGTGCGGGGCGCCTTGACCAATCGCCGGCTCAGCGGTAAGGTTCCGCGTTTTACATAGCCGAGACAGCTTCGGGTGCAGCGATGGTATTGACCGGTGCGGAAATTGTAATCAGGTGTCTCCAGGAAGAAAAGGTTGATTATCTTTTCGGCTACCCGGGCGGCTCTGTGCTGTATATCTACGACGAACTGTTCAAGCAGGACAAGGTTCGTCACGTGCTGGTGCGTCACGAGCAGGCTGCAGTGCATGCTGCCGACGGCTACGCCCGCTCCACCGACAAGGTCGGCGTCGCGCTGGTGACCTCGGGCCCCGGGGCGACCAATGCCGTGACCGGCATCGCCACGGCCTACTGCGATTCCATCCCGCTGGTGGTGATCTCTGGCCAGGTGCCGTCCGCGGTGATCGGCCAGGATGCCTTCCAGGAAGTCGATACGGTGGGCATCACCCGCCCGTGCGTGAAGCACAACTTCCTGGTGCGCGACGTGCGTGACATCGCCGACACCATCAAGAAGGCTTTTTATCTGGCCAAGACCGGGCGTCCGGGCCCGGTGCTGGTGGATATCCCCAAGGACATCACCGCCCAGAAGTGCGAGTTCGAGTACCCGCAGACGGTGTCGATGCGCTCCTACAACCCGGTGGTCAAGGGGCATCACGGGCAGATCAAGAAGGCCCTGCAGCTCCTCCTTGGCGCCCGTCGCCCGATGGTCTACATCGGCGGCGGTGTGGTGCTCGGCGATGCGGCCGACAAGCTGACGGCGCTGGTGCGCAAGCTTGGTTTCCCGTGCACCAACACGCTGATGGGCCTGGGCGGCTACCCGGCCACCGATCGTCAGAACGTGGGCATGCTCGGCATGCACGGCACCTACGAAGCCAACATGGCGATGCACTACTGCGACGTGCTCCTCGCCGTGGGCGCGCGCTTCGATGACCGTGTGATCGGCAGCCCGGCGCACTTTGCATCCGAGCCGCGCAAGATCATCCATGTCGACATCGACCCGTCGTCGATCTCCAAGCGCGTGAAGGTGGATGTGCCCATCGTCGGCCACGTCGACGAGGTGCTAGGCGAACTGCTGGCGCTTCTCGACGGTACAACCGAGCGCCCCGACGAAGAGTCGCTGGGCGTCTGGTGGAAGCAGATCGAGGAATGGCGCCGCCGCGACTGCCTCAAGTTCAACCAGGGCGAGGAACTCATCAAGCCCCAGTTCGTCATCCAGAAGCTGTGGGAGGTCACCGGCGGCGACGCCTTCGTGACCTCCGACGTGGGCCAGCACCAGATGTGGGCGGCCCAGTATTACAAGTTCGACAAGCCGCGTCGCTGGATCAACTCCGGCGGCCTCGGCACCATGGGTTTTGGCCTGCCCTCCGCGATGGGCGTCCAGCTTGCCCACCCGGGTTCGCCGGTGGCGTGCGTCACGGGTGAGGCGTCGATCCAGATGAACATCCAGGAACTCGCCACCTGCCGCCAGTTCCGCCTGCCGATCAAGGTCGTGATGCTCAACAACCGCTATCTGGGCATGGTGCGCCAGTGGCAGGAGATCTTCCACGGCAACCGTTATTCCGAGTCGTATATGGACTCCCTGCCCGATTTCGCCCGTCTGGCCGAGGCTTATGGCCACGTCGGAATCCGCGTGGACAAGCCGGGTGATGTGGAAGGCGCGTTGCGGGAGGCCTTCTCGCGCAAGAACGATCTGGTCTTCCTCGACTTCCAGGTGGATCAGACCGAAAACGTCTATCCGATGGTCCAGGGTGGCAAGGGGCTCACCGACATGATCCTGTCGGCCGAAGATCTTTGATTGGCCGGAGGGCAAGCTGCATTTGCGGCAGCTCTCCGATCCACCGGCCGGGCCGGGTGCCCCCAGGTGCCGCCCGCCGGTTTCTCAGCACAAAACGAACATGAGACACGTCATCTCCCTTGTCATCGAAAATGAATCCGGCGCGCTGTCCCGCGTCTCCGGCCTGTTTTCCGCGCGGGGCTACAATATCGAGAGCCTGACCGTGGCGCCCACCGAGGACGCTTCCCTGTCGCGCATGACCATCGTCACCTCCGGTTCCGACGACATCGTCGAACAGATCACCAAGCAGCTCAACAAGCTGGTCGAAGTGGTCAAGGTGGTGGACCTGTCCGAGTCGGCCCACATCGAGCGTGAGCTGATGCTCATCAAGGTGCGCGCCGCCGGCAAGGACCGTGAAGAGATCAAGCGCATGGCGGACATCTTCCGCGGCCGCATCATCGATGTGACCGACACGACCTATGTGATCGAGCTGACCGGCACCCAGGCCAAGCTCGATTCCTTCGTCAGCGCCCTCGACGCCGCCCTGATTCTCGAGACCGTGCGTTCAGGTATTTGCGGCGTCGCTCGCGGCGACCGCGTTTTGAAGGTTTGATGTGGGATGCGGCGTGGGCTGTCCCGGCCCGCGTCCTCCCGTGATTTGCTCCTCTTGTGTCAGAAAGGCATGAAATGAAGGTTTTTTACGATAAAGATGCAGACCTCTCCCTGATCAAGGGCAAGCAGGTCACCATCGTTGGTTACGGTTCCCAGGGCCACGCCCACGCCCAGAACCTGAAGGAATCCGGCGTCAACGTGACCGTCGGCCTGCGCAAGGACGGCGCCTCCTGGAACAAGGCCGTCGCTGCCGGCCACAACGTCCAGGAAGTCGCCGAGGCCGTCAAGGCTGCCGACGTCGTCATGATCCTGCTGCCGGACGAGTCCCAGCCGGATGTCTACAAGAACGACATCGCCCCGAACATCAAGCAAGGCGCCACCCTGGCCTTCGCCCACGGCTTCAACGTGCACTACAACCAGATCATCCCGCGCGCCGACCTGGACGTGGTGATGGTTGCCCCGAAGGGCCCCGGCCACACCGTGCGCTCCGAGTACCTGAAGGGCGGCGGCGTGCCGACCCTGATCGCCGTGTACCAGGACAAGTCCGGCAAGGCCCGTGACATCGCCCTGTCCTACGCTGCGGCCAACGGCGGCACCAAGGGCGGCGTGATCGAGACCAACTTCCGCGAAGAGACCGAGACCGACCTCTTCGGCGAGCAGGCCGTGCTGTGCGGCGGTGCCGTCGAGCTGGTCAAGATGGGCTTCGAGACCCTGACCGAAGCCGGCTACGCGCCCGAGATGGCCTACTTCGAGTGCCTGCACGAGCTCAAGCTGATCGTCGACCTGATGTACGAAGGCGGCATCGCCAACATGAACTACTCCATCTCCAACAACGCGGAGTATGGCGAGTACGTGACCGGCACCGAAGTCATCAACGAGCAGTCCCGCGTCGCCATGCGCAACGCCCTGAAGCGCATCCAGACCGGCGAATACGCCAAGATGTTCATCCTGGAAGGCAAGACCAACTACCCGTCCATGACCGCCCGTCGTCGCCTGAACGCCGCCCACCCGATCGAAGTGGTCGGTGAGCAGCTGCGCGACATGATGCCGTGGATCAAGGCCAACAAGCTGGTCGACCAGTCCAAGAACTGATCGAGCCTGGCTTGATGCAATGCGCGCGGGGGACGAAAGTCCCCCGTGTCGTTTTCAGGGCCCGGAATCATCTCCTGCGTTACAATCCGGTTCGACTTCACCCATCGTCCCGTCCATGGCCGATCTGCAATCACGCAAACCCTTGCTGAATCCGGAACGCCGGCGCAAGGGCATTTACATCCTTCCCAACCTGTTCACGACGGCAGCCCTGTTTGCCGGCTTCTACGCCATCGTCCAGGCGATGAACGGGCTTTTCGAACAGGCGGCGGTGGCGATCTTCATCGCCATGGTGCTCGACGGCCTCGACGGCCGGGTCGCGCGGCTCACGCGCACCCAGAGCGCCTTCGGTGCCGAATACGATTCCCTGTCCGACATGGTCTCGTTTGGCGCAGCGCCCTCGCTAATCATGTACGAATGGGCCCTGAAGGGCATGGGCAAGCTGGGCTGGATGGCGGCCTTCATCTATTGCGCCGGCGCGGCGCTCCGCCTGGCCCGCTTCAACACCAACATCGACGTGGTGGACAAGCGCTACTTCCAGGGCCTGCCGAGCCCGGCTGCCGCGGCGCTGGTCGCCGGCCTGGTATGGGTCATGATAGACAACGGCATCGCCGGGCCCGACGTGCGCTGGTACGGCTGTGCGCTGACGATCTTCGCGGGCGTCTCGATGGTCAGCAACGTGCTGTTCTACAGCGGCAAGGAGATCAACCTGCGCCGCAGCGTGCCTTTCATCGTCATCATCGCCTTCGTGCTCGGCTTCCTGCTGGTTTCCAGCTATCCGCCGGGGGTGCTGTTCGGCCTGTTCCTTTGCTACGCCGTGTCCGGCTACGTGCTGGGCCTGTGGGGCTGGCTGAAGGGGCGCAAGCGCGCTCCGTCGCCGGCCGGCCCGACCGAGGGCGACGCCTAGCTTTCCATTCGATCGCCCCGATCGCCATCGTCCTGGCTCACCGCCCTGGCGGCAGCCCCGCGATGCCTCGATGTCCCCCGGCCGATTGAACGTCCGGGGTGTCGCCTCATCAAATAACTAGATTCCTGCAGGAGCCCATCATGAACGACCAGTTGATCATCTTCGACACCACCTTGCGCGACGGCGAGCAAAGCCCCGGCGCCTCGATGACCCGTGATGAGAAGCTGCGTATCGCCCGCCAGCTCGAGCGCATGCGGGTCAACGTGATCGAGGCCGGCTTTGCGGCGGCCTCCAACGGTGACTTCGAGGCCGTCAAGGCCGTCGCCGAAGCGATCAAGGATTCCACCGTCTGCTCGCTGGCGCGGGCCAACGAGGCCGACATCCGCCGTGCCGGCGAGGCAGTCCGCCCGGCTGCCTCCAGCCGCATCCACACCTTCATCGCGACCAGCCCGATCCACATGGAGAAGAAGCTGCGCATGAGCCCGGACGAGGTGGTTGCCCAGGCCGTCAAGGCGATCGGCTGGGCGCGCCAATACACCGACGACGTGGAGTTCTCGGCCGAGGACGCGGGCCGTTCCGAGATCGATTTTCTGTGCCGGATCTTTGAAGAGGTGATCAAGGCCGGCGCAACCACCATCAACGTGCCGGATACGGTCGGCTACAACGTGCCCGAGCAGTTCGCGGCCACCATCCGCACGCTGATCGAGCGGGTGCCCAATTCCGACAAGGTGGTGTGGTCGGTGCATTGCCACAACGACCTGGGCCTCGCGGTGGCCAATTCGCTGGCGGCGGTGCGGGCCGGTGCGCGTCAGGTCGAATGCACGATCAACGGCCTCGGCGAACGGGCCGGCAATGCCTCCCTCGAGGAGATCGTGATGGCCGTGCGGACGCGCCGTGATGTTTACCAGTGCGACACGCGCATCGACACCACCCACATCGTGCCGGCCTCCAAGCTGGTATCGGGCATCACCGGTTTTGCGGTGCAGCCTAACAAGGCCATCGTCGGCGCCAATGCCTTCGCCCACGAGTCGGGCATCCATCAGGATGGCGTGCTCAAGCATCGGGAAACCTACGAGATCATGCGCGCCGAAGACGTGGGCTGGTCGGCCAACAAGCTGGTGATGGGCAAGCACTCCGGACGTAACGCGTTCCGCTCGCGCCTGCAGGAGCTCGGTGTGGTCATCGAGTCCGAGGAGCAGCTCAACAGCGCCTTCGCCCGTTTCAAGGCGCTGGCCGACAAGAAGCACGAGATCTTCGACGAAGACCTGCAGGCCCTGATGAACGACGACAGCTCGGAGCCCAAGGAGCATTACCGTCTGCTGTCCTCGTCCTTTCACTCCGAAACCGGCGAGCAGCCCAGCGCGCGGGTGACGCTGGCGGTGGATGGCCGGGAGCAGAACGTCGAATCGTCCGGCTCCGGCCCGGTGGATGCCGCCTTCAAGGCCATCGAGAGCATCGCCGACAGCCGCGCCGAACTGCTGCTTTACTCGGTGAATGCGATCACCACCGGCACCGATGCCCAGGGCGAGGTGACGGTGCGCCTGGCGCGGGACGGCAAGGTCGTGAATGGCCAGGGCGCCGACACCGACATCATCGTCGCGTCGGCCAAGGCTTATCTCAATGCCCTCAACAAGCTCGAGGCGGGTACCGAAAAGCTGAACCCGCAGGTCTGAGTTGCCCCCCGGCAGCGCCGGGGGCAGGCTTGTCAGGCCTCGTCGCGGGACGAGGCCTGAGCCAGGCGCGAAGGGGCGGTGTTGCGGGCGTAGAGCACCGTTGCCACGAAGAAGATGACGCTCAAGATGGCCTCCGCCAGCGCCAGTGCGTTGCCGGGGGGCGCGTCATTGGTGCGGACCACGCCTTCGGTCAGATAGAGCAGGATCATCATGCAGCTCCACTGGTAGGTGTAGCGCGTGCCGCGCAGGATGCCGAAGAGGGCGAACATCAGCGGGATCACCTTGAGGGTCATCCATGAACCGCCCGGGCGCAGGGGGGCCAGAATGGCCTCCCAGGCGAGACAAAGGGCGATCAGGGCGATCAGGCTAAGGCTGGCGATCAGGGACAGGGTCTTGGGTTTCATCGGGCTGCGAGCTTGAGTGACATTTCGGCGAGGCGCTTGCCGAGGGCAACGGCGAGGCGCTTTTCCTCGTCGGTGATCCGGGTGTTTTCGTCGTGGCCGGCAACGTGGGTGGCGCCGTAGGGCGAGCCGCCGCTGCGGCTGCGTGTGAGGTCGGGTTCGGAAAACGGCAGGCCGACGATGAGCATGCCGTGGTGGAGCAGGGGTGTCATCATCGACAGCAGCGTGCTCTCCTGGCCGCCGTGCTGGCTGGCCGACGAGGTGAACACGCAGGCCGGTTTGCCGGCCAGGGCACCCGACAGCCAGGGGCCGGCGGTGCCGTCGAGGAAGTATTTCATCGGTGCGGCCATGTTGCCGAAGCGCGTCGGGCTGCCCAGGGCGAGCCCGATGCACTCTTCGAGATCCCGTGCCTCGGCATAGGGAGCGCCCTGATCTGGAATGTCTGGTTCGGTGCTTTCGCAGACGGTGGACACCCGCGGCACGGTGCGCAGCCGGGCACTGACGCCGGGTACGGCGTCGACGCCGCGGGCGATGAGTTCGGCCAGGGCGCGCACGGAGCCGCGGTGGCTGTAATAGAGAACGAGAACTTCCTGCATGGTGGAGCCCGTGAAACGGAAAGGCATTATCCTAGAAACGGCAGTTGGACACGCCTGATGGTGCGTCTGGGCGGGAGTCTGGCGCGAAGAGAACCACCCCCGGAGACGCCGTTGTGCGGCGCTCCCGCCCCCCGAGGGGGCCGCGAGAAAGCTTGGGGCGGCCCTGCGCTTTCTCACGACAACGCCGCAGGCTCGTGCCTGCAAGGCGGAGCGACAAAGCCAGGCGCCCGCACAGGCGTGCCAGCGGGTGTGTAGCGCTCTCACCTTCC
>Ga0075163_10006780_pt1 | contig 15197 bp, 9 predicted proteins | sample JI1023141ADNA_FD_71478 | JGI IMG/M metagenome (GOLD analysis project Ga0075163, IMG submission 71478) | Wastewater effluent complex algal communities from Wisconsin, to seasonally profile nutrient transformation and Carbon sequestration -... | ecosystem: Engineered > WWTP > Effluent > Algae... | reverse complement strand
CCTGCTCCACTTACTATGCTCCATGCTCCTGTTCCTACTGTTGGTGTGTTTGCTGCTAATGTTGCTGATGTTACTCCGCACAATCCGGTTTGATCTGGTCCTGCATTCGCTGCTGTTGGATTATTGTTGAACGTAATCGTTACATCATCGGTACTTGAACCACATGCATTGCTAATTGTCCAACGCAATACATAGGAAGTTCCTAAAGTTCCTGTAAATGTAGTTGAGGGATTTGTATTCAATGCAAAACTACCTCCTGCTCCCGAAATTATTGACCATGCACCGCTACCTGAAGTTGGAGTATTTGCTGCTAAAGTCGCTGATGTTACTCCGCATAATCCTGTTTGATCTGGTCCTGCATTAGAGGTGGTTGGCGAAGCGGCGAATGTCACAGATACATCGTCTGAAGAAGTACAGCCGGATGATGTTCTTGTTCTAGTCCATCTCAACACATAAGTTACACCAGAAGTTCCTGTATAATTTGAACTTGAAGACGTAGCGTTTGAAAAACTTCCAGCTGGACTGCCCGAAACTATAGTCCACAATCCGGTGTGACCACCACCTGGTCCATTCCCATTGAGCGCAGTTGTTGTAACACCGCAAGCTGTTGTAATATCAGTACCTGCATTTGCATTATTAGCAGCCTGCAAAATATTAATTGAAACATCATCTGTACTTGAGCAAGCACCATTAGTAATGGTCCAACGTAAAGTATAATTTGTATTTGATGTTCCGGTAAAAACTGTAGTAGGGTTGGTGTTTAAAGCAAAACTTCCACCTGCACCAGAAATAATACTCCATGCTCCTGTACCAACAATAGGTGTATTCGCTGCCAAAGTGTATGTTAAAGAACAGCTACTTTGATCAGGACCAGCGTTAGCCGTAGTAGGAGCAGTGCTAAAATTAATCACAACATCATCAGAGCTAGCTGTACAAGGTGCATTACTAATCGTCCATCTGAGTGTATAACTAGTACCCGCAGTACCGGTAAAAGTTGTATTTCTAACTGCTGGATTTGCAAACGACCCACCAACCCCACTCACTATGGTCCAAGCTCCTGTTCCTGTAGTTGGATTATTCGCCGCTAAGGTTGCAGAGGTGCCGCATGGTGATTGATCTGGACCTGCATTGGAGGTGGTAGGTGCCCCATTTACGGTTATAGTTACGTTAGACGTTGATGCAGTACATGGATTATTGCTTATTGTCCATACCAATACATAGTTTCCAGCTCCACCAGATGGCGTAAATGTTGCTGTTGGACTTGTTGTACTGCTAAATTGTGCAACGCTAGTACTTGGACCACTAGAAATTGACCAAGCCCCAGTACCTATAACCGGAGTATTAGCAGACAAAGTTGCATTGCCTGTTGAACAAATTGTTTGCGGAGTTCCGGCATTAGCAGTGCTTGGATTTAGATTAAACGTTACCAGTACATCATCCGTAACAGAACCACAAGCTCCGGTAACAGTCCACCTAAGTGTGTAGGCCGTTCCGGCTGTTCCACTAAATGTTGAAGTTTGACTTGTCGCATTTGAAAATGAGCCCCCGGTTCCACTAATAATAGTCCATGCCCCAGTCCCTGGAGATGGATTATTGGCTGCTAGTGTAACTGATGTTAGACCACATGTTGCAGCACCCGTTTGATCGGGGCCAGCATTCGAAGTAACAGAAGAAGAAGAAAAAGAAATAGTAACATCGTCTTGACTATTAAAACAAGGACTATTATTTATGGACCATCTTAATGTATAAGAAGTTCCTGCTGTTCCTGTAAATGTTGATGTAGGACTATTAACAGAAGCAACTGTTCCACCAGCTCCAGCGATTATTGACCAGGTACCTGTTTTGGGAGAGGCGCTTGTTGCTGCTAATGTTGTTGAAGTCCCGCAAACGTTCAATTGATCAACACCTGCATTTGATGTTACCTGGGCGTTAAATGTAATATTAACATTGTCTGAACTTGAACCACAGGCATTTGTCAAAGTCCATTGTAACACATAAGCCGTTCCTGAAACACCGTTGAATACAGTATTGTAGGCTGTAGCATCCGCAAATGAACCTCCTGTACCACTCACAATAGTCCATAAACCGGTTGATCCGGAAGGAACATTGCCTGCCAAACTTAAGGTAGTAACCGAACAGGTCAATCCATTTGTTTGATCCGGTCCGGCATTGGCTGTTGGTGTATTTGGTAAGATAATCGTTACATCATCTGTGGAACTTCCGCAAGTTGAACTTGTAATTGTCCATCTCAAAACATAAGTACTCCCTGCTGTTCCAGTAAATGTTGCAGTTGGACTTGTCGATGATGAAAAGCTTCCTCCGGTTCCTGAAACCACAGTCCAAGCTCCTGTGTTTGGAGCTGTGGGTGTATTTGCGGCTAAGGTTGCTGTTGTAGCATTACATGGTCTTGTTTGATCGGGTCCCGCCGCCGAAACATCTGGTGTACGAGGAAAGGTGATGATAACATCGTCTGTTGAATTCGCACACGGAGCATTAGAAATTGTCCATCGCAATGTGTACGCAGTTCCAGAAGTCCCAGTAAAAGTCGAAGTGGGTGAATTCAGTGAAGCTATAGATCCACCAGCACCAGAAATAATTGACCAAGTACCTGTACCAATGGTGGGAGTATTTCCTGCAAGAGATGCACTTAAACCACATAAAGTCGCTCCGCTTTGATCAGGTCCGGCATTAGCAACAGTAGGATTTTGTCTTAGATTAATTACAACATCATCTGAAGATGTACATCCCGAAAGTGTTCTAGTTAGTGTCCATCTTAAAACATAGGATACACCGGCAGTACCATTAAAGGTAGTATTGTTGGTTGTATTCGACACAAATGACCCTCCTGTACCAGAAACAACAGTCCATAAACCGGTATGTCCGGCAGAGGTATTGGCAGCTAGCGTTGCACTTGTTCCACAAACAGATTGGTCAGGACCAGCATTTGAAGCGGTTGCCGGCGTCCCAACACTGAAAGTGATTGATACATCATCAAAAGTTGAAACACAAGGTGCTGCAGGAGTAATTGTCCATCTTAATACATAACTGGTTCCAACTACACCTGTAAAGGTAGCGGTTGGGATTGACGTTGAACTAAAACTACCTCCAGCGCCTGAAACAACTGTCCAAAGACCATTACCGGGTGATGGGTTGTTTGCTGCAAGTGTAGCAGTGGTGCCGCAAAGTCCTAAAGATTGATCGGGGCCAGCATCTGCACTATTGCAAACTCTTACATCCTCATTACTCGATGATGTGGGATCATAATTAGATCCACCTACAGTACCTCCAACCGAATAGGTACCTCCGGGAGTTACGGTAGCACTTCCAACTGTTCTGGTTGGATCTGTAAATGTTACACTTGCAGGATTTTGAAATAATCCATTGTTAACCAATGATGAATATGCTGCAGTAAAAGTTAATGTTACTGACGCTCCTCCCGGAATTGTAAATGAACTCCATGCCGGACTAGTTGACCCAACAGTTGGATTAGTAGTACTTGGTCTTGTTGCCGGAATGGTACCTCCTAATACTACCGAGCTTGTTCCATTAAATGTAATTGTACCTGATGTTGGTGTAGGTAAATTATCCGTAATTGTGACTCCCGTAGCAATTCCGGCACCGGATGCATTGGATACAACTATCGTATAGGATGCATTTGTAGCAGGGTCAACAGGTCCAGGTGTTGTTGTGGATTTCGTCACAGTCAATACTGGTAAACAAGCCGAGCCACTTACACTATTTCCAATATTATTGTTACTTGCATCAAAATTTGCAAAACCAACAGTACTTGCTTGAGCACCATAAACATTTCCTGAGAAGGTAACCCCATTTGTACCTTGTGCAGTAGAAGAAGAAGCTGCAATGGTACCATTGGTATAAATTACTCCACCACCTCCACCGCCTCCAGGACCATGGTCAGCGCCACCACCTGTATTTGAACCGCCATTTCCTCCACGAGCTGTAACCGTAATATTTGCTAATCCACTTGTATTTGCTGCTGTAAAAATTACTGAACCTCCTGCTCCACCTCCACCACTCGCATCATTTGAAGGTGTCATACCCGGAGCCACACCGTCGGCATTAATGGTACCGGTTCCTGAAACTGAACCAGTTCTCAACATTACAATTCCACCTCCGGCTCCACCACTTGAAGCGAAACCTGAACCTGGTGTTCCAGTACCATTATTTGAAGTTCCGGCACCGGCACCGCCGCCCATAACTACTCTACTATTTGCTACTGAAACGAATGCTGCCCCTCCGTCTCCTCCGGGAATAGGGGCATTGTTCCAAGCATTTCCTCCTCTTCCTCCAGCACTAAAGTTTCCACCTCCACCGCCTCCGGAGTTTTGATCATTACTTGTAGGGTTTCCATCCGTTCCGCCACCTCCGGCGTTCCCGGGTGCACCTCGCCCATAACTTCCTAAGGGATATCCTTCAACAGCATTGTCTAATAATGCTCCCGTATTATTTAAGTACCTAGGTGTTCCAGCGATTCCTTCCCCTTTAGAACCATTTGCATTTTGTGTAGCAAGAGTTCGGTAATCAGTATTTGCAGTTCCAGCAGCACCGCCTAATTGACGACCTGCACCTCCTCTAAATCCTCTTCCGGAAATATCAATTGTAAACCCAGCAAAATTCATGTTTCCAGAAACGTCCATGGCAAATACACCGCCTTTGTTTCCATCCCATGCTTGTACTGCAATGTTTCCGGTAAGTGTAACACTTGAATACTGAGGTACCCGAATTACTTGAAATCTATAATTTCCATAAAGTGGTGCTGCGGAAGTGCTCGCATTTTTACTTACATAGTAATTCGTTAAGGGATTCTGTAAATTTAGGGTTCCACCAGCAGCAGTTACAGTGTTTGTTGCTACACCATACTCATATTTTCCTGCAATGTAATCGGTACCACTGGTTAAATTACCAGCTCCAGGAATACCAGCTGTTCCATCTCCGTAAGAGTTATCGTTGGAAGTATTGATGCGAACCCCTTGCATTTGAATTATAAGAACCAGGTCACCTGCTGTGATTGATGTACCACTGGTAGCACCCAATGTGATAGAGGTTGCTCCTACGGCAACTGAATCTGGCACAGCAGATGGAAAATAGGTATTTACACTGGCGCTTGGTGTTGCGGGCCCATCTGACCCAGGCAATCCGCAAAGCTGGCCAAAAGCAGAAATTGAGAAAATCACAAAAGCACAAAGCAGAAAAAGTGATTTGTGAAGTTTTAGCGTAGATTTTAAATGCATACCGGTACTAATTACTTCGTGAATATTTTATAGAAATTATATTATTTTATTGACTTGAACACATTTTGTTTTTATCTAAAATGGTAGTTCCTACAAGTTTAAAAATTTTAAAAAAACTTAACAAGCTGTTTAGTTATACTGTTGAAATCTAAAAAGCCCTTTCGATAAATTGACCTTTTTACTGGCTGAAATGCTTTCAATTGTCCCTCAAATTGTACTCAATTTTTAGCTTAACAAGTATAGAAACAATCGCAGGTGAAACTGAAATCAAAAAAAACTAGTTATGAAAACAGCTTTGTTAATTTCCCAAAATCATTTCGCTCTTCCAGATTTATCAAACACTTCAAGAAAGAAACAAGTTACATTTCGCTAGCAATTTAGAATTTATTGCAAAGTGAGCTTTTCCGACTTTTGGCATTTCGATTTTTAAATTAACTTTGTTTTATGTTGAAAAAAAGTTTGCAGGTAATTGTGCTATGCTTAGTTGTGCTTCACTCACAAGCACAAGATCAACATTTTTCACAGTTTTTTAATTCTCCACAAAATTTAAATCCTGCTCTTTCAGGAGTTTTTAATGGTGATTTAAGAATTGCTGCGAATCATAAAAATCAATGGAGAACCTTACCTGTACCCTATCGTACTTACTCTATTTCAGCCGATGGAAAACTACCACTAGGACTCAAAAATGATTATGTATGTGCCGGAATACTTTTCAACAACGACAAATCAGGTGATGGATCATTTATCACCAATCAAGCTGGAATTTCGCTTGCTTATTTAAAAAAGCTTAATAAGGATTCAAGCTCCTTTTTGTCTTTTGGAATTCAGCCATCATTGATTTCTAGAAGCATCAATTTATCCAAATTATCCTTCGACAATCAGTTTAGCGATGGTGCTTATAATTCGGCTATAACAAATGGGGAAAATTTTAGCCGAACCAACTTTCAATTTTTAGATCTTAGTGCAGGTATAAGTTTTTATCAAAAAATTAATCAACACAGTAACGCAACTTTGGGATTTTCGTATGCCCATTTTAGCTCACAAAATACCAGCTTTTTTTCCGACAAATCCACCGTAATAAATCCAAAATTTGTAGCGCATGCCACTTTTGTCTTTAACTTATCTGAATCGTTTGATCTTATTCCTGTTGTGATGTATGAAAATCAAAACAAAGCTAAAGAAATTGTCGCCGGAACCCAAGCAAGATTTATTTTTGAAAACAGATCCGACAAAACTCGAGCATTTTCTTTGGGCGCTTTTATGCGATTAAAAGATGCTTTTATTGTTAATGCTCAACTTGATTATAACCGCTATCGATTTGGTTTAAGCTATGATGTAACCACTTCCGCATTAAAAAATGCGAACAACCGACTTGGAGGGATTGAACTTTCCATAGTGTATATAATGAAGCGATTTATAAAGGTAAATCAAGCGAAGGTAATTTGTCCGGTATTTTTATAATATGAGGTATTTAAGCATTTACTTTCTTGTTTTCCTTTCTCAGCTTTTTACTAGTTTCAATGCTACTTGCCAAAGTAATGAACGTTACATCAAAGAAGGTGATAAATATTCAGCTTTAGGCGATATTTACAATGCTTCTTTAAATTATGCCAGCTATTTAAAAGAGGACTCGTTGAACAAAGAAGTGCTCTACAAATACGCCGAAAGTTCTCGTCTACTTAATGATTACTCTAAGGCAAAAGAAACGTATTCAAAACTGTATAAACGCGATCGAGGAATCAGTTTTCCAGAGTGCATTTTTTGGTTAGCAATGGTGCAAAAAAATCTAGGTGAATACGAAGAGGCAAAGCAACTTTTTGAAAAATACAATAAACGATTTAAGAAAAAAGGCACCTATACAGCTTTAAAATCACAACTCGAAGTTGAAGCTTGTGATTGGGCAATTAAATCTTTAAAGAATCCTTCTAACCTTCGTATTTATCATCTTGACAGTATGGTGAATAGCTCCTTTAGCGAATTTGCACCAGTTGAGAAAGATTGCACATTGTATTTTTCAAGCTCAAAAGAAGAACTTAAAAAAAATAAAAAATCTCTTCCTCATACTTCCGTCTATCAGGTTGATTTATCGCACAACCAGCTTGTTCCTGCGGATACTGTTTTCAATGCTCCCGGTGTAAATAGTGGAAATTTGAGCTTTAGCAAAGATGGCTCAACTGCTTTTTTTACGCGCTGTGTAAGCATAGGACCTCTTGAAAACCGTTGCGCAATTTACGTAACACATTATACAAATGGAAAATGGGCGAGTGCCAAAAGATTGAACGACACTATTAATCAACCCGACTATTCGAGCACACACCCTTGCATTGCGCAAGTTGATTCTGTTGGAACAGTTTTATATTATTCCAGTAACCGCAAAGGTGGAGAAGGTAAAATGGACCTTTGGGCTTGTAAAATATCTACAAATGGAGTATTCGGAATCCCCTATAATCTTGGCAAACAAGTGAATTCAATGGACAATGAAATTTCGCCTTGGTTTTCAAATGAAAGCCAACTACTTTATTTCAGTAGTGACTGGCACAAAGGCTTTGGTGGATTTGATATTTTTAAGTGCAAACGCGCTAATCGAATTTATAATAGTCCCGAAAATTTAGGCTATCCAATAAATTCATCTTATAACGATTTGTATTTTTCATCCAATTCAAGCAATTCAACAGCATATTTCTCCTCCAATCGAGAAGGATCTTACTTTGATACATTTCAGTCTTGTTGTAACGATATTTATTCCTATAAAGATGTACCCAAGTTAATTCCGGTTAAGCCTGTTGCGATTCCTGCTATTGTTCAAACTAAAAAGGATACTGTTTTGAAAATTGTTAACGAGCTAAAATTACTGGTTCCTCTTACCTTATATTTTGATAACGATGAGCCTGACAGTAAAACATTAGCAATCACAACCTCTAAAACTTATTCATCAACTTTTAATGAATACCTTAAGTTAATTGAACCTTACAAAAGCCAATTCACTAAAGGACTTCGAGGTGAGCAAAAAGCTGACGCTGCTGCTGAAATTGAAGCCCTCTTTACAGACTCAATTGAATTTGGAATGCAACAACTCGAAAAATTTTCAGAATTGTTAGCTCGAATACTACCCGAAGGAGAACAAGTAAAAATTACACTTAAAGGATATTGCAGTGCACTTGCTTCAACCGATTACAATAAAAATTTGGCGCGTAGAAGAATTGCCTGCTTGCGAAATTATTTTGCAAATTATAAAAACGGTGAACTCACTAAATACATTATTACTCCTGAATATACTCCAAGCACCAAAGGAAGTATAGAGTTTACTGAAGTAGAAATAGGTGAGATAAATTCAAATGAAAGTGATGACTTACAAAACACCCGACTTTCCATTTACAGTCCACAAGCAGCTCTTGCTCGTAAAATTAAAATCATTGCAATTTCTTCAAAGTAAAATCTCAACGAAAGTTGGTTTTATTAGGAAAATATTTTTGTACTTTTAGTTTCGAATCACCTGATTTTATTTTCTGCAGAGTAACCCTGTTGTAATTTTATCGTATACAGTATCATTGCCTTGCATAATTTGAAAATAAATCATTAAGTTTAAATTAATTCTAATCAACATAACAAGTAGAAATTTTTCTTTATCATGAAAACAATTCGACGTTCAATTATTTGCGCATGCATACTTCTCAAAAGTGCTAATTTGTATGCACAGTCAACCATACTTTGGCACCGTAGTTACGACTCGGGGAACAGCGACGAAGGACAACGCGTTATGGTAAACAGCCAAGGAAGTGTTTATGTAGCAGGACTTTCAACCTTTGGTCCCGATCAAAATATTTTATCTATGAAATACGATAGTACCGGAACACTTGTATTTGCCTATAAGTGCAACCCTGCACTACCCGGTAATTTAGTAAAATTAGAACAAGCTGTGAATGCAAATATATATGCGCTTTCCTCAGTTGATATTGGCAACAACGACATTGCATATTCAATTACTAAATTCACACCAAGTGCTACTTTTCGATTTCAATACAACTCTGGCGATAGCATTAATTATCGCTTTATTCCGGTTGATATGGCCATTGATAATGCCGAAAATTGTATTGTTGCAGGAACCTTTCAAGAATATGTAAATAACAGCAAATCGGGATTTTTTATTAAACAGATTTCATCCGTTGGGGTGGATAAATGGACCCGAACTTACACTGGTTTGGGAAGCTGCCAACTTGCAGATATTGCTGTAGATAACAGTAGTAATGTATACGTATTAGGTACCCAAAATAGCAGCAGCAATAATGCTGATTTTGTGTTGCAAAAATACAATGCCAATGGTTTGTTGCTTTGGACTAAAACATACAATGGCGTAGCCAATTTACAAGATAAAGGAGAAAAAATATCAATTGACAATGCAACTGGTAACATTTATGTTACTGGTATTGTAAACTACAATGGCAGCGCAAACCAAATTGATAATGTATTAGTTAAATACAACAGTAGCGGTTCTCGTCAGTGGCAACGAGTATTTGGATACACCGGAACAAATTCGGCTAAGGAAATACTTTTTGATGCTACTGGAAATTGCTACGTAGTTGGCAACGCATTGGATGTTAACAATAGTAGCGGTACGCAACCTAGCAGAATTTTTGTTGCAAAATTTTCGGCAGGAGGAACACAACAATGGCTTAAAGTTCACAACAATGGAAACTATGTGCATGAATGGGCTAAGTCGGCAGTAAGCGATAACAGTGGCAATATCTATGTGGGTGCCGAAATAAAAGATTCTGCTTCATTTGTAAGTGATATGCTCGCATACAAATTATCAAATGCTGGAACTAAACGTTGGGAACAAAGAGGCGATGGATTAGCTGGTGAAAACGATTTTGTAAGTTCTATATATAAAGACAATGCAAGCAATGTATACATTACCGGCCGCAATGGGAATGCAAGTTACGATGCACGAACAACACGCATTGCCGACAAAGTTGTTTCTTGTGGCACCGGTTTTACTCAATTGTGTTACCTCAATAAAACCAGGTGTTATGCCAATGCAGACGTTGCACTTTACATCTCAAAAGGAGCAAAAATGGGTGCTTGTGTTGGATTGCGTAAGATGGAAATAGAATCCTATCTATCTTTAGAAAATGGATTTGTGGTTTATCCTAATCCATCAAACAACAACTTCACATTACAAACTGTTGAAGGTGATATTGCAAGCATTACACTTCTTGACCTTACCGGAAGAGAAATACAAAAGCACGAATCGGTTAAGGACGGTTTTCAATTTGGTAATGAATTAGAAGCCGGAATATATCTTGCAAAAATAAATGGTGTTAACGAAACTATAATTATCAAGCTAATCAAAAAATAAAGTCACTTTTTGTTTCTGCATTTTATTTCAAGTAATGTCACTTCATATTTTCGTAATAACTTCAGATTATTTGTGTTAGTTTTACCTTCATTCAAAAATTTCTTATGAAAAATAAAATTAACCAACTTGTGCTTTTTAGTATTGCTATTTTGATATTGTTTAACTGCGCCTGCACAACTATTGATGGCACGGGACCGTTGGTTAGTCAAAAAAGGAATACAAATGAATTCAATGGAGTAGTGCTCGATATGAGCGCCAACGTTTATTTGATACATGGCGATACTCCTTCGGTTATATTGCGTGCACAGCAAAATATTGCCGATGAAATTATTACCGAAATGGATGGTTCAACTTTAGTGATTAAAACAAAAAATTCTATTTCTACAAATGAACCCATTGAGCTATGGCTTACACTCAAAACCATTGAAGAGGTTGAACTAAATGGTAGTGGGTCTATTACCAGCGAATCTGCTTTTAAATGCGAAAAAACCCGTATTGATATTTCCGGAAGTGGAAAAATAAGCTTGGCACTAATGAACGAAAAACTTTCTGTGTCAATAAACGGTTCAGGTGATTTAAATTTAACAGGAAAGGTCACAGCAGCAGAACTTGAAGTTACGGGATCTGGAAATATACTTGCAAGTGATTGCGACATCGACGAATGCGAAGTGACTGTTTCGGGCTCAGGTATAGCCAAGTTACATGTTAACGAAAAACTTACGTCCGATATCACGGGTAGCGGCTCGGTGCACTATTCTGGTAATCCACAAAAAGTTAAAAGTGAAATTAGTGGCAGCGGACAATTGATAAAGGAAGATTGAATTTGTATTTTTGAGCTAGTTAAATTCGAATTTTAAGAACTTTTTAGCAACAATATTTTATTAAGATGAAGAAAATACTTTTTGTACTTTTTGCTTTTGCATCCTTTTTAGTATCGGCTCAACAAACCGTAATTTCTGCAAAGTATGATAACATTGGTAAGTTTTACAATGGTATTGCTATTGTTCGTTTAAATGGTAAAGTGGGTGCAATTAATAGCGATGGTAAAGAAGTTATTAAACCCGAATGGGACAAACTAACCGGGTTCGGAAGCGACGGGATTGCTTTTGCACATAAAGATGGTTTAGTTGGACTGATTTCAAAAAACGGGAAAATTTTGTTGAAACCAAATTATCAGCGCATCAGCAATTTTAAATTTGGAAAAGCAACAATTACCAAAGATAATTTGATTGGTTTGGTAGATAATACCGGTAAAATATTGATAGAACCTAAATATCAAAAATTGGTTATTGAAAAAGGTGGATTAATTCGGGCTACCGAAAATGGAACCGAAGTGCTTTTAAAGTCGGCAAAATAAATCCAAAAAACAAGCTGTTTTTATTCACTAAATTCGTTCTAATTCAAGCAAGGTGTAGCAATTGATTTCAGTGATTTAAGGATATACTTTGAGTCTTTTTTATGCACTAGTTTTGATAGTTGAAAATCAGCATAAAAATGAATTAACTTTTGCCGGTATACTTGCTGCAACAATCGCAATTGCACCCCATTTCGTTTTAAACTTCATGATTTCGAAAAGCAAAGGAGATCGCATCTACAACAGCCATTTAGGAATAAGAAACTGCTTTTTTTCGGATTACATTTTCATTTTTTGCTACCTTCGCAACTCATTTAAATTTGGTTGTTTCCGTTAATCGCTTTCAATTCTCTTTCATTTGATTGAGCAAGAAGCAGATTGTTTTTCTAAAACCAGTGATGTTATTTTTGTTACGTAGTTTTAGAAAGTGGCATTTTTGTCTTGAGTAGAACAGTTGGCTAAACAAAAAGAATAAATAAACTTATGAAAAAACTAGTTGAAGAGTTTTCAAAAGAATTAAGCGCTTCCTTTCAAATTAGCGAGGCTGCAATCTTAACAAAATCAAGCGATGCAATACACAATGTGTTTATTTCAGGTTGTGGAGGTTCAGGAATTGGTGGAACCATTGTTGCCGAATTAGTAGCTGGCGAAGCTACCGTGCCAATTACCGTTAACAAAGACTACTTTATTCCGGCTTTTGTTTCTAAAAACACATTGGCAATTATTTGTTCATATAGTGGAAACACCGAAGAAACTATAAGTGCAATGGAGTTTGCTAGCAAACAAAAAGCAAAAATTGTTTGTGTTACTTCTGGTGGTAAAATTGCAGAGATGGCAAAAGCTGCCGGATACGATTGCATATTTATCCCTCCCGGTCGACCGCCTCGCGCTAGTTTTGGATATTCCGGACTGCAACTTTTTAAAATTTTGCACTTCAACGGTATAATTAGTGATGCCTATAAAAACGATTTATTAAACGCTATTAAATTGCTCGATGCAGAAGAAAGCGACATACAAAAAACCGCTATGGAGGTGGCACAAAAATTTGTTGGTAAAACTCCTGTAATTTATACACTTGGGGCTACTGAAGGTGTTGCTGTGCGCTTTCGCCAACAAATTAACGAAAATGGAAAAATGCTTTGCTGGCACCATGTTATCCCCGAAATGAATCACAATGAATTAGTTGGTTGGACACATAAAAACGACAATCTTATAGTTTGTGCTATTCGCAATAAGAACGATTTTTATCGTTCAGTAAAACGCCTGGAAGTGAATAAATCAGTATTTGAAAAATACACCCCACACTATGTTGAATTGCATAGTAAAGGCGATTCTAAAATTGAAAATGCTTTGTATCACATCCATTTGGGAGATTGGATTAGTTGTTTTATTGCCGATATTAATAAAATTGATGCTACAGAAGTAAATGTGATCAATCACTTAAAAAATGAGTTGGCAAAAATTTAACCTGCTGTAAGCAATGCAAACAGTTATTTTTCGCGATTTAGGATTGATGGAGTATCAGGATGCATGGACGTATCAGGAAAACCTGTTTGCACAAATAATTGCGCAAAAAATGAGCAATCGTGAGTCGCTAGATAACAACTCACAACCAACAAAAAACTATTTATTGTTTTGCGAACATCCTCCGGTTTACACACTTGGAAAGAGCGGTTCCGAAAAAAATTTATTGATTAGTAAGCAAGAATTATCTGAAAATAACATTGGGTACTTTCCCATTAACCGTGGCGGCGACATTACCTTTCATGGTCCTGGTCAGTTAGTAGGTTACCCTATTTTAGATTTGGACAATTTTTTTACCGACGTACATAAATACTTACGATTTCTTGAAGAAGCCATAATATTAACTCTCGCCGATTTTGGATTAGTTGGAGAACGGTATCCCGGTTATACAGGAGTTTGGTTAGATGCAAGTCATCCTGAAAAAGCGCGAAAAATTTGCGCCATGGGAGTAAGGTGTAGTCGTTGGGTTACAATGCACGGTTTTGCATTAAATGTTTCAACAAATCTCGATTTCTTTAACCAAATTGTTCCTTGCGGGATAAGCAACAAGGCCGTTACCTCAATAGAAAAGGAGTGCGTTAAAAAAATTGAAATGCCCCTCGTAAAAGAACGTTTAAAAACTCACTTTCAAAATCTGTTTGAGTGTATGCTTCAACCAGAAAATTATTCATTAGTTACAAATTAATACATTCATATGGAAGTTAAAGACAGCAATGGAAACTTACTGAATACCGGCGATTCGGTTACAGTTATAAAAAGTTTAAAAGTAAAAGGATTATCAACTGATATAAAGCGCGGTCAAGTAGTAAAAAACATACGACTTACCGATAATGAGCATGAAATTGAAGGAAAAGTAAATGGAACACTACTGGTGTTGAAAACTGAGTTTTTGAAAAAAGCTTAGTTTCAAAGCTAATAGCTTTCAGGAATAACTTTTACACGTACACCTAAAAACAAGGATTCCTGCTATTCAATAACAAAGCCACAGTGTTTTTGTAATAAGTCTAGTGCGCTTCTTTTTATTTACCGCATATTTTCATTTGAATAAAAACGTATCTTCGAGTTAAATAAATAGTAATGAAAATTGCTAAACAACTACTTAAATGGATTGTAATTATACTTGTGGTAGCAAGCATTTCGTTGGCTATTAGCGGTAAAACATATTTGTTTAAAGCAATTTCAAATACTTATTTAAAAGGGCGTTCAGGACCCTCAATTAGCGAATATAAAATTTTTAGCTACCATACTGTTTTAAACGACTCTGCTCAAAACTGGCCCTCTGCAAGAGATTTCAATAAAAATAAACTCAGCGCCGAACAACGTGTTGAATTTGAAGACTATAAAACCACTGCTTTTCTTGTGTTGAAAAACGATTCAGTAAAATACGAAGAATATTGGGATGGATTTAGTGATACATCGCATACTAATTCATTTTCAATGGGTAAAAGTATTGTGAGTATTTTAGTTGGAATTGCAATTGATGAACATAAAATTAAAAGTGTTGATCAGCCCATTGTTGATTTTATTCCCGAGTTTGCTGTTGGTGCAAATGCAAAAGTTACCGTGAAACATCTGCTTACTATGAGTTCCGGTATTAATTTCGATGAAGATTATATTAACCCTTTTGCTTATCCGGCTGCAGCCTATTATGGCTCCGATTTAAAAGCATTAACATACGATTATCAAGTAACCGAAGAACCCGGAAAAAACT
>Ga0075163_10006779_pt1 | contig 15197 bp, 10 predicted proteins | sample JI1023141ADNA_FD_71478 | JGI IMG/M metagenome (GOLD analysis project Ga0075163, IMG submission 71478) | Wastewater effluent complex algal communities from Wisconsin, to seasonally profile nutrient transformation and Carbon sequestration -... | ecosystem: Engineered > WWTP > Effluent > Algae... | reverse complement strand
TACTCGCGCGACGACATCGAGGCCCGCGGCGCGCCGATCGAGCACTCGCAATACCTGCTGTGCGGCAAGGGCCTGTGGCAGATCGGCGATCCGCCGTGGCTCGCGCGCATGGAGAAGCTCGGCTTTCATCTCCGCTGGGGGGCAGAGAGCTTCTTCATCGAGCACGACTGGGCGCCGCTGCCGGCCATTTATGACGGCGAGCGCAGGATCTCCAACGTCGAATACAACCGGTCCTTCGGGCTGCCGCAGCGCTACGAGGAGGGCCGCCCCGCGCCGTCTTCATCGGAGCACCTGCTCGACCGGGTGCCGACCGTCATCCGGCTCGCGCAGGACCCGCGGGCCAAGCTCCAGTACTTCCAGACGATGTTCGACTTCCGATGAACACCCATCAAAAGCGATCGAGAGCCGCGGCGACCCAGCCGGTCGCGCCCTTCACCGGCGAGGGCGCGTACCACGGGTCGACCAAACCCCGCCCCGCGCCCGCCCCCGAGGCCGCCGAACCGCCGCCGGTGGCGGAGATGCGGCCGTTCACGCTCGACAGGTACGGCGATACCGGGGCGCTCGACATCGAGACATTCACGGCGCGGTTCACGAACCGCCACGAGCCGCTGGCCGCGCTCCCGGTCCCGACCCAGGAGGCGATCGCGGCCGACGACGTGACGTTCTGCTGGTGCCCCTTCGACGAGGCGCTGCGCGAGGCCGGGCCGCTGACGCGCAGCGTGCTGGAGGCGATGCAGGGCCACATCTCGGGCCGCAAGCGATATGTCTACATCGACTCGAAGATCCAGTTCTTTCGGGCCGGCGACGTCCCGGTCGACAGCCAGCACTGGCACGTCGACGGCAGCATCGCCGTCCGTGACGAACGCGTGCGCCGGCTCGGCCACGCGCTGCTGCACGACATGCGGGCGCGACTGGAGGGGCCCGCGGAGCCGCCGACGTACCTGTCCTATCAATCTTCGGAGCACTGCGCGACGATGTTCGTGACGGAGCCGGTGTCGCTGACGCTGCCCGAGCTGATCCCCGACTTCATCGATCTCGATCGCATGGTCCGCGCGCTCGACCCGGCGACGGTGTCGCAGCCGGCGGGGGCGGTCGTCCGCTTCGACGGGCTGTCGCTGCACCGCGCGGTCGCTGCGCGCGGCGACGGCTGGCGCCTGTGGATCCGCTGCGCGGAGACGGACCGCAAGGTCGAGCTGACCTCGTCGATCATCGATTGCTACGGCAAGGTCTACAGGCCGCAATGACGGTCAGATGTCGCAGCCGATGCGCTCGGGGTCGTACGCGAGCTCGTCGAACCACACGGTGAAGCCCGCGCCCGCGGATTGATAGTTGGCGAGGCCGACGCCGAGGCTGGAGAACACCGGGATCTCCGCGGCGTGGTTCTGTCCGGGGACGATCGGCAGCTGCACCCCGTCGATCCAGAGGCCGCCCTGCTGTGAGGGCTGATCGTAGAACCATTCGAGGCACTGCCACTCGCCGGTCCACGCGTAATCGTAGGCCGTGCCCTCGCCGAACTCGGGGTCGCCGTTCGACGGCTGGACGTTGAAGATCCACTGCATCGCCATGCCGGTGTTCTCGACGACGCCCCAGCGGACGTTGTGGGTGCCGCCCTTGGGCCCCGGGCCCAGGCCCTCGATGAAGTCGGCGTGCAAGACGCCGTCCGCGGGCCACGGGGCGGGGGTGGCCACCTTTAAAAAGACACGGCCGTAGTGGTGGGTGGCGAGGGCGCCGAGGTCGCCCTTGTAGTCCATGAAGTGCTGGCCGTTGTCGCCGCCGTCGACCTTCAATGCGCGGGCGCCGAGGCGCGCGGTGTCGCTGGCGACGCCGATCACGCCCTCGCCCCACTCGTCGCCGCGGGCGCCCCAGCCGGCCGGGAAGCCGCCGTCCGCGGCGTCCTCGAAGCCCTCGCAGATGGCCAGGCCGGAGCCCTCGCATTGCGTGTTCGGCGGGCCGCCGGTGCTCGAGGTGCCGGGCTCGGTGGTGACGGTGGTGGTGGTGTCGTCGGGGGCCGCGGTGGTCGGGCCCGGGTCGTCGCCGGTGGTGGGGTCGGGGGCGGTCGTGGTCGGTGACGCGCCGGTGGTCGGGGCGGAGGTCGACGAGGTCGCGGCGGTCGTCTCGGTGGTCTCGCTGGCGGCGGTATCGGTGGCTCCGCTGTCGCCACCGCAGGCCAGGACGCCGAGGAACAGTGCTCCGCCGAGGGTGCGCGTGGGCTTCATGGTCGCAGCATCGATGCGGCGGGGCGGCGCGTCAACGAGGGCGGATGGGGTCGGTCGTGCGGGGTCGACGACCGGGGGCGGGCGGCCGCGGGCGCGGTTTTGTCGCTGCGATCACAGCAGCGGCAGCGCGCCGGTGATCGCGTCGACCTCGTCGGCCCAGGCCGGGCCGACGGCGCAGCAGGTCGGGGTCGGGACGCCGTGGAATTCGGTCTGGCCGGCGTCGACGATCAGGGCGCACGGGACCCCGGCGGCGCGGGCACTGGCGACGACGGCCTCGAGCGCGGCCTGTGAATCCACCGACACGCACACCTTTTTAAAACTCTCCGTGAGCCACGCCGCGAGCGCGCCGGCGAGCGGGATCGTCAGGGCGTCGTCGGTGCGGGTCGCCGCGTCGAGCAGCACCTTCATCGCGGCGTGGGCGCCCTGGGCGATCATCTTGCCCTTGCGCATGTTGAGGTCCTTTCGCATCACGATGACTTGCTTGGGCGTGCGCATGGCGGTCTCTCCTCGGGCTCAGGGTACGCCGGGCCACGGCTGTTGCGTGCGGCTCGGCGTGCCGTCGTGGATCCGCGGCCAGCCGTCGTCCCACGCGACGCGGTCGACGAGGACGTGGCGGCCCTTGGCGCCGTCCTGGGTGCCGTCGCCGGCGTTGGGCCAGGCGTGATAGACGAAGTAGTCGAGGCCCTCGACGGTGATCAGCGATCCGTGGCCGGGCCCGACCCAGCGCTCGTTGTTGGCGAGGATCGGCGCGCCGAATTTTTCATAGGGGCCGAGCGGGCTCGCGGCCCGCGCGACGCCGGTGCGATAGCGGTGATCGTAGACGTTGCCGCTGTAGAACATGTAATAAAAACTGTCGCGCTGGACGATCCACGGGGCCTCGACGACGCCGCCCTCCCAGGTGCCCGCGTCGTTGACGAGGATCTGCGCGCCGGCGCTGCCGTCGGCGAGCGCGAGGCCGTCGGGCGCGAGCGCCTGGATCAGGATCGGCGTCGGCTTGCCCTGCGAGTTGCCGTCGATCTTGTAGATCAGGTGCGGCGCGCCCTCGACCTCGAGGTATGTCGCGTCGATGACCCCGAGCGGGTGCTCTACCAATGGACCGCCGGTCTCGGACCACGGGCCGAGCGGGTCGGCGGCGTGGGCCGCACCGATGCTGAGCACGTTGGCGCCGTTGACGGTCGTGAAGTAGACGATGAAGCCGGCGCCGACGCGGTGCAGCTCGGGCGCCCAGTTGCGGTTGCCGTTGGCGGCCCAGGCCGGCTTGCCGTTCGGCAGCACGACCGCGCCGGTGTCGCTCCACAGCACGAGGTCGCGCGAGCGACGGATCGGGAACGGGCCGCCGGTGCACACCTTGTAGAAATTCGGGCCGTCGGGGGCGTCGACGGCGAGCACGCCGGGGTCCGGGCAATCGAAGGACTCGACCGGGTTCTGATACGGCGGCTTGGGCGGCGGCAGGCCGCTCGCGGCCGGGGCGGCGCGCAGGGCGGTGTCGGGGATGACCTGCTCGGGCAGCGACGGGCCCGACCACGACAGCCGCGCCGAGGCGTCGAGGTCGAGCTCGAAGTACTCGACGCGCAGGTCGACCGGCACGCCCGCGACCAGCTCCACCAGAGCCTCGTTGCGGGTCACGAAGTGGCCGTGCCAGTCGTCGATGACGAGCTGGTCGCCGAGCCACACGCGCACGCCGTCGTCGGTGTCGAGGATGAGCGTGTGCGGGCCGGTCTGCGCCGGCACGAGCTGGCCGGTCCAGCGCGCCGAGAAGCGGTCGACGCCGAGACCCGCGCCCGGGGCAGCGTCGGCCCACGTGAAGTCGAGGCGCGCGTCGAGGCGCTCGAGCGCGAGGTCGAGGTAGGTCGCGTAATACTCGCCGCGCAGGCCCGGTTGCGGCGCTGGCGGGCCGCCGGTGCTGTCGCCGGTGTCGCTGTCGGGGTCGTCGCCGGTGCTCGAGCTCGACGTCGTCGGGTCGGCGGTCGTGGGGTCGGTCGGCGGATCGGCGGTCGTCGGGCCCGCGGTCGTCGGGTCGTCGGTCGCGAGCGCGCCGCTGCTCCCGCTCGCGCTCGAGTCGGCGGCGCCGCCGTAGCAGCCGGCGGCGAGGAGGAGTCCCGGGAGCGCGGCGGACGGCGGTCGCATCGCCGCGATGGTATCGCGGACCGGGCCCCGTGTTACGTGCGATGCGTCGCGGCCGACGCCGGGCGGCGGGTGTGCGCCACCCGGGGCATCGGGCGCTCGAGCCGTCAGTACGCGGCGATGAACGAATGATAGGTGAAGTCGCTGTAGACCTTGCCGGCGATGCGGATGGCGCCGGCGTCGTCGAGGGCGAGCGAGCTGGGCTCGATCTCCTGGTCCATCGGGCACCCGTGCTGCGCGACGATCTCACCGTCCGGATCGAGCCGGACGACGAATCCGTGCAAGCGGCCGCCGGACTGGATGGTGCCTGTCGCGGCGATCTCACCGGCGCCGTTGATCGCCACGGCGAGGATGTTGTCGAACTGGTTGAGGATGCTGAAGTGGGTCTCCCAGACCGGCGCGCCGTCGGGGTCGAAGCGGGCGATCACCAGCTGATCGCCGTTGTCGCGGTCGGCGGCGACGATCTGGCCGGCCTCGTTGATGGCGAACGTGGGGGTGCCGAACTGATCCCACGTCCGCTCCCAGACGACGCCGCCGCTCGTGTCGAGCAGCACCATCTCGTCGGGCCAGCGCCTGGCGATGATCATGCCGGCGCTGTTGCTCGCGTGGACCGAGACGTCCGACGCGAGCTGCCACTCGATCGCGAGGTCGGGGCCCATGCGGGTCAGCGCGCCCTCGAGGCCGAGCGTCAGGTCGCCGGTGGGCGCGACGGACAGCGCATAGAAATCCACCTGGCCGGGGTCCTCGAGGTCGACCTGCGCGACCTTCTCGCCGCCGACCGCGAACTTGCGCAGCTCACGGCCGCTGACGATCGCGTAGACGTTGTCGTCGCCGTCGACGCCCCCGGCCACGATATAGTCCTGGACCGGCGTCTTCGGCTCGTACGCGCGGACGACGGCGCCGGCGGGGTCGAGGTCGACGATCAACGCGTTCTCCGAGTCGGGGTCCTTGGTGCCATGGGAGCCGAAGCCGATCGTGTGGCCGCGCGAGTCGAGGCCGACGGCGTTCATCTGGCCCTGCGTCACGACGGTGAACCACAGGGCGCCCTCGCAGCCGAAGCCCGCGGGCGGCTCCTCCGTGTCGACGCCGGTGGCGGTGGTCGGGTCGGTGGTGGTGTAGTCGCCGGTGCTGAAGGCGGCGGTGCTCGAGTCGCCGGTGGCAGAGTCGTCGGCGCCGGAGGTGCTCGTCGCGGCGGAGTCGGTGACGGGGCCCTCGCCCGCGCCGGTGGTCGTCTCCGTCAGGCCCGTGGTCGGCGAGGTGCCGGTGTTCGAGGCCGGCGGGGCGTCGGTGTCCGCACCGTCGGTGGTGGCGCCCGCGGCCGGGCCGCAGGCCGCCGTCGCGGTGGTGAGGAGGATGAGGTTCAATAAGCCAGAGCTGCGCATCCGGAAGGTTTGGCACGCCCGTCCGCGCGTGTCGAAGGGAGGGGGCCCGGCGGGCGCACGGGTGCCCGGGGGGCGGCCGCGATGGATCTCACGGGGGCGGACCAGCGGCGCGTGCGGGGGACCTCGACTACATAGGGACATGCGTCGCTCGTCGCTCCTGTTCGCGCTGCTGCTCGGCGGCTGTGCTCTGATGCCCGCGCCGACACCGATGGCGACGGCGATGGATCGCTGGCAAGGCGGGGCGCGGGCGAAGTGCCTGGTCGTGCTGCTGCCGGGCGCGGGCGACCACGCGAGCACGTTCGGCGAGGAGGGCTTCGTCGCGGCGATCCGGGGCAGCGGGGCGGCGGCGGACATCGTCGCGGCCGACGCGACGGTCGGGTACTACTACCGCGGCACCGCGGCCCGGCGCATCGAGGAGGACGTGGTCGCGCCGCTGCGCGCGGGCTACGAGCAGGTGTGGCTGATGGGCGTGTCGATGGGCGGCTTCGGGGCGCTGCACTACGCGCAGCAGCACGCCGACGAGGTCGACGCGGTCGCGGTGTTCGCCCCGTATCTCGGCAAGCGCAAGCTGGGCGAGGAGATCCGCGACGCCGGCGGGCTCGCGCGCTGGACCCCCGACGCGCCCGCGCCGATCACGAAGCGCAACTATCAGCGCCAGCTGTGGAGCTGGTTGCACCGGGTGACCGGCGGGGCGCCGGGCCCGACGATCTACCTGGCGTACGGCGACGACGATCGGCTCGCGCCGCAGGACGCGGTGCTGGCCGCCGCGCTGCCGCCGGAGCGCGTGTTTCATGCGAAGGGCGGGCACGACTGGCCGGTGTGGCGCGAGCTGCTGCGCCAGTTCCTGGACCGCTCGACGTTCACGACGCGCTGCGCCGCGGCGGGGCCGACCGAGCCTCCGGCGGGGTGAGCACGGTCAGCCGACCGGGTTGGCGGCGAGCCAGGCGTCGATGGCGGTGAGGGCGTCGCTGTCGTGGGTGGCCTCGGCGAGTTCGCGGGCCTCGCGGGCGAGGCCGGCCGCGCGGGCGCGGTCGCCGGTCTCGGCGAGCGCGCGGGCGAGGACGAAGGCGCTGGCGCGGAGCAGTTGCGGCTGTACGCGCTGCTTGTCGGCCTCGGCGAGCCTGTAGGCGCGCTCGGCGAGCGGGACGGCGTCGGCGGGGCGACCGTCGTGCAGCGCGACGTCGGCGAGGCCGTCGAGGACGTGCGCGAGGTAGGGCTCGTCGGCGCCCCAGGCCCGCTCGGCGTCGCCGAGCAGCGCGCGGCCCTCGGCCTCGGCGGCGACGAGGTCGCGCTGGTGGATCAGGATGTTGACCAGCAGCGTGCGCAGCGTGAACATCTCCGGGTCGAGGCGGCCGCTCTCGCGGTCGATGCGGGCGAGGGTGCGGCGGATCAGCTCGACCGCGAGGTCCTGGTCGCCGCTCCGGGCGTGCGCGACCGCGGCGTTGGTCGTCAGCTGCAGGTACACCGTGCTGTCCTCGCTGACGACGCCGGTGAGGTCGGTGCGGCCCTTCTCGAAGCTGGCGAGCGCGCCCGCGATGTCGCCGCGCGACATCGCCAGCAGGCCCGCCGAGTTGCGGGCCGCCGCGCGCTCGGGGTGACGGTCGCAGTACTCGCGGCCGAGCACCTCGACGGCGCGGCCGAGCTGGGCCTCGGCCTGGTCGAGGTCGCCGCCGCTGATCGCCGCGTCGGCGAGCTGGCGCTGGACGACGGCGGTCTCGGCCGCGTCCTGCAGGCCGGCCTGGGCGTAGAGGTCGAGGGCGAGGTGGAACTGCTCCTGGGCGAAGGCGTAGCGGCCGGTGTGCAGGGCGTAGCGGCCGTGCGCGCTGGCGAGGTCGGCGCGCAGCGCAGGTCCGCCGCCGCGGGCGAGCAGGGCCTCGGCGTGGCGACCCCAGCGCTTGGCGGCCATGAAGTCGGCGAGGCCGTCGCTGCTCAGGCGCAGCAGGTCGATCGCCGCGGCGACGGCGAGCTTTTCGTTGTTGATCTTCAGGCCGGTGAAGTAAGCGGTCTCGAGCGCGCGGGCGGCCTCTTTGTGGCGGCCGATCGTGCTCAGCAGGCGGCCGCGCGTCAGCTCGAGGTCGGCGCGCAGCGGGGCGAGGTCGGCGGGGACGCGGGGGTCGATCGCCTCGAGGCTCGCGAGGGCCTCGGGGAACAGGGTGCCGCGGCGAAACGCCTCGGCGCGGGCGAGCTCGGCGCGGAGGTCGGCGACGAGGCCGGCGCGCGCGGGGTCGACGGGGCTCGCGGCCTGGCGCGCGAGCTCCTGCGGGTCGGCGCAGCTCTCGACGGGCGCGAGGCCGGCGACGATGTCGGGGGCGCGGATGGCGAGGATCGACTCCGGGCGCTCGAACAGGTCGAGGGTCGCGCGCAGGGCGTCGAGGCGGTCGTCGAGGCAGGCGCGGCGCAGGTCGTAGAGCGCCTGCGACTGCTCGCGGCGGACCTCGCCGTCGAGGCAGGCGTCGGTGACGCCCTGCTGCCAGCTCGCGGCGTAGGCGTCGAGGCGGGCGGTGGCGCGCGGCCAGACCTCCTCTGCCAGCGGGTCGACGGCCCGCAGCGCCGCGCCGATCGCCTCGGCGCGCGCGGGGCTCCAGATCTCGGTGATGGCGGCGTCGCGGCCGTCGCAGACCTCGCGCTGCTCGGCGGCGTGGTAGGTCGCCCCGCCGACGCCGGCGGCGACGCCGGCCGCGAGCACGCCGGCGGCGAGCCACGAGCGCCGGCGCGGCTCGATGACGCGGTCGATCGCGGCGATCAGGGCGTTCATCGACGGGTGGCGGTGGGCGGGTCGCAGCTGGAGGCCGCGCAGGATCGCGGCCCGCAGCGCGCGCGGCAGCTTGATCGCGGCGCTCGGCTCGCGCACGCGGCCGAGCAGGACGCTGTGCATCAGCGCCTGCAGGGTCTCGCCGGGGAACGGGCGCGCGCGGTAGACGGCCTCGAAGAGCGCGACGCACAGCGCGAACTGGTCGGAGCGCGCGTCGGCCTTCTCGCCGCGAAACTGCTCCGGGGCCATGAACGCGGGGGTGCCGATCAGCGAGCCGGTCATCGTCAGCGAGGCCTCGAGGGCGACCATGCGGCCGTTGGACTCGGAGGTGCGCTCGAGGTCGGCGAGGACCTCGGGGCTGCCGTCGGCGCGGGCGAGGCCGAAGTCGAGGACGCGGAGGCGGCCGTCGGTGCCGACCATCGCGTTCTGGGGCTTGAAGTCGCGGTGGACGAGGCCGACCTCGTGGGCGGCGGCGAGGCCGGAGGCGGCCTGGCGGAAGACCTCGACGATCTCGCGCCAGCTCCGCGGCTGCTGCTTGAGCCAGGCGCCGAGGGTGACGCCGTGGACGAACTCCATGGCGATGTAGATCTGGCCGCCGTGGGTGCCGACCTCGTGGACGCTGACGATGTGCGGGTGCGAGAGGCGGGCCATCGCCTGGGCCTCGCGCAGCAGGCGGGCGCCGGCGCCGACCTCGACGGTCTCGGCGGTCTCGACGTGCAGCAGCTTGACGGCGATCTTGCGCTCGAGCTGCTCGTCGTAGGCGGCGTAGACGACGCCGGTGCCGCCGCGGCCGAGCTCGCGGATGACGGTGAAGCGGCCGATCTTGGCGGCGGGGGCCGGCTCGGCGAACAGGCGGGCCATGATCTCGTGCTTGACGCGATCGTTGGCGAAGTCGCCCTCGACGCGGGGGCGCAGCGCCTCGGGTGCGATGGTCTGGATCTGCGCGGTCATCGTTTGCCTCGCGCGGCCGTGTGCTTGTTGATGAACTTGTCGACGTGGGGGGCCCACTTCGCGGCCTCCATGGGCGGGAGGTCGGCGGCGAAGGTGCGGACCGCGTGCGCGAGCTTCAGCGCCTGATCGACATCGCCGAGGTCGGCGAGCAAGTTGGCGCGGGTCCACTGCGCCTCGTGGTAGGGCTTGTCGCGGTCCTGACCGCACAGATCGAGCGCCCGGTCGGCGAGCGCGAGGGCGTCGCGCGGGCGCCCGGCCTCCTCCTCCTGCGCGGCGAGCCGCAGCAGCGCGCTGCGCAGGCGCGGGTCGCGGGGGCCCCACGCCTGCTCGGCGCTGGCCAGGGTCTCGCGCAGCGACGCGTCGGCCTCGGCGGGCTGCTTGTTCATCATCAACATCGCGGCGAGCTCGACGCGCAGGTTGTAGGTCTCGGCGAGGAGCTGGGAGCTCGAGCGCTCGAGCACGGCGATCGAGGCGCGCATGGCCGCCATCGCGGCGGGGGTGTCCTTGAGCTTCTCGTGGACGACCGCGGCGTTGACCCACAGCGTCATGTAGACGTGGTTGCGCTGGTTCTCGAGGTCGACGGCGGCGTCGAGGCCGGCCTGGTAGGTGGCGAGGGCGGCGTCGAGCTGCTTGTCGCGGACGAGCGCGAGGCCGAGGCTGTTGTGGACCATGGCGACGTCGGGGTGCTGGGCGCCGAGCAGGCGCTGCATGAGGGCGAGGCTGTGGCGCTCGGCGTCGATGCCGGCCTTGACGTCGCCGCTGCCGGTCAGGTGGTCGCCGAAGAAGCGGAGGAAGCGGGCGAAGTCGGCGGTGTCCTCGGCGCGGGCCTCGGCGAACAGGCGGCGGGCGTCGAGGAAGGCGGCGCGGGCCTCGGCGCGCAGCTGCTGGGGGTCGCCGAGCATCTGCATCTGGCGGGCGTTGAGGAGGGCGCCGCGGGTGGTGCTGACGCGGGCGCGGCGCAGCGGCTCGCCGTGGCGGTCGGCGTAGATCTGGGCGTGCTGCAGCCAGCTGCCGGACAGCGCCGCGTCGCCGAGGCGGCGGCCGACGATGTACGCGAGGCGGGTCGCGGCGTCGATCGTGACCTCGTGGTGGGCCGACTCGACGGCGAAGAAGAACGCGGCCTCGAGCGCGTCGCGGGCGGCCTCGTAGCGGCCCTGGTGCTCGAGCAGCGCGCCGCGGCGAAACTCGAGCTCGGCGCGCAGCGGGGCGTAGTCCGCGGGGGCCTCGGCGATCGCGGCCTCGACGGTCTTCAGCGCCTCGTCGAGCCGGCCGCCGCGCTCGAGCATCTCCGCGCTGGCGAGCCGCGTCTGCAGGGTCGCGACGTGCTCGGCGGTCGCGGCGTCGTCGGGCGGGCGGACCTTGGCGCGCAGGTAGGCCTCGTCGGCGCAGGCGTCGACGCGCGGGAGGTCGGCGACGACCTGCTCGGCGCGCGCGAGCAGCCCGGCGTCGAGGCGCTCGAACATCCCGACGGAGGTCGCCAGCGCCTCGCGGCGCTCGGCCAGGCAGGTCATGCGCAGGTCGAGCAGCGCGCCCGACTCGCCGCAGGCGTCGGCGTAGCCGGCGAGCCAGGCCTCGGCGTAGTCGTCGAAGCCGGCCTGGGCGCGGGCGACCGCGACGTCGGCGTGGGCGAGGCCGGAGTCGACCGCGGCCGCGGTGACGCGCGCGCGGACCTCGGAGTTCCAGACCGCGGCGATGCGCTCGTCGCCGCCGGAGCAGGCCGCGCCGCTGAGCTCGCCGCGGGCGGCCAGGACGCCGCCGCCGGAGCCGAGCGCGACGGCGAGGCCGGCGGCCGCGAACCAGGCGCGGCGGGCGGGCGGCCGGGCCATCGGCGCGAGCGCGTCGAGTAAGGGGCGCATGGCGGGCCAGCGGTCGTCGGGCTTGCGGGCGAGGCCGCGCAGGAGCATCGGACGCAGCGAGCGGGGCACGCCGACGGGGCAGGGCGTGTCGGCGACGACGCCGGCGAGGACGTTGGCCATCAGCTCGGCGAGGGTGTCGCCGGGGAACGGGCGCAGGCGGTAGGTGGCCTCGAACAGCGAGACGCAGAACGCGAACTGGTCGGAGCGGGCGTCGACGCGGCTGCCGATGAACTGCTCCGGGGCCATGTAGGCCGGCGTGCCGAGCATCAGGCCGGTCAGCGTGATCGATGCGTCGAGGGAGCGGAGGTTGGCGAGCGCGGAGCCGTGCTCGGGCGCGGGCTCGAGGTCGTCGAGGCCCGGCGCGGCGCCGGGGCTGACCTCGGCGCGGGCGAGGCCGAAGTCGAGGACGCGCACGCGGCCGTCGTCGCCGACCATCACGTTGGCGGGCTTGAAGTCGCGGTGCACGAGGCCGGCCGCGTGCGCGGCCGCGAGGCCCTCGCCGGCCTGGCGGAACATCGCGGCGATGTCGGCGAAGCTCCGGCGCTGGCGCTTGAGCCAGGCGTGGAGGGTCATGCCGTGGACGAACTCCATGGCGACGTAGACCTGGTTGCCGAAGGTGCCGACCTCGTGGACGCCGACGATGTTGGGGTGCGAGAGGCGGGCCATCGCCTGGGCCTCGCGCAGCAGGCGGACGCGGGCGAGGTCCTCGCGGGTCTCGGAGTGGAGCAGCTTGACGGCGACCTTGCGGTCGAGCTGCTCGTCGAAGGCGGCGTAGACGACCCCGGTGCCGCCGCGGCCGAGCTCGCGCAGGACGGTGAAGCGGCCGATCGAGGCGGGGGCGGGGAGCTCCTCCGCGCGCGGGGCGCGGGCGAGGCCGGGGCGATGTGTGTCACCCGGAGCGATCGCCTGCGGCGTCATCGTCGGGGCGTTCGGGTCGACCTGGCGCGCGTCGGGGGTCATGCCCGGCGGGGTCAGGGCGAGGGTCGGCTCCGCCGACGAGGACGAGCGGATCGGGTCGCGGGGGGGTGACATGGGCGGGCGGCGGGGGGGACGAGGAGGGTCTGTTGTGCTGTCCCCGGCGCGGGCCGAATGGCTCTCGGGGGTCGCGAATTTTCTTCGCGCGCGGGGAAGCAGGCGCGAACGCGGCCAGTTATCGCCCGCGCGGGGTTTGCTAGCATGCCGGACGGGGTGATGGACGACAGCGACGGGGGGCTCGTCGAGGCCTGGCGCGGCGGCGACCGGGACGCCGGTCGACGCCTGTTCGTGCGCCACTACGCCGGGGTCGCCCGGTTCTTCCGCAACAAGGTCGGCGAGGCCGGGCCCGACCTCATCCAGCGCACGTTTTTGGCCTGCGTCGAGGGCCGCGAGCGCTTTCGCCACGAGGCGAGCTTTCGCAGCTATCTATTTTCGATCGCGTACAAGGTGCTCTGCAAGCACTTTCGCGAGCAGCGGCGCGACGAGCAGCGGCGCGAGGGCAAGGCCGTCGACTTCGAGTCGATGTCGGCGCACGAGCTGACCTCGCCGCTCAGCGGGGTCGCGGCGCGCCAGGAGCAGCGGCTGCTGCTCGAGGGGCTGCGGCGGCTGCCGGTCGATTATCAGGTGGTGCTCGAGCTGCACTACTGGGAGGGGATGTCGGCGGCCGACCTCGCCGAGGTCCTGGCGATCCCGCTCGGCACCGCGAAGACCCGGCTGCGGCGCGGACGCGAGCTGCTCGAGGCCCGGCTCAAGGAGCTGAGCGCGACCGCGGCGCTGCTGCAGAGCACGCTCATCAACCTCGACCGCTGGGCCGCGCAGCTGCGCGTGCAGGTGCTCGGCGACGACGACGAGGCGTGAGCGCGGCTCACCGCGGCGGGCGACGCAGCCGCGGCGGGGGCTCCTGGGGCAGCGCGCGGGCCATCGGGGTGACGCCGGTCCAGGCCTCGAGGCGGGCGTGGGCGAGCTCGCGGTCGGGGGCGGCGAGGTCGGCGATCTTCGCGGCGTGGCTGCCGTCGGCGACGAACAGGCGGTGGACGTCGTCGGCGTCGCCGACCTCGAAGGCGCCGGCGCTCCACGGGTCGGTCTCGCCGTAGACGAACAGGACCCGGGTGGCCTCGCCGGCGACCCAGGCGGCGACGTCGTCCATCGCCGCGGCGTCGAAGACGGGGTCCTTGCCGGGGCCCGGGAGGATGAAGGTCTCCGGCACGTCCTTGCCCGGGAACAGCAGCAGGTCGGCGACCGCGGACTCGTCGACGGCGTAGGTGCCGAGCTGCAGCGCGGCCTGCCAGTAGTAGGGCTCGAAGGTCAGGAAGATGTCGTCGGACCACAGGTACGCGGGGCTGACGACGCCGAGGAAGGCCCAGATGTCGTCGTCGCTCGCCATCACGCCGGGGATCTGCGCGCAGGTCCCGGCGCCGAGGTACTGCCAGAAGGCGAACGGGGTCTCGAGGACGAGGATCTCGAGCGCGAGCTCCGGGGTCAAGAGGTCGTAGGTGAGCTCGAACTCGGCGGCCTCGGCGTCGATGCGCGCGAGCATCTCCGGGCGGCGCAGCAGCACCTCGCGCTGGAAGTCGGCCAGCGCCTGGCGACACGCGGCGTCGCCGACCTGCTGCAGGAAATCGACGTAGCGCGGGTCGGCGACGCCGTCGCTGAGCGGCGCGACGTAGGCGACGGTGGCGTCCACGTCGTCGGGGTAGAAGCGGCGGTGGTACACGGCCGTCATGCCGCCCTTGCTGACGCCGGTCGACAGCCACGCGGCGCCGTAGATCGGGCGCAGGACCTCGACGATGCGGTGGTGATCGTCGGCGGCCTGCGCGATCGTGAGGGTCGACCAGTCGGCGGGCTCGGGCCGCGACGCCGCGAAGAAGCGGTGCTCGACCCGCAGCTGGTTGGCGTGCAGCAGCGCCGCCGGCTCGGACAGCTTCTGGCTGCCGGGCGAGATGTTGTAGCCGTCGGTCGAGAGCACCAGCGGCGCGGCGAGGTCGCGGTGCATCAGGGTCATCCGCTGCGCGAACTTCAGGCCGTCCGGGTCGGCGTGGTCGGCCGGCTGCAGGAAGGTCAGCGCGAACGCGCGGTAGCCCTCGACCTCGGGGTCGAGCTCCTCGACGGTGAGGCCGTCGATCGCCTGCAACGCGGCGAGGATGTCGAGCTCGCCGGCGGTCGCGTCCGCGGTGGACCCGGCGGTGGTGGGCTCGAGGGTGGTCGGGCCCGCGGTGGTCGGCTCGAGGGTGGACCCGGTGGTGCTCGCCCCGGCCGTGGTCGAGGCGTCGCTCGTCGCGTCGTCATCGCCGCACGAGGCCAGCAGCGCGGCGATCAGGAGCCATCGCGGGTCACGGAGCATCGTCGCAGGATACACCGACGAGCGCGCGGCTTGCTCGCATGATGGCCGGGCGGATGCGAGACGTGGACACGCGGGTGCTTCTGGCTTCGATGTGGGGCGGGGCGGGGATGGATGGGCCGGAGGACGGGGGCCGCGAAGATGGGTCCCGCGCGACGGCGGTGCCCCCCCATCGACCGTGCTCGGCAGCGCCAATCAGCTGGCTGTTGTCGCGTGGCCCCTCGACGGCCGTCGCGACGTGGGTGGCACAGCGCTGCCTGCGCGCGCTCGACGGGGACCCCCCCGCCTGCGTCCCATTTCAGCGGCCCTCGTCCTCCGTGCGGGTATTCTCTGCGCCCCGCTCGAGCGGCACGCGGCGGCGCTGCGCGCTGTGAGGAGCATGCGGGCGAGGGTGACGGCGTATCATCGAGCGAGGCATGTGGCGGGCTCGGTTCGGTCCGGCGGTGCGCCATGCGGATGATGACGACGAGACGCGCCGCGAGCTCATGTCTGGTGGTGACGAATCATCGAGCGGACAGTCGGTGAGGCAGCGGGTCTCCGCGAACGTCGGCGACCGCATCAGGCATCATGCGGATGTTGCCGGTCGCTCGAGCGGGGCGCAGA
>Ga0075163_10006778_pt1 | contig 15197 bp, 10 predicted proteins | sample JI1023141ADNA_FD_71478 | JGI IMG/M metagenome (GOLD analysis project Ga0075163, IMG submission 71478) | Wastewater effluent complex algal communities from Wisconsin, to seasonally profile nutrient transformation and Carbon sequestration -... | ecosystem: Engineered > WWTP > Effluent > Algae... | reverse complement strand
GACTGGTGCGCCCAGCCGCGCACCGCGAAGTCGAGCCGCGGGTCGAAGGCCGCCTCGTCGTGGAAGACCGCGATCAGGTTCAGGAGCGCCTCGGTGATCGTCTCGGCATAGCCGGTGCAGGCGGCGACGAAGGCGCCGGTGTTCTGCGCCTCCCAGTCGGCGAGGAGCGCGTCGAGAAGCGCGGTCCGGTCCTTGAAGAACCAGTAGAAGCTGGTGCGGGCGATGCCGAGGCGGCTGGCGAGCGGCTGGATCTTCACCGCGTCGAGCCCGGTCTCGATCAGCGCCTGCCGCGCCGCGGCGAGCCAGACCTCGCGCGAGCCGCGCCAGCCGGACGCCTTCTCGACCTGACCGATGACCTCGCCCTCGCTGCCCATGGGCCGCACCGTAGCCCCCTGCCCGGCTGGCCGCAAGGAAAATGCGCACTCATGAACTGTATCTTGACACATATGAACATTTCTGGCTTCTTCCGGCGCAGCCACCCGGAGACGATTCCATGTCCAGCGATCCGCTCCTGCAGCCCTACGCGCTCAAGCATCTCGCCCTGAAGAACCGGCTGATCATCACCAGCCACGAGCCGGCCTATCCCGAGGACGGGATGCCGAAGGAGCGCTACCGCGCCTACCACGTGGAGCGGGCGCGCGCCGGGGTGGCGATGACGATGACCGCGGGGTCGGCCTCGGTCGCCCGCGACAGCCCGCCGGTCTTCAACAACATCCTCGCCTGGAAGGACGAGGTGGTCGGCTGGCTCAGGGCGCTCGCCGACGAGTGCCACGAGCACGACTGCGCCGTGATGATCCAGCTCACCCACCTCGGGCGCCGCACCCGCTGGGACAAGGCCGACTGGCTGCCCGTCGTCTCCGCCGGCCACGAGCGCGAGGCGGCGCACCGCGCCTTCCCGAAGAAGGCCGAGGACTGGGACATCGCCCGGATCATCGAGGACTACGCCGACGCCGCCGAGCGGATGCAGGCCGCCGGCCTCGACGGCATCGAGCTCCAGGCCTACGGCCACCTGATGGATCAGTTCTGGTCGCCGCTGACGAACGCGCTCGACGCGCCTTACGGCGGCAGCCTCGCGAACCGCCTGCGCTTCACCTTCGACACGCTCCGGGCGATCCGCGCCCGCGTCGGCCCGGACTTCATCGTCGGCGTCCGCTACACCGGCGACGAGGACCTGGCGGGCGGGCTCACGAAGGCCGACGGGCTCGAGATCTCGCGCCGCCTCAGGGACTGCGGCATGGTCGACTTCCTGAACGTGGTGAAGGGCCACATCGATACCGACGCCGGCCTGACCGACGTGATCCCGGTGCAGGGGATGCGCTCGGCGCCGCATCTCGACTTCGCCGGCGAGGTGCGCGCCGCGACCAACTTCCCGACCTTCCATGCCGCGAAGATCCAGGACGTGGCGACGGCGCGCCATGCCATCGCCAGCGGCAAGCTCGACATGGTCGGCATGACCCGCGCCCACATGGCCGACCCGCACATCGTCGCGAAGATCCTGCGCGGCGAGGAAGAGCGCATCCGCCCCTGCGTCGGCGCGAACTACTGCCTCGACCGGATTTACCAGGGCGGCATGGCGCTCTGCCTGCACAACCCCTCGACGGGGCGCGAGATCGAGCAGCCGCACGCGATCGAGCCCGCCGAGACCGGGCGGCGCGTCGTCATCGTCGGCGCCGGCCCCGCGGGCCTCGAGGCGGCGCGCGTCGCGGCGGAGCGCGGCCACGAGGTCATCGTCCACGAGGCGGCGAACGATCCCGGCGGCCAGGTGCGGCTGACCGCCCAGACCCCGCGCCGGAGCGAGATGATCTCGCTCGTCGACTGGCGCTTTGCCGAATGCACCCGTCTCGGCGTCACCTTCCGCTTCAACAGCTATGCCGACGCCGACACCGTGCGCGCCGACGCGCCCGACGTGGTGGTGATCGCGACCGGCGGCCTGCCGCACACCGCGGTGCTCGAGGAAGGCGACGACCTCGTGGTCTCGGCCTGGGACATCCTCTCCGGCGACGCGCGCCCCGGCTCGAACGTGCTCATCTACGACGACGCCGGCGACTACGCCGCCCTCCAGGCCGCCGAGAGGATCGCCGAGACCGGCGCCCGGGTCGAGATCATGACCCGCGACCGCAGCTTCGCGCCCGAGGTGATGGCGATGTCGCTCACCCCCGCCATGCGCGCGCTCCAGAAGCGCGACGTCACCTTCACCGTCACCTGGAAGCTCGACGCCGTGCGCAGGCAGGGGAACGAGCTCATGGCGACGATCGGCAGCGACTACGGCGGCGTCACCCGCGAGCGCCGGGTCGATCAGGTCGTGGTGAACCACGGCACCCGCCCGCTCGACGACGTTTATTTCGACCTCCGCCCCGGCTCGGCGAACCTCGGCGAGGTCGACTACGAGGCGCTCATCGCCCGCCAGCCCCAGACGGTCGCGCGCAACCCGGAAGGCGGCTACCAGCTCTTTCGCATCGGCGACGCGGTGGCGGCGAGGAACACCCACGCCGCGATCTACGACGCGCTGCGCCTCGTGCGGACGCTCTGAGATGCGCTCCTCGCGAACCGTCCACGTCATCTCCGCCCACGCCGAGGGCGAGGTCGGCGACGTGATCGTCGGCGGCGTCCTGCCGCCCCCCGGCGCGACGATCTGGGAGCAGAGCCGCTGGATCGCCGCGGACCAGTCCTTGCGCAATTTCGTCCTGAACGAGCCGCGGGGCGGGGTCTTCCGCCACGTCAACCTGCTGGTGCCGCCGAAGGACCCGCGCGCCGATGCCGCCTTCATCATCATGGAGCCCGAGGACACCCCGCCGATGTCGGGCTCGAACTCGATCTGCGTCTCGACCGTGCTCCTCGACGGCGGCCTCGTGCCGATGCGGGAGCCGGTGACCGAGCTCCTGCTCGAGGCCCCGGGCGGCCTCGTCCGGGTGCGGGCGGAGTGCCGGGGCGGCAAGGCCGAGCGCATCTTCGTCGAGAACCTGCCGAGCTTCGCCGCCCGGCTCGGCGTGCCGCTCGAGGTCGAGGGCCTCGGCACGCTCGCCGTCGACACCGCATACGGCGGCGACAGCTTCGTCTTCGTCGATCCCGCCGCCCTCGGCCTCGCCCTCACCCCGGACGAGGCGCACGACATCGCCCGCCTCGGCGTGCGGATCAGCGACGCCGCCACCGAGGCGCTCGGCTTCGAGCACCCGCAGAACCCCGACTGGCGCCACATCTCGTTCTGCCTCTTCGCCGGCCCGCTCGAGCGCGACGCGGACGGGCTGCGCGCCAAGGCCGCCGTGGCGATCCGGCCGGGCAAGGTCGACCGCTCGCCGACCGGCACCGCGCTCTCCGCCCGCATGGCGGTGCTCCACGCCCGCGGCGAGATGGCGGCGGGCGACCGGCTGACGGCGGTGTCGCTCATCGGCTCCACCTTCCGCGGCCGCATCCTCGGCACCACCACGGTGGGCGGCCGCCCGGCGATCCGGCCCGAGATCTCGGGCCGCGGCTGGATCACCGGGATGCACCAGCATATGCTCGACCCCGCCGATCCGTGGCCGGAGGGCTATCGCCTCTCCGACACCTGGGGCGCGCGCTGATCCCCGGGGGGACGCGGACGGGCGCGAGGAACCCGCGACCGGGCTTTGCCCGACTCCGGTCGCGCACGTAACATCGGGCGCACGACAGAGGGGAAACGCATGAAACTCACGCATCTCTTCGGGGCTTCCGCCCTGACCATCCTTCCGGCGATGGCCCTTGCCCAGGATGCCGCGGTGCCGCCTTGCGAGGACTGCGCCGACAGCCTCACCATCGTCTCGTGGGGCGGCGCCTACCAGGCGATGCAGCAGAAGGCCTATGTCGAGCCCTACGTCGCCGCGACCGGTGTCAAGGTCGTCTGGGACGAGAGCTCGAACGAGGGCGTGGCGAAGCTCCGCGCCCAGAACGAGGCCGGCAACGTCACCTGGGACGTGGTCGACCTGCTTGCCACCGACGGCATCCGGCTCTGCGACGAGGGTCTCGTCGAGGAGGTGCCGTTCGACGAATGGCTCGCGCCCGCCCCCGACGGCACGCCCGCGAGCGCGGACTTCGGCAAGAACATCGTCTCGGACTGCCACGTCCCGACGAACCTCTACTCGACCACCTTCGGCTACCGCACCGACATCGCCGCGTGGAACGGCGCGGTGCCGAGCGGCATCTGCGACATCTTCGACCTCGAGAAGTTCCCCGGCAAGCGCGCCCTCGAGAAGCGGCCGATCAACAACCTCGAATGGGCGCTCATCTGCGCCGGCGTGGCGCCGGACCAGATCTACGACGCCCTCGAGACCGACGAGGGCGTGCAGAAGGCGTTCGACAAGCTCGACTCGATCAAGAGCCAGACCGTCTGGTGGTCCGCCGGCGCCGAGACCCCGCAGCTCCTCGCCGACAAGGAGGTGGTGATCGGCTCCACCTACAACGGCCGGCTGTTCTCGCTCATCGCCGAGCAGCACCAGCCGGTCGCCATGCTCTGGGACTACGAGGTGCTCGACCTCGACGGCTTCGTCGTCCCGGTCGACCTGCCGGAAGCGCGGCTCAACCGGGTGAAGCACTTCCTGCGCTTCGCGACCGACACCCAGCATCTCGCCGACCAGGCGAAGTACATCTCCTACGGCCCGGCGCGCGCCTCCTCGCAGCCGCTCGTCGGCAAGCACGCGACCCTCGACGTCGACATGGCGCCGCACATGCCGACCTCGCCGGAGAACGCCAAGACCGGCTTCCTCTTCAACTACACCTGGTGGGCCGACCACCGCGACGAGCTCGACGCCCGCTTCCAGGCCTGGCTCGGGCAGTAAGCCTCCATCGACGGGGCGGGCCGCCGGCGGCTCGCCCCTGCGCCCCGCCATGACGCATCGCCGAGCCGGAACGCCAGCCACGCGCCGGGCGCCGCGGTCCGCACCCTGCGCGACTGGCTGCTGGCGGCCGCCGCGGCGGAGGATGCCGGCCCGCCCGGGCGACGCCGGTCAGCCATCTCCCGCGCCCGGCGCCGCGAGGCTCGCGAAGCCCCTGCCGGCGAAGAGCACCAGCCAGGTGACGAAGACGAAGGGAAAGGTCAGCGCCGGCAGCCCGATCGGGGCGAGCGCCGCCGTCGTCGCGGCCTGGACGACGGGCGTCGCGATCACCGCGAGCGCCGCGACGACGCAGGTCGCCCGGTTCCAGGCCGGCAGCGCCGCGCCGGTGGCGATGGCGACGAGGACGGGGTTGAACCCGAAGAGCCCGGCCCGGATCGCCGCCTCCGGCGCCCCCATCCCCCAGGCGACGAGCCCGCCGGCAAGCGCGCCGGCGAGCGCGGCGACGAACGCCGGGCGCGACGCGACGAGCAGGCCGAGCGCGAAGACGAGCCCGGTCAGGCGGTTCTCCTGAAGAAACACCTGCCCGATGCCGTTGAGGACGCCATCGGCGAGCGCCGCGAGCGACGCCCCCCCGGCCCCCGGCGCCCATTCGGGGAATGCCGCGGCGGGGGCAAGGCCCGTCGGCTCGAGCCGCGCGAGGCCCGCCGCCGCCAGGACGAGGCACCAGGTCGTGAGCACGAAGGGCGCGGTCAGCCCCGGCATCCGCCACGGGGCGAGGAGCGCGGTCAGCGCCGCGAAGATCACGGTCGAGCCGCCGGCGGCGAGCACCACGCAGGACCAGAGCAGCAGGCCCGGCGAGATGAAGATCGGCAGGGCGATCGCCACCAGCGCGCCGTTGAAGCCGAAATGCCCCTGGCGGATCAGCGCCCGGTCGGCGCCGGCGAGCCCGGCGACCGCGGTGCCGACCGCGGCCCCGATCACCGCCGCCAGCCCGTGGAGCGGGGCGTTGCAGCAGATCGCGACGACGAAGAGGAGGCCGGTATAGGCATTGTCCTGCAACATGACCTGGCCGATGCCGCGCAGGACGCTGTCGACCGCCTCCACCACCCGCTGCGCCCGCGCCCCGCCACCGCCGGCGACGAGACCCGTCCGCGAAAACCACGATGCCATCCGCGCGAGCCCCCGAGCGTTGCCAGCGCGCCCCGGCGCCAGTTGCCAATCCACGCACCCTCGTTGCCAGACCCGATCGCCCGCGACCAGCCCCCGCGGTCGTGGCGATGCGCGGCGCGAGGCGAACACGCGGCGCGCGCCCATACTCGCCTTCGGCGTCTGCGAACACCTGGAGGGTGAGAAAGCTCGCCGGCGAGATGCACATGGCCCACAACGGCGGCATCTCCTCCGACGACATCGCCGCGGGCTGCATCCCCGCCTGCTGCTCCACCCCGATCGGCCGGGGCGAGGTCGCGGTGCGAGGAGAGAAACCCTCCGTCGCCGGCACCGTCGAGGCGCAGGCCCAACCCGTGCCGGGGCGCGTCAGCCCCGGCCGCCCCGGCCTTCGGCCGACGCCCGCCGGAACGCTTCGGGCGTCGTGCCCTCCGCGGCGCGGAACACCCGGATCAGGTGCGGCAGGTCGGAGAAGCCGGTGTCCGCGGCGATCCGCGTCGCCGAGCGGCCGGTGGTCCTGAGCAGGTGCTTCGCCTGCTCGAGCCGGATCACCCGGTCGGCCTGAAGCGGCGCCATGCCGAGCGCCTCGCGGAAGTGCCGCTCGAGCTTCCTGCGCCCCAGCCCGAGCCGCTCGGCGAGCCGCCCGATCGGCAGCGGCGCGTCGATCGACTGCTGCATCAGGAGCAACGCCTTTCTCACCACCGCGTCGTCGGTGGCGAGCGCCAGCGGCATCCCGGGCTGCGGCTCCTCCGCCGCCATCGCCTCGTCGATGATCATGATGTGCAGGCTCTTCGCCGCGCGCGCCCGCCCGAGGTGCCGCTCGACGACGAACGCCGCCAGATGCGCCGAGGAGATCCCGCCCGAGCAGGTGAGCCGGTCGCGGTCGACGACGAAGATCTGGTCGGAGACCGGCTCGAGCCCGTCGAAGCGCTCGAGGAAGTCGTCGCGGTGAAACCAGCTCACGCAGGCGCGATAGCCCTGCATCAAGCCGGCCCGGTGCAGGATGAACGATCCGGTGCAGACCCCGACGAGCGGCACCCCGAGCGCCGCCGCCCGGGCGAGAAAGCGCACCGTCTCGGGATGCAGGCGCTCGACCTCGTCGACGAGTCCGCCTACCACCACCAGGTAGTCGAAGCGCCCCGGATCGCCGAGCCGCTCCTCCGGCTGCACCGCGACACCGCAGGACGAAGGGATCGGGTCCATGGTCGGCGACAGCACCCGCCAGCTACAGAGGATCGGCCGCGACCGGTCGCCCTCGTCGGCGGCGAGCCGCAGCACGTCGACGAAATTCGCGAAGGCGCAGAGCGTGAAGCGCCGCGCCAGGATGAAGCCTACGGTGAGTTGCGCCATGTTCCCGCCCGCTGGTCCGTGCCGCGCCGTTTTCGGCGCCTTGACGCGAGCATACAGCAACGCCGACGTAACGATACAGCCGCGACTCACCGGAATCCGGCATCAAGCGTCCAGAAACTCGGGAGACCCCGCATGACGCACTTCTCCTTCGCCCAGGTGATCAAGGGCGCGCTCACCGGCCAGAAGAACTGGACGGCGCAGTGGCCGGAGCGCGAGCCGAAGGCCGCCTACGACGTGATCATCGTCGGCGCCGGCGGCCACGGGCTCGGCGCGGCCTACTATCTCGCGAAGGAGCACGGGATCACCAACGTCGCGGTGATCGACAAGGGTTGGCTCGGCGGCGGCAACACCGGCCGCAACACCACGATCATCCGCTCGAACTACCTCTACGACGAGAGCGCCAGGCTCTTCGACCACGCCCTCGACCTCTGGGACGACCTCTCCCAGGAGCTGAACTACAACGTCATGTACTCGAAGCGCGGCGTGCTGATGCTCGCGCACAACGAGCACGACCGGCAGTCGTTCCAGCGCCACGTCCACTCGAACCGCCTGAACGGCGTCGATAACGCCTGGCTCTCGGCGAAGGAGGCGAAGGTCTTCTGCCCGCCGCTCGACCTGAACCCGAATGCCCGCTATCCGGTGGTCGGCGCCGCCCTGCAACGCCGGGCCGGCACCGCGCGCCACGACGCGGTCGCCTGGGGCTATGCCCGCGGCGCGGCGGCGCGCGGCGTCGACATCATCCAGAACTGCCCGGTGACGGCGATCCGCCGCGGCCCCGACGGCCGGGTGACCGGCGTCGAGACCGCGAAGGGCTTCATCGCCGCGAAGAAGGTCGCGGTCTCCGCCGCCGGCCACACCTCGGTCGTCATGGAGACCGCCGGCGTCCGGCTGCCGCTCGAGTCCTACCCGCTCCAGGCGCTGGTCTCCGAGCCGGTGAAGCCGATCTTCCCCTGCGTCGTCATGTCGAACTCGGTCCACGCCTACATCAGCCAGTCCGACAAGGGCGAGCTGGTCATCGGCTCGGGCACCGACCAGTACGTGAGCTATTCCCAGCGCGGCGGCCTGCCGCTGATCGAGCATACGGTGGCGGCGATCTGCGAGATCTTCCCGATCTTCCGCCGGATGCGGATGCTCAGGAAGTGGGGCGGCATCGTCGACGTGACCCCGGACCGCTCGGCGATCCTCGGCAAGACCCCGGTCCCGGGGCTCTACGTCAACTGCGGCTGGGGCACCGGCGGCTTCAAGGCGACGCCCGGCGCCGCCCACGTCCTCGCGCACACGGTGGCCAGGGACGAGCCGCACCCGATCAACGCCCCGTTCACGCTGGAGCGCTTCACCACCGGCCGGCTGATCGACGAGGCCGCCGCCGCCGCCGTCGCGCACTGAATCGGCACAATGCCCGCCGCGCACCGAGGAAACACCCGATGCTCCTGATCCCCTGCCCCTACTGCGACGAAGCGCGCCCCGAGCTCGAGTTCGCCTACGCCGGCGAGGCCCACATCGCCCGCCCGGCCGACCCGATGAGCCTCACCGACGAGGAATGGCGCGACTATCTCTTCATCCGCTCGAACCCGAAGGGCGTCCACTTCGAGCGCTGGCGGCACCTGAACGGCTGCGCCCGCTTCTTCAACGCCGCGCGCGAGACCGTCACCGACCGCTTCCTCGCCACCTACAGGATCGGCGAGCCCCGTCCCGACCTCGCGAGCCTCACGGGAGCCGAGAAATGAGCAGCCCTACGTCCTGGCGCCTCCCGAACCGCGGTCGCGTCGATCACGGCCACCCGATCCGCTTCACCTTCGACGGCAGGTCCTACACCGGGCTCGCCGGCGACACCCTCGCCTCGGCGCTGCTCGCGAACGGCGTCCACCTGATGGGCCGCTCGTTCAAGTACCATCGGCCGCGCGGCGTCGTCTCGGCGACCTCCGACGAGCCGAACGCCCTCATCGGCACCCGCCGCGGCCCCGGCCGCTTCGAGCCGAACACCCGCGCCACCATCCAGGAGCTGCGCGAGGGCCTCGAGGCGTCGAGTCAGAACCGCTGGCCGTCGCTCGCCTTCGACGTGGGCGCGGTCAACGACAACCTCGGCTCGCTCTTCTCCGCCGGCTTCTACTACAAGACCTTCATGTGGCCCAAGTCCTTCTGGGACAAGGTCTACGAGCCCGTCATCCGCAACGCCGCCGGGCTCGGCGTCTCGCCCACCGAGAACGACCCCGACCGCTACGCCGCCCGCTTCGCCCACACCGACGTGCTCGTCGTCGGCGCCGGCCCGGCCGGGCTCGCCGCCACCCTCGCCGCCGCCCGCGCCGGCGCCAGGGTGATCCTCGTCGACGAGAACCCGGAGATCGGCGGCAGCCTCCTCTCCGAGCCGACGGTCGTCGTCGATGGCAAGCCCGCCTGGGACTGGCTCGGCCATATCCGCGCCGAGCTGGCCGGCCTGCCGAACGTCACCGTCCTCACCCGGACGACGACCTTCGGCTACTACCACCAGAACCTGCTCGGCCTCGCGCAGCGGCTGACCGACCACCTGGCGACGCCCCCCGAGGACGCGCCGCGCGAGCGCCTGTGGAAGGTCCGCGCCGCCCACGTCGTGCTCGCGCAGGGCGCGCTCGAGAAGCCGCTGGTCTTCGACGGCAACGACCGCCCGGGCGTGATGCTCGCCGGCGCCGCCCAGACCTACCTCAACCGCTTCGGCGTCAAGGTCGGCGGCCGCCCCGCGATCGTCACCGCCCACGACTCCGCCTGGTACGCCGCCTTCGACCTCGCCGAGGCCGGCGCCAGGCCGATCATCGTCGACGTTCGCACCGAGGTGCCCCCCGCCCTCACCGACCGCGCCCGCGCCCTCGGCATCGAGGCGCTGCTCGGCCGCACCGTCTCCGGCACCACCGGCCGGCTCAGGGTGAAATCGCTGCGCGTCAACCGCATCGAGGACGGCAAGGCCGGCACCCCCCGCGACATCGCCTGCGACACCGTGCTCATGTGCGGCGGCTGGACGCCCTCGCTCCACCTCTTCTCGCACACCCAGGGCAAGCTCGCCTGGGACGAGACGCTGAAGGCCTACATCCCCGGCCAGAAGACCGAGGCCGTCGAGATCGCCGGCGCCGGTCGCGGCCTCTGGGGCATCGCCGCCGTCCTCGCCGACGGTGCCGAGGCCGGCGCCCGCGCCGCCACCGCCGCCGGCCGCGCCGCCGAGCCGCAGGCGCACGCCGTCACCGACGACCGCACCGGCTCGGGCGTCACCTGCCGCGAGCTGCCGACCGACCGCGACCCCGGCAAGGCCAAGGCCTTCGTCGACTTCCAGAACGACGTGACCGCGAAGGATCTCCGCCTCGCCGTCCGCGAGGGCATGCGCTCGATCGAGCACGTCAAGCGCTACACCACCAACGGCATGGCGACCGACCAGGGCAAGATGTCGAACATCAACGGCCTGATGATCGCCTCCGACGCCCTCGGCAAGGCGCCGCCGCAGGTCGGGCTCACCACCTTCCGCCCGCCGTTCACGCCGACGACCTTCGGCACCTTCGCCGGCTACCACAAGGACGCGACCTTCGAGGTCACGCGCAGGACGCCGATCGACCCCTGGGCCGAGGCCAACGGCGCCGCCTTCGAGCCGGTCGCCCTCTGGCGCCGCGCCTGGTACTTCCCGAATCCGGGCGAGGACATGCACGCCGCGGTCAACCGCGAGTGCCGCCAGACCCGCGCCTCCTTAGGGATCTTCGACGCCTCGACCCTCGGCAAGATCGAGGTCGCGGGCCCGGACGCCGTCACCTTCATGGAACGGATGTACACGAACCCCTGGAAGAAGCTCGGGGTCGGCCGCTGCCGCTACGGGCTCCTCCTCGGCGAGGACGGCTTCATCCGCGACGACGGCGTCATCGGCCGCATCGCCGAGGACCGCTTCCACGTGACGACCACCACCGGCGGCGCCGCGCGCGTCCTCAACATGATGGAGGACTACCTTCAGACCGAATGGCCCGACCTCCAGGTCTGGCTCACCTCGACCACCGAGCAGTGGGCGACGATCGCGCTGAACGGTCCGAACGCGCGGAAGCTCATCGAGCCCTTCGTCGAGGGCCTCGACATCTCCGAGGCCGCCTTCCCGCACATGTCGGTGGGGACATGCACCGTCGCGGGCTTTCCCGCGCGGCTCTTCCGGGTGTCCTTCACCGGCGAGCTCGGCTTCGAGGTGAACGTCCCCGCCCGCCACGGCCGCGCCCTCTGGGAAAAGCTGTGGGAGGCCGGCCAGCAGTACGACATCGTGCCCTACGGCACCGAGTCGATGCACGTGATGCGCGCCGAGAAGGGCTACATCATCGTCGGCCAGGACACCGACGGCACGCTCACCCCCGCCGATGCCGGGCTCACCTGGGCGGTCGGCAAGGCCAAGCCCGACTTCGTCGGCAAGCGCTCGCTCGTCCGCCCGGACATGGTGGCGAAGGGGAGAAAGCAGCTCGTCGGCCTCCTCACCGAGGATCCGAAGGTGGTGCTCGAGGAGGGCGCGCAGATCGTCGCCGACCCGAGCCAGCCGAAGCCGATGACCATGCTCGGCCACGTCACCTCCGCCTACTGGAGCGAGGCGCTCGGCCGGTCGATCGCCATGGCGGTCATCGTCGACGGCCACGACCGGGAGGGCGAGACGCTGTCGATCCCGATGCCGCACCACATCCTCACCGCGAAGGTGGTGAAGAGCACGGTGTTCTACGACCCCGAGGGCACCCGCCTCAGCGCGTGAGATGGAGAAGAGCATGAACGCCATGAATGCCGCCTTCGACGCCGGCGCCAAGATCACCGAGCTGGCGCCGACCACGCGGATCTCGCTGCGCATCGCCGACGCGGGCGCCGCCGGCCTCGGGCTGCCGACGAGGATCGGCGCGCGCAGCGTCGAGGGCGATCGCACCGCCTTCTGCCTCGGCCCCGACGAGTGGCTGGTCGAGGCGCCGGAAGCCGGCCGCGACGCGCTCCTCGCCGCGCTCGCCGGCATCGAGACGCCGTGCAGCGCCGTCGAGGTCTCCGACCGCGAGATCACCTACCGGATCGAGGGACCGGCCGCGGTCGAGCTCCTCGCCGCCGGCTGCCCGCTCGATCTTGCCGCGATCCCGGTCGGAAGCGGCACCCGCACCGTCTTCGACAGCGCCCAGGTCGTCCTCACCCGCGAGGCCGGCGACCGCTTCCACCTCACCGTGTGGCGCTCGTTCGCGCCGCACGTCCGCGCCATCCTCGATCTCGCCGCGCGCGAGCTCGCCCTCGGACTCTGAAGGGAGCCCCCATGCTCGACACCAACGCCCCCCGCCTTTCCGACGAGGCCATCGCCGCCGCCATCGGCCGCGAGCTCGGCCGCCAGCAGCACCAGATCGAGCTCATCGCCTCGGAGAACATCGTCTCCCGCGACGTGCTGATCGCGCAAGGGTCGGTCCTCACCAACAAGTACGCCGAGGGCTACCCCGGCAAGCGCTACTACGGCGGCTGCGAGTTCGTGGACGAGGTCGAGACCATCGCCATCGACCGGCTGAAGCAGCTCTTCGGCGCCGGCTTCGCCAACGTCCAGCCGCACTCGGGCGCGCAGGCGAACCAGGCGGTGTTCCTCGCGCTGCTCCAGCCCGGCGACCGGATCATGGGCATGTCGCTCGCGCACGGCGGCCACCTCACCCACGGCTCGCCGGTCACCATGTCGGGCAAGTGGTTCGATGTGGTCGACTACCAGGTCCGCGAGAGCGACCAGCTCATCGACATGGACGCCGTGCGCGCCCGCGCCCTCGAGACCAGGCCGAAGCTCATCATCGCCGGCGCCTCGGCCTACCCGCGCGAGATCGACTTCGCGGGCTTCCGCGCCATCGCCGACGAGGTGGGCGCCTACCTCATGGTCGACATGGCCCACTACGCCGGCCTGATCGCCGCCGGCCTCTACCCGAACCCGGTGCCGCACGCCCACGTCACCACCTCGACCACCCACAAGACGCTCCGCGGCCCTCGCGGCGGCATCATCCTGACGAACGACGAGGCGCTGGCGAAGAAGCTCAACTCCGCCGTCTTCCCGGGCAACCAGGGCGGGCCGCTGATGCACGTGATCGCCGCCAAGGCCGTCGCCTTCGGCGAGGCGCTGCAGCCATCGTTCAAGGACTACGCCGCCAGCGTCATCGCCAATGCCCGGACGCTCGCCGCGACGCTGAAGGCGGGCGGCCTCGACATCGTCTCGGGCGGCACCGACTGCCACATGGTGCTCGTCGACCTGCGCCCGAAGGGCGTGAAGGGCCGCGACGCCGAGCGGGCGCTGGAGCGCGCCGGGCTCACCTGCAACAAGAACGCGATCCCCTTCGACCCGGAGAAGCCCTTCGTCACCTCGGGCGTGCGCCTCGGCACCTCGGCCGGCACCACCCGCGGCTTCGGGCAGCCTGAGTTCGCCCGCGTCGGCGAGCTGGTGCTGAAGGTCGTCGACGCGCTGGCCGCCAAGGGCGCCGATGGCGATCCCGCCGTCGAGGCCGAGGTGCTCGCCGAGGTGAAGAAGCTCACCGACGCCCACCCGATCTACGAGGGCTGAACGGCAGGGAACCTTCCTTTCCGCGCGGTTGACGCCGCGCGGAAACACCTTACTTATCAGAGTGTTAATCTCAACTTCGCACGCGAGATCGCGCGCGTGCCACATCTCCCGGAGGCGGCCATGTTTCTCAGCGTCTTCGACATCTTCAAGATCGGTGTCGGCCCTTCGTCCTCGCACACCATGGGGCCGATGCTCGCCGCCGCGCGCTTCCTCGACGCGCTCCGCGACGGCTCGGACCGGGTGCCGGGCTCCGGCGCGGCCGCGCGGCTCGAGGCGACGCTCCACGGCAGCCTCGCCTTCACCGGCAAGGGCCACGCCACCGACCGGGCGGTGATCCTCGGGCTCCTCGGCTTCGTCCCCGACACCCTCGACCCGGAGGAGGCCGAGCGCCGCCTCGCCGCGCTCGCCGCCACCCGGGCGATCGACGTGCCCGGGATCGGCCCCCTCGCCTTCGACCCGGAGACGGGCGTCGTCTTCGACTACGGTCCCCCCCTCCCCGGCCACGCCAACGGCATGGTGCTCCGCGCCTTCGACGCCGCCGGCAACCTGCACCTGACCGAGACCTACTATTCGATCGGCGGCGGCTTCGTCCTCACCGAGCGGCAGATGAAGACCGAGGCGATCAAGGGCGACGACGCCAAGGTCGATCGCCCATGGCCCTTCTCCAGCGCCGTCGAGATGCTCGGGATGGGCGAGGCCTCCGGCCTCTCGATCGCCGCGATGAAGCGCGCCAACGAGACCGCGGGCTCGCCCGACGGCACGCTCGATTCCGGCCTCGATCGGCTCTGGTCGGTGATGAGCGCCTGCATCGACCGCGGCCTCGCCACCGACGGCACGCTGCCCGGCGGCCTCAAGGTCCGCCGCCGCGCCCGCGCCATCCACCAGGCGCTCCTCGCCGAGCGCGGCAACAACCTCGCCCAGCCGCACACGGTGAACGACTGGCTCTCGGTCTATGCGATGGCGGTGAACGAGGAGAACGCCGCCGGCGGTCAGGTCGTCACCGCGCCGACGAACGGCGCCGCCGGCGTCGTGCCCGCGGTCATCCGCTACTACCGCGACCACTGCGTCGGCGCGACCCACAAGGGCATCCGCGACTTCCTGCTGACCGCCGCCGCGGTCGGCGGCATCATCAAGACCAACGCCTCGATCTCGGGCGCCGAGGTCGGCTGCCAGGGTGAGGTTGGCTCGGCCTCGGCGATGGCCGCCGCCGGCCTCTGCGCCGCGCTCGGCGGCACCAACGCTCAAGTGGAGAACGCCGCCGAGATCGCCCTCGAGCATCACCTCGGCATGACCTGCGACCCGGTGAAGGGCCTCGTGCAGGTGCCCTGCATCGAGCGCAACGGCCTCGGCGCCATCAAGGCCGT
>Ga0075163_10006777_pt1 | contig 15199 bp, 8 predicted proteins | sample JI1023141ADNA_FD_71478 | JGI IMG/M metagenome (GOLD analysis project Ga0075163, IMG submission 71478) | Wastewater effluent complex algal communities from Wisconsin, to seasonally profile nutrient transformation and Carbon sequestration -... | ecosystem: Engineered > WWTP > Effluent > Algae... | reverse complement strand
CCCAGCACCCGCGCACCGCAGCACCCGCGCACCCAGCACCCAGCACCCGCGCACCCAGCACCCGCGCACCGCAGCACCCGCGCACCCAGCACCCATGCGCCGGGCTCAGCCCCCCAAGCCTCGCGCCAGCTCGAGCTCCGCCGTGAGCCCGGACGCCGCGAACTGCCCCGCCGCCGCCGCGAGCAGCTCCGCCGCCGAGCCGTCCCCCCGCGCCCGCGCGAGCTCCCCCCACGCCAGCCGCGTCCGCGCCGACTCGACGAAGCACTCGCCGGCGTCGAGCGCCGCGAGGCTGCGCTGCATGTGCATCTGCACCTCCGGCCAGCGCGACGGCGACGCGGCCGCGAGCGCCTGGGCCCACACGCGCTCGGCCATCCCGACCGCGAACACGCCGCCGCAGGCCGTGCCGAGCGCGACCGCCTCCTCGGCCAGGCGCGCCGCCTCCGACGGGTCGCCGTGGCGCAGGGTCATCTCCGCGGTCGCGGCCGCGATCCAGTCGGAGGCGATGATCTGGCGCCCGAAGCCCGCCGCGATCTCGCGGGTGATCGCCACCATCGCCCGCGCCATCGCGACGTCGCCGAGGCGGCTCGCCGCCCAGATCTGCAGGCCGCGCACCATGTACACGTAGATGCGGTCGCCGGAGCGCTCCGACATCCCCGCGCAGGCGTCGCAGGTCTCGAGCATCGCCTGCATGTCGCCGAGGAACAGGTACGTCGCCGAGAGCGGGCCGCGGGCCGCGGCGATCGTCGTCGGGTCGCCGAGCTGCAGGGCGCGGGCGACCGCGCCCTGGCCGGCGACGAGGCTCTCCTTGCACTGGCCGCGGGCCGCCAGCGCCATCCCCAGCATCGCGCCGGACGCCGCCCACTCGGCCCAGTCGCCGGTCTTGAGCACGATCTGCTGCGAGCGGCGCAGCAGCGGCACCGCGCGGCCGAACTGGCCCTGGACTGCGTACATCCGCCCGAGCGCCGCCGAGGGCAGCGCGACGAGCGACTCCTCGTCGTCCTCGTGCTCGAGCACCATCTTGAAGTGGCGGGCCGCCTGGGCCATCTGGCTGCCGAGGTAGTGCTCGGTGCCGATCCAGTAGTGGATCCTCGCCAGCTCGCGGCGGTCGCCGGGGACCGCGCTCTCCGGCGCGATGCCCCGCAGCAGCACCTCGGCCGCCGACAGCAGCGCGAGGTTGTGCGCCGGCGACTCGGCCGCGCGCGAGCTCCCGATCAGGCGCAGCGTGACGTCGACGCGGGCGCGGCGGTTGGCCGGCGTGTCGGGCAGCACGGCCAGCGCCGCGAGGGCGCAGCGGTGGTGGTGGCGGGCCTCGCCGGCGTCCTGCACGAACCGGCCCGCGGCCGCGTGGGCCGACGCGCGGTCCTCCGCGGTCAGCCAGCCGTACGCCGCCTCGCGCAGCAGGTCGTGGCGGAACACGTACTCGACGTCGCCGGAGATCCGGCCGTCGCCGCGGCGCTCGATCACCTCGGCCGCGACCAGCTCCGCGAGGCAGCCGTCGAGCCCGCCGGTGCGCGGCTCCTGGCCGAGCAGCCGCAGCGCCGCGCCGCGCCAGAAGTGATTGCCGAGCACGCTGGCGACGCGCAGCACCCGGCGCGACTCCGGCTCGAGCCGGGCCAGCCGCGCCTGGACCATCGCCAGCACCGTGTCGGGCAGCTCCTCGCCCTTGCCCGCCGCCACCGCCCGCACGATCTCCTCGAGGTACAGCGCGTTGCCGCCGGCCTGCTCGGCGATGCGGGTCGCCACCTCGGCGGCCACGCTCCCGGCCAGCGCCTGCGTCACCAGCCGCTCGCTCGCCCGCCGGCTCAGCGCGCGCAGCGGCATCGCCTGCACCAGCCCCGACCACAGCCGCGGGAACAGCTCGTCCACCTCGGGCCGCGCCAGCGCCATCACCATCAGCGGCTGGTCCCGCAGCTCGCGCAGCGCCGCCTCGACCAGCGCCAGCGAGTACACGTCGCCCCACTGCAGGTCCTCGAGCGCCAGCACCACCGGCCCGCGCGCGCACAGGCCCCGCAGCACCGCCAGCAGCGCCGGCCGGGCGCGGCTCGCCAGCGCCAGCGGGTCGCGCGGTCCGGCGCGCGCGGGCGCGGGCGCCAGATCGCACAGCTCGAGCAGCGCCTCGGTCGCGCCCGCGCGCCCGTCCTCCGCGACGCACTGCGCGACGCGCTCCTCCATCAACGTCCGCTGGCGCGCCGGGTCCTGGCCCGGGGCCACCCCGCACAGGTGGCGCAGCGCGCTGCTCAGCAGGCAAAACGGCGCGCCCGCCAGCACCGGGTCGACCCGGCCCTGCAGCACCGCCGTCGGCTCGCCGCGCGCCGCGACCCGGCGCAGGAACTCGTGGCGCAGCCGCGACTTGCCCATCCCCGGCGCCGCCGTCACCAGCACCGCGCACGCCGCCGACTCCTCGACGCACGCCGCGAGCATGCCCTCGAGCGTGCCGAGCTCCTGCTCGCGGCCGACGCACGGGGTCGGCTTGCCGAGCAGCGGCCGCGACTCGTCGGCGCTCAGCTGCTCGCCCTGCAGCGCCAGCGCCCCCGACGCGTCGCGCGTCACCACGAAGCGCGGCCCGAGCAGCCCGGCCGTCACCTCGTCGAGCCACACCGCCGCGAGCCCGCGGCCCGACGTCGTCTGCGCGTGCTCGAGCAGCGTCCGCGCCGCGCGGTCGATCGCGTCGCCGAGCGGGATCGTGCCCGCGACCACCGCCCGCTCGGTCGCCAGCGCGATCAGGGCCCCCGGCCAGCGCTCGCGGATCGCCAGCGCGCAGCGGGCCGCCTGCGCCGCCTGGTCGGTCGCCGCGCGCCGGCCGGTCTGGCGCAGCGTCGCGACCACCGACCCGTCCGCGAGGCACGACGCCGCCGCGCCGAGCCGCTCGAGCACGGCGCACAGCGACCGGTGCCCGACATCCTCGCTCGCGCCGCGCGGCACGGGCATCGTCTCTTGCATCTGCAGCGCCGGCTCGACCGCGTCCATCGCCATGATCACGCTGACGAACTGCTGCTCGAGGGCCGCCAGCGCCGGCGCCTCCGGGACCACCGCGGCGCTCCACGGCGCCTCCGGCAGGTCCTGCAGGCCCGCGAGCGCGGCGACCAGCGCGGCCGCGTCGCGCGGCCGCGCCGACGCGGCCTTCGCCAGCATCCTCGCGACCAGCGCGTCGAGCTCGGCCGGCAGCTCGGGCCGCAGCGAGCGCAGCCGCGGCGCCTCCTCGAACAGCGTCTTGACGAGCTGCGCCACCAGGTGCTCGGCGTGAAACGGCGTCTCGCCGGTCAGGCACTCGAACAGCACGCAGCCGAGCGAGAACACGTCCGCGCTGGCCGCGACCTCGGGCTCGCCGCGGGCCTGCTCCGGCGCCATGTAGGCCGGCGTCCCGATCACCGCGCCGGCCTGCGTCAGCGTCGCCAGCGAGACCCGCTGCGAGCGCCGGGCGATGCCGAAGTCCAGCAGCGTCACGCGATCGACGTCCCCGCCGCGCAGGAACAGGTTGCTCGGCTTGAGGTCGCGATGCACGATGCCCCGCGGGTGCGCCACCGCCAGCGCCTCGGCCGCGCGGCGGATCAGCGCGACGCTCTCCGCGACCGTCAGCGGCCGCCGCGCGAGCCGCTGCGCCAGGTCCTCGCCCTCGAGCCACTCCATCGCCAAAAACGGCTGGCCCTCGTCGGTGTAGCCGTGCGCGACGTGGGCGACGATCCCCGGGTGGCGCAGCTCCGCGAGCACCTCCGCCTCGCGCATGAACCGCTCGCGCTCGTAGACGTGGACGCCGTCGTGGTGCAGCAGCTTGAGCGCCACGACCTCGCCGCGGACCAGATCGCGGGCGCGGTAGATCGTGCCCATGCCGCCCTGCCCGGTCGTGCGCTCGACGGCGAAGCGCTGCGCCACCACCGAATCGGCCGCCAGGGAAGATGCATTCATCGGCTGTCCCCCGGCAGCGAGCGCAGCGGCCGATCGTCGCAAGTAAACACCGCCCCCCACGGCGAGTCAACGCGCCGCCCGCCACGTCGCCACGAAGTCGACGAGCCCCGCGACGACGCGGTCTTTCACACCACGTTCGCGATCCGAGCGCGCCCCGTGACCGGCCCGCTGTCGCCACCTCGGTGGCTCGCGAACCTCGACCACTTTCGCTACCGGACCACGATCGCGACCGGACGGATATCGAGCCCGACCGCGAGCGCGACGACGACGGGTCCGGCTTGTCGGTGCTATGGTCCGCGCGCGATGCTCGTGCGCTGTGCCCTCGCGTGGCTGCTCGCCGCGGCCCAGGAGCCCACGCCGGCCGCCCCCGCCCTCGACTGGTCCGCGCCGCCGGAGTGCCCCGACCGCGCCGCGTTCCAGCGGGCGATCGCGCGGCGCCTGACCGACCCCGACGCCGCGGCCGAGGCCCGCACCGCCCGCATCGCCGCGCGGGTCGTCCGCGACGGGCCCCGCTACACCTTGCACCTCCGGCTCGCCGTCGGCCCGCGCAGCGAGACCCGCGAGCTGCACGACGCCTCCTGCACCGCGCTCGTCGACGCCGCCGCTGTGCGGGTCGCCGCCGCGCTCGCGCCCTCCTCCGCGCTCGTCCCGACCCCGCCGCCCGCGGCGACGACCGGACCCGACGACCCCGCCCCCGACGCGCCCGCCCCCGACGCACCCGACGCGCCCGACGACCCCGCCACGCCCGCCACACCCCTCGCACCCGCCACGCCCCGCACGCCCGCTCCCGCGCCCGACGAACCCACCCCGCAGCAGCCCGGCGCCCCCGGCCTCGCCGCGCTGCTGCGGCCCCCGGGCGGCCTGCTGCGCCTGCACGGCGGCGCCGAGCTCGGCGCGCTGCCCGGGCCGACCGGCGCGCTCGGCCTCGCCGGCGGGCTCCTGTGGCCGCGCCTGCGCCTCGAGCTGCACGGCACCTTCCTGGCCCCGCGCACCGCCAGCGCGCCGCAGGGCAGCATCCAGGTGCTCCTCGTCGGCGCCGCGCTGCACGCCTGCGCGCGCCTCGGCCGCGGCGCGCTCGAGGTCCCGCTGTGCCTCGGCGTCGAGGCCGGGGCGATGCGCGGCGCCCCGCGGGGCCTCGCCGGCTCGACCGCGACCAACGCGTGGCTGGCCGCGGTCCTCGGCGCCGGCGTCTCGTGGCACGTCGCCGGCCGCCTCGGCATCTGGGCCGCGCTCCAGCTCGTGCTCGCGCCCGTGCACCCGCGCTTCGAGCTGCGCAATTCCGAGCGCGCGGTCACCCTGTTCAACCCCGCGGTCGCGTCGGGCCGGCTGCTCCTCGGCGTCGAGCTGCGACTTCGCGACCCCTGGTGACGGATCCGCGGCGCGGCCGGAGAATGCACGCACGGATGCACCCGAGCCCCGCCGAAGACCCGCACGACCCGCGCCTGCGCCGCTTCGAGGCGCTGTATCGCGACGAGCACGCGTTCGTGTGGTCCGCCGCCCGCCACCTCGGCGTGCCCGTCGGCAGCATCGACGAGGTCGTGCAGGACGTCTTCCTCACCGCCCACCGCCGCCTCGATCACCTGCGCTACGAGGTCTCGCCGCGCGCCTGGCTGTACGGCGTCACCCGCCGCGTCGCCTTCCGGTACCGCCGCGGCGCCGCCCGTCGCGCGCGCCGGCTCGCCAACTTCGCCGAGCTCCCGCGCCAGGCCCCCGGCGCCCCGCAGCAGCGCCACGACGACGCCGAGCAGCTCGCGCGCCTGCTCGAGCGCCTCGGCGAGGGCACCCGCCGCGTGTGGGAGCTGACCGAGCTGCTCGGCATGAGCGCGCCGGAGATCGCGTCCGAGCTCGGCCTCCCGCTCAACACCGTGTACTCGCGCCTGCGCCTGGCCCGGAGCCAGCTCCAGGACCTCGCCGCCGCCCCCGATCAGCTCGACGCCTGGCGGGACGCCGCCCGCCGCGCCCACGCGCCGCCGCAGGGCGCCCAGCAGCGCAGCTGGGCGCTGCTCCTCCCGGTCCTCGGCAACCACGGCGCCGCGGCCGTCGGCGTCGTCGCCTGGGCCAAGTCGCAGGCCGGCCTCGCGACCGTGTGGATCACGCTCGGCGTCGCCGCCGTCGGCCTCGCCGTCACCCAGGCCCCCTCACCGCCCCCCGGGCCCGCCGCGTCATCGTCATCGTCATCGTCATCGTCATCATCGCCCGCGCCCCCGAGCCTCCGCGATCCGCCACCGCCACCTCCGACCGCACCATCCACGCCGCCGCCGGCCGCGACCCCGCCGCAGCCGCGTCGCAACCTGTCCCCCAGGACAGCCCCCGACGACGCCCGCCTCGCCGAGGAGATCCGTCTCATCGACCGCGTCCACGCCCAGCTCGCCGCGCACGACCCGGACGCCGCGCTCGCCACGATCGACGAGCACGCCCGCCGCTTCCCCGCCGGCACCCTGGTCGACGTCCGCGACGCCGCCCGGATCTCCGCGCTGTGCGCCCGCGGCGACGCCCCGACCGCCGAGGCCGCCGCCGCGCGCCTGCTCGCGCGCGACCCGACCTCCGCCGTCGCCCAGCGCTTCGAAAATTATCGCTGCCCCCGGTGACGGATCGCCGGCCTGGCCGGAGAACCCACGGTCGAGACCTTATGACGAACCTGAACTGCCTTACTCCCCTCCGCGCCGCCCTCTTCACCGTCACGACCGCGCTCGCGCTGTCGGCCTGCGAGCTCCCGACCAAGGTCGGCGACCTCAAGGGCGACGAGAGCACGGGCGCCGACACCGGCGACGACAGCACCGCCGAGCCCCCCGTGACCACCGGCGACGAGACCGGGTCGACCACGAAGCCCGACGCGACCACCGCCGAGCCCGGCGAGACCACCGGCATCAACGCCGAGACCACCGACACCCCGTCCGACTGCGCGGGCCTCGACGCGTCCCAGTGCGCCGAGCAGGCCGGCTGCATGGCCGCGAACGGCACCGTCTACGAGGACGGCGCCTGCAACGTCGAGCCCGAGTTCCTCGGGTGCCTGCCCGAGATGCCCTGCGACGCCGTGATCCTCACCATCTGCCGCGACGGCACCGACGAGGTCTACCAGCTGTTCAACGGCTGCGTCCCTGCCGGCTTCACCCCGTGCGAGGTCGACGTCGTCCCCTGCCCCGACGACTGCGCCGGCCTCGACGAGGCCTCCTGCGCCGAGTTCGAGGGCTGCCAGCCGGTCCACGGCAACCCGCACGTCACCGAAAACGGCATGGCCTGCGTCGACGTCGACACCTCGGTGTACCTCGGCTGCCGGACCGACGGCGGCGCCTGCCCGCCCTTCATCCCGACGGTGTGCGGCGACGGCAAGCCCGAGGAGCCCTTCGACGTCCCGTCCGGCTGCATCCCCCCGGGCTGGTCCGAGTGCGAGGGCGCCGGCACCCCGGCCTGCATGTGAACAACAATACTGCAACGCCCCTCGTGATCACCTCGCCACGCGGGGGCGAGGGTCGACAGCGCCCCGACGCGCGATGCGATGCGATGCGAATGCTGGCACTCGCGATCGCGTGGTGATCACCGACAGCGGGGCCGGCCGCGCCCCGCGTCAGACCCGCGCATTCACCTGCTTCACGATATACCACAACAGCCCATAAGCCAGCACCGGCGCGAACGTCCCCGAGTACATATAGACATCCGCGACCACCCGCGGCATCTCGAAGCTCCCGCCCTGAAACACCGCGCGGACCACGCTCGACCCCGGATCGCTGACGAAGCCGAACTTCAGGCTGCGCGCCATCATGTGCCCGATCTCGACGATCCAGCACAGCCACCACCCGAGCACCAGCAGCCCGCCGCCCGCGCCGACCGTCGCCTTCCACGCGCTGCGCACGATCAGCGGCGGCAGGAAGAGGTTGGCCACCGGGATCAGCCACCCGCCGACCGCCATCCCCGGCGAGAAGCCGGCCACCCCGCGGCGCGCGTCGTGGACCTGATAGCACCACATCAGCAGCAGCACCCCGATCGCCAGCGACAGGCCGATGGAGATGTAATAGATGTACATCAACAGCGGCCCCAGGACCCCGAGCAGGCCGATCTTCGCGAGCGCCCAGATCGCCAGCGGCAGCCCCGCGCGCACGGCCAGCAGCGTCGCCAGCAGCCCGCCGACCGCGACCCCCTGGCCGGGGCCGGCCGGCGCCCCGCGGCCCGCGGCCACGAACGCCGCCGCGGTGATCTCGGGCAGCCCGCGCTCGAGCCCGTCGAGCGGCACGTCGAGCGCGGCCCCGAGGGCCCGCTTGAACGCCTCGAGGTCGAGGCCCTTGTGAAAGCCGTGGTTGACGCGCATGCCCTCCGGTCGCACCTCCGCGAGCACCGCGTCCTCCGGGTGCACGCCGGTGCCCGCGTCGTCGCGGCAGCGCTCGTAGAAGAACACGCTCGGGCCCGCCGCCCGGCGCACGACCGCGATGAACAGCGCCTCGTTGGGCTCGAGCGCCGGCGGCATCGACAGGACCACGACCTCGGTCCCGTTCGCGTGGACCGCCCCGACCACCGCGAGCTTCTTGACCTCGCGCCCGTCGACCGCCACGTGCGGCAGCGGCGGCCCGGCCTGCTTCGCGGCCTCGTTCCACAGGAACATCAGGAACGCCTCGCGCTTGGGTCCTGTCAGCTCCGCGAACATCTTGTCGGTCGACTGAAAGATGTGCGTCGGGATCAGCTTCTTGGCGAAGAAAAAATGATGCTCGCGTGCGGTCATGACGGCGGGATCCTCCAGGCGACGGGGGTAACACATCCGGGGCCCCCGGGGAGCCCCCCGCCTGGGCGCACGGACATCGTTCATACACCTCTCCGAAAAACTGCGTCCCGACGCGCGCGCCTCTGGGCCCCGCGGCCCCGCGCGGGTACTCTCGCCGCATGCCCCCTGGTCACCGCGCCCTCCCGCACGTCCTCCTCCCGTCGATCATCCTCCTCCCGTCCATCCTCCTCGCCGCCTGCGGCGATCCGGCCGTGACCACCGCCAGCCAGAGCGGCGGCGACTCGTCGGGCTCCGGCACCGCGCAGCCGCAGACCACCGGCGACAGCAGCGGCGCGAGCACGGGCACGGGCACCGTCGCGCCGACCACCGGAGACGGCTCGGGCGGCGTCACCGATGGCATGACCAGCTCGGGCCCGACGACCACGACCACCGTCGACCCCGTCACGACCGAGCCCGTCGACAGCGAGACCGGCCCGCCCGGCACGTCCACCGGCCCCGACCCGGGCACGACGACCACGACCGGCCCTGACCCGGACACGACCACCGGCGGCGGCAGCAGCAGCGAGGGCGGCGAGGACTCGAGCACCGGCGACGCGGTCGCGTGCGCGTGCCCGGACATCGAGGTCCCGCTCGACGACGGCATCTTCCTGCTCTCCGACACGGCCGAGCTGTGGAAGTACTTCCCGGAGACCAACGACTTCGTGATGCTCGGCGAGATCAACTGCGGCGGCCTGCTGTTCGGCACGTTCTCGATGGCCGTCGACCGCCTCGGCTTCGCCTGGGTCCAGTTCTCCGGCGACGGCGCCCTGCGCAAGGTCGACGTCACCAACGTCGCCAATTGCAGCGACCCCGGCTACATCCCCGGCCAGCTCGGCGTCGACAACTTCGGCATGGCCTTCGTCTCCAACAGCCAGTTCGACGCCTGCGACCGCATCTACGGCAACACCTACAGCGGCCTCGGCGGCTACACCGAGGGCCCGATGATCGGCGACTTCATCACCATCGACCCCGACACCCTCGACCTCACCAAGCTCGGCAAGACCAACTTCGACGGCGCCGAGGTCACCGGCACCGGCGACGGCCGGGCCTTCATCTTCGGCGGCGCGAACCCCTCGAAGCTCGTCGAGATGGACAAGGCCAAGGGCATGCCGGTCAAGACGACCCCGCTGAACGGCCTGGAGATCAACAACGGCGCGTTCGCCTTCGCCTTCTTCGCCGGCGACTTCTACTTCTTCACCGACAGCGACAACGACTTCTTCAACAGCGAGGTCACCCACATGGACTACGACGATAGCGACAAGAACGGCAAGCAGGACCTCACCGTCCTCGACAACGACGCCCCGCTCCTCGTCGTCGGCGCCGGCGTCTCGACCTGCGCCCCCACCGTCCCGCTGTGATCGCCGCCCCCGCGACGGTCGCCCGGCCGGCCCGCGCAGCCGCCTCCGCGCCGCCCGTGTGCGGGCGGTCGTGCGGGCGGTCATGCGGGGTCGGCGGAGAACGCGCGATGCACCACTGCGGGTTTTTCCGTGGTAAAGCCGGGGCCGACGTGAAACCTCGTTCTCGAGCGGAGATGTAGCCATGCGCACCCCGGAGGCCCTGCTGCCGCTGGTCGAGTACGGCATCGTCGAGGAGGTCCTGCGCCCGCTGATGAGCGGCAAGGAGGCCCAGATCTACCTCGTGCTCTCCGGCGGCGAGCACCGCGTCGCCAAGGTCTACAAGGACGCCCAGCAGCGGACCTTCAAGCACCGCGTCGAGTACACGGAGGGCCGCAAGACCCGCAACAGCCGCGACCAGCGCGCGATCGGCAAGCACACCCGCCACGGCCGCGCCCAGGACGAGGCCGCCTGGAAGTCCGCCGAGGTCGACGCCATCTACCGCCTCCAGCACGCCGGCGTCCGCGTCCCCTTCCCCCACAACTACGTCGACGGCGTGCTGCTCATGGAGCTCGTCAAGGACGCCCACGGCGACCCCGCCCCGCGCCTCGGCGACCTGTCCTTCGAGCCAGCCGAGGCCAAACAGATCTTCGACCACCTCCTCGCCGAGGTCGTCCGCATGCTCTGCGCCGGCATCGTCCACGGCGACCTCTCGGACTTCAACGTCCTCATGGCCGCCGACGGCCCCGTCATCATCGACTTCCCTCAAGCCGTCGACCCCGCCAGCAACCAGAGCGCCCGCAAGCTGCTCATCCGCGACGTCGACAACCTCCACCGCTTCCTCGGCCGCTTCTCCCGCACCACCCGCCCCCTCCCCTACGCCCAGGAGATGTGGGACCTGTATCAGAGCAGCCTCCTCACCCCGGAGACCAAGCTCGTCGGCCGCCACGCCGCCTCGCAGCGCCCCACCAACACCGCGGACGTGCTCGCGCTCATCGGCGAGGCCGACCGCGACGCCCGCCGCCGCCGCGAAGCCACCGGCCAACCCACCCCCTCCCGCGGCCGCAAGGTCGAGGTCGTCTATAAAAATCATCCCGGCACCCCCGACGATCGCGGCGCCAGGGATCAGGCGCCCCAGCGCCCGCCCAACAGTCCGCAGCGCGACAACCCCCGCCGCGCCGAGCCCCCGCGCGACCCCGGCGCGCCCCGTCCTGCCAACAATCCCCGCGACCCCGGCGCGCCCCGTCCCAACAATCCACGCGACGTCGACGCGCCCCGTACTGCGAACAATCCACGCGACGCCGGCGCGCCCCGTCCCAACAATCCACGCGACCCCGGCGCGCCCCGTCCCAACAATCCACGCGACGCCGGCGCGCCCCGTCCCAACAATCCACGCGACGCCGGCGCGCCCCGCACTGCCAACAATAGCCCGCGCCGCGACGAGCCCCGCCATGCCGACAATCAACGCGACGGCGGCTCGCCCCGTACTGCGAACAATCAACGCGACGCCGGCGCGCCCCGTCCCAACAATCAACGCGACGGCGGCGCGCCCCGTACCGCCAACAATAGCCCGCGCCGCGACGAGCCCCGCCATGCCGACAATCAACGCGACGGCGGCGCGTCCCGTACTGCCAACAATAGCCCCCGCCGCGACGAGCCCCGTCCTGCCAACAATCCCCCGCGCCGCGACGAGGCCCGCGGCCCGCGAGCGTCCGCGCCGCCCCGTGACGGCCGCCCCGGCCCGTCCGGCGAGCCGCCGCGCCGCGCCGCGCAGCCGGGCGGGAGCGCGGCCAGGCCCGACGCCCAGCCGCGCCCGAGCGCCCAGCGCGACGGCGCCGGCGAGCCGAACCGCCGCCGCCGCCGTCGCAAGCCCGGCAACGACGCCCCCGGCCGCCCCGGTCCGACGCCCTGATCGATCGCGCCGCGATCGACCGCGACGACGCGCTCGCATCCGCCGCGGACGCGCCGCGCCATCCGCTTCATCCGCGCATCTCGCATCGGCGTCGCCACCGCCCGCGCGATCGCGCCCCATGACGTCCGACCGTCGCCTGTGATACCGCTGCCCCGTGTTTGCCGGGATGCTCGACGCTGTTCATCGCGCCGCACCGGCGGAGGTGTGGCGCCGCGGCGTCGCGCTCGTCCGCCGCGGCGCCGTCCGGGTCCACGAGTGCACGCCCGCCGCGTGGCTGCTGCGCGTCGACGACGACGGCCGCCAGCGGGCCGTCGCCTGGAACTGGGACCAGTGGCGCTGCGACTGCGGCGCGCCGGCCTGCTGCGCCCACGTCGTCGCCGCCGCGTGCACGCTCGACGCCGCGGGCGCGCTGCTCCACCGCGCCCCCGAGCTGCTCACCCCGCGCACGCGCACCGCATATCGCCTGCGCAGCAGCCCCGAGGGCCTGCACCTCCGGGTCGCGCGGGTCGGCGATTCGGGCGACGAGACCCCCGACGCCGACGAGCGCCTGCTGACCCCGGAGGCCCCGCCGGCGCTGCTCGACGAGCTCGCGCACGCGCTCGACGTCACGCTCGACGGCAAGCCGGTGCGCGTCGACGCGACGCCGCTGCAAGCCCGCACGATGTCGTTCCCCGACGGCAGCGGCGGCCGCCGGCAGATCGTGGTCGCGCCGGAGATCTCCGGCACCTTCGCCGACAGCCCGCTGGTGCTGTGCGGCGACACGCTGCGCCGCCTCGAGCTGCCCGCGACCGAGCCACAGCCCGCCTCGCACGCACCCGCCTCGTACGCCTCCGCGTCGCATCCGGGCCCCGCGTCGCAGCCCGCTGCGTCCGCTTCGCATCCGGGCACTGCACAGCAGCCCGCTTCGTCCGCTTCGCATCGGGGCACCGCAGCACCGCCGCCCGCGTCGCATCCGGGCGCTGCACAGCAGCCGCCCCCCTCGCACGCACCCGCCTCGCATGCGCCCGCGCCCGAGGCCGGGGAGGACCGCATCGTCGCGCCGGAGCGCATCGAGCTCGAGCCGCGCTGGCAGGCCGACGAGCGCGGCTTCGACGTCACGTTCCGCGGCGAGAGCCAGGCCGGTCAGGTGCTCGAGCTGCCGGCCGAGCGCGTCGTGCGGGCCTGGCAGTCGGGCACCTACGCGCTCGAGGGCCTCGACGGCGGCCTCGCCTGGCTGCCGCAGGGCTGGCTCGAGCGCCACGGACCGATCCTCGAGCAGTTCGTCGCCGCCCGGGCCGCCGGCGGCAAGCAATTGCCGCGCTGGGCCCGGCCCGCCGCCGCGGCATTGTGCCAGTCGCTCGACGCCCCGCCGCCGCCCGAGCTCGCCGGCCTCGCCGCGCTCGTGCACGGCTTCGCCGAGGTCCCCGCCGCCGCCCTCCCCGCCGACCTGCGCGCCGAGCTGCGCGACTATCAGAAGCAGGGCGTCGACTGGCTGTGCCTGCTGCGCGACGCCGGCATCGGTGCGCTGCTCGCCGACGACATGGGCCTCGGCAAGACGCTGCAGACATTGTGCGCCGTGTCCGGCCGGACCCTCGTGATCGCGCCGACGAGCACCCTGCACAATTGGGCCGCCGAGCTCGCCCGCTTCCGCCCCGACCTGCGCGTCGCAACGTACCACGGCCCCAGGCGCAGCCTCGACGCGAACGTCGACGTCACCCTGACCAGCTACGCCGTGCTCCGCCTCGACCGCGAGCTGCTCGCGCAGGAGACCTGGGACACCCTCGTGCTCGACGAGGCCCAGGCGATCAAGGAGCCGACCACCGCGACCGCGGCCGCGGCGTTCACCTTGCCCGCGCGCTGGCGCGTCGCGCTCAGCGGCACGCCGGTCGAGAACCGCCTGACCGAGCTGTGGAGCCTCTCGCACTTCCTGAACCCCGGCCTGCTCGGCGGGCGCAAGGACTTCGTCGCCCGCTACGCCCGCCGCATCGAGTCCGGCAGCGAGCGCGCCGCCAGCGAGCTCAAGGCCAAGATCCGCCCGTTCGTGCTGCGCCGCCGCAAGTCCGAGGTCGCCCGCGAGCTCCCGCCGCGCACCGACCTCGTGCTGCGCTGCACCCTCGACCCGCAGGAGCGCGCCGTCTACGACAGCCTGCGCCTCGCCACCCAGACCGAGCTCGCGCTGCGCCTCGCCGCCGGCCTCGACACCATCGAGGCCCTCGAGCTGCTGCTGCGCCTGCGCCAGGCCGCCTGCCACGTCGCGCTGGTGCCCGGCCAGCAGGCGACGCGCTCGAGCAAGCTCGACCTGTTGCTCGAGCAATTGACGGAGATCACCGGCGCCGGCCACCGCGCGCTGGTGTTCTCGCAGTGGACATCGCTGCTCGACCTCGTCGAGGTCGCGCTCAAGTCCGCCGACCTCGAGTTCATCCGCCTCGACGGCCGCACCGACGACCGCGCCGGCGTCGTCGCAAAATTCCAGGCCGCCGACGGCCCGCCGGTGATGCTCGTCTCGCTGCGCGCCGGCGGCACCGGCCTGAACCTCACCGCCGCCGATTACGTGTACCTGCTCGACCCGTGGTGGAACCCCGCCGTCGAGGATCAGGCCGCCGACCGCACCCACCGCATCGGCCAGGAGCGCCCCGTGTTCGTCCACCGCATCGTCGCCGAGGGCACCGTCGAGGAGAAGATCCTCGAGCTGCACGAGCGCAAGCGCGCCCTCGCGGTCGCGGCGATCGACGGCGTCCAGACCCCCGCGCTCACCCGCGAGGACCTGCTCGAGCTGCTGCAATAGCGGGCCCTCATCGCCGAAGTCTCTCCTGGGTCGGTGCATTGCTTCGGGTGCGTGATGCGCGGACGCCGTCGCACGGGCCGCCGACGGCCGTGAAAATAAGACATGGCCTCGAGGACATGTCATCACGCCGTATCATCGGTGACTGCCTCGACATGCCCAGGGTGCTCGCTCGCTTCGAGAGCGACGGGTCCCGCCTCCACGTGAAACAGGGCAAGGTGTTTCGCTCTCCATGAAGCGCGAGCACTCCGGCTCGCCATATCCGCGTACGAAGGATATCGTCGCTTTCAGGGCCGGCGGCGGTCCGGAGCAAGGCCTGGGTGCCGGGGGCCGACGGACCCCTGGACCGGGTCAGCGAACGAGCCGCCTTCGCAACGCCTGACCTGTCCTGGAGCGCCCTGCCGTTGTCCGCGCACGACACCCGGGCCGGAACCTCCCCACTGTACATTCAATCAGCCATCGACTATCGTCGCGCCCATGACCGCCCCCGCCCCGTCGCGCTTTTGCGCCCCGGTGGACCGCTGGTTCACGCGGCGCTT
>Ga0075163_10006776_pt1 | contig 15200 bp, 15 predicted proteins | sample JI1023141ADNA_FD_71478 | JGI IMG/M metagenome (GOLD analysis project Ga0075163, IMG submission 71478) | Wastewater effluent complex algal communities from Wisconsin, to seasonally profile nutrient transformation and Carbon sequestration -... | ecosystem: Engineered > WWTP > Effluent > Algae... | reverse complement strand
GAGAAGAAAATATTACAGCAAGTGCCTGACGATGAAAATGAAATCAGGAAATTTTTAGGGATTGCCGAACCTGATAAAATCGGTAACAACTTTCAGGAATCGTTGCAATATCCAACGCTGAACATTCGTGGATTGGATGCATTATTTATTGGTAAAGAAGCAAGAACTCTTATTCCGGCCACTGCCACGGCAGAAATTGACATTCGGTTGGTACCCAGCAGTAACCCTGAGCGCTTGATTGGCCTTGTGAAAAAACATATTCAAGATCAGGGCTATTATCTGGTAGATAAAGAACCGACAGAAGCCGAGCGGTTGAAGTATCCAAAAATTGCAGCGTTTCAATCAAGTATCTCCTATGGCGCATTCCAAACTCCGTTTAATTCAGAAACGGGAATCTGGCTAACGAAAGCAATGGTACGGGCATTTGGAAAAGAGCCCATTAAAATAAGAATTACCGGTGGCTCCATTCCTATTTCACCCTTTGTGATAACGTTAGGAATTCCAGCGGTTGCTGTTCCCACCGTTAATGCTGACAATAACCAGCACGCTGAGAATGAAAATATTCGGGTGGGTAACTATATTGATGGTGTGAAAACATTTTTGTCAATTCTCCTCGAGAAGCTTTGATTTTATTTGCTGAAGACTTCTAAATAAACTCTAAAAAAATACAGCTACCGGTAACCAGAATCCGGCAACTGATTTTATCTTGCAGCGAATGGAGAATTTTGTTGTATCCGCGCGTAAATACCGCCCCCTGGGCTTCGAGGAGGTGGTGGGTCAGGAACACATCACCACAACACTAAAAAACGCAATTGACAACAATAAGCTAGCACAAGCCCTGCTTTTCTGTGGCCCCCGGGGTGTTGGTAAGACCACATGCGCACGTATTGTTGCCCGCATGATCAATGGATTTGAAGAAAAAGCTGAAGTCAATTCATTGAATATTTTCGAATTGGATGCTGCTTCTAATAATTCAGTGGAAGACATCCGCAACCTGATTGATCAGGTGCGTTACCCGCCTCAATTCGGAAAATTTAAAGTCTATATTATAGACGAGGTTCATATGCTCTCAAACTCAGCCTTCAATGCCTTTTTGAAGACACTGGAGGAGCCACCTTCCTACGCTATATTTATATTAGCTACTACGGAGAAGCATAAAGTTATACCTACCATTCTTTCGCGGTGTCAGATTTTTGATTTCAACCGCATTCAGGTTTCCGATATCTCGCGTCAGTTAAAGAAAGTAGCAGATCGTGAAAAGATAAAAGTAGAAGAAGAAGCCCTTCATTTAATTGCCCAGAAAGCCGATGGCGCTTTGCGCGATGGTCTTTCGATTTTCGATTTGATGGTCACGTTTTCATCCGGCAAAGAAGTGACCTTTAAAGATGTGCTCAACAATCTGCACATTTTAGATTATGACTATTACTTCAAAGTAGTGGATGGTTTGCTGGCCGAAAACCATACGCAGCCGTTGTTGCTATTAGACGAGATTTTAAGAAAAGGATTTGATGGTCATAATTTCATTGTAGGTCTTAGCGAACACGTACGCAATTTGCTGGTATCGCAAGATGCCCGTACTGTTACCTTAATGGAGGTTCCTGAAACCACCAGGAAGAAATATCTTGACCAATCGTTAGCCGCATCGCCTTCACTCCTGCTTTCCTGGTTAAACATTACCAATCAGTGCGACATCAATTACAAAAGCAGTAAAAACCAACGGCTGCTTGTAGAGTTAACGTTGATGAAAATGGCGCATGTTCACTCTGTATTTAAAGGCAATGGTGCCGCTCCTTCGCAGGAGGGATTAAAAAAAAAAATTGAACTAGAGCCGGTTCAGGCGGCTGCACCTATTTCTCCTGTAATTTCTATTCAAGAGGTCGAACCAAAAATCACGGAACCTGAGCCCGTGATTGAATCTAAAGCAAAAGATATCCCGGTTAAAGAAACCCGACCAAAAACCACTATGAACCTGGGCAGTATCTTAAAAGGACAGCCCAAAGAAGAAACAAAGAAAGAAGAGAAAAATGGAACACTCCCAAAAATTGACGCTCCGGTCAATGAAAATCAACTGCGCCAGATATGGTCAGCCTATGCCGAAATGAAAAAAGATCAGATGGCTGAATACCACCTTTTAAAGCAGCCTTTTAAATTTGAAAACAATCTTATCACTCTTTCGCTCACCAACCCTATTGAAGAGCCTATCCTGACTTCTATTAAACAAGATCTAATAACGTACTTAAGGGAAAAGCTCAGCAATAATAGTCTACAGGTCGAAGGCCACATGCAAGAGCAACAACAGGGAAAAAAAGTTGCCTACACGAATAAAGAGAAATTCGAGCATCTCGCTGAAAAGAACCCCCTGCTTAAGCAATTAAAGGAAAAACTAGGGCTAGATCCTGATTTTTAGCGCAAGTACCATTTTTACTATTTAGAATTATTCCAAATAATTTGGTTTTAAGGAATTGGTCGCCCATATTTGATATTATTAAGAATAATTCTAAATAACAATGGAGAAGAAATTTGTTGCGATTAATTACATTAAGTGTGAACCTCATTACCGCGAACGTTTTGAGGAATTGTTTGCATCGCGTGCAAGGGCTATAGACAGGATGCCAGGTTTTGTTGACATGCAGGTATTGCGACCTAATGGCGAGGGCGAATATTTGATAGTCAGTCACTGGGCCTCAGAAGAAGCCTTTAAAACCTGGACAACTTCACCCGAATTTTTGGAAGGTCACAAGCGTGGTTTCGATGATATCCGTAAAGCAAGAGAGCAAGGTTTAAAACCTCCTATGAGTTCATCCTTTAAGACTTACGAGGTAATTGCTAAATGATTTGGGGGTCGGTGTACATTTTTGATCACCCGTTTGTACAAAAACGGATAATCTTCGCTGTGATCAATTGAGTTTTTAGTGATTTAGGCTGGTTTTAATTCTGGCCGGTTCTTTGTTAAAAGAATCATCAACTAATCTCTTCCCAACCCAATGAAAATATTTATTGCCTTAGCACTTTGGTTTATTCTTTTTGTTATCTGTTGGCCAATTGCATTGGTTATGTTATTCCTATTCCCTCTTGTTTGGTTGTTACTGCTCCCCTTCCGAATTGTTGGATTTACCTTAGAGGTTGTGTTCAGCTTAATTAAAGCAGTATTGCTCTTTCCGTTCAAGTTGGTGAAAGCTATATAAGCAGATTATTCAAACTCCCTGAGCTCCCGTTCTCTTCTTTTCAAAGATTTGTCGAGCACAAATGTGCCAATAGGAATGAGGGAGACTGCTAGCGCCACCAGCGTTGAAAACCAATTCCACTGCATGGCTTTTATGGCAAAGAACACAGCTGCAATGTAAAGAATGAATAATACCCCATGTAACCATCCGGTTATTTTCACAGCCATAGGGAAACCAAAATAATACTTGAGTGGCATAGCGATCAATAGCAAAATCAAAAAGGAAACCCCTTCAATAAATCCGATCAATCGTAGATTCCTTATTCTGTTTCTCATGATGTTAATAGCGTAGTGAATACAATGAGAGGAAAGCAACTGCCTCCCTCTCATTACATTTAATTATAGAAAGACTAATTGAATGAAGTAGTCTCATTAGGCTGGTACACATATCGGAATGTATAGTATCTAGCCGTGTTATTGAACGTTGGATTAGCGGGAGCATCCTTATAATAGCTCAGGATTTCCATCTTTGCATACCTACCTTCAGAGGTTTTCACTACGATAATCTTTCCTGCTGTTGGCTTATTTACCATGTTAACACCATCATAGGTATACCAACCCTGACCTGAACCCGTAGGGATTGCAAGATTAGCATTAGGAGCCCCAGCGATAGGTGCCACATCATTGTCTGATTTATATCCATCCGTTGGTGCTATCGCCAGTTCATCAAATATGCCAGACACAATTTGTGCCTGAGAAGTGCCCAGACCACTGGTAGCACTGTTTACGATAATCGTAGTACCATTAAATCCAAGATCCCATTTATTGGTAGCGCTATCTGCATGCGCAACAATATCTCCGGTCTTAAAACTAAAGAAGGTGAATTGGCGTGTAAGACCGGTGGGTTGGCCGTTGGAGGGATTAAAACCTGTGCCTGGGTCGGCAGCCAAATTAGTAAACGTAGTTGCAACCACCGGAAGAGGATCCTCATTTTCACTACATCCTGTAAAGGCTGCTACAAAACCTGCGATTAGAACTATAGACAAAATTGATTTAACTGAATTCATGGTTTATATAAATTAATTAAGGTTTAACATTCTTTTTTGAAAATGAGTAACTCACACTTCCGTAATAGAGTCGCCCGGGAAGATTCGGAATCAGTACTGGTTCTGTGTAATCAAATAAATTATCTATTCCCATCTGAAACCGAACTGCATTCTTAACAGTCTTTGCAACTGAAATATTTACAAGGGCATAGCCTTTAACAAAATCATCGTATACATCGAGAATAGAGTTACTGTTTGTATCGGAAGGTGGAATTACTTCACCTTGTATATTACCCCGGATATTTCCGATGCCATACTTGCCCCGATAGATAACACGCACGCTGCCTTCCCATCCACTCGGTTTATGACTATAGAACACTTTAAAGTTGCCCATGTTCCGCGACCTAGTGTATAAACCAAAATATTCACTTGGCTTTAATCGCTTTGTTACGAGGGTATTTGGATCGCGCCAATACACATCACCGGCTTTCACAGCTTCTACTACATCTTTGTCTTTCGCATACAATAATTGATAGCCTACTGAAAGATTGAGAAACCGCCCTACCGGGTATGAGAAATTTGATTCAAGACCCTGTGTATATGCTCGCAAGATGTTTCGGTAGCTATAAATACTTTGGCCAGACGTGGTGATAGCGACTGCCTGTGTTTCGATCAGGTTATTAATACTATTATGAAAAACGTTCAGATCCATTTTTAACGAAGGGAGAATTTCAACATTGGCTCCCGCATTGATGGACATAGAACGCTCCGCCTGAAGATTCCCCAATTGAGCAGGATCGAATAAATACGTTTGAATTTGTCCTGCTGCTTCCAGCTCTGCAAGACGATCAACCGCTACCTCGGTACCTAGCACACTATACCCGCCCGCTGCAGAATTGTTAAAGTTGAAATAGAGTTGACGAAAGTCCGGAGCTTTAAATCCTACACCACCACTTACCTTAAAAGTAACTTTCTTGTTAAGTTCAAAACGCGATGATAGCTTAGGGCTAAACTGGCCACCATAGATCGTGTTGTAATCATATCGACCACCAACAATTACGGATAGTTTTTCTACCGGAAGCCACTCATGTTGAAAAAACCCATAGCTGGTTCCCTGGTATCTTTTTTCCTCGTCACCATACCGCGAGGTTTGAACCATCTCACTTATGTAGCCTCCGCCAAGGCTTAAAATATTTCTGTCGTTAAAAAAATATTCAGTATTAAGTTCTGGGCGGGTAAACGATTGCTTGAAATCATCTTCATAATATCTACTGCCATCAGTTTCCAGATTCAAATAGGTTTCTGTTTGATAGTGTGTTGAATAAAACCGGGCAATGGCCTTAAACTTATCTGAAAACCTATGGGTTAGCACCGGGTTAAAGTTCCAATCACGGGTATTGCCATTCCCTGAGGTTCGGATACGACTGCCGTTTGATTCCACCTCAAAATTGAATACCTGGTCTTCGTTAAAAAACCGGCCCGCTAAACTAATATCTGTTAACGGACTAAACTTGTATGTAATTTTAGAATTTAACGTGTAGTTCGTGAACGGAGAAACCGTTTTACCAAAGTTTTGTGGCGAGAGATCATAACCGTCCGTATGGTAGCGATTACCAAATACATAAACGCCTAACTTCTTTTTGGTAAAACCTATATCTCCATTTACATCCAGGGTATTATTTGTACCATAGCGAATGGCTGCATTTACCCGTGTACCCTGGGGTCTGTCGGTGATGATATTAATTACTCCGGCAAGCGCATCAGAGCCATACAAACTCGATGAAGGACCTTTTACTATTTCAATCTGCTTAATGTTACCAACTGCTATTCGGCTCAACTCGAGAGAGCCCGTGTATCGACCTATGAGAGGCTCACCATCTATAAGTATTAATGTATAATCCGGGTTAAATCCTTGAATCTGGATACCATTACCCTGAGCATTTATCTGCGGAACTACTACCAATCCCGTTTGTTCGGTCAGCACATCGTTAAGCCGTAAGGAGCCCATCGACTTAATTTGATCTTTAGCAATGAGCGAAACCGGCATAGGCAAGGCACCCATGGTTCTTTCATTTCGGGTTGCAGTTATAACAACCGCTTCTAATTCTTTGGATTTTAGTGTATCGCCCTCAATATCCTGACCGTAGCTGCTCAGGGAAAAGAGCCCAAGGATTATGGTTAGTGATAATTTTAATGAGGACAGTTGGTTCACGGACGCAAAGATTAAATTAGCCACAATTAAAAAATGCCCCGGAAAGTATAATTAATGCCTTGACCTTTAATTTGAGACAACGCCACAATATTTTGGTATTTTTGAACGAATTCTTCTGAATTTAGTTATTATAGGTCATGATTTATGTCATTTTTATTATATGAATAGTTTACACACAGCGCTGCCTTCAAGTATAAATACCCATAAAAGTAGTTTTAAGAGCCTGCTTGAACGTGAGGATTTAATCCTGCAAACAGCCGAAAACAAGGGTTCTGATTGGATTGGTATTGATACGAAGGTCAGCCGGAATATTATTCACTTTTATTTCTGCCTGGAGGGTTCTGCTGTTTTTGCTTTTAGTCCACATTACAGTCGCCAAATTGAAAAGCAGCACAATTACTTCTTCTATAATCCGGAAAGTGATCTGCCTTTTGAATTGCGCCTTGCTCCTGAAACGCGGGTTGTAGCTCTCTCCATCATGCTGGATAGTCTTCACAAGCTTTTTACGCACGATGCGTTACCGTTTTTAAAACCCGAAAATGCAAAAACCAAGTTTTATGATGAGCGTGAAATCCCGGCTCAACTCTATGTTGTACTTAACCAATTATTTACGGTAACACTAAGTGAGAACGCTGAGAAGTTATATTATCACGGAAAAGCGCTTGAGCTATTAGGCTTGTACTTTTCAGAAAAGAAAACCGATACGGAGAATTGTCCTTTTCTCAACGATCAGGAGACGGTTCGCAAAATAAAAAACGCTAAGGAGTATGTACTCAAGCATATGGAAACACCGCCCGGGCTGAAAGAGTTGGCTAAGATTGCAGGTCTTAATGAATATCAATTGAAGGTTGGCTTTAAAGAAATCTATGGCAATACCGTTTTCGGGTATCTTCTCGATCATAAATTAGATCATGCACGTGTGCTTTTGGATTCGGCTAAATACCAGGTTAATGAAGTCGCCTATCAAATCGGGTACACGAACCCCAGTCACTTTATTGCAGCCTTCAAAAAGAAGTTTGGGATTACACCTAAGAAATATTTAATGAATAAGCATTAATACCTTCTTCGTGAAGTACTTCTTCTTGGAGTTGTTCCAAACAACATTCCAAATACACCACGCACCAACTCACGACCAATCTGTTTTGTTACAGGTGAAGAAAGTACTTCATCAAACGTACTTTTTTCCTGACGGGATCGCGTAGAAGAAGGCCTTGCCTCCTGTACCTCGCGTTTTGTTTCCTCCTCCACTTTCCGGGCTGCATTCATTTTCTCTTCCAGCATTTCAAAGGCGCTTCTGGGATCTACAGTCTCTTTATACTTTTTATTAAGGTCTGATCCATCTAACTGGGTCTGATATTCTTGCGGTGTTAGCGGTCCCATAAAAGAAGATGGTGGTGCTAAATGAGTAACCACTGTCTCTGTTGGAATTCCTTTTTCATTAAGGACAGTAATAAAAGCCTGTCCTGTTCCCAACTGAGTAAATTGTTGTTCCATGTCATAATACTCAGATTTTGGAAATGACTTGATCGTTTCTTTCAGTGCTTTTACATCGTTGGGTGTAAAGGCTCGGATTACATGATGTACCCGATTACCTAACTGAGCCAACACGTTGGCTGGCACATCCTGACTTATCTGCGTACAGAAAAACACGCCCACTCCTTTTGAACGGATGAGACGAATGATCTGATCGATCTGATCCATAAAGGCTTTAGGTGCATCTTTAAAAAGTAAGTGTGCTTCATCAAAAAAGAAAACCAGTTTGGGTTTGTCTAAGTCACCTGCCTCCGGCAATACCTGATATAACTCCGCTAACAAAGCAAGCATAAAGGTTGAGAAAATAGCGGGCTGACTTTGAATATCGGAAACGTTTAAAAGACTGACCACTCCGCGGCCATCAACTTTCTCAAACAGGTCATCAATGTCGAAAGACTTTTCTCCAAATATCTGGTCCACACCTTGTTGCTCGAGGGCAACTATTTTTCTTAGTATCGTACTGGCCGTAGCCGATGAAATTTTACCGTAATCATTTTTGATTTCCGCTGCACCGGCTCCTTCGCTAAGATAGTTAAGCACTTTCTTCAAATCATTGAGATCTACGATCGGCAGGTCTTTGTCATCGGCATACTTGAATAAAATCATCAGCACGCCACTCTGTACTTCATTTAATTCAAGTACTTTACTTAAGAGCACTGGCCCGAACTCGGTGACAGTGGCCCGCATCTGAGCACCCAATTTTCCGCTCAACGAGTATAACTCAACAGGATAGCTCGAAGGGGTATAATTAATCCCAAGTGCTGAGGCCCGCTCTTTTATCTTATCATTGATCGCCCCTTCTTTCGCCATTCCGGAGATGTCGCCTTTCATGTCGGGCATAAATACCGAAACGCCTGCGGCAGATAGTTGCTCGGCAAGTAATTGAAGGGTGCGTGTTTTACCTGAACCTGTTGCTCCGGTAACTAGTCCGTGGCGATTCATCATCCGCAAAGGCAAATTGACCTTAGCATCACTCAGAATCTCGCCCTGATAAACACCCGCCCCCAGGTAAATGGAAGCGCCTGCTATAGAATAGGATTTCGAAATTGATTCAATGAATTTCTCTTTTGACATATTCATTTGATTTGAAAATGAAAGATTGGAAAATAAAAGGACAAGATAAAACCAGAAGCAAGCCTTCCCAATTACAGTTTCCTGCGCAGCAGCCAGTCTACTTGAGGATCATCGCCCATCCAGAAGGTATGCTCCGAAAATTTTTCGAAACCCCATGCCTCGTAAAAGCGTTGAGCTTTGAAATTCTGTTCCCAAACTCCAAGCCAAATCCAATCATACTTCTTCTGGCTGGCATGTGCTAAAGCTGCCTCCATCAACAACCTGCCCACCGATTTGCCCTGGGCCGAAGTAAGCACATAGAGTCGCTGAAGTTCCACTGTGTTATCTCCCAGTATGCTTTTAACTTCATCACACTCGCGTACCCTTACAAACCCAACTAATTGATCTGTTTCCCACGCAAGATAAATACGAGAGTTCGGCTCATGAAACTCTTTTATTAAAGCATCCAGACTATATGCCGATCTAAAAAAAGCTTCCATGTTTTCCGGAGTATTGGATGCAGAAAAAGTATCTGTATAGGAAGAGATCGCTACCTCGCGCAGGGTGGGTATGTCTCGCAGAGTTGCTTCCTTTATTTCAATCATATGCGAAGATAAAAAAGAGGTGGTCTTAAAAGTCAAATCGAAACGACTGACCCTGCCTGCTCCGCCAACTTTCGGATTCTATTAAGGCAAGTTCGATATGGTCAACACGATGCATCAGGCCGATGACAGCTTGACTTTTGAGACTGCCCTTTAAATTCTAAGCCGCTTACTTTTTCTCTTCAAAGTTCTGGAAGGAGTATAAGATGCCTAGGCTAAATGCCTCCGCTAATTGAACGCCAGTATCCTGATCGTAATCATAAATTAAAATTCCGCCTAACGATACATTCATAAACCTGTTCACCTTAGCCGTGAGGCCAATATCAAGACGATGGTCGATGGTTTTTAAATCAAGCGTCTCGTAGTTGGCAAACATTAAATAGCGAAATTTTAAATTCAGATTTTGAGCGATGTCTTTATTGAACTCAGCCTGCATCTGAAACGCCAGCCACTCGTAGCGTGTGTTTTCACCCACATTTACGCCATACGGTTTTAATGGATCGACCGCTGCAAAGCGGCCGTTATTATCTGACACTATAGTAACCCGTGGGGAAAATGGAGAAAGACTTAATTTAAAATAATCTACCGGGTGATATTCAAAACCCCAGGCCGAAGTAATAAATGCCGGTGCAAAAAAATCTGAGATAAGCGAACCTACCTCCACTCCATTAACATCCTTCTCATATTTATACCCCTTGGCAAACTGCGATTGAAAGTTTATAGAAGTCGTCAAACTCCACTTGGAATTAAGGTCATGCCCTACTTTGGTTTCCATGTAGATCCGGTCGAGGGTTTTACGATAGCCTTGTCCTGCATTATTAACCATACCGTAGAGAAAATCAAACTGGTTATCCCACGAGGTTTTGTTCTTCTTATAATTCGCCTTGTAGTTAAGCAACCCATTAAACCCAAAAGAATTTACACCCCCTGCTTTCCAATTAGAAGAAAAAGATGCCTGATTGATATTGAGGCCAGCTCTGAAGTTCTTTTTCCAGAAAGTAGTGGTGTCGACTTTTATAACCTGGGATGAGGCGCTCAGCGTAGCGGTAAGTATACAAGCCATTGTACATGCTGAAACTTTAAGGAAACTTCTTAAATTCATATGGGTTGGTTTAAGGCTACAAAAATAGCAAATATCCGAAACCCAGAAGCAGTCAGATATTGTTTAGCTTTATCTCATCCAGGGCCACCTCGGTAAGGGGCTTGGTAATAAACTTGATAACGTGATTGTTATTTACGATCTTATCAATATCGCGCTTGTTGTCAGAACTTGAAAGGATAATTACTTTGCACTTGCTTCTTACCAATTCATTAAATTTTTCGAATTCGTAGAGAAATACAAAGCCATCTACGATGGGCATGTTAATGTCCAGAAAAATAATATTTGGGATGTCCTCCGGGTTATTTTGATGTTCCTTCAGGTAGTCTAAAGCACCTTTTCCAGATCCCTTCACTTCTACCCGCCTGGCAAACTTGGTGATCTCTATAATTCGTTTACTTATAAAATTGTCCGTGTCATTGTCATCTACCAACAAAACGAGATCAATGGTCTTTGTAGTGGTTTCCATTTCCATTCACTGCTTAGCAATCCGCAAAATCAACTCTCACAAAATTATCCTTTTTTATCAGATCCTAAACTTTTGGTGATCCTACGGGGGGTGGAAGTAAGTATTTGATCAAAAAAGTAAAAAAAACAGGATCTCAGCGAGTCAAAATCTTAAGTTTTTCGCCTTGGGCCAGACTAAAGGTTTCCTTTTGATTCCAATCCATCAATTCCTTAATAGTTACATTATACTCGCGAGCAACACTATAAAGGGTGTCACTAGGCTTTACTTCATATACTATAAAGGTTGGAGTGGTCTTGCTTTCAATGATTGTGGTTTCCGAATTAGAAATTACAGGGGGAGCCACTACCCTTAAATACTGACCCGGTTTTAGGCCGGCATTGATATCCAACTGATTCCATGAAAGCAAATCTGTAACATTAACGCTATAGTTTTTAGAAATAGCATAGAGCGTTTCGCCTTGCTTAACCTGATGTAGTCCATTTTGGGGTTTGGTATCGATTATGGAATCTTGTTTAACAGCAATAGTTGGCTGCACAATCGCTGGTTTATTCTCACTCTTATTTACCTGAATTCCTTCTTTCGGTTTTACCTCCCAACCAAAGAATGAATCGTCATCAACTACAACTACCTCTATATCCTCAGCCGATACGGGTTGCAGCGTTGATTCCTGAACCGGTCGTTTGGTATTCAGCCACACTACCTCTCCAGGCCTTACGTCATCGGAATCAGATACTCTGTTTAACTTTTTTAACCGCTTAAGCTGTACCCCATACTCCTGGCTAATTAACCAAAGATTCTCGTTGGGCTTTACGGTATGATTCAGTTGTTCGGATTTTGTTTTCTTCTTATGTAAGAAATAATAGGAACCACCCTGAACGGTATGATCAATGGGGATTTCATTGTAGCGTAATAAATCAGATAAAGGCACCCCCGCCCGATCTGCTAACGTGGCAGTGGTTTCTCCGGGTAAAGCTTGAATAGCAAGAACTCCGTTTATCTTTTTCTTTTCCGCTTTGGCGGGAATCGGCTTTGTCTGCAGCGGTGTGGCCTGCGATGCTTTGGCCGATGCAATCATCAAGGTATTAAATTCCGGGCTCAACTGACCACTTGGAATAATAACTGAATAAGGCCGATCGGCAGGGATATTATCTACGCGAGCCCATTTATTATATTCTTTTAGCGTGGCCTCCTCTACCGACAACTCCATTGCAATATCTTTTAATGTCTTAGGCGACTGCACCTGATATTGAACAACCTTGATCTGAGGCTCTCCCTTTACTGAATTTTCAAATGCTATTTTATGGGCCAGAAATTTCTTTACATACCAGTAGGTATCGGCAGTGATTTCCATATGCCGGGCACCATTGTACTGATCCCCTACCGATCGCTGTACACCACCGCCTCCCATCTGGTAGGATTGCAGGGCCAGTAACCAATTATTAAACAAATAATTATTCCTTTTAAGGTAGCGTGCCGCTCCGCGCGATGCTGAGTAGATATTCATTCGTTCATCTATCTCTTTATCTACGCGCAAGCCCATTTCCATGGCTGTAAAATCTTTGAACTGCCAGAAGCCTACTGCATTCGAAACAGAAACTGCATCCGAGATCAAGGCGCTTTCCTGAAGGGCGAGGTATTTAAAATCATCCGGAAGCCGTTCTTCCTGAAATACCTTTTCAATAATGGGGAAGTACGTTTTTGCCCGCTCCGCCTTTATATTAAAGTAGCGCGGGTGCTGGGTAAGTGCATCCACATCTTTTTGAATTTCGCGTCTGGCATCATCACGGATAGTGAGTGTCATGTCTGCGAAATGCATCTTATGGGGCACTTCAGGAGTTTGGGCATGTGAGGCAGCAACTCCAAAAAAAATGAGTGCAACTGCTAAAAATCTCATTGGCACAAAGGTAGATAATAATTGATAATGGACAATGGATAATGGATAATGGATAAATTTTTCGTTAATTCTACATTGTCAATTATCCACTGTCAATTTATTCTTACGCAGCATCATAATCCCATCCCGCAGAGGAAGCAGGAGTGCTTCAACCCGTGTATCGTTGTTTACTTTTTTGTTGAACTCAATAAGTGCCCGTGTGTCTTTGTCCATTTTAGTTTGAGTTACTTTCCCACTCCAGAGTACATTGTCAGCGAGAATGGCACCTCCAATCTTCACTTTATCGAATACGAGGTCGTAGTATAGAGAATAGTTTTCCTTGTCAGCATCAATAAAAACAAGATCAAACATCACATCCAGCGTTGGAATTATTTTTGTAGCATCGCCAATGCGATAATCAACTTTTGCTTCAAGGTCTGCCTTCTGAAAGTATCCGCGCACACGACTCTCTAATTCTTCATTTACGTCAATCGTTATCAGTTTGCCATTGGGTGCCAAGCCTTCGGCCAGACAAATAGCTGAATAACCTGTATAGGTGCCAATTTCCAAAATGTATTTTGGTTTTATGAATTGACTGATCATAGCCAGGAACCTTCCCTGCACATGGCCCGACAACATACGGGGCATCAACACCTGCGCATGAGTATCGCGACTGATCTGTTTGAGTAAATCGGATTCTGGTGAAGTATGTACTTCTACATACCGGGCAATATCGTCTGGCAAAAAATCCATTACCGAGTGGGTTCCATGATCAGATAACTCAGTTTGCGTTCATCAAACATTTCATTGGCCAACTCCTGAAGTTTTAATGCCGAGGTACCTTTTACACGTTCAAAAATTTCTTCCAACGAAGTAACATGACCCTGATCCAACAGATTCCTGGCCATCATAATCATAAAGCTGATGTTGTTCTCTTCGGCCATGGCAATCTGTCCTAGTATTTGCTCCTTACTCGAGGCTAATTGTTTTACCCCCAACGGTTCGTCCCGCAATCTTTTCAACTCATGCTTCACAAGTTCAATTCCTTTTTTCATTTGCGATGGCTCAGTACCAAAGGAGATTACAAACAGACCTGTATCCGTAAAGGGAACATATTGGGCTCCGATGGAATAAACGAACCCATGCTTTTCGCGCAAGGCCAGATTGAGTCGGGAATTCATTCCGGACCCACCCAGAATGCTGGTGAGCATATAGAATGGGCTCCGCTTATCATCAGAAAATGAATAAGCTGTACGGCCCAAGGCACACCGTGCCTGTTTCACAGGCCGCTTCTGAATAACTTCTTTTGGTTTATACCCTGCAAAGTGAACGCGTTTCTTTTTAGAAGTTGAAGCCGGCACCGAACCCAGGTACTTCTCAGCCATACGAATGACCTGTTCCATCGGGATGTTGCCCACGCATGAAAAAACAATCTTACGAGTGTCAAGATGCGATTTTATAAATGAACGAAAATCTTTTCTCTTAAAAGCCCGAATAGTTTTATCGGTACCCAGAATATTCATGCCCAATGAGTGACCCGCAAAGACAACACCATCAAACTCATCTTGCAGAGAATCATCCGGGTCATCGTGGTACATTGACATCTCTTCGAGAATTACATGGCGTTCTTTTTCTATCTGGGTTTCCGGGAAGATAGAATCAAACGTGATATCCGTAAGTAACTCCACGGAACGCTCAAAGTAATCATCACGCACGGAAGCATAAAACAGAATTTTCTCTTTATCTGTATATGCATTCAATTCACCTCCTAATGATTCGAGCCGATTAAGAATATGAAATGCTTTACGCTTGCGGGTACCTTTAAAGGCCATGTGTTCCCAAAAGTGGGCAATGCCCTGATTGGTAGTCGACTCATCGCGACTACCAATATCGAGCATGAGACCACAGTGTACTATTTTAGTAGTAGAAACCCGGTTATGAATAACCCGGATGCCGTTCTTTAATCTATATATTTCGTAATCTCTCATAGCGGACCACAAAATTAAGCTTTAATCTGATGTTCCACACCCGAACAAGGATGCCCGCAGGCGGGCACAGCTATTGACTGGCATCAGTAATTTTTTGTAAAATCGCCTATTGTCATCGGCATAATAATTGTAAATATCCCATCGCTATGGAGACACAAAAAG
>Ga0075163_10006775_pt1 | contig 15201 bp, 12 predicted proteins | sample JI1023141ADNA_FD_71478 | JGI IMG/M metagenome (GOLD analysis project Ga0075163, IMG submission 71478) | Wastewater effluent complex algal communities from Wisconsin, to seasonally profile nutrient transformation and Carbon sequestration -... | ecosystem: Engineered > WWTP > Effluent > Algae... | reverse complement strand
ATCAGCTCGATGCACTTGATCCCGAGCCCGTGCTCTTGCTCGAGCGGGTAGATGATCTCGAGCCCGTCGTCGAACAGCAGCTGGCGCAGGCCGCGGCGGTGCATCTCGCTGGCGAGCTCGACGAGCCGGTCGCCGCCGTCCTCGAGCAACCCGAGCGTCTCGAACACCCGCATGCCGTTGCTGATCACGAGCGCAGGATCGACGCCGGACTTCGCCAGGCGCGTCGCGAGATCGAGGTGCAGCGGCGAGTGCAGCGCCGCGAGGGTCCGGCCCGGATAGATGCCGTGATCGAACATCGCGATCGCGAGCTGTAGCGCGTCGGTGAAGTCGCCCGCGTCGAGGCCGCTGTGGGCGAGCGCCGTCAGCGCGTACTCGAACAGGCCGTAGGCCTCGCGCTTCGCGGCGCGGGCGAGCTGCCCGAGCAACTCGAGGCGACGCGGCAACATGGTGTGCTCGCGCCGCTGCAGCATGGCCGCGAGCCCGGTGCCCATCGGATAGCCGGCGAACTGCTCGCCCAGCGACGTCGCGAACGCGACGAGCTGCTGCCACGCCGCGATCAACGTCTCGTCGTCTGCCTCGGCGAGTGGCGCGACCACGAGCTGCACGAACCAGCCGGGATCGATGGCTGCGTGGGCGAGCGCGAGGGCGCCGTCCAGCACCGCGAGCATCGCGCGTCCCCTGCCCTTCAGCGCGTGGCCCACCGCGGGCACGCCCGACTGCTCGAACCGCGAGTCGGGCGAGGCCTCCATCGCCTGCGCGATCGCGTCGAACATCCGCGCGAGCTCGGCATCGTTCGCCGCCGCGCCCCGGCAGGCGGAGACCGTGTAGCGCTCGGCGGACCACACGCTCCCGCCGTCTCGTCGACTCACCCGCTCGAGATAGTTCGCGACGATGTCGTCAGCCACGCTTGGAGGGTAACGCGCGGGTTCGCCGGTTATTCGCTACGCGAGGATCCGATCCAGGTTGCGACCACCCTTCTTGAAGATCCGCTTCATCATCGCCTTCACCACGGGGGAGGACAGCTTGCCGATCGTCGTAGGCGTCACCGCCAGGACCCAGTCGAGGCGCGTGCCCTGGCCACTCGGCGACAGCCGGTAGTCCTCGGCGATCTGGGTACCGAGCGGTGACGTGGTGGCGACCATCGTGAACGCGAACCGCTTGCCGGGCTCCCACGCGATCATCCGCTCGCGATGGCCGCCGAGCGCCGTCAACCAGACCTCGCGTTCCGCGCCCAGCCCGCCCTCGCCCTTGGTCCACGCCGCCGTCTTCATCAGCGGGAACCAGCGCGGCCACTGCGCCGGATCGGCGAACGACGCGAACACCTTGTCCGGGGACGCCTCGAGGACGGCCGATGCGACGATGCGGAGGGGAGCGGTGTCGAAGTAGTCCAGGGTAGTCGGCTCGAGGGTCTTCACGCCGCCATCGTACGGGATCATCGACCCGACGAGAGCCCGTCGCGAATCACGGCCTGGAGCTTCTGGATCGTGAACGGCTTTGCGAGGAACACCGCGTGCTCCGGCAGCGCCGGCTGTGCCATCGACGACACCACGATCGTGGGGATCGAGCACCACCGCGCGTCGCCCGCGAGGGTCGCGACGAGCTCGTTTCCGGTCATGTTCGGCATGCCGCAGTCGGTGATCAGCAACGACGGACACGCCCGCATGATCGAGCGCAGGGCATCGCACCCGTCACGCGCCTCGGTCACCTGATAGCCGAGCCGGCGTAGCGAGTCGGCGACGAGCGCTCGCGAGTCCTCGTCATCGTCGACCACCAGCAGATGCTCTGGGCATTTCGACGAGACCTGGGATTCGGAGTGCACCATGACCAACCTCTTCTCGATCCTCGAGGCCGGGATGGCGTCGTCGGACACGCAGTGACCTTGCTCGGTGCGTGGGTCGTGCCAGGCAGCGGGGCGATCGTCGTCCGTAGAGTGAACGTACGGAGAGGTGCGCAAGCGCGAAGTGCGCGATCGAGCGAACGAGCGCGTGCGCGTAATCCTCGTCGGTACGAAGTCCTCGTTGACCTGACACGCAGTCGCGACGGCGAGTTAGCGCTGAACTCACTGTCGCACCTGCGCCTATATCAGCGACTGGAGTGTGCTTTCTCGCGTGTGTAATGGTGCGCCGCATGGGAGGCACCGGAATGAAGAACCAAACTCTGTGGCTGGTGGCTGTGCTCGGCGCGTCGTTGTTCGCGTGCAATACGGACGACGGTACGGACGACAACGACTTCGAGTTCGAAGGCGTGCAGGAACCCGGCAGTGACGATCAGTTCCGCCGCGGCTGCGGCACGCAGGATCTCGACGAGGCCGCGATGCTCGGTGTCGAGGAGCGCCTCAAGCAGGACGAGGGTCTCTCGCACCTGACCGCGTCGCGCGTCATTCCGGTCGCAGTGCACGTGATCCGCAGCAGCACGGGCGCGGGCGACGTCACCGACTCGCAGATCACGAACCAGATCAACATCCTCAACGCGGCCTACGCCGGCTCGAGCTTCAGCTTCGTGCACTCATCGACCGACCGCACGAACAACGCGAGCTGGTACACGTGCGCCGGCGGCTCGTGCGAGACGCAGATGAAGAACGCGCTGCGCGTCGGCGGCTCGAACACGTTGAACCTCTACACCAACAACATGGGCCAAGGCCTGCTCGGCTGGGCGACGTTCCCGTCGTCGTACACGTCGCAGCCCAAGCTCGACGGCGTGGTCGTCCTCAACGCGTCGTTCCCCGGTGGCAGCGCGGCGCCGTACAACCTCGGCGACACCGCGACGCACGAGGTCGGGCACTGGCTCGGCCTCTATCACACGTTCCAGGGTGGCTGCTCGACCAACAACGATGGCGTCTCCGACACGCCCGCCGAGCGCAGCCCCGCCTACGGGTGCCCGACGGGTCGCAACACCTGCACGGCCAACAAGTACCCGGGCCTCGACCCGATCACGAACTTCATGGACTACACGGATGATGCGTGCATGAACACGTTCTCCGCTGGTCAGGCATCGCGCATGAGCGCGATGTGGAACTCGTACCGTTAGTCACCAGGTATCGAGGAACCGCCGGGCCCGCACCGCGGGCACCGGCATCGCGATCAGCCCGCGCCTGATCCAGGCGCGCGTGTCGGCCGGGTCGATGACCCCATCGAGCTCGAGATACGACGCCATGCTGATCGCCTTGCCGCGCTCGTAGGCGACGGCGACGTGCTGCGCGACGAGGGCATCGCGCGCCGCGTCGTCGGGCAGCGCCTCGAGCTGCTTGCGTAGCGACAGCTTCACCGCGCCCTCGATCCCCATCGCGCCGAACTCTCCGCTCGGCCAGCTGATCGTGAACGCGCCCGCGTGGAAGTGGCCACCGCTCATCGCCTGCGCGCCGAGCCCGTAGCCGCGCCGCAGGATGATCGTGAAGAACGGCACCTCGAGGCTCGCCGAGATCGCGAACAGCCGCGACGCGTGACGCACGAGCCCGGTCGCCTCGGCCTTCGGGCCGACCATGAACCCCGGCGTATCGCACAGCGACACGACCGGCAGACCGAACACGTCACACAGCTGGAGGAAGCGCGCGAGCTTGTCGCACGCATCGGAGTCGAGCGCGCCGCCGAGCTGTTGCGAGCTGTTCGCGATCAAGCCCACCGGACGCCCCTCGATGCGCACCAGCGCGGTGACCGCGGCCAGCCCGAACTCGCTGCGCAGCTCGAGCACCGAGCCGGTGTCGGCGAGCGCCTCGATCACCGGACGAACCTTGTACGCGCGGCGGCGCTCCGCCGGGAGGATCGTGCGGAGCGCGTGCTGATCGGCGCAGGTCCAGGCCTCCGCCTCGCGCGTGAAGTAGCCGAGGTACTGCTTCGCCACCGCGATCGCGGCCGGCTCGTCGGCGACGCGCACGTCGACGACGCCGCTCTTGACCTGCAGGTCGATCGGGCCGACCTCCTCGGGCTTGAACACGCCGAGCCCACCACCCTCGATCATCGCGGGGCCACCCATCCCGATCGTGCTGTTCTCCGTCGCGATCACGACATCGCAGAGGCCGAGCAGCGCGGCGTTGCCGGCGAAGCAGCGGCCCGACACGATCCCGATCCGCGGTTGCCCGTGGAGCGCGGCGAACGCGTGGAAGCTCGAGGTCTCGAGCCCCGCCACCTGCGGCAGGTCGGTGTCGTTCGGGCGCCCGCCCCCGCCCTCCGCGAACAGCACGACCGGCAAGCGCCACTGCTTCGCGAGCGCGAGCATGCGGTCGAGCTTCTTGTGGCTCATCCCGCCCTGCGTGCCGGCGAACACCGTGTAGTCGTACGCGAGCACCATCACGCGAGCCCCGGCGATCGTCGCGGTGCCCGCGATCAGGCCGTCCGCCGGGCTCGCGGCGATCAGCTCGGCCATCGAATAGCGGGCGCGCTGCGCGGCGACGGCGAGGCCGCCGTACTCGGCGAAGCTGCCCTCGTCGACGAGCTCGGCGATGTTCTCGCGAGCGGTCCGCTGCCCGGTCTTGCGCCGGCGCGCGACGGCGTCGGGTCGCGAGGCATCGAGCGTGGCGTCCACGCGGGCGCGGAGCTCGACGAGCTCGGGGCGATCAGGGTCTGGCACGCGCGGACAGTAGCTCGGCGCGCGCGCCGCGCCGGATCCGGTCGACCCCCTTCTTAGCGACGGACCTCGAAGATCTTCATCGGCTTCTCCTTGCCCTTGAGCGCGGCGTCGGGAAGCGCGTTGAGTGGGAACCGGCCACCGAGATGCTCGGCCGTCGCCTCGGAGACGAGGATCTGGCCGCCGGCGGCGATCCCGCAGAGCCGCGCGCTGACATTCACGGTGTCGCCGATGACGGTGTACGACAGCGACTTCGAGCTGCCGACGTATCCGGAGATCAGCGATCCGGTGTGGATCCCGATCCCTGCCGAGAGGGGAACGGCACCGAGCGAGGCGCGATGGGCGTTGAGCTGATCGAGAACCTCGAACTGCTCGAGCGAGCACTGGATGCTGCGCACCACGTCGTCGGCTTGCGCGGCGGGCGCACCCCAGAACGCCATGATGCCGTCGCCCATGAACTTGTCGAGCGTGCCCTCGTACTTGAAGATCACCTCGACCATCAGCTCGAAGTATTCGTTCAACAGCTCGACCATCGCTTCGGCCGGAATCGCCTCGCTCATGCGCGTGAAGCCACGCAGATCGCTGTTGAACACCGTGGCCAGCGGGACGTGGATGCCGCCCTTCTTGATGTCCAGCTTGCCGGAGATCACCTGCTCGGCCACGTTGGGCGACAGCAGGCGCGAGAATCGATCGCGCGTCATGATCTCCTGCTGCACCTTGAGGCCGAGCAACGTATTGGAGATCAACATCGCGACCTGATTGCCGACGGCGGTGAGCAGCTCGAGATCCTTCGGCTTGAACGAGGCGATCTTCTCGGAGTCGAGCCACAACGCACCGATGACGTCCTTGTCGTGGAGCAGCGGCACGACGATCGCGCTGGTGATGCGGTTGAGGAACATCGACTTGCCGCCGAAGTCCGACCCGGCATCGTGGGTCATGACGCCTGCCCGTTCCTTCGTGACGTGCGCGAGGATCGTCATGGAAATATTGATCGGCACGTTGGCCCCGTCGCGGCGACGGTGGGCGCGCGGGGTCAGCGTGCCGTCCGGCTCCTTGAGCAAGATCACGCCGCGATCGGCGTCCACGAACCGGAACAGCGCCACCAGGATCTTCGACAGCAGCGTGTCGAAGTCGCGCTCGAGCCCGATCTCGCGCAGCAACTCCCACGTGATGCGCAGCCGCTCGTAGTCGAGGCGCAGCGCAGCGTTGTCGCGGACGGCCTCGTCGAACGGCAGGAACTCCTTGCTCTGCGCGGCCACCTGCTGGCCGATCGAGTGCTTGGAGTTGTCGACGCTGACCAAGTGGTCGTGCGCCGGGATCTCGACCTCCGCCGTCCGCTTCTTGACCATCCACTGCGGCGTGCCTCCGGTGAGGGGCGCGCCGGTCGAGGGATCGAACTTCGCGACGAACGCGTGGTGGATCACGCCCGGTGATGGGGGTGGGGGCACGAAGTGAAACGGCGCGGAGCCGTCGTCGAACTGAAACGTGGTGTTGCCCAACCGGATCTCATCCCCCAGCCGCAGGACGCGCGAGCCGGTGACGCGTTCCCCGCCGACGTACGTGCCGTTCATGCTCCCGAGATCGCGGAGCATCATCGACGAACCCTGCTGTTCGATGACGCAGTGTTCCTTGCTCACGATCGTGTCGAGCAACTGGATCGCGTTGCTCGGATGTCGCCCGATCCCCTGATGCGGCTGCAGGTCGATGGTCTGCCAACCCTGGTCAGTGATGTAGATGATACGGGCCATGCCCTTGGAGGGTATCGCGCGGTCGAGAAGCACGCGCGACGAGCCGTGCGCGATCGGCGGGCAGTTGCGCTGGCGCGAAACCCGCGATCGGTCGATCGTCCGGACGATGGTATTCGACTGGCGCATCCTGACGGCGCTCGGAATCGTCTGGGTCCTCGTCGCGGCGGGCGTCATCCTGCTGCAACGGCGCTCCGCGGCGGCCACGATCTCGTGGTTGCTCGTGCTCGCGTTCCTGCCGCTGATCGGGCTCGTCATCTATCGGCTGATCGGCCCGCTGCGCCTCCAGCGCAAGCGGTTGCGCCGCAAGCTCGGCCGCGTCGCCGTGGAGGAGGTCACCGGCGCGATGGCGCGCATGCGCGAGCTCGCCGCCGAGGACGTGCAGGTGGCGCTGGTGCCGATCAACATGGGCGAGGCGCCGCCGCTGTCCGCGAGCCGCGTCGACGTCTACCTCGATGGCGTGGCGAAGTACGCGGCGGTGATGACGGCGATCGAGGCCGCGCAGCACCACGTCCACCTCGAGTACTACATCTGGGAGCCCGACCACATCGGCACGCGGCTGCGGGACCTGCTCGTCGCGAAGGCGCGCGCGGGCGTCAAGGTACGGATGCTCGTCGACGGGACCGGCTCGGCCGACCTGCGCCGACCGTGGCTGCGTCCACTCCGCGAGGCCGGGGTCGAGGTCGCGCGCTTCAACCCGATCTCGCTCCGCTGGACGCGCCGCGCCGACTTCCGCACCCACCGCAAGATCATCGTCTGCGATGGGCGGGTCGCGTTCACCGGCGGGATGAACATCACCGACGCCCACACGGCGGAGTTCTCGCCGACCGAGTTCTTTCGCGACACCCATCTCCGGATCGAGGGCACCGCGGTGTGGCCGCTCCAGCGGATCTTCGTCGAGGACTGGCTATTCGCCACCGAGAAGCCGCCGCTCACCGGCAAGGAGCTGTTCCCGGTGATCGAGGCGGAGCGCCGGCACCTCGTCCAGATCGTCGCCTCCGGCCCCGATCACGATCACCTGACGATCCACCGCGCGTTCTTCACCGCGATCACGCGCGCGACGTCGCGACTGTGGATCACGACGCCGTACTTCGTCCCCGACGATTCGACGATGACGGCGCTGTCCACCGCGGCGCTCCGCGGCCTCGACGTCCGCCTGTTGATCCCGAAGAAGAGCGACAGCCGCCTGGTCGATCTCGCCGCGCGCAGCTACATCCCGGAGCTGGCCGCCACCGGCGTTCGCATCTACGAGTACGGTGCGCGCTTCATCCACGCCAAGACGATGGTCGTCGACGACGATCTCGCGATCGTCGGCACCGCGAACCTCGACAACCGCAGCTTCCAGCTCAACTTCGAGGTCGCCGCGCTGGTCTACGATCGCGGCATCAACGCGCAGCTCGCGACCGCGTTCGAGGCCGACCTCGGCGACAGCCGGCAGCTCAAGCCCGGCGAGCTGGGCCGCAAGTCGTTGCCGCGGCGACTCGGCGAGGCGAGCGCCCGCCTGCTGTCACCGCTGCTGTGAGCCTGAGCGCCGGCGTCACGGCCTAGCTGTTCTTCCAGGCGCCAACGCTCGATCCCCGGCTGGCGTTCCGTCGACAGTCCGCGTAACGCTACCCCGAGCGGCTGTTGCAGCAACGCGACGAGCGCTCGAACTACCCGGAGGCATTCGTATGAAGCTCGACATCAACGGCGCGATCCGAGAGGTGGACGCCGACGGCGATATGCCCCTGCTGTGGGTGATCCGCGATCTGCTGCAGCTGAGCGGCACCAAGTACGGCTGCGGCATGGCGCAGTGTGGCGCGTGCACCGTGCACCTCGACGGCAAGCCCGTCCGCGCGTGCGTCACGCCGGTGTCGAGCGTGGGCACCAAGAAGGTGACGACGATCGAGGGGCTGTCGAAGGATGGCTCCCATCCCGTCCAGCGCGCGTGGGCCGAGGCCGATGTCGTGCAGTGCGGGTATTGCCAGTCGGGACAGATCATGACGGCGGTCGCGCTGCTCGCGAAGAAGCCCGAGCCGACGGACGCGGACATCGACGCCGCGCTGTCGGGCAACATCTGCCGCTGCGGCACGTACGCGCGGGTTCGCGACGCCATCCATCTCGCGTCCCGCCTCCATCGAGGTGCGAAGTGACGGTCTCGAGGCGCGGCTTTCTCGTCGGCACCGCCGCGGGCGCCGCCGGCCTGGTGATCAGCTTCCACGTCCCGAACCTGGTCAAGGCGGCGCCGAAGGAGGCGCAGCCGTTGCCGTCGCCGAACGCGTTCCTGCGGATCGGCAGCGACGACTCGGTGACCGTGCTGCTCGCACACTCGGAGATGGGCCAGGGCATCTGGACCGGCCTCGCGATGCTGATCGCCGAGGAGCTCGACTGCGACTGGACGAAGGTGAATTCCGAGCACGCGCCGGCTGCACCGGTCTACGCGCGCGCGGGCATCGGCATCCAGATGACCGGCGGCTCGTCGTCGACGAACGGCGAGTTCGATCGCTATCGCAACGTCGGTGCGGCCGCGAAGGTCATGCTGCTGCAGGCCGCCGCGGCCAGGTGGAAGACCACGCCGAGCAAGCTCGCGGTGGCGAACGGCGTGATCACGTTCGGGGACAAGAAGGTGACGTACGGCGAGGTCGCCGAGGCGGCGATGAAGCTCGCGCCGCCGAAGACGGTGAAGCTCAAGGATCCGAAGGAGTGGAAGCTGATCGGCACGCAGGTGCGCCGGCTCGACACGCCGGAGAAGATCACCGGCAAGGCGCAGTTCGGCATCGACGTCAGCTTCCCGGGGCTGCGCACGGCCTGCGTGCTGCGGCCGCCGGCGTTCGGCGCCACGCTCGTCACGTTCGACGGCGCGGAGGCGATGAAGGTCCCCGGCGTCGAGAAGGTGGTGAAGACCGCGAACGGAGTCGCCGTCGTCGCGAAGCACTTCTGGGCCGCGAAGCTCGGGCGCGATGCGGTCAAGGCGGAGTGGTCCGCGCCCGAGGGTGGTGGCGCGAGCACCGAGAAGCTGCTCGCCGGCTTCCGCGAGCTGGCGAAGACCGAGGGCACCACGGTCAAGGACACCGGCAAGGTCGCCGACAAGCTCGGCGCGACCAAGCTCGAGGCGTTCTACGAGGTGCCGTACCTCGCACACGCGATGATGGAGCCGCTCAACTGCACCGTGAAGATCGACGGTGACACGTGCGAGATCTGGACCGGCACGCAGTTCCAGACGGTCGATCAGATGGCGGCTGCGGGCATCCTCGGCACCACGCCCGACAAGGTGACGATCCACACCACGTTCCTCGGCGGTGGCTTCGGTCGCCGCGCGAACCCGACGTCGGACTTCGTCGCCGAGGCGGTGATCGTCGCGAAGGCGGCCGGCGTTCCGGTCAAGGTGGTGTGGACGCGCGAGGACGACATGCGCGGCGGCTACTACCGTCCCGCGTACGTCCATCGCGTCCAGGTCGCCACCGACAAGGCCGGCATGCCGGAGGCGTGGCACCACGTCGTCGTCGGGCAGTCGATCCTCGCCGGCACGCCGTTCGAGAAGTTCCTGGTCAGGAACGGCGTCGACGCGACGTCGATCGAGGGCATCGCGGAGTCGCCGTATCTCGAGAACACCAAGGCGAAGCACGTGTCCCTGCACTCACCGAAGACGCCGATCACCGTGCTGTGGTGGCGCTCCGTCGGCAACACGCACACGGCGTTCGCGATCGAGAGCATGGTCGACGAGCTCGCGCACAAGGCGGGCACGGATCCGCTCGCGTATCGGCTCGCGCTGCTCAAGGGCAAGCCGCGGTTCGCGCGCGCGCTCCAGACCGCCGCCGACCAGGCCGGCTGGTCGACGCCCCCACCGGCGGGTCGCGCACGCGGGCTCGCGGTACACGAATCGTTCGGCACGATCATCGCCGAGTGCGCCGAGGTCTCCGTCGAGGGCGGCAAGATCCGCGTCCACGCGGTGACCGCGGCGGTCGATTGCGGCACCGCCGTCAACCCGCTCGGGATCGAGGCGCAGGTCCAGGGCTCGATCGTGTTCGGCCTGACCGCGGCGCTGCACGGCAAGCTGACGCTCGAGGGCGGCAAGGTCGTCGAGAGTAACTTCCACGACTATCCGGTGCTGCGGATGTTCGAGATGCCGAAGGTCAGTGTCCATATCCTCCCGAGCGACGCGAAGATGGGCGGCATCGGCGAGCCGGCGACCGCGCCGATCGCGCCGGCGGTCGCGAACGCCGTGTTTGCCCTCACCAAGCAACGGCTGCGCACGCTGCCGCTGCGCCTGGAGGCGACGTGATGCGCGCGCTCCTGATGATCCTGGTCGCCGCGTGCGGCTCCAAGTCGGGGACGCCCACCAACCCCACCACCGCGGCCGATGGCCTCGCCGCGTTCGAGACCGTGCGCGGCGTGCTGCAGCATCCGCGCTGCCAGAACTGCCATCCCGCCGGTGATGCGCCGCTGCAAGGCGACGAGGGCCGCGTCCACGCGATGAACGTCCTGCGCGGTCCCGAGGGGCGCGGCATGGTCGGCGCCGAGTGCACGACGTGTCACGGCCCGGCGAACCCGTCGAGCAACTACGGCATGCACGTGCCGCCCGGCGTGGTCGAGGGCTGGCACATGCCCACGCCCGAACAGAAGCTGGTGTTCGTCGGGCTGGCGCCGCGCGCGCTGTGCGAGCAGATCAAGGATCCCGCGCGCAACGGCGGCAAGGACATGGCCGCACTCCGCACGCACTTCGACACGCCGCTCGTGAAGTGGGGCTGGGCGCCGGGGTTCGGCCGCGCCGCGGTCTCGACGCCCTACCCCACGTTCCTCACCGCGTGGGAGACCTGGGCCGCCGCCGGCGCGCCCTGCCCGCCATGAACGAGCTCGAGCGCATCGTCCGCGAGGCTCCGCCGCAGGGCGCGTTCTTGCTGGCCACGGTCGTGCGCGTGCAAGGCTCGTCGTACCGGCGCCCCGGCGCGCGCATGCTGGTCGCCGGTGATCGCTGGCTCGCGGGGTGCGTGAGTGGGGGCTGTCTCGAGGGCGACGTCATGCTGCGCGGGGCGCATCGTGCGCGCGGTGGCCCGGTGGTCGTCACCTACGACTCCACCACCGAGGAGGGCGAGACCTGGGGCGTCGGCCTCGGCTGCAACGGCATCGTCGACGTGCTGCTCGAGTACGTCGAGCCCGGCGCGCAACACCCCGTGCTCGCCTTCGCGGCGGCGTGCTTCGCGGCGGAGACCGCCGGCATGCTGGTCACCGTGATCGCGTCGACGCGCGTGCCGATCGGGATGCGGCTCGCGCTCGGCCCCGGCGGCTTCACCGTCGAGGATCCCGCGATCCGGCAGGCGCTCGAGCCCGCGGCGCGCGGCGCGCCAGGCGTCGTCGAGCTCGAGCTCGGCACCGTCCTGGTCGAGCGGATCGCGCCGTCGCCGCAGCTGTTCCTCCTCGGCAGCGGCCACGATGCCGCGCCGATCGTCACGCTCGCCCAGTCGATCGGCATGCGCGTCACCGTCGCCGACCGCGCGATCCGCGAGGGCTCGCGCTTCGTCACCGCGTTCCGCACGATCTCGACGGGCGGCGCGTGGGATCGCCTACGCGCCGCGATCGACGCCGCCGCCGAGGCATATGTCGTGATCATGCACCACCAGCGCGACGCGGATCGCGAGGCGCTCGCCGTCGCCCTCGCCTCGCGCGCCCGCTACATCGGCGTGCTCGGACCGGCGCGCCGCACCCAGGAGCTGCTCGACGAGCTCGGTCGCAACCCCGACGCTCGCCTGCACGCGCCGATCGGCCTCGATGTCGGGGCCGAGACGCCCGAGCAGATCGCGCTCGCGATCGTCGGCGAGCTCCAGGCGGTGCAGCGCCGGCGCACCGGCGGCCTGCTCTGCAAGCGCGCGCGGGCGATCCACGCCGACCTCGCGATCGCGGTGCTCGCCGCCGGTGGCTCGCAGCGCCTCGGCCGCCCGAAGCAGCTGGTCGAGCTCGATGGCGTCGCGCTGATCCGCGGCGTCGGCGAGACCTGCGTGGCCGCCGCCGCCGGGCCGGTCGCGGTCGTGCTCGGCGCCCATGCCGCCACCGTGGCGAAGACCCTCGAGGGCCTCCGCGTCACCACGCTCACCAACGAGCGCTGGAGTGAGGGCATCGCGTCCTCGGTCCGCGCCGCGGTCGCCTGGGCGGAGACCACCTCGGCCCACGCACTCGCGATCGTCCTCGGCGATCAGCCGCTGCTGAGTGTCGAACATCTGACAGCTCTCCGCGACGCGTGGCTCGCAGGGGGCGCGCTGGTGGCCTCGCGGTTCGACGGCACCATCGGTGCGCCCGCGGTGTTCGATCGGTCGCGCTGGAGCGAGCTCGCGACGCTGACGGGCGATCAAGGCGCCGGTCGCCTGTTGCGCACCGAGGACATCGTCGTGATCGAGTGGCCCGCAGGCAGCGTCGACGTCGACACCGAGGACGACGTGCATCGGTTGACCGCGCAGCTGTCAGACGCTGCACGTCCGAGTTGATCCCACGACATCGATGTCGCGACGGGGTGAACGCCGGTAGACGATGCGGGCGATAGCCGGTTGATGTGTCCCGCCGGCGGTGAGGCACACCCGTTGCTTGGCGGGCAGGCATGAAGCCTATCCTCCTTACGATCTCGCTGGCCGCCTGCACGGCCGAGCCGCTCGGTGGGGTCGCCACCTCGGAGCTCAACCTCTACGCCGACGTGACGCGCGACCAGGCCGGCACCGTCGACGTGCTGGTCGAGCTCGGCACCTACGACGCGGCGCTCGACAAGAACTACGTCTACCTCGAGCCCGACGATCGCCTCACCGCGATCGCGGACACCCGCAGCGAGGACCTCGATCAGTCCGGCCCGGTGCTCGGCGTCGTCCAGTACCGTGCGGCGCTCGCCACCGTCACGGCGGGCTCGCAGATCGCGATCGAGCTCGACCGCGCCGCCACCGGCGAGACGCTGATCTCGGAGGGCGCGTTCCCCGAGCCGCTGGCGATCGACGCCCCGAGCTCGATCACGCGCAACGCCAGCCTGCAGGTCAGCTGGACGGGCGGCGAAGGCGCCGAGGACGTCGAGGTCACCGCCACGGCCGACTGCGCCCGGATCTCGACGATGCGCGCGCCGCTCGAGGCCGGCTCCCTGATCGTGACGAGGGACGACATCGAGGTGACCGCCGGCGCGATCCTGCCCTGCCAGCTGACGCTCCGCGTGACCGCGGTGGCGAGCGGCACCACCGATCCGCGCCTCGATGACTGGTGGTTCGCGAGCGGGTTCTACACCCGCCAGCTCAGCGAACAGGTCCTGACGATCACGGAGTGATCGGCACGGCTGGAACGAGCTGCGCGCAGGTGACTGGCACCCAGGCGAGCGTCGGCGCGAGCTGGACCTCGAGCGGGATGGGTCCGGTCGATTGCTCGCGTGAGACGTCGCACTCGAACCACGTCTCGAAGCGACATTCGGCCCCGCCCGGCCGCCGCACGCGCGGCGTGTAGGGGCTCACGGATCCCTTCGCTCGCTGAGCGAGCTGGATATTGGCAGCGACCTCGTAGCCCTGCGTGATCGGCCAGCACGTCGCGATGATCTGTGGATCGCGAACCTGATACGGGCCGAGCCGGATCGTGCGCGCCGCTCCACGCGACCGTGGCCGGAGCTCGACGTCCACCACGAGCTCGCCTGCCTCCAGCGCCGTGACTGTGGAGCCGTGGACGCTGCACTTCGCTTGCGGGCACCGGATCGAGAGGTCGTACTCGACATCGTCGCAGGCGTAGGGCTTGCTTCCCGTCGCCAGGAACGAGTCGTCGCACATCCGGTTCCAGTTGTGGATGATATTGAGCTGGCTGAGGGTCGGGATGGTGGGCTCGCCGCACTCGAGGCACCACGCGTTGGGAGTGGCCTTGGGGCTGCTGGCACAGCCAGCGATCAGCAGGAGGATGGCGACGCGCATGGGTCTCGAACGCACCCCGACCTCGCGGGTTCTGCCCCGCCCTCTTCCTGCCGCCCGTTGCCGCGTCGGGTGCGAACGCGACTGGTTTCGGTGTAGCTTCGGCGGTGGAAGCGCGTGCCGGACTGGTGCCGACCTCGGTCTTCAAAACCGATGAATCTGCGCGCGAGCGTTGGATTGGCGGGTTCGATTCCCGTGCGCTTCCGCCATTTTATCTGACGTCTACCACCGAACGGTTCCTGTAGGTACCTCCTAGGACCCATCTAGGACCCGGGCGAATGTCAGGCTGACGCTGTACCGTTGACGGGCGAGCTGATGTTCGACGTGTTCGAAACAGAGGTCCTGGCGGCGGACGGGGTTTGGACGGTGACGTTCGAACGTCATCCCGGCCTTGTCGGCTGGGGTGATGTCTCTTTCGCCTGGATCGCGCGAGCGGTACACGACGACGGACGCCGTCACTCTTCGTGGCTAGCACTCACCGGAGTGCTCGGCGTCGTTCTCAAGATCAATGGCTTCGATCCGGAGGTCGCGTTCGAGGTCATGCTCTCCGAGTACCGGCGCCGCTTCGATGCGCTGGTCGGTGAGCCCGGTGCGAAAACGGTGATCGGTCAGGGTGATTACGAACGACTCATCAAAACCCTGCCAAAGCCGCTTGAACGGATCGGCCGCGAGATCGAACGACTTTGCTTCTTCCTCTCCGGGCAGGTCACAGGTCTTCGTCGTTTTCGAGCGCAAGGTGGCGGCGAGATGTTGCTTACACTGCCTGCCGCTGAAACGTACGAGCTCGAGAGCGTCGTTCTCGACGAGTTGGACAAGTCCATCACGACATTCCACGAGGACTACCGCGGTCTCGTGGATAGAGCAGTCGGCGCAGACGACGCCGCACGCACTGAGGTTGATCTGCGGCGTGCCCTTCGACGTGGGGTATTCGCCGCGCGAAAGATCTTCACGACACCGCCGCAGCCCGCACCCCCAGCAGCGACGCAGGCTGCGCAACCCGAGACGGT
>Ga0075163_10006774_pt1 | contig 15202 bp, 10 predicted proteins | sample JI1023141ADNA_FD_71478 | JGI IMG/M metagenome (GOLD analysis project Ga0075163, IMG submission 71478) | Wastewater effluent complex algal communities from Wisconsin, to seasonally profile nutrient transformation and Carbon sequestration -... | ecosystem: Engineered > WWTP > Effluent > Algae... | reverse complement strand
GCTGGAACGACAACTGCATCCTGTGCCACAACACCGAGCCCAGCCCCGGCCGCCACGACCGGTCCGGGGCGGCGAACCGGCAGGGCGCAGAGCTGGTCGTCGGGACAGGGCTCAAGGGACAGGTCGACGTGTCCGCGGGGACAGGTCCCATCGGACAGCTTGACATGGCCGCCAGGACAGGACTCGAAAGACAGGTCGAGGTGTCCGGCGGGACAGGTCCCGCGGGACAGGTCGACATGGCCGTCGGGGCAGGTCCGGCCGGGCAGGGGCCGCACTGGTTCGCGAGCCGGGTGGCGGAGCTCGGCATCGCCTGCGAGGCGTGTCACGGGCCCGCGGGCGGGCACCTCGAGCGCCAGACCAGCCCGGCGCGGCGCCTGCTCGGCGGCGCGGGCGACCCCGCGATCGCGCACCCGGGCCGGCTCGCGCCGCGCGAGGAGAGCGGCCTGTGCGGGCGCTGCCACGGCAACCGCATCGCCGCCGACGTCGCCGCGGTGCTGCGCGCGGGCGACGGCTTCCTGCCGGGCACCGACCTGGCCCGCGTGTCGCGCCCGATCTGGGCCGACGCGCGCATCGGCGGCTCCGACGAGACCCCGTTCGCCCCGCGCTTCTGGCCCGACGGCACCGCGCGGCTCAGCGCCTACGAGTACCAGGGCCTGCTGCAGTCGCCGTGCTACCAGGACGGCGCCCCCGGCGGCCTCGGCTGCAACCACTGCCACGACATGCACGGCGAGCGCCCGAGCATGCAGGTCCGGGCCGGCCGCGACGGCGCGGCCGCGTGCGTCGACTGCCACGACCTCCCCGCCGCGCACGGCGGCCACGGCCCGGCGATCACGTGCCAGGACTGCCACATGCCGCGGATCACCTACGGCCTGCTGGAGGGCATGATCAGCCACCGCATCGCCAGCCCCGATCCGGCGGCCTGGGTCGGCCGCCACGATCAGCCCGACGCGTGCACCCAGTGCCACGTCGACCGCTCGCGCGCGTGGGCGGCCGCGCAGATGCCCGCGCTCGGCCTGCGCGGACCGGCGCCCGCGGCCGCCGGGGCGCCCGAGGAGGCGTGGGCCTCGCGCGTGCTGCTCGACCTCTACGGCGGCGATCCGGTCCAGCGCGTGCTCGCGGCCCACGCCCTGACGCGCCCGACCGTCCCTGTCCCTCCGGCCGCGCGCATGCCGTGGCTGGTCGACGCGCTCGAGGACGAGTACCCCGCGGTGCGGTGGTTCGTGTGGCGCGCCCTCAAGGCGATCGCCGCCGGGGCCGGCCCCGACCCCGCGCTGACCGCCGCGCTGGCCGCCTACGACCCGCACGCCGAGGCCGCCGCGCGCCTGCCCGCCGTCGACGTCCTGCGCGCCCGACTCGGCCCGGGCCCGCTGTCCCGCGAGCGCCGCGAGGCCCTCGAGCAGCGCCAGGGCGAGACCCTGCTGTTCATCGGCGAGTGACGCGGCCCCTCGTGAGCGCGCGCGTCCGCGGGTATGCTCCCGCGCGTGAGCCGAGAGCGACACCTGCGCTGGTCCCTGGCCCTCGCCGCGCTGTTCCTGGCGCTGGGCCTGTGGCTCGAGGCGATGATCGGCCTGCGCGCCGCCGGCTGGGTCGACGATCCGCTGCGCCGCGAGTTCCTGCGCCTCGGCCACGCCCACGGCGGCCTGCTCGCGCTCCTCAACCTCGGCCTCGCCTGGGCGCTGATCCAGCTCGACACCCCCGAGCCGTGGGCCCGGCAGATCCGCCGCGCCGCGCTGCTCGGCGCGCTCCTGGTCGGCGCCGGCTTCGTCGCCGGCGGCCTGTGGCACGGCCCGACCGACCCCGGCCCGCCGGTGCTGGTCGTCCCCGCCGGCGCCCTGATGCTGCTCGCCAGCCTCGTCGCCGCCGCGCTGGTCCGCCGCGGCGACCGCCTGCCCGGCGCCTGACTGGCCCGCAGGACATGTCCCCACGGACATGTCTCCACGGACATGGCCCTCACGACATGTCCTCAGAGCAAGGGCGAGAGCATGCGCGCGAACGACTCGCCGAGCCGCTTGTGCAGCGGCAGGCGCCGCCGCGCCTCGGGCCGGACCTCGAGCGCGCGCGCCAGGTGGCCGCGAAACACCTCCGCGACCTGCTCCGCGACCCCGCGGTCGTACAGCATCGCCGTGACCTCGTAGTTGATATAGAAGCTGCGCACGTCCATGTTCGCCGAGCCGACCGCCGCGAGCGTGTGGTCGACGACGAGGTACTTCGCGTGCAGCATGCCGGGCAGGTACTCGTAGATCCTGCAGCCCGCGTCGAGGCACTCGTCGTAGTAGCTGCGGGCCGCCAGGCTGACCAGCCGCGAGTCGTTGTTGCGCGGCAGCGGGACCAGCACGCGCACGTCGACCCCGCGCAGCGCCGCCGTCTTCAGCGCCAGGTTCAGCGGATCGTCGGGCACGAAGTAGGGCGTGGCGATCCAGCAGCGCTCGGTCGCGGTAGCGATCGCCGCCACGAATTGCGCCGCGATGCCGAGCCCCGGCGCCAGATCGGGCCCGGACGGGATCACCTGGACCAGCGGCCCCGTCGAGCTCGCCGAGGGTCGGTCGTACAGCTCGCGCAGGATCTCGCGCTCGATGCGAGGGTCCTCGGGGTCGAGGTCGATCGTCTCGCCGGTGGCCGCGAGCCAGTCCTCGAGGAAGATCGCGTGCAGGCCGAGCACCGCGTCGCCGGTGAGGCGCAGGTGCAGGTCGGTCCAGGGCCGGCGGTCGGGGCCGCGGCCGAGGTACTCGTCGCCGACGTTGAGCCCGCCGGTGAAGCCGATCATGCCGTCGACGACGATGATTTTTCGGTGGTTGCGAAAGTTGATGCGGCCGGGCCAGCGCAGGCGCAGGCGCATCGGGCCGTAGACCAGGACCTCGCCGCCGGCGGCGCGCAGGCGATCGAACAGGCCGCCGCTGCCGAGGCTGCCGAAGTCGTCGACCATCAGGCGCACGCGCACGCCGGCGCGGGCCTTCTCGCACAGCAGGTCGATCCAGCGCCCGCCGACCTCGTCGTGGCGCCAGATGTAGTACTCGAGCAGGATCGACCGCTGCGCCGAGCGCATCGCCTCTTCCATCGCCAGGTAGGCCGCGGCCGGGTCGGCGAGCAGCTTGGCGTCGGTGCAGCGGCGCAGCGGCGCGTCGGAGACGTTGAGCGCGAGGCGGACCAGCCCGCGCAGCGGCTCCTGCAGCGCGTCCATCGACGTCTCGAACGACATCAGCTGGCTGGTCGCGACCGTCGGGTTGACGGCGCGGCGCGCTCGCAGGCGCCGGCGCCGGCGCACGCGGTAGCGGCCGAACACCAGGTACGCCGCGAGGCCGACGCCGGGCACGAAGATCAGCGCGAGCAGCCAGGCCATGGTCGAGACCGGGCGCCGGCGCTCGAGCACGACGAAGCCCGTGACCGCGATCACGTAGACGAGCATCAGCAGCTCGAGCAGCCAGCGCTCGTAGTAGATGTCCGGCACGCGCGCGCACTCTACCCGGAACCCCGCGGTCGCGCCCGCGGACGACGTGGCCCGCGTGTTGCCGCACGCCGGCGCACCGCAGCGGCGCCAGCACGCCGGCGGCTATAGTTGCGGCGCATGTCCAGCGAACGGGAGCACCTGCACCCTGTCGACCCCTCGAACGGCGAGCCGCTCGAGCCGGTCGCCGTGACCACCGAGGAGGAGCTCGCGGCGACCGTCGCGGCCGCGCGGCGGGCCCAGGCCGCCTGGGCCGACACGCCGTTCGAGGAGCGCTGCGCGCGGCTGCGCGCGTTCGCGGCGGCGCTGCAGGGCGACGCCAGCGAGGGGCTCGCGCAGCAGGTCGCGCGCGAGATGGGCAAGCCGCTGCGCGAGGCCCGGGCCGAGGTCCGCGGGGTCGCCACGCGCATCGAGTCGTTCGTCGCCCAGGCCGCGCTCGCGTGCGCCGAGGAGGTCGGGGTCGAGGGCGGCGTGCGCGTCACGGTCCGCTGGCGCCCGCTCGGCGTCGTCGCCGTGATCGGGCCGTGGAACTACCCGGTGGCGACGCCGAACAACCTCGTGCTCTCGGCGCTGCTGACCGGCAACGCGGTCGTGCTCAAGCCCTCGGAGTTCACGCCGCGGACCGGCGCGACCTACCACGCGCTGCTCGCCGCGCACCTGCCCGCGGGGCTGTTCGGCCTGGTCCAGGGGACAGGTCGCGTCGGCGCGCGGCTGGTCGCCGGCGCGGTCGACATGATCGCGTTCACCGGCTCGATCGTCGCCGGTCAGGCGATCATGCGCGAGGCCGCGGGCGGCATGAAGCGGCTCGTGCTCGAGCTCGGCGGCAAGGACCCGATGATCGTGCTGCCCGGCGCCGACCTCGAGGCCGCGGCCAAACACGCCGCGATCGAGGCGACCCGCAACGCCGGTCAGGTGTGCGTCGCGGTCGAGCGCATCCTCGTCCACCAGGACATCGCCGAGGCGTTCTCGCAGCGCGTCGCGGAGATCGTTCGCGGCCTCCAGGTCGGCGATCCCCGCGACGACGCGACCCAGATCGGGCCGATGGCCAACGCCCGCCAGCGCGACCAGGTGCTCGGCCAGCTGGCCCGCGCGCGCGCGGCCGGGGCCCGCTTCCTCGTCGAGGGCGAGGCCCGCGGCCCGGGCTTCTACCTGACCCCGAGCGTGGTCGTCGGCGTCACGCCCGACATGGACCTCGCCCGCCAGGAGACCTTCGGCCCGGTCGTCGCCATCCAGGTCGTCGCCGACGCGGACGAGGCGGTCGCCCGCGCCAACGACACGGTCTACGGCCTCGGCGCGAGCGTGTGGGGCCCGCCCGGCGCGGAGACGGAGGCGATCGCCGACAAGCTCCAGGTCGGCATGGTCGGCGTCAATCGCGGCCTCAGCACCGCCGGCGGGGCCCCGTGGGTCGGCTGGAAGATGTCCGGCTTCGGCTACACGCGCAGCGCCGCGGGCATGCGGCAGTTCATGCAGCCGCAGTCGCGGGCCGTCCGCGCCTGAAGCAGCGGTCGTCAGCGACCGAAGCGAGACCCACCGGCCGGGTGCGGCGATCTCGCGGCCGCGGCGGGCCCGCGGTCCGTCGCGGGTCCGGGCGCGGACCCGCGATGCTTGCCCAAGCTCCGCGCGGGTTTGTTATGGTTCCCGCCGTGGGGCTCCTGTCGACACTGCTGCACGAGGCGAGCGCGCGGCGCCCGGCCGAGGTCGTCATCGAGACCGACCAGCCGGTGCGCATGCAGCTGCCCGACGGCACGCTGACGGAGCTCGCGGGCTCGATCCTCGGCACCGCGATCTCGGACGAGCTCAGCGACCTGCTGACGACCGAGCAGCAGGTCGACCTCGCGCTCGGCGAGCGGGTGAAGTTCGACCTCGTCGTCGGGCCCTACACCTGGCAGCTCGTCGGCGAGACCGCGGAGCAGGTCATCTCGGTGCGCGCGCGCCCGACCGGCGAGCTCTACGACGCCAGCGACAGCGTCCAGATCCCGATCGAGCCCGACGAGGTCGACCCGCAGGACATCCCGCGCATCCGCCGGACCGCGTCGTCGGGGCCGTCGGAGATCGACATCGACATCAACTTCGACGACGACGCCGCCGCGCAGCAGGAGGAGCCGCGCCCGCCCGCGGGCCTGCGCCTGGCCGCGCTCAAACCTGTCCCCGCGGACAGCAAGCCGATGCCGGCGTGGCCGCGCCAGCCGGCGGCCGCCCCCGGCAAGCCGGCGGCGACCCCGGGCAAGCCGGTCGCGGCCCCGGGCAAGCCGGCGGCGGCCCCGGGCAAGCACCTCGCGCCCGCGAGCAAGCCGGTCGCGGCGGCGGTCAAGCCGGCGCCGGGCCCGGGCAAGCTCGGCGGGCCGACGTGGACGCGCGACGCCCGGCGCGCGCGCGGGCAGCCGGTCGGCGCCGCGGCGAACCAGCAGCTCCCGCTCAGCCCGGGCCCGAGCCGCGAGGACCTCGCGGAGATCCTCGGCGCGTTCGGACCCGGCACGCTCGCGTTCCTGCTGCGCGCGCCGGGGCAGGGCGAGGTGCTGGTCGCGGCGCTCGACCTGCCGGTGCTCGTGCTCGGCGACAGCGACACGCCGGAGCAGGCGACCGCGCGCATCGGCGAGCTCGGCCCGATCGGCGTGCTGCTGCTGCGCGCGGAGGACCCGGCCCCGTGGCTGCCGTGGCTGCTGCGCCGCGTCGAGGAGGGCCACCGCGTGCTCGTCGAGACCGACGCGCGCACGCCCGCCGGCGCGCGGAGGATCCTGCTCGGCGTCGGCGCCTCGCCGCGCGCGGAGCTGTGGCTCGACGCGGTCCGGGTGCTGACCGCCAGCGTCGAGGACGGGCGCTGGACCCTGCTGTCCCCGGGGACATGAGCGCCTGTCCTCCGGGACAGGTCGTGCGCGACGCGTGAGCGCCCCAGGGGGACGGGTCGCCGTCATGGGAGCTGTCCCCGGGGACAGGTCGCGTGCTTTCGTGGCCTGTCCCGGGGGACAGGTCAGCGGACCTCGAGGTCGACGTCGATGCCCTTCTCGCGGCAGGCGACCAGGATGTCCTCGGTCAGGCGGTCGGCGACGGCGAGGTCGCCCGGCGGCAGCTGCAGGACCACGTGCGGGCGCCGGGCCTCGAGCTCGGCCATCTTCTCGCGGTGCGCCAGCAGCCGGCTGAACGCCGCGTAGCCGCTGATGGCGAGGACCACGAGCAAAAGGACGAGGAGGGGCACCGCGGCGCCATCGTAGCCCGGGCGCCGCGGTCCTCGCAACGGCGGGCGTCGGCGAGTGACCTGGCCTTTGGGGCAGGTCCCGGCGCGGCGAGCCCGGCGCAGGAGCGCGCGGGCGCTCAGCCCGGCGGCCTCGCGGCGCCCGTCCCGGGGGTCGCGGGCGGGGTCGAGGCCGGGGGGCTCGAGGAGGGGGCCGGCTCCGGCGTCGGCGAGTTCAGGCCGGGCCGCGAGGTCGGCGGCGCGGCCGACCACGGCGAGCTGCGCGGGGTCGGGGCGGGCGACGACTTCGGAGGCGAGGCGGAGGGCGAGGTGGAGGGCGAGGTGGAGGGCGAGGTGGAGGGCGAGCTAGACGGCGCCGTCGCGGGTGCGGTCGACGACGTGCCCGGCGAGCTGCCTGGCGCCGTGCCCCCGGAGGTCCCCGGCGCGGTCCTCGGGCCTGCCGCCCCGGACGCGCGCCCGGCGGGCCCGACCGGCACGATCGACGAGCCCGGCGCGGCGCGTGGCGGCTCGGGCGCGGGCAGGGGCCGCGGCCGGGCGGCCGCGTCGGCCTTCGCCTTGAGCCGCCGCTGCAGCCCGCGCGGCTCCCACACCGGCTTCGGCTTGAGCTTGATGCGCCCGCCGACGAGCGAGAAGTAGCGCTTCCCGGCCTCGTTACCGCCGCCGATGATGCCGAACAGCGCGCGCCAGTGCAGGGACTTCGCGCGGCCGGTCCGGCGGGTCCACCAGCCGAGGCCGGGGCCGACGACGTTGATCGCCTTGTCGCGCTTGACGTGGCGGACGTACAGCGCCGGGACGACCTGCGTGCGCGCGCCCTTGCGGGTCACGTCCCACCACACCGGCAGCCCCACGGTGCCCGCGTTCTTGCCGCGCTCGATGTGCCACAGCAGCGGGAACTGCACCCAGTCGCTGTCCTCGCCGTTGCGCCGCTGGACCACCAGGGCGGGCGGCACGATCGTCGTGCTGCTGTCCTTGGCCCAGTTGTTGTCGCGCAGGAACAGCGGGATCGTCCACGTCAGGCGTCGCTCGGCGTAGGCGTGGCTGGTGAAGAAGATCGGCGGCACGATCGCCGTGGTCACCTTGTGCGGGCGGCGGAAGTGCCAGAACAGGATCGCCGTCTCGAACCAGCGGTAGTCCTCCTTGCGCTGGCCGACGAACAGCGGCGGCAGCACGACCGTGGTGCTGCGGTCCTCGCTGCGGTGCGCCTTGCGGAAGAACAGCGGGAACACGACCGTCGTCGCGTGCGTGCGCGTGACCGTGCGCCCGACGTTGAGCGCGTACCAGGTCAGGCGCTCGTTCGGGCGCACGTTGGCGCCGCCGAGCAGCGTGTAGAACTTGCGGCCGCCCTTGTCGCGGTCGAAGTAGTAGAGCCCGAGCGCGCCGTGGGTCCGGCGCCCGAGGCCGTCCTTGCCGGCCAGGAACAGCGGGAAGCTGCCCCACAGCGTGTAGCGGCAGCGGTCGTCGTCTTCCTCGCGAAAGCCGCACTTCTGGTAGCGAAACAGCAGCGGCGCGTAGCCGGTGAAGCGGCTGTTCTTGGCCAGCCGGAACGCGTCGACGAAGCCGGGCGGGACCAGGCTGAAGCGCGTGAAGTTGAACTGCCCGTGGGTGCCGACGACGAACGGGAACGCGACCCACGAGCGCTTGCCGCTGCCGCGCCGGCGGTCGAACCAGAACGGCACGGCGATGGTCGTGTGCTCGCGCCGCGACTTGTCCGCCATGTGCACGATGATCGGCAAGGAGACCAGGCGGCGCTTGTCGGCGGAGTCCATCCACCAGGCCAGCGGCGCGACGCCGGTGTGCAGCTGCTTGCGGCTCAGGCGGTGGAAGAACGGCCCGGCGATCAGCGTGTGCGTGCGCCGCTGCGCGTCGCGCGTGTAGAAGAACGGCGGCACGAGCCCGGCGTCGAGGTCGACGCCCTTCGGCTGGCGCTGGCGGAAGTAGAACGGGAACACCGCGAGGTTCTTGCGCGGCTTGTCGCCGCCGGTGCGCGTGCGCCAGACCAGCGGGCTCCACATGTCGAGGTCCTCGCTCGGCGCGCGGTGGCGGGCGAACAGCGGGACGACGACGAGGTTGGTCGCCGTCTTGCGCTGGAACGGGTTGCGCTTGTCGAAGTCTTTCGGGTCGTACTCGAGCGGGCCGACCGGCCGACGATCGTAGAACACCAGCGGGATCAGGCCGAAGCTGCGCGCCTCGCCCTTGCTGCCGCGCGCCCCGTACAGCAGCGGCGTCGCCATCCAGATCTTGCGGTCCGCGGTCGCGAGGCCGCCGCCGAGCGGGGTGATCGTCAGGACGCGATCGCCGTGCTGGCGCCGGTAGTACAGCGGGAACATCACGCTGTGGCGCTCGTCGCCGGGGCGCTTGACGTCCCAGAACAGGTTCAGGACCCCGAGCGTGCGCGCGTCGGGGGCCTTCATGCGCGTGAAGACCGGCGAGATCGTCAGGCGCCGCCGCTCCGGGACGTTGGTGACGTCGCCGAACAGCAGCGGCGGGATCACGGTGTAGCGCAGCGTGTCGTCGCGGCCGAACGCGGCCAGCGGGAGCACGCCCGCGTGGAAGCCGGGGATCGTGCGCTTGACGTAGACCGGGCCGGCGACCCAGGTGTCGTGCCAGTTCTTCGGGTCGCGGTCGATCGCGTGGCCGAACAGCAGCGGCGCGACCACCTGGTAGCGCCGCGTGGCGTCGCGGCCGAAGAAGCTCAGCAGCGGCAGCGCCGCGACGTCGCGCCGGGGGCCGCGCTGGTTGTAGACGAACAGCGGCGCGAGCACGACCTGCTGGCCGTCATGGCCGGCGGTGCGATCGCGGAAGCGCCAGAACAGCGGCGTGACGACCTGGAAGCTGCGGCCCTTCGGGTCGTGGCGCGCGACGGTCAGCAGCGGCGGGAGCACGAGCCCGTAGCCGCCGCCGGGGCGCCGCGTGCCGCCGCCGAGCGGGAACACGAAGGCCGAGCGCGCGCCGGTCTTGACGGCGTCGAACTGCCAGTACAGCGGGAACAGCACGCGGTTGCGCTGCTCGGGGTCGCGGTACGAGACCCACGGGAACGCGGCCCAGGCGACGCTGCCGCGGTTGCGGTTCTCGCTGCGCCACACCAGCGGCGTCACCGAGGTCAGCGAGCGCTCGGGGCTGCGGGTCTGGAAGGTCAGCAACGGCGGGACGGCCCACGCGCGGCGGTCGCGGGCGGCGTCGCTGCGCTGGACGTACAGCAGGCTCCACAGCTCCTTGCGGTTGCCGAACTCGCGCGACTGCCAGTGCGCGAACGGGAACACGGTGCGGTGGGTCAGGCCCTTCACCTTGTCGGCGCCGCCGACGTAGAACGGGAAGCCGATCGTCGTGCGCTTGACGCCCTTGGTCACCTGCACGAACACCGGCGCGCCGACGAAGTAGCGCAGGTCGTTGAGCGGGTCGCCGTCGGTGGTGTTCTTGTGGCCGTACCAGAACAGGATCGCGTCGAAGCCCCGCAGGCTGTCGGGCGTGCGCTGGTGGTAGTGGAACGGGACGACGACGAGGTTCTTGACCTGCTTGTTGCCCCAGTGCCACACGAGCGGGAACTGCCCGAAGTTGAACTGCTCGCCGACCCGCTTGTAGCCCATCAGCAGCGCGCCGGCGGCCCACGCCGAGGTGCGCTCCGAGAACGACCCGAAGAACAGCGCCGCCGGCGAGAGGTAGCGGCGCTTCTGCTTGCGCTTGTTGTACCAGCCGGCCGTCAGCGACAGGTCGAAGTGCGCGAGCTTCTCCGGGTTGTTCGGCCCGGCGCTGCGGTGAAAGAACAGCGGCGGCAGCGTCAGCGCGCGCGTGCGGTGCGTCGTCCACGTGCGGTCGATCCAGAACGGCGGCACGCTCTTGCCGCGGACCAGCCGCGCGGGCCCGGTCTCGACCTCGACGCGCGCCTCGGCGGTCGGCATCGGCCCGGACTCCGTCGGCAGCGCGCGCGCCAGATCTTCGGCCGAGGCCCCGCCGCTGGCCGCGTCCGCGGCGTCCTCCTCGGGCGTGCCGTCGGCCTCCTCGGCGAGCTCCGGCTGCGCGCCGGCGGTCGGGGAGGGGATCCGCGGCGACAGTCGACCGGGCGCGGGGGGCGTGGTCGTTGTCGGCGTCGTCGACGGGCTGGCCGAAGGGTCAGGTGAGCTGGCCGAAGGGTCAGGTGAGCTGTCCGAAGGGTCAGGTGCCTCCGCGGCCGCGTCGCTGTCGCTGCCCGGGGCGCGCCGCGGCAGCCGCACCGGCGGGCCCGTGCGCGCCCACAGGTCGGCCGCGCCGCCGGCAGCGAGCGCGCGGAAGGTCGCATCGAGGCGCAGCGGCTCGGACGCGCCGGCCTCGGCCGGCGCGGCGAGCACGAGCAACACGGCGACGCCGAGGCATCGCACGGGCGCAGCGCCGGCGCCTCCGAGGCGCGCGATGGGCTCAGAGGCATCCACGGGCCGGGTGGGGATAGCGAATCTGCGTTTGCCGTGTCAACCCTGCCCGGTCCGCGACTTCGGCACGATCTCACGTCACGCCGATGGAATAGGCCAGGTTTGACAGCGCGGGTCGGCGGCGCTATGGCAGCACCCTGGCCGCGCGGGAGGGCCTGGCATGGCACGCGACGCACACCGACTCGAACTGGCCGCCGACCTCGACCTCGACCTCGTCGCCCTGGCCCGCACCGGACCGGGCCCGTTCACCGTCACCGCGGAGCTGCCCGCGGCGTGGATCGCCGGCATCCTGGCCCACACCGACGCGGAGGTCGTGGGTCCCGGGCGGGTCTCCCTCGAGGTCACGCTGATCGGCAGCGGCGTCAGCGTGCTGGTCCGCGGCGACCTCGAGGCCGGCTTCACCGTGCCCTGCGCCCGCTGCCTCGAGCCCGCCCCGGTGCTGGCCAACGGCGAGCTGTGCGTCCACTTCGTCCGCGGCAGCGGCGGCGACGAGCTGCACGACGAGGAGGACGGCGACCTCGCCCCCGAGGACGCCGAGGGCCCCGACGAGCGCTCGTTCCTCGGCACGCGCCTCGACCTGCGCCCGATGATCGAGGAGCAGATCCTCGTCGCCTACCCGATCCGGGCCCTGTGCGCCCGCGGCGAGGCCTGCCGCGGCCTGTGCATGCACTGCGGCGCCAACCTCAACGAGCAGCCGCCCGCGTCCCGCTGCGCCGTGTGCGGCACGCCCGGCGCCCGCGTCCCGGTCGTGCCGGCCCCGGGAGAAGAGGATGCGGCCGCCCCCGGCCGCCCCGTGAAGCCCCCGCCCGACGCGGTCGGCCTCGCCGGCGCGACGCTCGAGCCGCCGTGGAAGGCCGCCCTCCGCGGCCTCGCGATCGACGATCCCTCGCACGACGATCACGCCGCCGGCGACAACGACACCAAGCACGGCGCCCCCCCCGGCAACAACGGCCGCAAACCCGGCAAGAAGCCGCTGCCATCCTGATCCGCCACGCATCCTCGGCCCGCGCGCCGGCCCTGCGGATCCCCGCGCAGATCCGGCCCACATTTGAGAATTCTCAGCCCGCCGCCGCCAGATGTCCTGCGCGCGCGGCCCTCCGCCGGCAAAAAAAAGCCTTGCCGCGCGGCAAAAGTCGCTACACTCCCGCCCCTCCGAAGCACGGTATCTCGCCATGGCTGTTCCGAAGAAGAAGAAGTCCCAGTCCCGCCGCGACATGCGTCGCGCTCACCACGACAAGCGCTCGCCGCCGACGCTGGTCGCCTGCGCCAACTGCGAGGAGGCGACCCAGAGCCACCGCGTGTGCCCGGCCTGCGGCTTCTACAAGGGCCGTCAGGTCATCGCCGTCGCCAAGGAGTAGTCGTCCCCCGGAGCCGGCCGCGTGTCGATGACCATCGCACTCGACGCCTTCGGAGGGGACAACTGCCCCGAAGTGGAGGTCGAAGCCGCGATCGCAGCCGCTGGCGAGGGCATCTCCGTCGTCCTCGTCGGTGATCGGGACCGGCTCGCCGCGCAGCTCGCTCGCCGCAACCTCCACGGCGTCGACGCCGACGGTCAGGTCCGCGGCGTCCCGCTGCGGATCCATCACGCCTCGGAGATCATCACCATGGACGACACCCCGTCCAAGGTGGTGCGCGCCAAGACCGACGCGTCGATGCTGGTCTGCTTCGACCTCGTCAAGCAGGGCAAGGCCCACGCTGTCGTCTCGGCCGGCAACTCCGGCGCGATGCTGGCGTGCGGCCTGCTGAAGTTCGGCCGCCTCAAGGGCATCGACCGCCCGGCGATCAGCGCCAGCGTGCCGCGCATGCGCGGGGAGTGCGTCCTCCTCGACGTCGGCGCCAACGTCGAGTGCAAGCCGATCAACCTCGTCCAGTTCGCGGTGCTCGGGGCGATCTTCGCCCGCACCAGCCACGGCGTCGCGCGCGCGCGGGTCGGCGTGCTGGCCAACGGCAGCGAGGAGGGCAAGGGCACCGAGCTGACCCGCGCGGCCCACCGCGCCCTGACCGCCCACCCGAGCGCCGACTTCACCTACCTCGGCTACGTCGAGGGCAAGGACATCTTCAAGGATCGCGTCGACGTCGTCGTCACCGACGGCTTCACCGGCAACATCGCCCTCAAGGTGCTGGAGGCGACCGCGGTCGCGTTCGCCGAGCAGCTGCGGGCCGCCGTCGAGGAGCGGACGCTCAGCAAGGTCGGCGCGCTGTTCATGCGCCCGGCGCTCGCGCTGTTCAAGCAGCGCCTCGACCCCGACAGCCACGGCGGCGCGCCGCTGCTCGGCGTCGACGGCGTGACGATCATCAGCCACGGCGGCGCCAGCCCCAAGGCGCTGCTCAACGCGATCCGCGTCGCCGGTCAGTACGCCGCGCGCGACCTGACGCCGGCCCTGCGCGCGGCCGTGACGAACCACAAGGAGCTGTTCGCCGCCGCCAAGCGCGAGGACAGCGCGTGAGCGGGCCGCAGCAGCGCGTGCGCAGCCCGTGGCGCGCGTAGTCGACTGCGCGTGTGCAGGCCAAGGCACGTGAACAAGTCACGGGACCCGGGCAGCCGCGGCGCGCGAGCGCGTGGTAGAGACGCGCCCGTCCCTTTCGAGCGAGGTGAGCGATGAGCGAGCAGTGGGCCTTCGTGTTCCCGGGTCAGGGCAGCCAGAAGACGGGCATGGGCGCCGCGCTGGCGAGCAACTTCGCGGCCGCGCGGCGGATCTTCGACGCGGCCGACGAGGCGCTCGGCGAGAGCTTGTCGACGCTGTGCTTCGAGGGCCCGGACGAGCAGCTCGCGCTGACCGCCAACACCCAGCCGGCGATCCTCACCTGCTCGGTGGCCGCGTGGACGGTCGTGCACGAGGAGCTCGGGCTCGCCCCGACGGTGTGTCTCGGCCACAGCCTCGGCGAGTTCTCGGCGCTGGTCGCCGCCGGCGCGCTCGACTTCGCCGACGCCGTGCGCCTGGTCCGACTGCGCGGCCAGGCGATGCAGGACGCGGTGCCCGCGGGCGTCGGCGCGATGGCGGCGATCGTCGGCCTCGAGCCCGCGAAGGTCGAGGCGATGTGCGCCGACCTCAGCGGCCCCGACGCGCAGGTCGGCGTCGCCAACGAGAACGGGGGCGGGCAGCTGGTGGTCGCAGGCCACAGCGCCGCGGTCCACAGGCTCGTCGCCGAGGTCAAGGCGATCCGCGGCAAGGCCATCCTCCTCAACGTCTCGGCCCCGTTCCACTGCGGCCTGATGCGGCCCGCCGCCGAGCGCCTGGCCGCGGCGCTCGAGCAGGTCCACGTGCACCCGCTGCAAGTGCCGGTCATCGCCAACGTCGACGCCGAGGTCAACCGCGACGCGACGCGCGTGAAGGACCTCCTCGTCCGCCAGATCACCGGCCGCGTGCGCTGGGAGGCGTCCGTGCGCAACGCCGTGCACATGGGTGTCACACGTTTCATCGAGCTCGGCCACGGGAAGGTCCTCGCCGGCTTGATTAAACGCATCGCCGCCGACGTGCCCGTCGTGCCCGTCGGTTCCCCCGCGGATATTGATGTGCTAAAGGTCGAGGCCACGTGAGCGACGCAGTCCAGCCCGCGACCTCGGCCGTGCAGACGGCGGGCGCAGCGTTGCCGGCGAGCTTGCCGACGAGCTTGTCGCTGGCCGGTCGCGTCGCCCTCGTCACCGGCGCCTCGCGGGGCATCGGCCGCGCGATCGCCCGCACCCTCGCCGCGCGCGGGGCCGCGGTCGCCGTCAACTACACCAGCCGCGAGGACGCCGCCCAGGCCGTGTGCGCCGAGATCGTCGCCGCCGGCGGCAGGGCCTTCGCGATCGGCTTCGACGTCGCCGACGCCGCCGCCGTCGACGCGGGCGTGCAGCAGGTCGTCGCCAAATTCGGCGCCCTCCACATCCTCGTCAACAACGCCGGCGTCTCGGTCGACGCGCTGCTGCTGCGCGCCAACCCGGCCGACTTCTCGCGCCTGCTCGACGTCAACCTCAAGGGCGCCTTCCTGTGCAGCAAGGCCGCCGCGCGCCACCTGCTCAAGGCCCGCGCCGAGGGCCGCATCATCAACCTCAGCAGCGTCGTCGGCGAGCAGGGCAACGCCGGCCAGTCGATGTACGCCGCGGCCAAGGCCGGCCTGATCGGCCTGACGAAGTCGATCGCGCGCGAGCTCGCGAGCCGCGGCGTCACCGTCAACGCGGTCACCCCC
>Ga0075163_10006770_pt1 | contig 15207 bp, 15 predicted proteins | sample JI1023141ADNA_FD_71478 | JGI IMG/M metagenome (GOLD analysis project Ga0075163, IMG submission 71478) | Wastewater effluent complex algal communities from Wisconsin, to seasonally profile nutrient transformation and Carbon sequestration -... | ecosystem: Engineered > WWTP > Effluent > Algae... | reverse complement strand
GGGCTCACCGAGGCGCAGGCCCGCGAGGCCGGCCACGACATCGTGGTCAAGGTGCAGGGCTACGGTGACACCGCCTACGGGTGGGCCATGGAAGACCACACCGGTATCGCGAAACTGATCGCCGACCGCGGCACTGGCATGCTGCTGGGCGCCCACATCATGGGACATCAGGCGTCCTCCATCATCCAGCCGCTGATCCAGGCGATCAGCTTCGGCCAGACCGCCAGAGAGGTTGCCACCGGCCAGTATTGGATCCATCCCGCGCTGCCCGAGGTGATCGAGAACGCGTTGCTCGGGCTCACCGACTGACGCTGAAGCCCCACGGTAGTTCCAGTCGGTGCGCGGCGAGCAGGTCCGCATCGCCGAGAATCTCTGACGTGGCGCCGTCGGCGACCACTCGCCCAGCATCGAGAATCACCGCGCGAGTGCACAATTGGGCGGCATAGGGAAGATCGTGGGTGACGACGAGGATGGTTGCCCGCAACCCGGACAGGGTCTCGGCGAGTTCGCGCCGGGCCAGCGGGTCGAGATTGGCCGACGGTTCGTCGAGGACCAGGACCTCCGGGTGGCAGGCGAGCACCGTGGCCAGCGCGGCCCGCCGCCGCTGGCCCAGCGACAGATGCGCCGGACTGCGGTCGGCGTGCTCGGTCATCGACACCACCGCCAGCGCATCGGCGACACGGGCGGTCAACTCGGGCCCGGTGACACCGAAATTGGCCGGGCCGAACGCGACATCCTGCGCGACGGTCGGCATGAAGAGTTGGTCGTCGGGATCCTGAAAAACCAACCCGACCCGTCGGCGGATCTCTCGAACGGTGTGACGCGACAGCGTTGTCTCGCCGATCGCCACTGAGCCCTGCGTCGGGGTGAGAACGCCATTGAGCGAGAGCATCAACGTGGTCTTGCCCGCCCCGTTCGGTCCGAGAATGGCCACCCGCTCCCCTACTGCCACAGTCAGATCCACGCGGTCCAGGCCGACATGCCCATCGGGGTACACGTGACGAAGACCGGCGACCCGGACCACCGGCGCGGTCACCGCAGCGCCCATGCCGACACCGACGTCATGATGGCCAGCACCGCGGGTGAGAGGGCGAACCAGTCAGCGGCCCGCGCACGGGAAGATCCGACCGTCAGTTCGGGTACCCGGCCGTCGAATCCACGTGACAGCATCGCCAGGTAGACCCGCTCACCGCGCTCATAGGAGCGCAGGAACAGCGCACCGACGCTGCGGGCCACCGCCCCGGCTTGATGCAGCATGTGCGGCGAGTCACCGCGGGACAGCCGCGCCATCCGCATCCGTTGCGCCTCTGCGGTGAGCACATCGATGTAACGGATCATCAGCACGACCATCGAGGTCACCAGTGCAGGCATCCCGAGCCGGCTCAGGGCGACAGGAAGCTCCCGCGCCGAGGTGGTGGCCGCGAACGTCAACGAGGCGGCCACACCCAGAGTTCCCTTCACCACGATGCCCCACGCGGCCCACAGTCCCGCTACCGACAGGTGCATCCCGGCCAGGGAAAGCTGTTGCCCGCCTTCGGCGAACGGCAGGAGCACCGCCAAGAACACGAACGGAACCTCGATCATCATCCGAGGAAGTACCCATCGCAGCGGGATACGGGCCAACCGCCAGACGATCAGGATCAGCACCGTGTAGATCAGGTAGGGCCAGAACATCTCCCGCGGCGTGGCCACCACTGCCAGCACCATCAGGACAAGGCAGACGATCTTGACTTCCGCGGGCACGCGGTGCACCGGAGAATCGTCAACCCGGTACAGCGGGTGCGTGTGTCCGGCGCCCATCGATCCGGGATGCCTAGGTATCGGACCTACGACGGGCGATGAGCCAGAACAGGCCCCCGGCAATCGCGAGAGTGACGATCACGCCGATCACACCGGCCAACCCGCCGGTGCCGTCCTTGCCGACGATCGCATAGTCGGCCAACGGTGAGGCAGCCAGGGCGTGATCATCGGCGTGCTGGGCGATACAGCTCCCCGTGAGCACTTCGGTCCCGTCGACCTCGCTGACCTCGCATCCCTGCAGGGTCGCCGAGTCCAGTCCGTCGGGACTGGAGCTGGCCAGATACGAGACCCCGCCGGCGATCAGCACGATGATGACGAGAAAGCCGATCCAGAATGTCTTTCCGCGGCCGGCTGCATTCATCGTCATGCCAACGCCTCCCTGCGCGAGTTGCGCAGCAGGTACACCAGGTCGGGACGGGCCCGCGCCACCGCCACCACGGTCAGCGCCGTGATGACGCCTTCGCCGACACCGATCAGCACATGCGTACCGAACATGTATCCCGCGACGGCGACCAACGATGCCGATGACGCACCGCCGATCGCATACTCGATGACAAACCCCATGGCGGCAGCGACCGTTCCGATGACCGCCGCAACGAAGGCCGAAGCACCCAGCTGTTTGGTGAATGTGTAGGTGATCGCCGCGGTCGCGTAGCCGGCCGCGACGCCGATGAGCGACATGTTGGTGATGTTGGTTCCCAGCGCGGTGATCCCACCGTCGGCGAACAACAGGCTCTGCACCACCAGCACGATCGATACACACAGCGCCCCGGTAAACGGGCCCACCAGGATGGCCGCGAGCGCGCCACCGAGCAGGTGACCGCTCACCCCGGGCAAGATGGGGAAATTGACCATCTGTACCGCAAAGATGAAGGCCGCCACCAGGCCTGCCAGCGGGACAGTGCGTTCATCGAGTTCGCTGCGAGCGCGCCAGCCACAGAATCCCAGCGCCGCGACCGCAAGAACGCCGAATATCACCGAGGTGGGAGCGTTGATGATGCCGTCGCTCATGTGCATCGCGACGAACTGCTGAGTCATTGGTCGAGAGTAGGACCCGCGGCCTCGCCTGTCCAGGTGAACAGATAATCATGTTTCAGTTGTGGCCGGCGCCGATCCAGTGCAGCAGGTCGTGCACGATCTCGTCGTCGAGGCGGTAGCTCACCGATCGGCCCACTCGGCTGCTGGTCACCCAGCCCTGTCCGCGCAGTACCCGAAGCGCCTGGGACACCGCGTTTTCCGATCGCCCGAGGGCCGCCGCCAGGTCGCTGACACAAATCCCGGGCACCCGGTGCAGGCTGAGCAGGATCTCCAGGCGATGCGGGTCCGACAGCAGGTCGAAGCGGCGCGCCCATTCGGAGGTGTCGACGTCGACCAACGCCGACGACGCTCGCTTCACCACCGACGTGTGGTCCATATCAGGCAATCTAGTCTCACCGGGACCGTTCGTCAGCGATGCCGCAGCGGGCAACACTCGATTCGGGCCGTCAGCCGACCCGGTCGTCCTCGGCGGTCGCCCGGGCCAGGTCGTCGCGGGCGCGAGCGACCCGGGACCGGATCGTGCCGATCGGGCAGCCGGCCACCTCCGCGGCTTCGGCGTAGGACATCCCCAACACCTGGGTGAGCACCAGCGCTTCGCGGCGCTCGGGTTCCAGCCCGTCGAGCAGGATCCGGATCTCGACCATGTTCTCGATACGGCCACCGGCCAGCACGTCGTCGAGGTCCACCACATAGGCGGGCCGGGGCCGCGACGAGTTGTACCGAATCTGATCGACCACGACACGGCGGGCGATCGACAGCAGCCAGGTCTTGGCCGTCGACCGGCCGGAGAAGCGGGGCAGCGATTTGATCGCCCGCAGGTAGGTTTCCTGCGACAGATCCTCGGCACTCGCGGGATCACTCAGATAGGCGATGGTCCGCCACACGTCGCGGCGGGTGGCCTCGATGAACTGGGTGAGGGCGGCCCGGTCACCGCGGCCGGCGGCCATGGCAAGCTCGGTCACCCGATCGTTCTCGCCTGCCGTCGCCACCAGGAGAGAGTATGTGATGCGCGCCGGGAACTTCGCGCCGCATGCCGACGACTCAGTATGGAGAGCAGAGATGCAGGAGGTGGACGCCACGACGTCGACAGAAGCCATCGTGGCCGGTCATGGGGAGCTGGAGTTGCAAAGACTCCAGCTCTACGTGGACGGCATGTCCTGTGGCGCGTGCGCGGCCCGGGTCCAATCGGCATTGAACAAGCTGCCGCAGGTCCGGGCGTCTGTGAACTTCGCCACTCGAGTGGCGACCATCGAGGCGCCCGCCGGCATCGACACCGACATCGTGTGCGATGTGGTGCGCAACACCGGTTACCAGGCGACGGTTCGCGACACCGGCGCCGAACGCACCGACGACCCCGATGCGGCGCATGCGCGCAGCCTGTTGGTCCGGCTGGCCGTCGCCGCGGTGTTGTTCGTCCCGTTGGCCGATCTGTCCGTGATGTTCGCCGTGGTGCCCAGCACCCGGTTCGCCGGCTGGCAGTGGGTGCTCACCGCGCTGGCCCTGCCCGTGGTGACGTGGGCGGCGTGGCCGTTTCACCGGACGGCGCTCAGCCGCGCCCGGCACGGCGCCGCCTCGATGGAGACGCTGATATCGGTCGGCATCATCGCGGCGTCGGTGTGGTCGCTGATCACCATGTTCTCCGGTGGGGAGCCCGCCGCGGGTAAAGGTGTCTGGCAGGCGCTGCTGGACAGCGATGCCATCTATTTCGAGGTCGCCGCGGGCGTCACCGTGTTCGTGCTCGCCGGCCGGTACTTCGAGGCGCGGGCGAAATCCAAGGCGGGCAGCGCACTTCGGGCACTGGCCGCGCTGAGCGCCAAAGATGTCAGCATCATCCTTGCCGACGGCTCCGAACTGGTGATACCGGCCGACGAACTCGCCGAACAGCAGCGGTTCGCGGTGCGACCCGGCCAGACGATCGCGGCGGACGGTCTGGTGGTCGACGGCTCGGCCGCGGTCGATACGAGTGCGATGACAGGTGAGGCGAAGCCGCAGCGCGTCCGCCCGGGCGACACCGTGATCGGCGGCACGGTGGTGCTCGACGGCCGGCTGGTCGTCGAGGCGGCGGCGGTCGGCGCCGACACCCACTTCGCCGGGATGGTCCGCCTGGTCGAGGAGGCACAGGCCGAGAAGGCCGACGCCCAGCGGCTTGCCGACCGGGTCGCCTCGGTCTTCGTGCCGTGCGTATTCGTCATCGCGGCGCTGACCGCGGCGGGTTGGCTGCTGGCCGGCGCCGCGACGAACCATGCGGTGTCGGCGGCGCTGGCGGTCATCGTCATCGCCTGCCCGTGCGCGCTGGGCCTGGCCACGCCGACGGCGATGATGGTGGCCTCCGGGCGCGGAGCTCAACTCGGCGTGTTCCTGAAGGGCTACCGGTCCTTGGAGACCACCCGCGCGGTGGACACCGTGGTCTTCGACAAGACCGGAACCTTGACCACGGGCCGGCTGACGGTCAGCGCGGTCACGCCGGCACCCGGATGGTCCGCCGAGGAGGTGCTGGCGGTGGCCGCAGCGGTCGAATCGGCCTCCGAACACGCTGTCGCGGTGGCGATTCGCACCTCCGTCGAGGACTGCGCCGACGTCGAGGATTTCCGGTCCACGGCCGGCCGGGGCGTCCAAGGCCGCGTGTCCGGCAGGCTGGTGCGGGTCGGAAAGCCGTCCTGGATCGGGTCCGCGGACGCCCCCGCCCATGTCAGCGCGGAACGACGCCGCGCCGAATCACGCGGCGAGACAGTGGCATACGTGGAGGTCGACGGAGACGTCTGCGGCCTGATCTCGGTCTCGGACAGGATCAAGGACTCCGCGGCGCAGACCGTCGCCGCGCTGCACGCGAAGGGCCTGCGCACCGTCTTGTTGACCGGCGACAACGCCGCCTCGGCTGCGGCGGTGGCCGCCCAGGTCGGAATCGACGAGGTCATAGCCGACGTCCTTCCTGACGGCAAGGTCGACGTCATCGAGCAGCTGCGTGACCAGGGCCGGGTGGTGGCCATGGTCGGTGACGGCATCAACGACGGCCCGGCGCTGGCGTGCGCCGATCTGGGCATGGCGATCGGACGCGGCACCGACGTGGCGATCGGCGCGGCCGACGTGATCCTGGTCCGCGACGATCTGACCGTGGTACCCGTCGCGCTCGGCCTGGCCGAGGCGACGATGCGCACGATCAAGGTGAATCTGGTGTGGGCGTTCGGCTACAACGTGGCAGCGATCCCCATTGCGGCCGCGGGCCTGCTGAACCCGTTGATCGCCGGCGCGGCGATGGCCTTCTCCTCGTTCTTCGTCGTCTCGAACAGCCTGCGGTTGCGCAACTTCGGCGCCACCTCGTGATCGGCGCACAAAAAGTCGCGGGCCAGGGGAACTAACGTCGCGGGCCGCGCGACTAAGCCTGCGATGCCATGTACGCACTGAACTCCAGTGCCTGGGCAGCCGACCCGCCCAGCCCAAGGGGAATGCATGACGACGACAGTGACCACGAATCGGCGCGCCGACGCGGCCGTCCTACGACGGATATGGCGCCTGCATTTCTGGGTGGGCCTGTTCGCGGCCCCGATGTTGGTGATCCTGGCCTGTTCGGGGCTGGTGATCCTGTACAGCCAGCCGATCAACGACCTCCTCAACCGCGACCTGTTCCTCGTCGAACCGGGCAGCGCCACAGTACCTTTGGACGATCAGCTCGCGACCGCCAGCAGCCACGTCGCCGAAACCTTCCTGCTGGATGCAGTCATCCCGCCGGCCGCTGGGGACCGAGCCACCCGGGTGGACTTCGTCAACCCCGAGGATCCCGCCTACCCACAGGGGGAAGGCAATGCCACCCAGGTGTTCGTCAACCCGTACACCGGTGCATATCTCGGCCAGCGCGAAGAACTGTCCGGCATCGTCGGATTCGCGAACCAGATGCACCGTCTGTTCGGCAATGACGGCCCCCAGGTCCACCTGCCCTCGGTCGGACATCTGATCAATCCCTCGGCCTACCCCGATGCCACGATCCCGGTCGGGATCGCCAACCTGTGGCTGGAACTGAGCGCCGTGTGGATTCTGGTGCTGATGGCCAGTGGCCTGTACCTGTGGTGGCCGCGCGCCATCGAGTCGGCCAAACCGCTGTTGCGGGTGCGCTGGGGCAAGGGCGGCCGCATCCGGTGGCGGGACCTGCACGCCCTGACCGGGGTGATCATCGCGGTGATCCTCATCGGCTATGTGCTCTCCGGGCTGACCTGGTCGCGGTACTGGGGTGAGAACTGGCGGGCATTCTCCGGGGAGGTCGCCCCGTCGATATCGGTGGACGCCCCGTCGACACCCGCCTCGCTCGGCGACTACGACCGGCTCGGCCGGCGTATCGCGTGGGCCGCACAGGACGACCCGATGTATGCGTCGCCGGTGACGGGTGCGGTACCGGCACAGCTGTCCCTGCAGGACGCGGACCGGATCGCCAAGGAGGAGGGCATGGTGCCCGGTTACGCCATCATTCCGCCGGCCGATTCCACCGAGGACGGTCAGACCGTCTACGGCAGCTATGCCGTCGTCAACGCCTGGCCGCAGCGGATGTCCGAGCAGCGGACCCTCTACCTCAACCAGTTCACCGGCGCCACGATCGCGAATGCCACCGCCGCTCAGGACGGTGCCCTGTCGCGACTGACCAGTTTCGGCATCGCCATGCACATGGGCAACCAGTTCGGTGTGCTGACCCGCATCATCGCCACGGTCGCCGCGCTCGGGGTGTTGCTCAGCGTGGTGACGGGGCTGCTGATGTGGTGGAAACGGCGCCCAGCGGGCCGCACCGGGTTGCCGAGCCCGGCCAGCGCCGCCACCCGGGCCGACACGCCCCGGCGCGCGGTGATCGCCGTGGCGGTGGCGGCGGTGGCGCTCGGGGTGATCTACCCGGTCTTCGGGGTGTCGCTGCTGGTGGTTCTGGCCGCAGAAGGCATGGCAGCCGTGCTCGCCGCCCGCCGACGTTCCGGGGGCGCGGCGCCCGGCGCAGAGGACGTGCCGGTCGGCCAGACGACGCCCAGCGCCGACGGTGACGAGACCCTGGTGGGTTCGCGTTGATCGAGCATCTGCTGTTGCGCTGGGTCGTCACCGCCCTGTTCGTGATCAGCGCCGTCGAATGCGGCTACGCGATGGTGCTCTGCCGTCGTTCCTGGCCCGCACTGGTCAGCCACGGGCTGCATTTCGCGATGGCGGTCGCGATGGCGGTGATGGCCTGGCCGGCCGGTGCCGCACTGCCGACGACCGCGCCGATGGTGTTCTTCCTGCTCGCCGCGGGGTGGTTCGCCGCCCGTACCCTGATCGCGACCGGGCACCGGGTGGCCGACGCCTACCACATGGCGATGATGGTGGCGATGGCCTGGATGTACGCGGTGATGGGCGGCACGCTGCTGCCCCGCCCCGCCGACGGGGGCAGCGCCGGGATGGGGCACGGCGGCCACCATGGTGGTCACGCCATGGCCGGCGCGGACACCTCCGCCGCCACGGCGCCGGCGTTCATCGACGCACTCAACTGGCTGTGGACCGTCGGGTTCGCCGTCGCGGCGATCTGGTGGCTGTACCTGTACTTCAGCCGCCGGCGCGCCGAGCCGGACCTGCCGGCCGGCCGCTTCTTCGGCACCGCCTGCCAGGCCATGATGGCCGCGGGCATGTCCATCATGTTCGCGGTGATGCTGTAGCCGGTCAGGCCGCCGACCCGTCGGTGGGCCACAGGTGCCCGCGGCGCCGACCGCGCGACGCATGCGGCGGCAGCACGATTTCGGTGTCGCGGTGCGAGTGCTCGGGTGTCGGCGGAGTGGTCGAGGTGCGGCGCCAGACCGCGACCGCGAGGGCGGCGGCGACCAGCACCGGGATGTGGGTGAGCATCCGGGTGAGTGTGACCTCGCCGGCGACGGCGTCGACGACGACGTACCCGGTCAGCACCAGCGCGAAGACCGAGAGCACTCCCCCGAGCCCGGCCGCGGCGACGGGCCAGCGCGCCGCCGCGAGCATCGCCACCCCGATGGACAACGACCACGCCGTCGACTCGTTGAGCAGGTGGCCGCCCGCACCGTGGTGCGCGGCCAGTCCGACGCTCAACCCGAGCGCCTGCACGAGGCTCACCGCGATCTGGGCGAGTCCGGTCGCAAACAGCGCCCATCGCATCCAGGACAACGCCGACCGGCCGCTGTGGTTCCCACGGGGGGCCGACGCCACCGCATGCACCCGTTCGGGGCGTGCCAGGGCCCCCAGGAACTCCGCCTGCGCGCTGACCGCGCCGAACCATGCCCGACACTCCGCGCAGCCCGCGAGGTGCTCGTCCACCCGCGCCGAGGGCACCGGCTCGCGCTCGCCGTCCAGTCGCGCCGACAGCGCTTCGCGAGCCACTTCGCACTTCACACTCCAATAGTCGCCCATAACCGGCGCCTGGTTCCGCCGGGGTTGTCTACGACGACCAGTCGTAGACTCGGGCAGGGCGATTCGATGGAGAGGCCGCGGTGAGCGAGAAACAGACCGAGAATCCCGCACGGCGGGCGCTCCCGGCGCTGTCGGTATGGACAGCCGCCGTCGTGGTGCTCGTCTGGGTCTACGCCGGGGTTTGGGGAGCCGAGCGGTTCGCGGTGACCGGTCTCGCATTCCCCGGTGCCGCGACCAGTGTCGCCGAATTCCTCGGCTCGGTGCTGGGCGGTCTCACGAGCGCATTGTGTGTCGGCATCCTGGCCGTAATCGTGCTCACCGCGGTGCCCGATGAGCAGGGCCGGCTCTGCCACAACACGTATCGGCTGCACCTGTGGCTGCAGCGAGCAGCGATCGTCTGGCTGGTGACCTCGGTCGCCATGGTCGCCATCGCTGCCTCGAATGCGGCGGGGGCCCCGCTACCGCGGGTACTGGCGGGTGGGGCGCTCGGCGACGCGTTGGCGGCGTCGGAGTCGGCGCGGGGCTGGATCGCGGCCGCGCTGGCGGCCGCCGTCGTCGCCATCGGCATCCGATTCACGCTGCGCTGGCTGGGCCACGTCTTGCTGCTGGTGCCTGCGGGTATCGGGCTGCTCGCCCCCGTCGTGACCGGAAACGCCGGAGAGGGGCCCGATCACGACATCGCGACGAGCACCGCCATCGTGTTCACGATCGCCGTGGCCGTGCTCGTCGGACTGAAGATCACCGTCGCAGTCCGCCCCGAGACGGTGGCGCCGGTGGCGCGCCGGACTCAGGTGGTGGCGCTGGTCGCCGGTGCCACCGCGGTGATCTACGGCGCACTGCTGCTGTCGACGATGGTGCGGGAGACGGCCGTGCTCGGCTCCGACTTCGGGCATATCGCTCTTGCCGCGTGGCTGCTGCTCCTCGCGGTGACGGTCGTCGACCTGGTGCTGGTGTGGCGTAAGTCCGCTGTGCGGCGCGCCGTCGCCACTGCGAGCGCCGCGGCGATCATCGCGGTGGTGGCGGCGATCTCCACCCTCGCGGCACTGCCGCCGCCGCGATTCTTGGTGCACACCTTCACCATCTGGGACGTCTTCCTGGGCTACGAGCTGCCCGGACCCGTGACCGCGCTGCGCCTGGTGTCGTACTGGCGTTTTGACACCTTGTTCGGGGTGGCGGCACTCGTGCTCGTGGCCGGTTACCTGGCCGGTGCGCTCACCCTGCGCCGTCGTGGCGATACATGGCCGGCCGGGCGCACCGTGGCCTGGGTCATCGGATGTCTGGCCCTGCTCTTCGCGACGAGTTCGGGGCTGCGTGCCTACGGCTCGGCGACCTTCAGCATGCACATGACCGAGCACATGGTGCTCAACATGTTCATCCCGGTACTGCTGGTGCTCGGCGCACCCGTCACCATGGCCCTGCGCGCGTTGCCCGCCGGCCCCAAGGGCGGCCCGCCGGGTCCGCGCGAGTGGGTGCTGTGGTTCGTGCACTCGCCGGCAACGAAGTTTCTGGCCAATCCCATCGTCGCGTTCTGCCTCTTCGTCGGTTCGCTGTATCTGGTGTATTTCACACCGCTTTTCGACACCCTGATCCGCTACCACTGGGGTCACGAGCTGATGACCCTGCATTTCCTGCTGGTCGGCTACCTGTACTACTGGGGGATCATCGGGATCGACCCGGGGCCGCGCCGGTTGCCGTTCCTGGCCCGCCTCGGACTGCTGTTCGCCGTCATGCCGTTCCATGCGTTCTTCGGTATCGCCACGATGACGATGAACTCCGTGCTCGGTAGTTCGTTCTACGGGCACCTGTCGGTACCGTGGCTGATCAGTCTGACCGATGATCAGCACCTCGGTGGCGCGATCGCCTGGGGTGCCAGCGAGGTCCCGGTGATCATCGTGGTGATCGCGTTGGTGGCTCAGTGGGCACGCCAGGATCGCCGCTCCGGGGCCCGGCACGACCGGCACAGCGACAGTGGCTATGACGACGATCTCGATGCCTACAACGCCATGCTCAGAGAGCTGTCGCGCACCCGCGAGTAGGCGCACAGTCGTACGAGCACGCCGAAAAGTTCCCGAAGAACGTCGTTTGATCGACGAGTAGCGCTGTGCAACAGTGTCTTTCGATCGGGCGGTTCAGCAGACAACTGCCTCTGGACCTAAAGGCGTCGATGTCTTCCACCGAAACCGAACAAAGCCCAGCGCTGGCCCTGGGACGCCGGGGAGCCGGCCGGGCGTTCTTTCTCCGGCTGCATTTCTATGCGGCGGTATTCGTCGGCCCCTTCCTGCTGATAGCAGCGATCAGCGGTGGACTGTATGCGATCTCGCCCAGCCTCGAGCAGGTGATGTACCAGGACTACCTCCGCACCACCGCCGCCGGTCCGGCCTTGCCGCTGTCCGAACAGGTGCGCGCCGCGCAGCACGTGCGGCCCGACCTCACGGTGACCGCGGTCCGCCCGGCTGACGGACCCGGCGAGACGACCCGGGTCTTGTTCGCCGACCCGTCGCTGGGCCCCTCGGAGCGGCACGCCGTGTTCGTCGATCCCGCCACCGCGGCGTCGCACGGTGAGCTGACCGCCTACGGCAACAGCGGCGCGCTGCCCGTCCGGACGTGGATCGGCCAACTGCATCGCAGCCTGCACCTCGGGGATCCCGGCCGCATCTACAGCGAGCTCGCCGCATCGTGGCTAGGTGTCATCGCTCTCGCAGGCGTCTATCTGTGGCTCAGTCGCTACCGTCCGTCGAGATCGCGAGGCTCGGGGCGGGCCCGGCTGCTCACCGTCGACCGTAGCGCGTCGGGACGTTCGCGCACCGTGGGTTGGCATGGCGCCGTGGGGATCTGGATTGCGGTCGGGTTGGTGTTCCTGTCGGCCACCGGGCTCACCTGGTCGACATACGCCGGCGCGAACGTCGACCAGCTGCGCACCGCGCTGTCCTGGACCACGCCGGCGGTGGCCAAAACCCTCGACGGTGACGCCGATCCGGCACCTTCGGCCGGCGGGCATGATCACGGCGCCGGTGCCGTACCGGCGCCGCAACCGGCGGCACCGAAGGTGGAACAACTGGATCGCGTGCTGCAGTCCGCCCGGGCCGCGGGCATCGGCGGGAAGGTCGAGGTGGCCATCCCCCCGACCGCGGACACGGCATTCACCGTCACCCAGACGCGGCAGCCGTGGGTGATGTCGAACAACTCGGTGGCCGTGAACGGGGACACCGGTGCGGTCACCGACATTGTCTGGTTCGCGGACTGGCCGCTGGCTGCCAAGCTGGCGGCGTGGGGCATCCAGCTGCACATGGGCACCCTGTTCGGCCTGGTGAATCAGTTGGCCATGGTGGCGCTGGCCGTCGCACTGGTGACGGTGATCGTTCGCGGTTACCTGATGTGGTGGCGACGCCGGCCGACGAAGGGTGAGCGCCCGATGGGGCGGCCCCCGCGGCGAGGTGCACTCGCCGCGCTGCCCGTGCCCGCCGCCGTGGCGGTCGTGCTCGCCGCCGTGGCCGTCGGGTGGTTCATCCCGCTGCTGGGCATCAGCCTGGCCGCGTTTGTCGCCGTGGACGCGCTGCTCGCTGTTCGGCAAAACCGTACGGACGCGGCCCGGCCTTGAGGATCCCGCAGTCGATGCGACGCGACACCACGATCGAGGACACGCTGCGCTCCATCGAGAACCGGGTGATGGGCGACGTGTGGCTGGGCGCGACGCGACGGCACGGCGGGCGCATGCTCGCCATCGCACTCGGGTTCACGGCCGTGGGCGGCTGGTTCGACGCCGACAGAGGAGTCCACAAGCTCGCCCTCGTCGCCTGCGCGCTCTTCGCCACCACTGCCGTGATTTCCCTTGTCGCGCTGCAACGTCGGCGATTCGCCTGGAGTTGCGCGGCCGTCTACGCCGGTGCTGTGGCGACCGTCGCCGGCCTCGGTGCGTTCTGGTGGTACCGGACCGCTCATGTCGATGCGATGCCGCTGACCACGCTGCTGGGCAGCGTCACCAGCGCCGCGCTGACGGTGGGCTGGCTGACCGTCGTGACGACGCCGCTCGGGCGTTCGCAGCCGGACATGCGTTCGGCCTGACCTCCCGAGCCCGGCGGGCGCCGATCAGTTCCGGTCAGTCCAGGAAGCCGTGCAACAGCGCCGCCGAACCCGCCAGGTGGGCGCACATGGCATCGGCCGCCGCACAGGCGTCCCCGGCCAGGATGGCGGCGACGATCGCTTCGTGCTGTTCGTCGGAGTGCGCGATATTGCGGGGCAGCAGCGGAATCTGGTCCAGCAGGGCGTTGACCCGCATCCGGTTCTCGGCGACCAGCGGCACCAGCGACACCGAGCCAGCGGCCTCGGCGATCGCCAGGTGCAGCCGGGAATCCAACCGGCGGTAGTCCTGCGGTGCGGCACCGCGCACATCGGCCAGACGCGCGCGCAGGTGCGCGCGCTCGGCCTCGGAGAGCGCGCGACCGGCCGCCGCCCGGGCCGCCCCGACCTCGAGGATCTCGCGCAGTAGCAGCGCGTCGTCGAGATCGGCGCGGGTGAGGTCCGCGGTGTCGGGGGCCAGCCTGGGGATCTGCTCGGCCAGGAAGGTGCCGCCGTAGCGCCCGCGCCGCGACACCAGATAGCCGGCCTCGGCCAGCGATTTGATGGCCTCGCGCACGGTGTCGCGGCTGACGCCGAGCCGCGCGGCGAGCTCACGTTCCGGTGGCAGTGACTCGCCCGGCGCGAGCACCCCCAGCCGGATGGTCTGCAGCAGCCGGGCCACCGTGTCCTCGAAGGCGTTGCCCAGCCGCACCGGACGCAGCAGGCTTTCCGAGGTGGTCTGCGGATCCGGCGGGGAGGTCATGGGCTGCTTTATCTCACAGCGGCGTGACGTAGGCGGAACTGATGCCGCCGTCGACCAGGAAGGACGACCCGGTGATGAACGACGCGTCGTCGCTGGCCAGGAACGCCACCGCCGCCGCCAGCTCCTCGGGTTCGGCGAAGCGGCCCACCGGCACGTGCACCAGTCGTCGCGCCGCGCGCTCGGGGTCCTTGGCGAACAGCTCCTTGAGCAGCGGGGTGTTCACCGGGCCCGGGCACAGCGCATTGACCCGGATGCCCTGGCGGGCGTACTGCACACCGAGTTCGCGCGACATGGCCAGCACCCCGCCCTTGGAGGCGGTGTAGGAGATCTGCGAGGTGGCCGAGCCGAGCACCGCCACGAAGGACGCCGTGTTGATGATCGACCCCCGCTGGGCCGGCACCATGTGCCGCAACGCGGCCTTCGAGCACAGGAACACCGATTTCAGGTTCACGTCCTGCACCCGCTGCCACGCATCGAGGCTGGTGTTCTCGATGAGGTCGTCCTCGGGCGGGCTGATGCCGGCGTTGTTGAAGGCGATGTCCACCCCGCCGTGCACGTCGAACGCGGTGTCGAACAGGTTGTCCACCGCGGCCGGGTCGGCGACGTCGACCTGGACGAACTGCACGTTCAGATCGTTGGCGACGGTCTTGCCCGCGGCCGGGTCCACATCGCCGATGACGACGATCGCCCCTTCGGCCTGCATCCGCTTGGCCGCGGCCAGCCCGATACCGCTGGCACCGCCGGTGATGACGGCGACCTTGTCCTTGAGACGCTGGGTGAGGTCCATCTAGATTTCTCCGATCGCTATGAAGACGTTCTTGGTTTCCGTGAAGTGCAGCGGCGCATCGGGTCCCAGCTCGCGGCCCAGGCCGGATTGCTTGAAACCGCCGAACGGGGTGCTGTAGCGCACCGAGGAGTGCGAGTTGACGCTCAGATTGCCGGCCTCGACCGCCCGCGTGACCCGCAGCGCCCGCGACAGATTCTCGGTCCAGATCGAGCCGGACAGCCCGTAGCTGGTGTCGTTGGCCAGCGCGATGGCGTCGGCCTCGTCCTCGAAGGCCAGCACGGTGACCACCGGGCCGAAGATCTCCTCGGTGACGGTGCGGTCGGTGCGCTGCGGGGTCAACACCGTTGGCGGGAACCAGAACCCGGGACCCGACGGCGCCGAACCGCGGAAG
>Ga0075163_10006769_pt1 | contig 15208 bp, 12 predicted proteins | sample JI1023141ADNA_FD_71478 | JGI IMG/M metagenome (GOLD analysis project Ga0075163, IMG submission 71478) | Wastewater effluent complex algal communities from Wisconsin, to seasonally profile nutrient transformation and Carbon sequestration -... | ecosystem: Engineered > WWTP > Effluent > Algae... | reverse complement strand
GCCCTGGGCGGGCGCATTCGCGTGCCGCCGGCGCTGCGCGGCGTGCTGGTGGGGCATCTCGAGGCGCTGCTGCAGGAGCTCGCTGCGCGCAAGCTCGGGTGGATCGAGGCGGCACGGGCGCGGCTCGGGCTCGTCCTGGTGGAGGCCGCTCGATTGGCTGCACCGATGCTCGGGCGCGTCACCGCGGCGCATCGCCCGCTGGTGGGCGACGTGTTTCGCTTCATCGAGGCCCGCTACGCGCGGCCCATCACGCTCGTCGACGTGGCCCGCGCGGTGGGAAAATCGCCGGCCTATCTCACCGACGTGGTGCGCCGGGAGACCGGGCGCACGGTGGGTGGCTGGATCATCGAGCGCCGCATGGTGGAAGCGCGGCGAAGGCTGGTGGAGACCGAAGCCCCGGTGGCCGACATCGCCGAGGCTCTGGGCTACGAGGACGAGAGCTACTTCGCCCGGCGCTTCCGTCAGCTGCATGGCGTCTCCCCCAGCGCCTTCCGGGCTCGCGAGCGGTAGCTAGCCGCAGCGGGGCGACCGAAAGAAAGTACCGGTGGGGCGAAAGCGGGTGCACTGCCGCCGAGCGCGTGCGGTGGGTACATGAAGGGCGTCGCCGCTTTCCCACTCGAAGGAGTCCCCCATGAACATGAAGCTTGCCTCGCTCGCCCTCATTCTCGCCGCTTGCGCATCGCCCGCGCCCGGTGCCGCTGTTTCGCCGGTGGTGGCCCGCCCGGATCCGGTGGTGCACGTGCATGCGGCCGGCGAAGCGGCGTTCTTCGCCAACGCCTATCTGGTGGAGACGGAGCACGGCGTGGTGGCCGTCGACGCGCCGTTCACGGTGTCCGAGGCCAAGCGCTCTCGCGCCGAGCTCGATGCTCTGAAGAAGCCGCTGCTGGCAGTGCTGGTCACGCACGCGCATCCGGATCACGTGAACGGCATCACGGCCCTGGTCGAAGGTCGCCCGGAGAAGCCGCCCATCTACGCGCTGCCCGGCGTGCAGAAGACGCTGCGGGAGATCGACGGCCCCAAGCGCGCCTACTGGACGCCCATCTACAAGGACGAGTACCCCAGCCGCACCACCTTCCCGGATACCGAGGTGAAGGATGGGCAGACCATCACCGTCGATGGCGTCGGCTTCACCGCGCACGACGTGGGTGCCGGCGAGAGCGCCGACGAGACGGTGTGGACCATGGAGAAGGACGCCTTCGTGGGCGATCTCGTCATGAACCACGTGCACCCTTGGCTGGCGGAAGGTCGCAGCGGCGCGTGGATCGCCTCGCTCGCCGCGGCGCGCCCGGTGCTGGCCAAGGCAACGAAGGTGTATCCGGGCCACGGCGCCGTGGGTGACGCCTCTGCGCTCGAGTGGCAGAAGTCGTACCTCGAGGCGTACCGCGCTGCGGTAGCGGAGGTGGCGAAGGGAAAGGCGAGCCTCGACGAGGCGCAGAAGAAGGCCCTGGAGACGCGCATGAAGGCCTTCCTTCCCGGCGCGCCGCTGGAGGCCCTCATCGCCATGGGCGCCGACCCGGTGGCCGCCGAGCTCTCGCATCCTTGACGCACCGTGCAACGCGGGCGCTCGCGCTCGCGCCTGCTACGATTCATCGATGCGACTCGGGCGTCGTTCGGTCTTGCGCGCCGCGGCTGGTCTCTGGCTCCCGTTCGCCACCTCGGCGGCGTGGGCCGATGGCGACGAGCCCAAGGTGCGGCGCGAGGAGCCCAAGGTCGGCGGCACCCGCTACAGCTCTGGCCCCTACGCCGTGTACACGCCGTCGTGGCTCGCGCCGAAGAACGGCAAGGTCGACGTGGTGGTGCACTTCCACGGCATGTCGGAGCTTCAAGAGGCGAACTTCGCCGAGGCCCAGCTCAACGCCGTCGCCGTGAGCATCAACCTCGGCGTCTCCGCCGGCAGCTACGGCTCGTTCACCCACGATCCCGAGCCCGCGCTCAAGAGCCTGCTCGACCACGCCATCTCTCTCCCCGGCCTCTCCAACGTGGCGCTCGGGAGCGTGGGGCGCGTGGCCCTCTCCGCCTGGAGCGCGGGCTACGGGAGCGTCGGGCCGCTCTTGCGATCGAAGGCGGTCCGCGATCGCGTCGACGCGGTGCTCCTCGCCGACGGGCTCTTCACGTCGTTTCTCGATCGCCGCATGCGCAAGATCCACGCAGACCCGCTCCGCGGCACCATCGCCTTCGCAGAGGCCGCCACCAAGGGCGAGCGCCTCTTCATCCTCACGCACACGTCCATCGCCACCGCCGACTACCCCTCGGTGTGGGAGACCGCCGACTACGTTCTGCATGAGCTGCAGATCGGCAAGCGCACCATCCCCCACGTGACCCAACGGCCCATCTACGAGGCGAAGAAGGGCCTCTTCACGGTGCTCGGCTACGCGGGCGTCACCCGCGGCGCCCACGTGGACCAGATCAAGTTCATGGGCGCGAACATGTACAAGCCCCTGGCGGAGCGCTGGAAGTAAGGCTCTTACGCCGCGGTTTGCGGTACAGTGCGGACTCATGAAGACACGAGCTGCGGTTGCGTACGAAGCGGGCAAGCCCCTGGTCATCGAGGAAGTGGATCTGGAAGGCCCGAAGGCCGGCGAGGTCCTGGTGGAGATCAAGGCCACCGGCGTCTGCCACACCGACGAGTTCACCCGCTCCGGCGCCGACCCCGAAGGCCTCTTTCCGGCGATCTTCGGCCACGAAGGCGCGGGCATCGTGGTCGACGTGGGACCAGGCGTCACCAGCCTGCAGAAGGGCGACCACGTCATTCCGCTGTACACGCCGGAGTGCCGCGGCTGCAAATCGTGCCTCAGCCGCAAGACCAACCTCTGCACCGCCATCCGCGCCACGCAGGGCAAGGGCCTCATGCCCGACGGCACCAGCCGCTTCTCCATCGGCGGCAAGAAGATTCACCACTACATGGGGTGCTCCACCTTCTCGAACTTCACCGTGCTCCCGGAGATCGCGCTGGCGAAGATTCGCGCCGACGCGCCCTTCGACAAGGTTTGCTACATCGGCTGCGGCGTCACCACCGGCATCGGCGCGGTCATCCACACCGCCAAGGTGGAGCCCGGCGCCAACGTCGTGGTGTTCGGCCTCGGCGGCATCGGCCTCAACGTCATCCAGGGCGCGCGCATGGCCGGCGCCGACATGATCGTCGGTGTCGACATCAACCCCGCTCGCGAAGCGCTCGCGCGCAAGTTCGGCCTCACCCACTTCGTGAACCCCAAGACCGTCGGCGGCGATCTGGTGGCCCACCTGGTGGAGCTCACCAAGGGCGGCGCCGACTACAGCTTCGAGTGCGTGGGCAACGTCGACCTCATGCGCCAGGCTCTCGAGTGCTGTCACCGCGGCTGGGGCGAGTCGATCATCATCGGCGTCGCCGGCGCCGGCCAGGAGATCAAGACCCGTCCGTTCCAGCTGGTCACCGGCCGCGTGTGGAAGGGCTCGGCCTTCGGCGGCGCGCGCGGCCGCACCGACGTTCCGAAGATCGTCGACTGGTACATGGAGGGGAAGATCGACATCGACACCCTCATCACCCACAAGCTCCCGCTGGAGCGCATCAACGAGTCGTTCGATCTCATGCACTCCGGTGAGTCGATCCGCACGGTGGTGGAGTTTTGAGCGGGACCTTCGAGACCCTCTCCGAAGCGCGCGTCTTCGGCGGCGTGCAGGGCTTCTACCGGCACGAGTCCGCGGCCTGCGGCGGCCCCATGAAGTTCGGGGTCTACGTGCCGCAGCAGGCCTCGAAGGAGAGCCCGTGCCCGGTGGTGTACTACCTGGCCGGGCTCACGTGCTCCGAGGAGACCTTCGCCATCAAGGCCGGCGCCCAGCGGGTCGCGGCCGACCTGGGGCTCGTGCTCGTCACCATGGACACGAGCCCGCGCAGCAAGCGCTATCCGGGCGACGACGAGAGCTGGGACTTCGGTGTCGGCGCGGGGTTCTACCTCGACGCCACCCAGGCGCCCTGGTCCGAGACTTACCGCATGGAGACCTACGCGGCCACGGAGCTACCGGCGCTGGTGGAGGCGGCGTTCCCGGCGGACCCCGCGGCGCGCGGCATCTTCGGGCACTCCATGGGCGGCCACGGCGCGCTCACGTTGGCGCTGCGACACCCGGAGCGATACCGCAGCGTCTCGGCCTTCGCTCCCATCGTCGCGCCCTCCCAGGTACCCTGGGGCGAGAAGGCCTTCTCGCGTTACCTGGGCGAAGACCGCGCGGCCTGGGCCGCCCACGACGCGACGGCCCTGGTGACGAAGACGCAACTGCCCTTCGAGATCCTGGTCGACCAGGGCACCACCGACAAGTTCCTCGCGCGCGAGCTCCGTCCGGAGCTCTTCGAGGAGGCCTGTAAGAAGGCCGGGCAGGCGCTCCGCCTCCAGCGTCGCGAAGGCTTCGACCACAGCTACTGGTTCATCCAGACCTTCGTGAGCGATCACCTCGCCTACCACGCGTCGCTGCTGCGTAGCTGAGAGGGTTAGGTTGCTTTCGCCTGACGCCACTGCGCTGGCGTGCAATCTGCGCGGTCGCGAAACAAGCGGGCGAGCGCGCTCTCGGACAATCCCACCCGCGCCGCTACCGCCTGCACTTTGAGGTCGCTCCGCGCCAGCAGCTCGGTCGCCACCGCGAATCGCGCCGCGCTCACCTCTTCGCGAAACGAAGTCTTCTCCTGCGCGAGCGCCCGTCTCAGCGAGCGCTCCGACATGCCGAGCTGCTTCGCCGCCGCGAACGACGATAGGTCGAGCGAAGACCGCAAGAGGGTACGGAGGCACTGAACCTCTCTCGATAGCGATCGAACCGCTTCGAGCGCGTTCGCCAGCTTCGCCTCCACGTCCGGAACGCCGAGTCGGGCGTAGATATCCTTGGACGAATGGAGAACGGTGAAGTTCGGGCTCGGCGCAATCGTCGGCAACAGACCCGCCAGCAAGAATCCAGACACGTCGGGCCGAACGATCGAGGTCACCCGCATGCGAAGGAAGAGGTCCTTGTTGCGTCCCATCCACGGCGTCAGCGTCGCCAGCGCGCCCAGGTCCACCGCTTCGACCTCCCGCATGTCGAGGACCATGTCGAACACCGGGGTCATGTGCCGATTTTTATCGAACACCTCGATGAGCGACACGACGTCTCCTTCGCGCGGAGTCCCCCAGGCGATAACGCCGCCCACACTGGGATTCGCACACCAAATGAGGACCGACCCGCAGTTCACGTAGACGTCGTGAGAGGGGGCGCTGAACGAGGCCGCAGTGATCTCCTTCATTGCGTGGCCATCAATCCGGGTACCACGCGAAGCTGTCCTTGGCCATCTTAAACTGACCCTCTGCGGCCACCAGAAACTGACCCACCCCCAGCGCGGTGCGGCGTTCGTGGCCACGAGAAATTGACCCACCCCGAGGGAGGGTCTGGACAGCAGCGGGCGAGGTGCTTTCGCCCAAGGGATGGTCTCCATGGAACTTGTCTCGGTCATTCGCCACAAGGTGCTGACGGAGGGCATCCCGATCCGGGATGTCGCTCGGCAGCTGGGCTTGTCGCGCAACACGATCCGTCGGTATGTGAGGGCCAATGCGGTGCCAGTGCCCAAGCCGGCCTCACCGCCGCGAGCGGCTCCCACGCGCGAGCTGGTATCGGAAGCAGCGGCGGCCATCTGGGCGGCACGGCGGGCAAGCAGAAGCTCACCGCCACCCGACTGTGGGAGCTGCTTCGCGAGAATGGCCACGAGGTCAGCGCGAGGACGGTTCGTCGGCTTGTTGCATCGTTCCGAAGCGCCGAACGCGAGGTCACGGTGCCGCTCACCTATCAGCCCGGCGAGCTCGCCCAGGTCGACTTCTTTGAGGTGTGGGTCGAGCTCGCGGGTGTTCGCCAGAAGGCCTGGCTCTTTCTCATGCGCCTAATGCATTCGGGCCGCGACTTCACGATGCTTTGCGCCAAGCAGGATACCACCTGGTTTCTGGCGGCCCACGTTGCGGCCTTCGCCCATTTCGCGGGCGTCATCGCGGCCGTCGCCTACGACAATCTCACCGCGGCAGTCGCGAAGATTTTGGTCGGCGCTCCTCGCGTTGTTCGCCCTCGGTTCGCCGCGATGGTTGCGCACTACGCGCTCGAGGCGCGCTTCTGCCGGCCCGGCGAGGGACATGACAAGGGCGGCGTGGAGAGTCGTGGTGGCCACGTCCGATGGCAGCACCTCGTACCCCTTCCGCGAGGCGAGACGCTGGCCGAGATCAGCGCGGCCTTGCAGCTGCGTGTAGACGCCCAGCACGCTCGCGATGCGGTCCGCACAGGCGCCTGGGAAAAGGAGCGGATAGCGCTTCGGGCACTTCCCAGACCGTTCGACGGCCGACAGGTTCGGACGGTCCAACTCCGGCACCACGCGTCCTACTCCGTGGGCGGCGCCGCGTACTCCATCCCGAGCCGATGGTGTGGGCACACGGTGGACCTCTTCGTCGGCACCGACACAGTGAGCTTCGGCCGGGGCGACGAGGTCGTGTGTCACCCTCGCCGCCCCTTCGGCGGAAATTGACAGAAGCGAATCGGTCGAGACGAAAAAGTGCATCCGGCCTTCCGCTTGAGCTGCCGAGGCGGCGCATTCGGGCATGACGACGCAGAAATCGCGGACGACGCGCCGCAGCATCGTGGGAGCACCTTTGGCCGTCAGCGAAGGTTGCTTGGCCGTTCCTGACGACCGCCGTCCTCTACAACCCCCGTCATGAAGATGAAGCAAACGCAGGTCATCGCACTTCCCCTCGTGCTTTTCGCGCTCGCTTGCTCGGGCGGCGACGATACGGATTCGGCGCTCTCAGATCTGAACAACGGGTCTCCGGCCAACGAGCCGGAGCTCCGCGCGGTCGTTCGCATCATCAACGGAACCTCGTGGAACTACTACTGCACCGGTACGCTGATCGCCCCGCAGCTGGTACTGACTGCCAAGCACTGTACGGCGCTCTCGGGGGAGCCCGACCTCGGTGTGGATGTCAACAACCACCTCTATCAGGTGGATCGAGAGATCACTGCTGGCCGAATCGGCGCGGGCGCCACCGGGCTGGGACGGGACGCGGCCATCTACCACCTGCGGACGCCGGTTCCCGCAAGTGAAGCCACGCCGATTCCCGTTCGCGCGCGACCGCTCGATGCAAGCGACGAGGGAAAGAAGATGCTCACCGTCGGCTGGGGAACGGGCCGGGAGCGCACCAAGGGGCAATCCACGCTCGATAGCGTCGCCGGGAAACCGTTTGCGCGAGCGTTCGGCAGCGAGAGTGCCTTCCGCGACTTCATCACACGCACGAGGGGGGCACGGTACCTGAGCTCCATCGGGTATGGAGAGACCCTCGACCCCGACGCGTACGACGTGCACACCGGGCTACAACGCGGTGGGCCGGCGGCGGGGGACGCGCAAACTTGCCACGGCGATTCGGGAGGCCCGCTGCTCGACCGGTCGAGCGGTCACTACGAGGTCGTGGCCGTTACCTCCACGGGCTCCGAAGACTGTTTCTTGGGAGGTTATTCCGCGGGGATCGGTCCCGACGTGCTCGAGGTGATCCGCCAAGCTCGAACCAGCTCGCCCGCCTGGGTGGCCTGCGACAACCTCGGCACTCGACTCTGCGCAGGCGACTCGCAGGTGACCTGCTCCCCGGGACGCCCCCGTCTGGTCGAGGTGGAGTCGTGCGGCGGATTGGGGAGCGACGTCGCGTGCGTCGCGAGCACCGGATCCTGCCAGCACGCTCCTTCCTCGGCGAGTGCCCCACGCCTCACCGGTGCAGCCGCCGACGCGCGCCAGTTCTTCGGCGGAGGTGCCGACTACGTCCTGCGCAACTCCGGGAGGCTCACTGGCTACGGCAACGGGACGAGCACGAACCTCGGCGACAACGTGGTTCAGGTACAGGTCGACGGGACGAGCGGCGGGGCCTTGCTCCTGCGCCGAGATGGCACCGTGGGCGGATCGGGCGCACTGGCCGGGATCCCGTCCCTTCGAGACGTGGTCGAAATTTCGAATCGCTGCGCGCGCATCCGCGATGGCAGCGTGCTCTGCTGGAAGGGCTCGCCCCAGGCGCCGACGCTGCCCACGGTCGTGCCCGGTATCTCCGATGCAGTGCAGGTGACGGACTTCGACCTCGGGGCCGGTGGCTGCGCCCGCCGCGCAAATGGGCAGGTCGCTTGCTGGGGGGCGAATGGCAACGGTCTGTTCGGATACCGATACGGAGATCCGCGTGTACCCTATGTGTCCGAGGCGGCCGTCACGGTACCCGACTTGAACGACGCGACCGACGTCTCCGTGTCCATGGGTTTGGCTTGCGCCGCACGCAGCAACGGGCACGTGCTGTGCTGGGGCTCCTCGTCCAACGTTGGCATGTCGAGCTGGCGCGCCGAAGTTTCCGACATCGAGGATGCCGAGTCCGTGCGGGTGACCCGTTCCTACGCCTGCGCGCTCCGCCGCGGTGGCCGCGTGAGCTGCTGGGGATACCTTCCGTATCACTCGCGCAACGCTATGCCCTCCGGCACGCACCCTGTCGAAATCGTCGAAGCGTCTCCGGCGTCGGCCATGTTCCTGTCGGACCACTCGGCTTGCATCCTCACCGAGGGCGGCCACGCCGCCGAATGCTGGGGAGTGTGGGCGGCGGGTGCGCTCGGCGAATCGCAAGGATGGCTTGCACGCCCGAGGCGCTTCGACCTGCCGTCGCCTTGATGCCCTCCTCATTGGCGTCCTGACACGCGCCCAAACTCCAGACTAGATGGGCTTCCCCCGGGTACCTCCATGCCGTCACACGTCCTGTCAGCACCGCCTCGTCCTCGTGACCTCAAGCCGAAGGCTTGCACGCGCTTCGGCGCACGAGTCCGCCGTGCAAGTTGGCTCCTTGCGTTCATGATGGTGGGCGGCTGCGCTGTCGTGATGCCTCCTCCAAACGATACCTCGACGTCCGAAAACACGACTGTCGCTCCACAAGAGCAGATGGTGGCCCTCTCGGATCTCGAACGAGACGTGGCGACGGCCCTTTCGGGGCGACCGGGGGACGCAGCGTTGGCGAGCTTGGCGAATTCGCGTGGTGAGCTCTTGCGACGTCGCGGCACGATCATTCGCGCTCTCATTGCCAACGCGGAGGAGAAAGCTCGCCGCAAAGCTCCGTCCGTCCCCGAGGAGTCACGAAGACCTGTGCGCCTGCCCTATGATCCTCTGGGGAGCGCGGGCGAGGGCCTCCTTCGCCGCATTCAGCATGAGCGCGCCAAGATGTATTTCGACCAAGGCAAGGACGTCGAGGCACTGGGCGAGCTCCTGCCAATCCTTGAGCAAGAACAGCTCGGGGAGCGACGTGCCCCGCCCCTCCTCAGCTGCAACGAAGGCGAGCTCTCCTGTATCGATCCTCGCGCACGCACCCTCACTCGTTGGCCGACGATCTGCGCATCTACCAATGGCCTCGCCGAATGCGCTACCGATGGCGAGTATCAAGTCGGAGTCGCCGTAAGCTCGAGCCCGCTCCCGAGGGTCGTTCAGTTCGTCGTCTCCAAGGGGGCCGCAAAAGGAAACAACGTCACGATCGTCGGCGAAGACTTCAATCCTTCCGACGCGCGCATGTGCAATGGAAGATTCGAAACCGACAAGATCCTCGACGTGGACGAGCGGCGGATCCTCGTCGAGCGCACGACGTGGTGCAAGTCCATCACCAAGGGGCGCGTGCGGGGACGGAAGTTGATCTATCAGTTCGCTTCGCTGCCCGTCGATCTCACGCCCGGTGCCCGCGTCTCGGTACTCATTGATCGCGGGGCGGTGTCGGTCCGGAGCGCAGGCGAAGTCGAGATCGTGACGGTAAAGAATCCTTCACTTCTCGCAACGTCTTCATCGAAAGGAGAATCGTTCCGTTGGAACGAACAGCTTCCCTCGTCGCTCCTCCAGTATCCCGTCAACCTTTGGCCTCCACGATAGGAGGGCCGTAGGAGCCCCCCGAGGGGGCTACGTTGCGGAGGTGCCTTTGCCTGGCCCACTCTCCCAATGTGTCCAGGCGCTCGACAAGCCAATGCTTGAAAGCGGCCGGTTCCGGCAGCACCAGCGCACCGACGATCATGAAGCCCTCGCGCTTCCATTCTGCATCGCTTGCTTACGACCTCCAAAGGAGACACGCTTATGAAAAGGCTCACTTGGTTTGCTTCCGTGCTCGCTGCCGTTGGCTACTTCGGCTGCAGCTCCGACGATCCCGGCGCGCAGATCGCCTTCCACGGAGAGGCCCCCGCGGTTCCGGGGTTCTCCTACGACACTGGTCTCATTCCCGCGTCGGGGCCCGCCCAGGTCTCGCTCAAGCTCGTCGCCGGCGGGAACGTGAGCGTCGACGCGAAGGGGACCGCAGCAGGTTCGAAGATCGCCGGCGTGGGGGGGAGCGGCAAGCTCGCTCTCGACCTGCACCTGAAGCTCGAGGGAACACTCAAGGTCGCGTCGACCCTGAAGAACTACGATGGGCCGATACCGGGCCTCGCGAACATCGACGTTCCCATCGTCGGGTCCACCGCCTTCGATCCCTTTCTCCTCGACGGCCAGGCTGCGTCGCTACCGGTCGCCATTCCCGAAACCAAGCTGCCGGACATCCCCTTGGGCGGCGTACCGGGCAGCTTGCGACTCACGGTGGTCTCCGGAAGCCAGGTGCAGGTGAAGTTCGGGGGACGCTGCATGAGCGTGGCGGGAGGCGCTGCGACTTACGCCGGCGACACGACGATCTCCGGATCGCTGGTGATGAAGGGCGAGATCGCGCTCACCCTGCCGGCGCCGCTGAACAAGTCCATCGAGCTGGCGCAGTTCACCGTGCCCATTCCCGAAGGCACCCGCGCGCTGCCCTTCGCGGCGGTGTCGTCGCCTGGCGTGAGCGATGGGCAAGAAGGCGGCGGCTGCGGCGGAGCGACCGGCGATGGCGGCACCGCAGACGATGGCAGCACGACGAGCGATGGCGGCACCGCTGGCGACGGGGGAAAGCCACCCAGCAACAACCACGCGACGGTGAAGATCAACGGGGTCGACGAAGCCGTGACGGGTTTCACGAGCTTCGCATCGGGTAGCGGCGTCGTGCTGGTGATCAAGCTGGCGCGCCCGGGGGCGACTACCGATCTCGTGATCAATGCGAACCGGCGCGGAACCGGCTGCGAGGTGGGCGGCAACCTGGTGACCTACCGCCCCGATGGCGACTACCAGCTCTTCGCCACCAGTGCCACCTGCGGGCTCAATATCGCCGTCCTGCCCAGTAAGCCGGGCGAGCGCTTCGCCGGTACGTTCCTCGGCGCGGTCGGGGCCGTCAACGGGTCGAGCGCCTACAGGCAGATGGACGTCACGTTCGACGTCGAGCTCGGCCGGCTGTAGCTCGACGAGTCCGATCCCGTGCCGCTGCTTCCGCTCACCGCAGGATGAAGCGGTATCCCAGGTTGAGCGAGCTGCCGCGCATGCCGACGCTCGCGAAGTCGAACTGGCGCACGGTGGCGCCGCGGTAGGAGAGCTCGCCGAAGATGTCGCCGGGGCCCAGCTTGAGCTCGGCGCCCACCAGGCCGGTGAGGCCCAGAAGGAATGCGAAGCTGTCCTTGGACTCGCCGGTCGGCACCGCGAAGGTTCCGTTCTGGAAGAGCACCGAGGGCGAGAAGCCCAGGTAGGGACCGAAGGTGGGGCTCTTGCCGAAGTGGTAGGTGATGGGCCCGTCGATGATCAGGGCGCCGTGCGTGAACTTGGTTTCCTGCCCGCCGAACTGCTGCGGGTTCACGGTGCGCTCGAGATACTCCTCGCGGCCCAGGCGAACGCCGAAGCCGAGGTAGCCGCTGCTCAGCGGTACCCGCAGTCCGAGCCCGCCGCCATACGCGAACCCGAGCTCAGAGGCGTCGTTGCTGGTGAGGCGAAGGCCGGTGCCGAGCTCGGCGGTGATGAGCACCGGCTCCTTCGGGGGAGTGACCCCGCGCAGCGCCGGCGGGGAAAGGCGACGCGGCGGCTCCTTGGCGGCGGTCGCCACGATGGGCGTGTCGAGCTCGGCTCCCTGCCCGGGTGCGCTGGCACTGGCGCAGCGAATGCGGTGGGCCTTGGTGCCATCGAGCGAGAGCGGGGTCGCACGCTCGATCATGGGGCCGCCGTCGACGCCGCACGAGATGCCGGGGGCCGCCGGCAGCACCACGTCGCGACCGCGCGCGACCACCTCGAACGGCACCACGTGGGTGACGCTCACCACGCTGAACGGGCCCTCGAAGAGATCGTCGTCGATGCCGCTGACCCGGGCGTAGTAGTCGCCCGCCGGCACCGCACGCGCCTCCAGTCGATGGGTCGTGGTGCCGAGTCGGGCATCGACGATCACGTCCTGGAAGCCTTCGTCCTTCGAGAGCTGCACGTGCCAGGTCGCGATGGCGGGGCCGGTGCTCGCGGGGCCGAAGTCTCCGAAGAAGTCCGCGCCTGCGCTGCGTCCGAACACCAGGCCGGGCGGGGCCGTGAGCCACTGGGCTGCGCCGGGCAGCGGCCGCGGGGGCGTCGGCGCTTTGCCCTTCTCGGCCTTGCTGCCGAAGTTCTCCGGCACCGCCACCGTCTTGTTCTGGGCGGTGATGGAGGCGCCCTTGCCCTTGTACACTGCGAGCCGCGAGGTCTGCTTCGCGTCCACGTGAATCTGCGCTTCGCCGGTGCCCACCTTCACTTTGGCGGCGGGGGTGGCGATGGTTTGCTCGTTCTTCTTGCTGCCGTCGAGCTCGCCCAGGCGCGCGCGCAAAGAGCCGGATACGAGCGTGGTCTCGCCCACCCGCGCCGCACCCTTGGAGTCGCCGAGAATGACCACCAGCGTATGCTCACCCAGGCGCAACTGCGCATTGTCGGCGGCAAAGCGAACGTCGGCCGCCGATGCTTCCTTGGTGCTCACGCGATTGCCACGAAAGAGCGGATCGTCCTTGTGCGCCGGCTTCGGCGAAGGGGCTTCCACGCTCACCTGATTGCGCACGAAATCGAGCTTCGCATCGGGACCGGCATTGCCAGCGGGCTTCGGCGGCAGCTTGAGCACCGTGCCTTCTTTGAGCGCGTGCGGCGAAGGACCCATTCCCGGGTTGGCCTGGTGGATCAAATCGATGTACTTGGCGTCACCGTACTTGGCGCGGGCGATGGCAAAGCAGGTATCGCCTTGCTTCACCGTGTAGTCGACGGTGCCGGCGGGGGCCTGCGCATAGGCATCGTGCGCGGTCGTGCCGAGAGTCGCCGCCAGCGCGGGGACGAGTGCAACGAAGGTAAGCTCGAAGGTTCGCATCTTCCTCATGGGCCGGTTATCGCCCCCTCTTTACTGCACGCTTGGTCTTTTTCGCCACATCGTCCTGCGTCGCGCCGCGGAGCGTGACGTCGCTGGCGCCGGCACGGATGAGCTCGGCGACGTCGCGGGCGCTGTCGGCGCCCACACAGAGCACCGGACGCGCGTCGCCTGCGCTGCGCAGCTGCGTGAGCCGCGTCGCGCCGTCGGCCCAGGTGGCCACCAGCACCGCGGCCACCGGATCGCCGTTCACGTCGCGGGGCGGTGGCGTCGCTTGCTCCCACATGGTCACGCGCAGCCCGTTTACCGAGAGTGAATCTCGGAGATCGCGCGAGGGCCCGGAGCCGTCGGCCCACACGCATACCCGCGGAATGGGGCCGCCGCCGGACGCCTGGGCTTCACCCTTGCGCCCCACGCCGGTGAGCGCGCGGTCCTCGCGCGAAAGTCCGGCCGCCGCGATGCGCTCGTCGGCGGAACGCGCGATCATGGCGTCGGGATCGGTGCCCGCGATGGCCGCGGCGAGCGCGTCGCGCAGCTCGCCGGCGGTGGGTCGCTCGGCGGCCGCCTTGGCCAACGCCGATCGCACCACCTTCTCGAGGCCGACGGACACCGCCCGCTTTTGCCCCACCGACGCCAGCGGCGGTGGCTCCACGAACATCTGCTGGGCCATGAGGCCGGCCATCTCCTCGGCGTCGAAAGGCGGAACGCCGCTGATGGCCTCGAAGAGCATGCAACCCACCGCGTACACGTCGGTGGGGGCGCCCACCTCGATACCCTTGTACTGCTCCGGCGACATGTAGTGCGGAGTTCCGTGTACTGTGCCCGTTTCTGTGAGTCGCTCTGCGACTTTCTTCGGGTCGTTCACCAGCGCCAAGCCGAAGTCGAGGATCTTCACCAGATCCCGCCGGTCCTTGTTCTCCACCAGCATCACGTTCTCGGGCTTCAAATCGCGGTGCACCACCCCTTCTCGGTGGGCCATCTCCAGCACCGAGAGAATCTGCGAGAACACGTCGCCCAGACGGAGCAGCGAGAGCTCCGGGCCCTGCGGATGAATCAGGTCGGCGAGCACCGACCCGGAGACCAGCTCCATCGCCATGTAGAGCTCGTCGTTCGCCTCGCCGAAGTCCAGCACCGAGACGATGCCCGGGTGGCGCAGCCTGGCTAGGGCCTGCGCCTCGCGCCGGAAGCGCTCGCGGGTGGTCGCCGAGCGGGCCAGTTCGGCCAGGAGGAACTTCACCGCCACCGGCTCGCCCAGCGAGAGGTGGGTGGCGCGATACACGCGGCCCATGCCGCCGGCTCCGATGAGCGCTTCGATGCGGAACTTGCCGTCGAGCACGCGACCGATGCGCGGGTCAGCGTCGTCGTCGTTCTGGGGAGGTTGGGTCATGGTGTCAGCTCGAAGATTTCCACTTTGTCCGCCTTGCCGCGAATCGGCTGGGCGCCCAGCGACTGGAACTCGAAGGCGTCGCGGCACGCGCCCTCCACCTGCTCCGTCACCAGCGTTTGCCCGGGCCGGGCCAGGGTCTCCAGCCGAGAGGCCAGGTTCACCGCGTCGCCGATGGCGGTGAACTCCATGCGCTTCTCGCTCCCGAGGTTGCCTACCACCGCGGGGCCTGCCGCCACGCCCACGCCCAGTCGCACGTCGAAGCCGAACTTCTTCTGCCACTCGGCGTGAATGGTGTCGACGAACCGGTGCATGTCCTCGGCGCAGGCCACGGCGCGCTCTGCGGGCGATCGCGAGCCCTCGTCGGCGATGGCCTTGGTCGCACCGAACACCGCCATGATGCAGTCGCCCATGAACTTGTCGACGATGCCGCCGTGACGAAAGACGATCTCCGAGAGGAGCCCGAACAGCTCGTTCAAGAAGGCCACCACCTGCTCCGGCGGCGCGTTCTCCGAGAACGAGGTGAAGGCCACCACGTCGGCGAACACCACCGCCACGTCCTTGCGCTCGCCCCCCAGCTCAAGTTTCCCCCGCCCCTCGGCCACCGCTTTGGCGACCTCCTCCG
>Ga0075163_10006768_pt1 | contig 15209 bp, 11 predicted proteins | sample JI1023141ADNA_FD_71478 | JGI IMG/M metagenome (GOLD analysis project Ga0075163, IMG submission 71478) | Wastewater effluent complex algal communities from Wisconsin, to seasonally profile nutrient transformation and Carbon sequestration -... | ecosystem: Engineered > WWTP > Effluent > Algae... | reverse complement strand
CGGGTCGAGGACCGCATCCGGGAGCTGGTGCCGGAGCGCGACCGGGCGAGCATCCTCGACTTCATCGGCATCCCGAGCGGCTACAACCTCTCGATCACCGACAGCAGCAATGTCGGCTCGACCGACGGCGAGATCCTCGTCACGCTGGCCGCGGAGCGCAGCATGAGCACCGCGGACGTCGTGCGCGCGCTGCGGGCCGACCTGCCGCGCGAGTTCCCGGAGCTGTCGTTCTACTTCCAGCCCGCCGACATCGTCACGCAGATCCTCAACTTCGGCCTGCCCTCGCCGATCGACGTCCAGGTCTCGGGGGCCCAGCGCGACGTCACCCTGGCGACCGCGCGCCGGCTCGAGGCCGAGCTGCGCACGGTCCCCGGCGTGGTCGACGTCCACCTCCACCAGATCGTCGCCGCGCCGCGCCTGCACGTCGAGGTCGACCGCCTGCGCGCCAGCGAGGCCGGCCTCACCGAGCGCGACGTCGCCGCGAACCTGCTGCTGCTCGTCTCGTCGTCGACGCAGGTCAGCCCGACGTTCTGGACCGACAGCAAGACCGGCAACGCCTACCCCGTCGCCCTCCAGGTGCCCGAGCACCGCGTCGACTCGGTCGACGCGCTCGCCGGCCTGTCGATGGCGACCGCCGACGGCCGCCAGAAGCAGCTCGTCGACCTCGCCACCGTCAAGCGCGCGACCACGCCGGTGTTCGTCAGCCACGCCAACGTGCAGCCGACCTACAACGTGCGGGCCGACATCCAGGACACCGACCTCGGCAGCGCGGTCGCGCAGATCGAGGCGATCGTCGCCCACCATCGCGAGTCACTGCCGCCCGGCGCCGCGATCGCGGTGCGCGGCCAGGCGGAGAGCATGCAGGTCGGCTTCGTGCGCCTCGGCCTCGGCCTCGGCTTCGCCGCGCTGCTGGTCTACGCGCTGATGGTGATCAACTTCCAGTCGTGGAAGCTGCCGTTCATCATCCTCATGGCGCTGCCGGGCGCCGCCGTCGGCATCGTCTTCACGCTGTTCGCCACCGGCACCACGTTCAGCATCCCCTCGCTGATGGGCGCCGTGATGAGCATCGGCGTCGCCACGGCCAACTCGATCCTCGTCGTCACCTTCGCCAACGACCAGCGGGCCGGCGGCGCCTCCGCCTTCGACGCGGCGCTCACCGCCGGCAGCGTCCGCCTGCGGCCGGTGCTGATGACCGCGATGGCGATGTTCATCGGCATGCTGCCGATGTCGCTCGGGCTCGGCGAGGGCGGCGAGCAGAACGCCGCGCTCGGGCGCGCCGTGATGGGCGGCCTCGTCGGCGCGACGATCGCCACCCTCGGCTTCGTGCCCGTGGTCTACAGCGTGCTCGCCGCGAAGTGGCGCCCGCGCGCCCCGGACCCCGACCTCGACGACCCGCACCACATCGACCACCACGAGCTCGAAACCACGAGGAAGTGACAGCATGACCACCAACGCAAGCAGCCCCGCGTGGAAGATGATGACGGCGATCCTGATCGCGCTGTCGGGCGCGGTCGCCGTCGGCGTCGGTCCGCGCATCGAGCAGCGAGCCGCGCGCGCCCGCGTGGTCGAGGAGGCCGCCGGCCCCCGCCGCGTGCGCGTGGCCCAGGTCCGCGCCGGCGACCCGAAGATCGACGTGACCTTGCCGGGCACCTCGGCGCCGCTGCGCTCGGCGGTGCTGCTCAGCAAGTCGACCGGCTTCGTGCGCCGCAACCTCGTCGACATCGGCGACCGCGTCGAGGCGGGCCAGCTGCTCGCCGAGATCGCCGCGCCCGAGACCGCCGAGGAGGTCCGTCTGGCCCGGGCGCGCCTCGCCGAGGCCCGCGCCAACGTCGGCATCGTCACGACCACCTCGCAGCGCGTCAGCTCGCTGGCCCGCGACGGCGCGTCGACCCAGCAGGAGGCCGACGACGCGCTCGCGCAGGCCAACTCGGCGACGGCCCTGGTCGCGACCCGCAGGGCCGACCTGCAGCGCCTGGAGGTCCTGCGCGGCTACCAGCAGATCGTCGCGCCGTTCGCCGGGGTCGTCACGCGCCGCATGGTCGACCCCGGCGCGCTGGTCGGCCCGACCAGCGCCGCCGCCGGCGCGATGTTCGAGGTCGCCGACGTCGACACGCTGCGCGTCGTCGTCGACGTGCCGGACAGCTACGCCGGCGACGTCGCGCCCGGCATCGCGGCCGACATCTACTCGCCGCGCGATCCGGCGCGCACCGTCGCGGGCACCGTCACGCGCACCAGCGGCGTGCTCGAGCAGGACACGCGGACCCTCCGCATCGAGCTCCATGTGCCCGGCGCCGGCGTGCTCCTCCCGGGCTCGTTCGTGTACGTGCGACTGCACGTCCCGCGCGACCGGCCCGCCCCCGTGATCCCCGCGGGCGCGCTGGTCGTGCGCAAGGAGGGCACCCTCGTCGCCCGGGTCGTCGACGGCGTCGTCACGATGGTGCCGGTGAAGCTCGGCCGCGACTTCGGCAAGGAGATCGAGGTCCTCGACGGCGTCGCGCCGGGCGACGAGGTCGTCGTCTCGCCGTCCGACACCCTGGAGAGCGGCCAGCCCGTCGAGGTCGTCCCGCCCGCGTGAGCCCGGGAACGACCCGCGCCGTTTCGCCCGACGACGGCCCGCGGCCCCGGCCGTATGCTGTCGCTCGCCAGGCCCATGCAAGCCGTCCCCGTCATCGTCCTCACCTCGCTCGTCCTCGCCGCGCCCGCGTGCACCAAGGGCAACCCCGCGTTCACCGACTCTGCCAGCGACAGCGCCGCCGGGTCGACCTCGGCGAGCCCGACGTCGACGGCCCCGACGACGACCTCGACGGCGACAGCGACGGACGCGAGCGCCAGCGACTCGTCGAGCACGGGCGGCGGCGCCAGCGAGGGCGCGACGCTGGCCGTGACCACCACGCAGCCCGTCGAGCCGACGAGCACCACCACCGATCCTTCGACGACCACGAGCGGTACGACGGACCCCGCGACCACCTCGAGCACGGGCGACGACACCACCGGGGAGCCGCCGGCCGTCGCCGCGCTGTGCGGCAAGACAGCCGACCAGTGGCAGTTCTCGCCGCCGGAGAAGCTGCCGGCGCCGATCAACGCGCCCGGCCAGGACCTCGACATGTGGGTGACCTCGGACCTCCTGACCTTCGTGTGGTCCTCGCACCGCGGCGACAAGGCCGACACCTATCGCATCACGCGCCCGGACCCGGACAGCCCCTACGACCCCAAGACCTTCGCCAACAACGCGGACATCCTGCTGAGCACGCCCAAGGAGGACTTCAAGATCGCGTTCAGCGGCGACGGCTCGCGGGCCTACCGCTCGTACGCGGCCGGCATGGACGGCGACTACCGCATCGCGCTCGCGGTGCGCGACGGCAACAACCAGTATCAGCCGGGCGCCGACCTGCAGCTCGACTTCGACGTGTACAACGACGCGCTCGACCCGCACATCAGCGCGGACGAGCGGCGCCTGTACTTCGCGGCGACCAACGGCGATCAGAAGCTCGCGGTCGCCAGTCGCCCGTCGATCGCGGACCCCTTCGGCGCGCCGGACACCGCGATCTTCGCGGTCGTCGACGTCCCCGGGCGAAGCGAGGCCGACCCGACGCTCAGCGCCGACGAGCGCGTCGTGATCTTCGCGCGCAACGACCCGGACGCCGAGGGCGCCTCCAACCTGTATTACGCGCTGCGCGACGACCCCGACGGCGCGTTCGGCCCGCCGCAGCCGATCCCCGGCCCCGTCAACACCAACAACAACGAGGGCAGCCCGCACATCACGTCCGCGTGCGAGCTGTACTTCACGCGCGGGCACAAGACCGGGCCCTACGACTACGACATCTTCCGCACCCGGTTGCAGCCATGACATCGCGCGCCGCCGTGACGCGGACGCGCGGCGCGACACCGCCCGGTGTATGAGCGACGAAACTCGGATAAGGTCGGTCGGCCATGATCGCCGATGGCCAGGTGGAGTCGTACACTCCGACCATCGCGGCGACGGAGCGGGCTCCCGAGGCAGCGGCGCTCGAGCCGGGCGCGGTGGTCGGACGCTACATCGTGCTCACGCCGCTGGGCGCGGGCGGCATGGGCGTCGTGTACGCGGCGTACGACCCCGAGCTCGACCGCAAGGTCGCGCTCAAGCTGCTGCGCGCCGAGCCGGGCGGCGGAGTCGACGCGAGCCTCGGCCGCGCCCGGCTGCTGCGCGAGGCCCAGGCGCTGGCGCGGCTGAGCCACCCGAACGTCGTGGCGATCCACGACGTCGGCACCGTCGGCGACCGGGTCTGGCTGGCGATCGAGTACATCGACGGGCAGACCTTCGGCGAGTGGGCCAGGGCCCAGCCGAGGAGCTGGCGCGAGGTCCTGCGCGTGCTGCTCGAGGCCGGACGCGGCCTCGCTGCCGCCCACGCCGCCGCGCTCGTGCACCGCGACCTCAAGCCCGACAACATCATGATCGGCGCCGACGGCCGCGTCCGCGTGATGGACTTCGGCCTCGCCCGCGCCGCCGGCCCGCAAGAAGACGCGACCGTCGTCCGCACGATCGCGCTGCCGGTCTCGCTCGAGAACAGCGTGCTCACCACGCCCGTCACCCACGCCGGCGTCATCATCGGCACGCCGACGTACATGGCCCCGGAGCAGTGGACCGGCCTCCCCCTCGACGCCCGCGTCGACCAGTTCGCCTACTGCGTCACGCTGTGGGAGGCCCTCTTCGGCGAGCGACCCTTCGCCGGCGAGACCCTCGTCGAGCTCGCCACCCACATCGTGCAGGGCCAGCGCCGGCCCCCGCCCGCGCACGTGCGCGTCCCCGCGTGGCTGCGCCGCGCCGTCGCCCGCGGCCTGCTCAGCGACCCGGCCAAGCGGTTCCCGTCGATGGCCGCGCTGCTGGCGGCGCTCGAGCACGGCCAGGCGCGCACGCGCAACCGCCGGCTCGCGCTCGGCCTCGGGCTCGGGCTGCTCGCGGTGTTCGCCGGCGTCGCGTGGCAGCGTCACGACCGCGGCCGTCGCCTCGCGGCCTGCTCCGCCGCGGGCGCCGAGATCGTGCGCGAATGGAACGACGACAGCCGCGCCGACCTCCGCGCCGCGCTCGTCGCCACCGGCGTCGCCTACGCGGACACGACCTATCACAAGCTCGTGCCCTGGGTCGACCGCTGGACCGCCGACTGGGCCGAGCGCCGCGCGCAGCTGTGCCGCGACGTCGAGGTCGACGGCACGCAGGCCCACGACCTCCACGAGCCCGCGCTCGCCTGCCTCGTCGAGCACCGCGAGGCCCTCGGCGCCGCGCTCGCGGCCCTCTCCGACGGCGACCCGTCCGCGGTGCAGAGCGCGGTGCCGATGGTCGCCGGTCTGCCGGCGCTCGCGACCTGCAGCGACCGCGCGGCGCTCGAGCGCATGCCACGGCTGCCGGTCGACCCGGACCAGCGCGCCCGCGTCGCCGAGGTCCGCCGCGAGCTGCAGCGGGCCGACGAGCTGACGGCGGCGGGCCGCTACGCCGCGGGCCTCGAGCGGGCCGAGGCCGCGCTGCCGCTCGCCGAGCACCTCGCCTACGCGCCGCTGATCGCCCGCGCGAACCTCTCGGTCGGCGCCGCCGCCAAGCAGGCCGGCAAGCTCGACCGCGCCGAGTCGACGTTCACGCGCGCGTACACCGGCGCCGGGGCGATCGGCGCCGACGAGCTCGCCCTCGACGCCGCCCTCCGCCTGACCTACACCGTCGGCTACACCGCCGCCCGCCACGCCGAGGGCCTCGTGTGGTCGCGCTCCGCCGAGATGCTCGTCGACCGCCTCGACAAGCGCGACACGCTGACCGGCTCCGACCTGCTCAACAACATCGCCTCGATCCGCATGGAGCAGGGCCGCGTCACCGAGGCCCTCGCCCTGTTCACGCGCAGCCTCGAGCTCGAGGAGCGCCTGCTGGGCCCCGACCACCCGAGCATCGCCGAGGCGCTCAACAACCTCGCCACCGCCCAGGAGGCCACCGGTGACCTCGCCGCGGCGACCCTCGGCATCGAGCGCGCGCTCGCCATCTGGGAGCGCGAGTTCGGCCCCGACCACCCGGAGGTCGCGACCTCGCTCAACAACCTGGCGCAGGTCAAGCGAGCCGGCGGCGACGACGAGGCCGCGTTCACGCTGCACCGGCGGGCGCTCGCGCTGCGCGAGCGGGCGCTGCCCCACGATCACCCCGACCTCGCCCTCTCGCTGAGCAACTTCGCCGACGTGCTGCGCGTCCGCGGCGAGCGCGAGCAGGCCCTCGCGCTCAACCGGCGGGCGCTGGCGATCTGGGAGCAGCAGCGGGGCCCCGACCACCCGGACGTCGCGCTCGCGCTCAACAACCTCGCGCTGATCCACAAGGAGCGCCGCGAGTACGACCAGGCGATCGCGCTGCAGGAGCGCGCCCTCGGGATCTTCGAACGCTCTCTCGGGCCCGATCACCCGACCGTGGCGATCGCCGTCAACAACCTCGCCCTGTTCCATCAGCTGCGCGGCCACCTCGGCGTCGCCGAACAATTGAACCTGCGCGCCCTCGCCATCCGCGAGCGCCTCGGCTCCGACCCGTTCGGCGTCGGCCTCACGCTGTGGCGCCTCGCCACCGTGCATCGCCTGCGCGGCGAGTACGACGCCGCCGAGTCCGAGTATCAGCGCGCCCTCACCCACTGGCAGACCGCCCTCGGCCCCGACGACCCCGAGCTCGCCTGGCTGCTCGTCGGCCAGGGTCAACTCGCCCTCGCGCGCCGCCAGCCGGACGTGGCCACGCCGCTGCTCGAGCGCGCCCTCGCCCTCCGCGGCGAAGATGCCGGCAAGCCCGACCTCCTCGCCGAGGCCCGCTTCGCCCTCGCCCGCGCCCTCGCGACCGCCGACCCGGCCCGCGCCGGCGTCCTCGCGCGGTGGGCCGCCGACGCGTACCGCGAGCTCGGCGACGCCGCCGCGCTCGCCGAGGTCGACGCCTGGTCGCGCGCGCAGCCCTGAGGACGCGTGGATCGGCGCGTCGACCTCGGGTTATATTCGCGGCCCGGCGCACATGGTCCAACCCCAGCAAGACCCCTCGACGGACTTCCCCGACGACCTCGCCGCGCAGTGGATCGGCCGCGAGCTCGACGGCCGCTACCGCATCGTCGAGCTGCTCGCCGAGGGTGGCATGGGCGCGGTGTTCGTCGCGGAGCACCTGACCCTCCCGAAGCAGGTCGCGATCAAGATGATCCGCGCCGACTTCGCGGCCCACAGCCAGGCCGAGGCCCGCTTCACCCGCGAGGCGCTGGCGACCGCGAGCATCGACCACCCGCACGTCGTCAGCGCGATCGACTACGGCCGCCTGCCCGGCGGCGGCGGCATGTACCTCGTGATCCAGCTCGTCCGCGGCGAGAGCGTGACGCAGCGCCTCGACCACGGCCCGATGCCGTGGCAGCAGGTGTGCATCCTCGGCAGCCAGATCGCCGACGCGCTGGCGGCCGCGCACGAGGCCGGCATCGTCCACCGCGACCTCAAGCCCGACAACATCCTGCTGGAGAAGCGCAGCGACAGCTCGATCCACGCGAAGGTCGTCGACTTCGGCATCGCGCGCGTGACGGGCGACCCCGGCGGCATGACCCTCGAGGCCGGGCAGCCGCTGACGAGCATGGGCGCGGTGATCGGCACGCCCGGCTACATGGCGCCGGAGCAGATCGTCGGCGAGCAGATCGACTTCCGCGTCGACCTGTACGCGCTCGGCGTAATTTTGTGGGAGTGCTGCACCGGCAAGATCCTGTGGCAGAGCGAGACCTTGACCGAGCTGCGCGCCTTCCAGCTCTCGACCCCCGCGCTCAGCCTGAAAGAGGCGATGCCCGGCAAGATCCCGCAGGCCCTCGCCGCGCTGGTCGACCGCCTGCTCGCCCGCTCCGCCGCCAATCGTCCCGCGAGCGCCGCCGCGGTCCGCGACGAGCTGCGCCGCCTGGCGATGCGCGGCGAGCTCGGCGGCGCGGTCGCCCCGACGATGATCGGCAGCGTGTCGGCCGCGAGTTTCAAAATTCCCGCCGACGCCCAGCCCACCGACGCCAAACCAGCCGAGCCCAGGCCAGCCCAGCCCCGGCCAGCCCCCGCGATGACCGCCGCGAACAGCACCTCCAGCGGCGCCGGCGGCGTCAGCGGCACCGGCCTCTGGCTCGGCCTCGCCGGTCTGCTCGCCGTGCTCGTGCTCATCGGCCTGCTCGGCCGCTGCGCGCAGCAGTAGCCGCGACGTCCGCTAGCGCGACGCCCGGCGCGCGTCGACCCGGTCGCGCGGGGCGAGGCCGTGGCGCAGCAGCTCGAGCGCCCGCATCGCCCGTCGCCTGCGCGACTTGACCGACGCGTCGCCCGCGACGACGGCGGAGACCATGGCGAGCACGGCGATGACATCGGAGAGGGTGAGGTCGGGGCGGGTCGTGCCCGCCGCCCGGGCGCGCCGCAGCGGCGCCGCCAGCAGCCGCGTCACGCGGCGGACCAGCAGCTGCAGGTCGGTCGCGCCGGGGCTGCTCAGCAGGGCGGGGATCAGCGCGTGGGCCTCGATCTGCTGCTCGACCATCGCCGCCAGCAGCGTCATGAACGCGTCCGGCCGGTCGCGGTGCTCGCCGGCGAGCGCCTCGAGCGCGGCGAGGTTGCTCTCGAAAATTGCCGCGCCGAGCGCGAAGCGGTCCGGGAAGTTGCGGTAGAGCGTCGCCCGCCCGACGCCCGCCCGCCGCGCGATCGCGTCGAGCGGCGCCCCGAAGCCCGCCGACGCGAACACCTCGCGCGCGGCCGCGACGATCCGCGCGCGGTTCTCCTCGGCGTCGCGCCGGCGGACCGGCGTCTCGACCGGCATCTTGGCGGGGCGGCTCACCCCGCCAGTCTACCGCCCTACCAAAGTGGACACCACTGTCCGTTTCTATCAGACTTGCGGCCATGTCCCCCGCGACCGAACCGACCCTGCCGGCGAACGCGTCGTTCATCACGCGCGGCCGCCTCGGCCTGCGCGCGCTCAAGATCCTGGCGAACGACCCGGCCAACCCGTACTACGGCCCGCTGCTCAACGCCTGCCTCGACAGCGAGACCTACGCGAAGCTCGCCCGCGCGTGGCGTGAGAGCCCCGCGGGGCGCCGGCTGCTCGACGAGCGCCCGTCGCTGCAGGGCCGCGAGCTCGACCTCGAGGCCCTCGCCCGCCTGCCGGAGGGCACGCTCGGCCACGAGTTCGTGCGCTACTTCCGCGACAACGGCATCGAGCCGTTCATCACCGCGTTCCCGATCACCAGCGACGTCGACTACCTCAGCAAGCGCTACCGCGAGACCCACGACATCTTTCACGTGATCACCGGCTACGCGACCGACGAGCCCGGCGAGATGGAGCTGCAGGCGTTCGTGCTCGGCAACCTCGGGCTGCGCCAGGCGGTGATGATCCTCGCGTTCTCGCTGCCGCGACGGCTGCAAAGGCAGGGCCTCGCCGGCCTCGGCGCCTACTTCGGCCGCCTGCGCGCCGCCTTTCGCCGCGGCCGCCGCTCGCGCGAGCTGCTCAGCGTCAGCTATGAGAAGCTGTGGGACCAGCCCGTGTCGACCCTCGCCGAGCTGCTGTGCGCGCCGGCCTGACGGCGATACAGGGCGCCTGCCTCAAGGGACAGGTGCCTTCGAGACCTGGATGTCGGCCCACACGACGTGCTCGGCCTGAGAGTTCTCGCGGGCGTGGCCGGAGCCCGCGGCCAGCTGCGCGCCGAGCTCCGCGAGCGTCGCGCGGCGCTGCTCGAGCGAGAGCGCCTCGTCGGCGTCGCCGGGGTCGGGGAAGGTCCACGGGGCGAGCGCGAGGAACAGGTCGCCGGGCTCGTCGCCGATGTACGCGCGCGGCGGGTTGTCGGCGGGCGGGTGGCGGGCGGTGATCGAGCTCTGGCCGTCGAAGGTGATGTCGAGCAGGTTGCCGACGATCATCGGACAGACGTTATATTCGATGCCCGGATACGCGGGGTCACGGACCATGCGCAGGGTCGAGTCCTCCCACTCCTCGGGCTGCCACACCAGCGCGCCGTCGCTCGGCCCGTCATGGCTCCCGCGCGGCTGGGAGATCGCCCAGTCGCCGGGGTTCGCGTCGTTTTGCAGCACGATCTGCGCCCCGAGGTCCTGGAGGTGCTGGACGTAGCGCGGCACGAAGGCGTCGAGGCTGATGGCGATCGCCACTCTCCCAAAGACGGTGTCGAAGGCCGTCACCTCGTCGAGCGACCCGGGCGTCAGGTCGAGCAGCTCCGGGCTCTCGAGCGCGACGAGGTTGACCTTGCGCGTGCTGCCGACGACCTCACCCGCGTCGTCCCACAGATAACAGACGTTGTAGACGTTCTCGTCGGCCGGCAGATACACCGAGCCCTGGTCCGCCAGCGCCGGGTCGCCGAAGAAGGCGACGTCGAGCGGGTCCGTGCTCTCCATGACCTCGGCCAGCAGCGTGCACGCCGAGAGGTACACGCCATACTCGCGGGCGAGCGCGGGGAACGTGCCGAAGAACGCGCGCGCCATCGTATCGGTGAGCGCCAGGCTGATCGCGCGGTTGAAGCTGATCTGCGGGAACGCGGCGGCGTAGTGGTTGACCTGATCCTCGTAGGCGACCGCGACTTCCAGAAAAGCCGTCAGCGCCCCGTCGGCCGCCCGCGCCTTCGCCCCGCGCGGCCCGAGGAACGCGGCCGGCAGCCCGACGTCCTCGCCGAACACCACGAGGTTCGCGCGGTCGGTCGCGAGGTCGGGCCGCACCCGCTCCATCAACCGCCGCATCTCCGCGGTGAAACTATCATGGGTGTCGACATAACCGAGGCCGTGGTGATTGCCGACCGCGAACACCCGCACCGGCGCCGGCGTGTCGTCCGCGGGCGCGCACGCGAGGGGAAGCGCGAGCAGGGCCTGTCGCAGGCGCATCACTCAGGTCTCCACCGACACGGTCCACATGCCGACGATGTCGCCGCCGCCCGTCTCACCGAGCACGTACACGTCGACCGCCCCCTGCAGCACGTTGCCGCTCTTCTCGCCGAGGCGAAACACCTGGATGTTCGTCAGCTTGGCCTCGAGGACGTCGCGGATCTGCGTGTACTTCTCCGCCTGCACGAAGTTCTCGTCGGTCCACCAGTCCTTCGGCACCGTCAGCGGGTCCATCAGCTGCGCCAGCGTCCGCACCTCGATGTCGCGGTCGGCCAGCCCCGCCTCGCCCTTGTGCGGCACGTAGACCCCGGCGATCACGTCCTTCACGTTCGCCTCGCTCACCGGCGCCGCGTCGGCGAGGCCGACCACCGTCCACGGATAGTCCGACTCGCTCGGGTACGTCACGCCCGCCACGACTTCCATCAACGCCGCCATCGCGTCCTCCGCGGCCGGCCCGAGCCCCGCGTCGCCCGTGCTCGCGTCGCCCGTGCTCGCGTCGCCCGTGCTCGCGTCACCCGTGGTGCTCGCGTCACCCGTGCTCGCGTCGCCCGTGCTCGCGTCGCCCGTGCTCGTGCTGCTCGCGCCGCCCGTGCTCGCGTCGGTGAGCGCGCCATCGGTGCTGTCGCCGGCGCCCGTGCTCGCCGCGGTGCTCGCATCGCTCCCGGTCGCGGTCGGCGCCTCGCTCGCGCCGGTCGTCGGAGCCGCGGTGGCGCTCGCGTCGCTGGTCGAGTCCGCTGCGCCGGTCGAGCCGGCCGACTGGGCGCCGTCGGGGTCGGAGGCACAGGCCATGAGCAGGTTGAGGATCGAAGCCAGGGCTAGTCTGCGCATCGCCGCCTTGTAGCTCGGTGGCGCCGCGCCGGCAAAGCTGGTAATGCGCGCCCCCATGACGGGCGAGACGGGCGAGCACAGCGACACGGACGGCATGCGTGGCAAGGTCGTGCTGATCACCGGCGGCAACACCGGCATCGGCAAGCAGACGGCGATCGCGCTGGCGAGGATGGGCGCGCGGGTGACGATCACGTCACGCAGCCCGGAGAAGGGCCAGGCCGCGCTCGCCGACATCCGCCGCGCGGCCGACAGCGAGGCGGTCGAGTGCATGCGCCTCGACCTCGCCTCGCTCACCAGCGTGCGCGACTTCGCCGGCGAATTCCTGGCCACGCACCCGCGCCTCGACGTGCTCATCAACAACGCCGGCCTCGCCCTCGGCACCCGCAGCGAGACCGAGGACGGCTTCGAATCCACCCTCGGCGTCAACCACCTCGGCCACTTCGCGCTGACCGGCCTGCTCCTCGACCGCCTCAAGCACAGCGCCCCGAGCCGCATCGTCGTGCTCTCGTCCGACGCCCACCGCGGGGCCGTCCGCGGCCTCGACCTCGACGACCTCCACGCCCGCCGCCGCTACAGCGCCGCGACGGCGTACTGCAGGTCGAAGCTGGCCAACATCCTGTTCACGCTCGAGCTGTCCGAGCGCCTGCAGGGCAGCGGCGTCACCGTCAACGCCGTCCACCCGGGCATGGTCAAGACCGAGTTCGCCGGCGAGGACGACGTGCGCGGCGTGATCGGCTTCCTCGTCAAGCTCAGCCACCTCGTCTCGCTGACGCCCGAGCAGGGCGCGCGCAACTCGGTGTACGCCGCCTCGTCGCCGGAGCTCGCGGGCGTGAGCGGCAAGTACTTCGTGCGCCGCCGCCCCGTCCGCCCGAGCCGCCCCGCCCAGGACAAACAGACCGCGCTGCGCCTGTGGGAGCTCAGCGAGCAGGCCACCGGCGTGCACATGTGAGCTCCGGGCCGCGCGCGCATCCTCGGGTCGCGCCCGGGCCTCACTCGGTCTGCGCCGGAGGCACGGGAGCGGCCGTTCGATGCAGCAGCATCTTCGACGCGAGCATGCGGTCCCGGTGCTTGCGCATGCGTTCGACCTCGGGCGCCGCGAACGTCAGCTCCGAGACCAGCGGCGTCAGCCGCACCGTCTTGTTCATCAGGCTGATGTCGTAGCTCGAGTGCGGCAGCCCGAAGAAGTGCCCGAGCTCGTGCGAGAGCACCAGCGACCCGGCGATCTTCGAAAGAATGACCCAGCGATGGGTCCGGTCGGCGCGCTCACGCCAGTGGACCCCGCGGATCTCGCTGCCCGCGACGTCGACATCGGCGAGGCGACCGACCACGAACACGTGGACCACGCCGCGGGTGAAGCGGTCGTGGCCGAGCGCGTCGCGCTCGTCGCGGTCGTCGATCTCGAGGTCGCCCGCGGGCAGCGCGTCGACGGCGACAATTTCGAAGCTCGTGTCGATCAGCGCGAAGTGGCGGTGGGCCTGCTCGACCTGCGCGGTCACCCACGCGACGTCCTGGACCGGGCCGTCCGGCGTGACCACCACGTGCAGGTGCACCCCGAAGCAGTGCTTTGTCGCCGCGGCGCAGCGCGGCGTCTCCTTTAAAAATGCCGACAGGTCCGGGCTGTCCTTGGGGACAGGTGGTGCGAGCAGCAGGGCGAGCGCGAGCAGCATCGTCGTCAGCCGTAGCAGGCGCGGGAGAGCTGAAGGATCTCGAAGATCGCGCGGGTGGCCGGCGAGCGGTTGAGCGTGTAGAAGTGGATCCCCGGGACGCCGGGGCGCGGGTGCGTGAACGGGTCGCTGGCGGGCGGCTGGAGCAGCGTGCGGCACTGGTAGGCCGCGTACGAGACCCCGGCCCAGAACACCTCCTGCGGGTCGTCGGCGACGCTCTCGAGGCGGTGCTGCAGCGGGTCCGGCAGGTGCGCGCCGCACATCTGCGTGAACCGGCGGATCTGCTCGAAGTTGGTCACCGGCATGATGCCGGGGATGATCGGGACCGTGATGCCCGCCTCGGTCGCGCGGCGCTCGAACGCGTGGAAGCTGTCGTTATCGAAGAACAGCTGCGTGATCAGGAAGTCGACGCCGGCGTCGACCTTCGTCTTGAGGTTGCGCAGGTCGACGCCGCCGTCGGGCGCCTCCGGGTGGACCTCCGGGTAGCAGGCCGCGCCGACGCAGAAGTCGCCGCGCTCGCGGATGAAGGCCACCAGCTCGCTCGCGTGGCGCAGCCCGCCGGGCGGCGCCTCGAACTTCTCCTGGCCCTGCGGCGGGTCGCCGCGCAGCGCGAGGATGTTGTGCACGTCGTGGTCGGCGAGCTGGTCGAGGACCCGCGCGAGCTCGTCGCGGGTGGCGCCGACGCAGGTGAGGTGGGCCATCGGCTCGACGCCGAGGCGGCGCTTGATCTTGCCGACGAGCTCGATGGTGCGGGCGCGGGTGCTGCCGCCGGCGCCGTAGGTCACCGACACGAAGTCGGGGCCGAGCGGCGCGAGCTGCTCGAGGCTGCGCCACAGCACGTCCTCGCCCTTCTCGGTCTTCGGGGGGAAGAACTCGAAGCTGAACACCGGCCGCTTGTGCGCCAGCCGTTCCCGGATCCTCATGCTCCCGTCCCTACCACGGGCCCGGAACTTGGTCCAGAGCCCCGCCCTTGGTACACCGGGGCCGCATGCGCTGGTTTGTCCGCGGCGACATCGACGGGTTCTTCGGCCTCGCGGTCGACAACCTCGTCCAGCTCCTCCTCATCGACGCGCTGTGTCGCTTCGTGCTCGGCTTCCCGGACGCGTTGCTCTACGGTCAGGTCCTGCCGGGCGCCGCGGTCTCGCTGCTCGTCGGCAATCTGTACTACGCGTGGCAGGCCCGCCGGCTCGGGCGCGCGGCCGGGCGCGACGACCTGTGCGCGCTGCCCTACGGCATCAACACCGTGTCGGTGTTCGCACATGTCTTTTTGGTCATGTTGCCGGCGAAGCTGGCGGCGACCGCGGCGGGCGCGGAGGACCCGGTGCGGGTCGCGTGGCAGGCGGGTCTGGTCGCGTGTCTGGGCTCGGGGCTGATCGAGCTGGCGGGCTCGTTCGTGGCCGAGCGCGTGCGCAAGGCGACCCCGCGGGCCGCGCTGCTGTCGACGCTCGCCGGCGTCGCGCTGGGCTTCATCTCGATCGGGTTCCTGTTTCGCAGCTTCGCGCGGCCGGTGATCGGGCTGACCACGCTCGCGGTGCTGCTGCTGGTGTACTTCGGGCGCGTGCGGTTTCGCGGCGGCGTGCCGGGCGGGCTCGTCGCGGTCGCGATCGGCACGCTGCTCGCGTGGATCACCGGCGTCGCGCCGGTCGGCGACATGCCGGCCGCGGGCCACGGCCTGCAGGTCCCGGCGCCGGTGCTCGGCGAGCTGTTCGGGGCGCTGCGCGGCGACCTGCTGTGGAGCTACCTCGCGGTCATCGTGCCGATGGGCATCTTCAACGTCGTCGGCTCGCTGCAGAACATCGAGGCCGCCGAGGCCGCCGGCGACGCCTACCCGACGCGGCCCTCGCTGCTCGTCAACGGCCTCGGCACCGTCGCCGC
>Ga0075163_10006767_pt1 | contig 15209 bp, 11 predicted proteins | sample JI1023141ADNA_FD_71478 | JGI IMG/M metagenome (GOLD analysis project Ga0075163, IMG submission 71478) | Wastewater effluent complex algal communities from Wisconsin, to seasonally profile nutrient transformation and Carbon sequestration -... | ecosystem: Engineered > WWTP > Effluent > Algae... | reverse complement strand
AGTCACGGTTGCAGAGCACGCGCCGCCGCAGCAGACGTTCGGGCAGACCGGCCGCCCCGGCGAGCCGGGACGCGGCAAGCGCAACAAGAACAAGAACCGCGACCGCCGCGGCGAGCAGTCGCAGCAGGCAGCCCCGGTCGCACCGGCGCAGGATCGCCCTTCGGCGCCGACCCCTGTCCAGACCAGGCCCGAGGCCAGGCAGGCCGTGCCGGCGGAGGCCGAGCGCTCGCAGCCCGAGCCGCTGCCGCCCGTCGAGGCGCTGGCGCCGGAGAAGGCCCCCGAGCAGCAGCCGGAAAAGCCGGTTGCGATCGAAGTGGTCAAGCCCGCTGCGCCGGCCGCCAAGATCGAGCCCAAGACCGAGCCCAAGACCGAGCCCAAGGCCGTCGAGAAGCCGGCGGCGGCGGTGGTCAGCACGGCACAGGTTGTGGAGCGGCAGCCCCCCAAGCAGGGGACCTCGCGCGCCACGCTCATCGGCGGCATGCTGCTCGCGGCCGGCGCTGCCGTGGGCGTGATGTACTACATGCAGTCGCAGTCGCAGACTCCGACTGTGATTCCCTCGAACCCGACGCCTCCGCCGGCGGCCGTGAATCCACCGCCGGCGCCCGTGGTGACGCCGCTGCCCACCTCTGCTCCGGCCCCCGCAGAGCCGGCAATCCCCACGCCGGCAGCTGCGGCTCCGGCCGCTGCGGCAGTTCCGACGGCTGCTGTTCCGGCGGCTGCGGCTCCGGCCGCGGTGGTTCCGGCCGCCGCTCTGCCGGCCGCTGCGGTTCCGGCGGCGACAGCTCCGGCCGTGGCGCCTGCGGTCACCCCGCCTCCGGCAGCAGCCCTTCCGGCGGCGGCAGTTCCGGCTGCGACCTCCCCGGCCGTGGCGCCAGCGATCACGCCGCCCCCGGCAGCAGTCGCGCCGCCCCCGGCAGCAGTCACGCCGCCCCCGGCAGCAGTCGCGCCGCCCCCGGCAGCAGTCGCGCCGCCTGCACCCGCTCCGGTCGAGAAGCCGGCCGCGGCTGTGCCAGCGCCTGCGCCAGCGGAGCCCGAGGCCGCTGCAGAGCCTGAAGAGTCGCCGACCAGCAGCAAGCCGGCCAAGTCGGCCAAGCCCGAAAAGGTCAAGGCGGCCAAGGTCAGCAAGGCCAAGCCCGAAAAGGCAGACAAGCCCGAGCCTGCGGAAAAGCCCGCCGCGCCCGAGAAGGCGGCCAAGCCGGAGCCCGAGGCCAAGAAGCCTGAAAAGGCGGCCAAGCCGGCCAAGCCGGAAAAGGCAGACAAGCCCAAGAAGGAAGAGGGCTGGATCGATCCATTCGCCCAGTGACAGTCGAGATTAGACCTGTCACGTAACTGGGAACGCTACCGATTGAGGAAAGAGGGGATCTGATGCGCAAGTTAACTCTCGTCGCTGCTACGGCGCTGACCTTGCTGGCGGGATCGGGGCGCCAGGGCCCCAGTGGGGCTGACCTGGCCTGGCCGACTATCACCCCGGCCGCTGCCGAGGAGGAAGATCCCGAGATCACCAGCCAGGCCAAGCTGCACTTCAAGCTGGGCCAGGAGGCGTACGCCGCCGGCAAATACGATCAGGCGATCAAGGAGCTGAAGCGCGCCTATGTGCTCAAGCGCATCCCGGCGATCCTCGTCAACATCGCCATGACGTACCGCAAGACCAAGGACTACGAGATGGCGGTGTATTTCTACCGCAAGTTCCTGGCCGAGGTACCTGCCGACGACAAGGGGCGCGCCAAGGTCGAGTCGGAGATCGCGGAGGTCGAGCAGGAGCGCAACGCCGCCAACCAGCCGCAGCAGCTGGAGCCGGCCAAGCCTGCCGTCGAGATGGCCAAGCCGGCCGTGGATCCGACCAAGATGATGCCAGAGGCGACCAAGCCGGGCGCCGACGCCGCCAAGCCCGCCACCGATGCCGCCAAGGCCGCACCGGCTGGCGACGCAACGCAGGCCAAGGTCGCCCCCAAGCCCGCTGAGGGCGCGGCACCGGCCGAGGCCGCTGCTCCGGCGCCGGTCGCCGACAAGCCCTCCACCGAGTGGGCGCACACGCCGATCGACGCCGTCCCGCCGGGTCAGCCCGTCGACGTGCGCGTCAACATGCCGGTCATGAAGGGCGTCAAGGTCAAGGTCTTCTACCGCAAGGAGGGCCAGGCCAACTTCGAGTCCATCGAGCTCAAGCGCCGCGGCAACGAGAAGGTCGCGCGCCTGCCCGAGAGCGTCGCCCAGGGCCGTACCTTCCAGTACTACGTCGAGGCCCGCGACGCGGCCGGCACCATGGTCAAGTCGTCCGGCAGCGAGTTCAGCCCCAACATCGTGCTCATCGACTCGACGGCGCGGCCGCAGCTGGTGGACGCCACCGGAGTGACCGAGAGCAATGACGAGGACGAGCCGGCCCGCCGCAGCAAGGCTGGCCCCAAGCGCGACATCGAGAACGAGGCCGTGAGCTTCGACATCGGCCAGCAGAGCGCCATGGAGCGCCTGCGGGCCCAGCTGCGCAGCCAGGATCGCCGCTCGGCCAAGGACAAGAAGTCGCCGCTCAGCGCCATCGGCTGGGCAGGCGTTGGCGTCGGCGCCGCCGGCGTCGCTGCCATGGCCGGCGGCTTCGCGTTCCTGGGGCTGGCCGCCCGCGACGCCGCGATCGTGACCGCGGACTCGCGCTGCGAAAACGCCAAGATGAAGTGCCTGTTCTTCGGCCCCAACGACGACCCGACGCTGAGCAAGGCCGCCAACCCGCCGAGCAGCGACTACGAGCGTCAGGGCATGATGTACGACAAGGTAGGCACCGCCCTGGCTGCCGTCGGTGGCGTTGTGCTGGCCGCAGGTGGCGGGCTGCTCGCCTACGACCTCATCAAAAAGAGCATGGCCGACCGCCCCGCCGCGCCCAAGAAGCGCAAGGTCAAGAAGGTCATCGAGGTCGAAGAGTCCACCTCCATGCTGCTCCCGGTCGCGGGGCCAAATGGCGTCGGGTTCGTCGGAGAGATTCACTTCTAGCTGTCGCGTTCTTTTGCTTTGAGGACAAGCCGCATGCGCATCCCCTGTCTTATCCTGGTGGCCCTCAGCGCCACTGCTTGCTACAAACCGGACTACGCGTCGAACCCGGATGCCCGCATGGGCTTCCGCTGCCACAAGTCCGATAACCCCGCGTGCCCGCCGAACCTGGTCTGCTGTCTGGACGGCGTCTGCGGCGACAACCTGCTGGACACCGACGAGGGCTGGTGCATAAATCCGCCGCCGCCGGTGGACATGACCATCACCGGCATCAAGTACTGGCCGTTCCCCAGCAAGGCCAGCTACTTCGACGGCGTCTACGACCCGGCCCAGCTCAGCGGCTACGACGATCAGATGCAGTGGCGCTGCACGCGCGACGACACCAACCCGAGCCCGCCGGCCCAGATCGTCCGCATGGGCGAGCCCAACGACTTCCCCGACAACGCGATCGTGCTGCCGAACCCGCTGCGCTCCGACCTGCCCATGAGCGACATGGGCGCGGCCTACCAGATCTGCCCCGACAAGACCGCGCCGGATGTGCCCGACTTCGACGTCTACAAGTTCAAGATGAACAGCCCGGCCCGCGTCATCGCCGAGATCAAGTACAAGGTGATCAACGGCGACCTCGACGTGGCCATCTTCTCGCTGGTCGCGGATCCCGACACCGGCTCCAAGACGCCGATGCTGGCCAGCCCGACCGCGCGCGACACCACCGCCGTGGACAACGGCTGCATCGAGATCGCGAGCCTGGCCGCCGGCACGTACTATGTCGTGGTGCGCGGCGTTCCGGTGGGCCTCGACCAGCCCGGCAAGTACACCATGAACAACTACAACCTGCGGGTGTTCACCGTCGACTCATCCGGTTACAGCTGCACCAAGAAAGACGGCGGGCCGTAGCTGTGGACGGACGCTGGCTGAGCATCGCAGAGCAGGTCGCTTTTTCGGCGCAGAAGCTGAATAAGGTCGCCCTGTGCGAGACCGAGCGCCTGCTCTTCGATGTCTACTGCCTCGAACCGGGGCAGGCGCAGAAGGTCCACGCCCACGACGGCACCGACAAGATCTACGTCGCGCTGTCGGGGCGGCCGACGGTGCAGCTCGGCGACGAGGAGCGCACGCTCGAAAACGGTCAGGCGGCCCTGGCGCCGGCCGGCGTGCCTCACGGCGTGCGCAACGCCAGTCCCGAGCGCGCCACCCTCCTGGTATTTCAAGCTCGCAGCAGTGCCAAGCAAGCCTAAATCCCGCGCAGCACCACCCATCCCGCCGGTTCGCACGGCTCAGCTGGAGCTTGGGATCGACGAGGCCGGCCGCGGCCCGATCCTGGGCCCCATGGTCATGGCCTGCGTGGTCCTGGACGAGGACGCCACCCAGGCGCTCGCTGAGCTGGGCGTCACCGACAGCAAGCGCTTCGGCGCCGGCAAGAAAGCGCACGCAGCCCGGCAGGCGCTCTGTGAGCCCATCCAGCGGCGCGCCCTGCACGTCGGAGTGGTGGTCATCGAGGTGTCCGAGATCGACGCTCGCACCGCCTGCGGGCAGCTCAACCACCTGGAGCGCGAGCACGCCGAGCGCCTGATCTGCGCCGCTCCGCTTGCCCATCGCATCGTCGCCGATGGCGTTCGCCTGTTTGCGCCGCTGCGCACCCGCTTCCCGCATCTGGAGGCCATGGATCGCGCCGAGTCGCACAACGTCGCCGTCGCCGCTGCGTCGCTGGTCGCCAAGGTCCGGCGCGACGAGCTCTGGACCGAGATCTGCCGTCGCTACGAGTCTGAGTTCAGCGAGCACCTCTCCGGTTTTGCCGGCGGCGGCTACTGCAACGACGCCACCCGCCGCTTCCTGCGCGCCTACTGCGCCCGCTACCGCCGCCCGCCGCCCGAGGGGCGCCGCAGCTGGCCCTGGGACTTCGCGGCCGATCTTCTGGACAGCGAGTTTCTGAGCAGCCGCGAGACGCTCACCCTGCCTGGCCTCGACGGCCTTGATTGACAGGTTCTCCCCCGCGCGATACGCATGGGGGGCAAGTCTCGTAATTCTGAGACGCAGGATTTCATGTCTATGCCGACCAAGGACATTCTGAACCGCGGGCGCGTGCTGCTGCACGGCCTTGTCTATAGCGACACCGGGAACGTGGTGCCGCCGCTGCGCTGGACCCGCCAGGCCCTGCGCTTTGCCAACGATCTCAGCGGTCAGCCGCTCATCTCTGCCGACGAGCTGGCCCGCCGTGAAGCCGAGCTGCGCAGCCTGGAAGAGGCCGTGCAGACCCAGCGCAGCGACGCCGCAGCGGCCAAGCCGGCCAAGCGCGAGGCCGCCCCGGTGGTCCTCTACATCACCGATCAGGATCAGCGCACCCGCAAAAAGATCGAAGAGATCCTGAAGGGCCGCGACATCCCCTACACCATCAACGACGTCACCGACGACGAATCCAGCCGCAGCTGGGCACTGACCCAGTCCCACAAGCCGGAGTTTCCGCTGCTCTTTGTCGCCGGCGAGCCGCTGGGCAACGTCGACGATGTCATGCAGCTCGATGTGCGCGGCGAGCTGGTAAAGAAGGTCTTTGGCTAGCCGTGGATCTGCAATTTCTCAGCATCGATCTTCGTGAAAAGCGGGCGCGGCTACGGGCGGCCGATGCCGCCGGCGTCGAGAGTATCGAGCTTCAGGGCCCCTCCTACGAGCGCATCGTCGCGGCCGCGCAGCCTCTGTTCGAGTGGGCGCACGGGCGCGTTCCCGCCTCTTCGCGCACGCCGCGCGACTCGACGCTGGTCGCCTTTGAGATTGACGCCCTGGCCCGCACGCTCCACCTGGCCTATGTCGCCGAGCGCGCCCGTCCGCCCGGACCCCCAAGCGCCAGCTCGCCGGATCTGGCCTGGTGTCAGGGCGACTACGAGACCCAGCACACGCTGCTGCGCGAGGCGGCGCGCACCGCGGTTCGCGAGGTGCGTCCGCGCACCGAAGATCCCCCGGACCTGACGCCCAACAGTCGCTGGGAGTATGTCTACCAGCACGGCGGCGATGGCTGGGAGCTGGGACGCGCAGCGCCGCCGCTCGACCGCTACCTGCGCCAGAGCTCGCCGCTGCGGGCAGGCGAGCGGGCGCTGGTGATCGGCTGCGGGCGCGGGCACGAGGCGCTGGCGCTGGCCCAGCTGGCCAAGACCGTAGGCGCCCAGGTCGTCGCCATCGATATCGCACCCACAGCGATCCGCAGCACGCAGGCGGCCGGCGAAAAGGCGGGGCTTCAGGGCTGCCTGCAGGCGGTCGAGACCGATCTGATGACCGGCGAGCACCAGGGCCTCATGGCCAGCGGCACCTACGACCTGATCGTCGAGCACACCTGCCTGTGCGCGATCGAGCCGTCTCGCCGCGACGAGTATGCCGCTGCGGTCCGGCGCCTGCTCAAGCCGGGCGGGCGGCTCATCGGGCTGTTTTATTGCCACAGCTACCCCGGCGGTCCGCCCTACGGCATGTCGAACGCCGAGGTCCGGCGCCTGCTCGAGCCCAGCTTTGCCTGGGAGCACGACGAGGTCCCGAGCGACTCGGTGCTGACCCGCGCGGGCCAGGAGTGGCTGGTCTCGGCCCGGCGCCTGCCCTGAGAAGCCAGGCCGGCCCATGAGCTTTCTTGCGCGCATCAGGCAGGCCGGGCGGCCGCTGCTCTGGGACGGCGGCCTGGGCACCGCTCTCATCGAGCGCGGCCTGGACCTGACCCGCGAGCCGCCCGAGGCCTGGCTGCTCCAGCGCCCCGACGACGTGCGCCTTGTGCACGCCGAGTTCGCCGACGCGGGCGCAGAGGTCCTTCAGACCAACACCTTCGGCCTGCTGCGCCACCGGGCAAGTGCGAGCGCCGCTCCGGGCCAGCGCCTGGCCGCGCACTGGCGCCAGCTGGTGCGCACCAGCGTCGCCCTGGCCCGGCAAGCGAGCGGCGAAAAGCGGCTGTACGTGGTCGCCAGCCTCGGGCCGACCATTGCCCGCGACGTTCAGCACGAGCAGCTGACGCAGCTGGCCGGCGAGCTGGCGCTGGAGTTCGAGCAGGCGGGCGTCGACGCGCTGCACCTTGAGACCTGCTGCGACGCCAGCGAGCTGCGCGCCGTGATCGCCGGCGTGCGCGAGGCGGCGCCGCAGCTGCCGCTGCTTGTGTCGGTGACGGTGAGCGTCGGGCAGAGCGGTCTTGAGACGCCGCTCGGCGTGCCGCTGTCGCGCATGCTGTCGGTGCTTGAGAGCAGCCCGCCGGATGCCGTGGGCGTGAACTGCTCGCTGCACGTGCGGCGGATCCGGCCGGCGGTGGCGGCGCTGGCCAGCTGGGCGGACGGGCGGCTGCCGATCCTGGCCCAGCCTCAGGTGGACCAGGCGGCGCCCGACTGCAAGCGCCCGGCCTCGCCGCAGCTGCCCGACGGGTTTGCCCGCGATCTTGTGGCTCTGCTCGACGAGGGCGCCACGCTGCTCGGCGGCTGCTGCGGCTGCCGGGGCGAGCACCTGGCCGCGGCGCGCAAGCTCATCGATCAGCTGTAGGCCAGCTGTAGGCCAGCTGTAGGTCAGCCGCAAAAAGGTACATTCACCGGACCTGCGGTCCAACTTTGAGGGTTCCTTTCTACCGCCAACATGGCTATGTAGTAGGACATCGTCAAAAGGAGGATAGGCAATGCTGACGCTCATGGCGGCTCTCCAGATGCTGCTGGCCGCGCTGCTCAGCTCCGCCCCGGTCGGCACAGAGTCGGGTCTGGCCGCCGTGTATGGCTACCCAGGCGACCAGCTGGCCGGAGGTCCGCTGGCCTGCACCGGCCAGCTGCTCCGCAGCGAGGATCTGGTCTGCGCCCATCGAACGCTGCCCTGCGGGACCAAGCTGCTCATCCAGAGCCAGCGCAGCCAGCGGCTCGCAACCTGCCAGGTTCTGGATCGCGGTCCGTATGGGGCGCGGCTTCCCGGAGGCCGCTTCGTCATCAAGACGCGCCCCGGTGCGCGCGGCACGTGGCGCGCAGTGGTGGACATGTCGCCGGCCGTGGCAACCATGCTGGGTGTCCACACGACCGAGCCGGTGCGAATCATTTATATGCGAGACGGAAAGAGTCCAGCCAGCCAACGTGCTTGCGCGACCAGGCCCCACGGCCATAGGGTGAAGAGGCATGCCGAACACGACAAGCACGGGCGAGCCCACGGGAATGGCCACGGGCGGGGTCACTACAGCCAAGGCCACGGCCGCGGCAATGGGCGGCTCGACCGGCATGGGTACTACGATCTGGGCAAGCCGCTGGTTTCTACCCGTGACACTGGGCGTAGCGGCGCTGGCGGAGTTTCTGCTGAACCGGATCGCGCAGCCTCTGGCGACGGCCTTGCGCGGGGGCACGCCCCAGGCGTGGCCGCTGCTGGGGGCAGTGAGCAGGTATTCGCTCAACTTGGCGGGCGTGCTGGGCGTGATCGTGGTGACGGCGATGCTGTTGCGGGCGACGGCGCCCGGAGGAGCAGCTAGCCGGCCGCTGGGCCGCTTCAGCGTCTTTTCGATGGGGGCGCTCTTGTGCCTGCTCTCGACCTTCATGCTGCTGACGCCCGACGGGCTGAGCAGGGTGATCGAGATGAAGCGGGCGCAGTGGCTGATCGAGCTGTCGTCGGTCTGCGTGGCGACGCTGGTCGTGCTGGGGGTGCTCACACAGCCGCTGCGGGCGTCGAATCAGCCGGGTCGGCACAAGCTGGGCGTGCTGCTGCTGCTGCTGCCGCCGCTGCTGCTGCTGGAGACGCAGTGGGGGGTGCTGACCAACATCCGCCTGCTCCAGCGCTATGGGCTGCTGACGCTGATCTACGGTCCGGTGCTGGCGGTGGCGGCGCTGGGTGCAGCGGCGCTGTGCCTGGCGAGGCTGCCGTTCCGGCTGACGCCGCTGCCGATGCTGATGGCGCTGCTGGCCACCACGGGGATGGCGGTGATGCTGCACCGGCTGCCGAACCTCACGACGCGCATGATCTACATGAGCTTCGATCTGCGCCTGCCGCCGCACGCCGAGTCGTACGTGATCTACCTCTTGAGCCTGTGTGCGTGGGTGTTTGCGCTGGTGGCGCTGGCCCTGTGCGAGCGGCGGCTCCTGTGGGTGCGCATGCTCGGCCTCTTGCTCGTCGGGCTGGCCGGCTGCCAGGCGCGCGCCCTGCACCAGCTGCTCTACTATCTGGTGGGACTCTTGTGCGTGGCCGAGAGCCTGCTGGATCCGGCAGGCGAGAGCGAGAGCAGGCCCATCAACATCCAGCCTTAATGGGCGACGCGGCGGCGGCGGGCCTGGGCCCAGGCGAGGGCGATGGCGGCCATGCCGAACAGCGCGGCGTAGTCGGATGACGACGGCGAGGTAGAGGCGGCGGCGCAGCCGTAGAGCGAGCTGTCGCAGGCGGCACCGAGCGCGCGGCCGTCGCGGCCAATGCGGCCGCTCGGCGAGGGCGCCTGATCGGCGTTGGCGACGGCGGGGCAGCTGTCGCAGAGATCGCCGACGCCGTCCTTGTCGCCATCCTTCTGATCGGCGTTGGCCAGGTCGGGGCAGTTGTCGCAGGCGTCGCCGATGCCGTCCCGGTCGCCGTCCTTTTGATCGGTGTTGGCGATCTGGATGCAGTTGTCGCAGACATCGGGGCGACCGTCGGCGTCGCTGTCGGCCGAGACCAGGGCCCCGTTGGGGCAGGCGCGGCAGGCGTCGCCGATGCCGTTGCCCATGCTGTCTTTTTGATCGGCGTTGGCGATGCTCGGGCAGTTGTCGCAGGCGTCGCCGACGCCGTCCTTGTCGGTGTCGGTCTGGTCGCTGTTGCTGCGCATCGGGCACTTGTCGCAGCTGTCGCCGAAGCCGTCGCCGTCCGTGTCGATCGCCAGCATGCTGGAGCAGGGGGCGGCCTGCATCTGGCCGGGCGCGATGTAGTCGTCGCACTTACGCTTTGGCGGGTTCACACCCGGGTTGCAGCTGTTGCCGTTCATCTGAAAGTGGACGCAGTCCCCTTCGGCGTTGCGCTCGATGCCGTTGCAGTTCACGTCCTCGGCGCGCGCGGCGCCTGCCCCCAGGAAAAGCACGGCAGCCAGCGCCGCCAAGCGAGTGGAGAAGTGTGGACGACTGGCGGAGGTGGGGCGCGGGCTGGGCATATCGCTGGATCTCCTGGGCAGGCTAAGTCGAGGCAGCAGCTGCGCCGTCCTGAGGGTAGGAGGACGCAAGTATTCTGTATCTGAGGACAAAACTAGTTATATCGCATACGAAAAATAGTGAGTTGTGAAATAATAACGCTGCCGGAGTATCGGAGGGATTCGCTTGGCACCGCTCTATTTCCGTCGTCTGGCCCAAACTGGGGCCGCCTGTCTGCTGGGCCTGGTCTGCGCACTCGCTAGCGAGGGGCAGGCCGACGCTCAAGTCATCGATCGCAACAACTTCACCACGCCGACCTGGGACCTGCAGCTGTTCCGGCCCGCCATCGACTCGCGCGGTTACGTGACGGTCAACTCGTCGCGCACGATGGGGCACCTGGACTTCTCGATCGGCCTGGTCGGGACGTGGGCGTACCAGCCGCTGAGCATGCAGCTCGACGCCGGGCAGGCCTATCCGGGCACCGGTGTGACGGTGGCCAACACGCGAACGTTCCAGGTCGAGCACCTGGTCACGCCGCAGCTGATGTTCGCGCTGGGCCTGTTCAAGTACCTGGAAGTCGCGGTCGGCGTGCCGGTCGGAATCGGAATCGGCAAGCGCCAGGCGTGCGAAGGCAACTCCGACAACTGCCACGGCTACGACAACATGGGCACCGTCGATCAGCTTCGCTATTCGAAGGTGTTTGTCGGCGACATCCCGCTGCATATCAAGGGCAAGATCATCGATCCCAGCGCCTCGTGGAGCAAGCGCTGGGGCCTCGGCGCCCTGCTGTCGGTCTACTTCCCGATCTCAAGCTGGTCGGGCAACGAGGCCCACAAGCAGTTCCTCGGCGAAGACAACGTCACGATCCGCCCGCAGCTGATCGTGGAGCGCGAGTGGGACGCCGCCCGTCGCTTCCGCACCGCCATCAACGTCGGCGCCTTGGTCCGCTTCGGCAGCCAGACCTTCACCGATATCGGCAAGTCGATCCCCATCGGCGCCAACAACTACTGCTATCCCGACGACACGCTGCTCTCGATGTCCACGCAGTGCGGCACCGGGCTCAGCCGCTCGGTCGGCACGCAGATCACCTACAGCCTCGCTCTGGCCGGCGGCCTTGTAAAAGATCGGCTGGATCTGGTCGCTGAAGTCTATGGCTACGCCGACGTGACCGGCAACCAGAAGGCCTTCCCGCTGGAGGCCCTGGGCGCGCTCAAGGTCTACCTGGCGCAGAACTCGTTCCTGATGTTCGGCGCCGGCGCCGGCGTCATCGGCAACGGCGGCGCCGAGACCGGCAGCCCGCGCGTGCGCGGCTTCATCGGCTTCGTCTACGAGCCGCGCATCGGCGACCGCGACGGCGACGGCATCCGCGACAACGTCGACCAGTGCCCGGATCAGCCCGAGGACATGGACGGCTTCCAGGACGAGGACGGCTGCCCCGAGCTCGACAACGACAACGACGGCATCCCCGACAGCAAGGACAAGTGCCCGAACGTCAAGGGCACCTGGGAGAACAACGGCTGCCCATCGGACCAGGATCGCGACGGCGACGGCATCCCCGACAGCCAGGACAAGTGCCCCGACGATCCCGAAGACATCGATCAGTTCGAGGATGACGACGGCTGCCCCGAGCTCGACAACGATCAGGACGGCATTCCCGACAACCTCGACAAGTGCCCGAACGAGCCCGAGACCAAGAACGGCTACCAGGACGACGACGGCTGCCCCGATGGTCAGGATCGCGACAAGGACGGCATCCCCGACGAGCAGGACAAGTGCCCTGACCAGGCCGAGGACAAGGACGGCTTCGAGGATCAGGACGGCTGCCCGGATCCGGACAACGACAAGGACCGCATCCCGGACAAGTTCGACAAGTGCCCGAACGAGCCCGAGACCTACAACGGCGTCGAAGACGAAGATGGCTGCCCCGACGCTGAGAAGGGTCGCGTCATGGTCACGAGCGGCAAGATCATGATCCTCGACAAGGTCTACTTCGACACCGGCAAGACCACGATCAAGCCGGTCAGCTTCCCGATTCTGGATGCGGTCGCCGCGACGCTGAAGGGCAACCCGCAGCTGGAGCTGGTCGAGATCCAGGGCCACGCCGACGAGCGCGGCAACGACGACGCCAACATGCGCCTGACGCAGGGTCGCGTGCAGTCGGTCAAGGACTACGTGGTCAAGAAGGGCATCGAGGCGAACCGCCTGATCGCCCACGGCTACGGCGAGACCAAGCCGCTGTGCGAGGAGCACAACGAGGCGTGCTGGGAAAAGAACCGCCGCGTCGAGTTCGTCATCCTCAAGCCTGCGCCCGAGGGCGGCAGCGCCCCCTCCACCCCGCCGCCGCAGGACAACGGCTCGTCGGAAGACGAGACGAGCAAAAAGAAAAAGAAGAAGAAGCACAAGTAGCGCCACGCCGTCTGGTCTGATGCCAGCGCCTCTTTGAACCCCAGCCGCGGCGGCTTCTCACGGCCGTCGCGGCAGCAAGCCTCCAGTTGGCCGCTCTTTGGCCGTTGTATTGAAAAGTTGGGGCGCGTAGACTGCCTGCCGCGCCGGTGCTTCCGTGCGTGCCGCCCCGCCTCCGGTCGCTCGTAAATCGAGACGACCCAGAGCGGTCCAGGAGCCTCATGCTAGGGACGCTGCTCAAGCCAGATTACGAGAAGCTGATCCGGGATAAAGACTGGAAGAAGCTGCGCGCGGCGTTCGTCGACCTCGACCCGCCGGATCTGGCTGAGATCCTGGAGGACTTCCCGGTTCAGGACAGCGCCCTGGTCTTCCGCATCCTGCCGCGCGACCAGCAGGCCGTGGTCTTCGAGTATCTGCCGCTGGAGCTCCAGACCAAGCTGGTGCAGAGCCTGGCCGATGAGCAGCTGGTCAAGATCCTCAACGATATGGCGCCGGATGACCGCACGCGCCTCTTCGAGGAGCTGCCGCCCGAGGTGACCAAGCGCGCGCTGGCCGGTCTGTCGCCGCCCGAGCTGAAGATCGCGCGCCAGCTGCTCGGCTACCCCGAAAACTCCGCCGGTCGCTACATGACGCCGGAGTACATGGCGGTGCGCCCCGGGATGTCGGCGGCCGAGGCGCTGGCCTACATCCGCAAGCACGGCAAGAACCGCGAGACCCTGGCCGTCATCTATGTCACCGACGAAAAGGGCAAGCTGATCGACGACCTCAAGCTGTCGACGCTGGTCATGGCCGACTCGGAGCAGAAGATCCGCGATCTCAACGACGGCCAGGTGCTGAGCATCCCGGCCACCGCGGATCGCGAAGAGGTGGTCGCGGCCTTTGAAAAGTACGACCGCGTGGCGCTGCCGGTGACCGACTCGCAGGGCATCCTGGTCGGCATCATCACCGTGGACGACGTGCTGGATGTTGCCGAGGAAGCGGCGACCGAGGACATCCAGAAGATCGGCGGTATGCAGGCCCTCGAAGCGCCGTATATCGACAGCAGCTTCTGGGACATGATCAAGAAGCGCGGCGGCTGGCTGTCGGTGCTGTTCGTGGGCGAGATGTTTACGGCCACGGCCATGGGCTACTTCGAGCACGAGATTGCGCGCGCGGTGGTGCTGGCGCTGTTTGTGCCGCTCATCATCAGCAGCGGCGGCAACTCCGGCTCGCAGGCGACCTCGCTCATCATCCGTTCGCTGGCTCTGCGCGAGCTGGAGCTGCGCGACTGGTGGCGGGTGGCGGGTCGCGAGCTCTTGGCGGGTCTGGTGCTTGGCGGGCTCCTGGGCCTCATCGGCTTTCTGCGCATCGCCCTGTGGCCGGCGCGCACGTCGATGTATGGCCCGCACTACCTGATGATCGGCATCGCGGTCGCGCTGAGCCTGGTCGGCGTGGTCACCTTCGGGACCATGTGCGGCTCGATGCTGCCCTTTGTCCTGCGGCGGCTGGGCCTGGACCCCGCCGCCGCCTCGGCGCCGTTTGTCGCCACGCTGGTCGACGTCACCGGCCTGGTGATCTACTTCACCACGGCCAGCGTCGTCCTGCGCGGGCTGCTGCTTTAAGGGAAGCGGGTACCTCGCCCCAGCAATTTTGCTCTGCTGCCCTCCGTCCCCTCTCCCACCGGTCGGGTGAGGGAGCAGAGCAGTCGCTGCCCCTCACCTAACCTCTCCCGCAAGCGCGCAAGCGGGAGAGGGACTTCGGGGGCTGGAGCTAGCTGGTCGTGACGGTGCGCAGGTCGCGCGCCAGCACCCGGCCCAGCGACGACATGAGCTGGCCGGGGCGCGGCACGGCGCCCTGTCCCAGGTAGGCCAGATCCAGCAGCAGATCGCTGTAGATCGGCACATCCTCGCTGCCCGGACGGGCGGCCAGGAGGTGCGCCAGCTGCTTGACCAGCGGGCTCTTGGGGTTGAGCTCCAGGATCGGCTTCTGCACCTGCACCTTGCGGCCCGCGCGCATCAGGATCTGCTCCATGTGCGGCCCCAGATCGCCCTCTTCGCTGACCAGCACGCTCGCGCTCTCGGACAGGCGGTTCGAGAGCCGCACCTCCTTGAGCTGCTCTTGAAAACGCGAGCGCAGGTGCGCCACCAGCCCGCCGAGCTCCTGCTCGTCCCCGGGCGTCTCCTCGGCCTTGGCCTTGTCCTCGGCCTCGGCCGGCGGGTTCTTGAGCGTCGGCAGCTTGAAGTCGCCCTTGTGGATCGGGCGCAGCTTCTTCTTGTCGAACTCGGTGAGCCCCTGCACCACCCACTCATCGATCGGCTCGATGAACAGCAGCACATCGATGCCCAGCTTGCGCAGCGCCTCCACGTGCGGGCTCGCCTCGACGACGGTGCGCGACTGGCCGGTGATGTAGTAGATCTCCTCCTGACCCTCGGGCATGGCCGCCACGTACTCGCCCAGCGAGATGCGCTTGTCGGCCGGCGTCTTCAGGCTCTGCCACAGCGTCAGCTCGGCGATGCGATCGCGGTTCGCCGTGTCCAGGAACAGCCCCTCTTTGAGGACGCTGCCAAACTCCTCCCAGAACGCGAAGTAGGCCTCTGGCTTCTCGGTCTTGACCTTCTTGATCTCGTCGAGGATCTTCTTGACCAGGCTCTTCTGGATCGCGCTGATGACCTGATTCTTCTGAAGGATCTCGCGCGAGACGTTCAGCGGCAGATCGTCCGAGTCGACCACGCCGCGCACGAAGCGCAGCCACGGCGGCAGCAGCTCCTCGGCGTGATCCAGGATGAACACCCGCCGCGC
>Ga0075163_10006766_pt1 | contig 15209 bp, 13 predicted proteins | sample JI1023141ADNA_FD_71478 | JGI IMG/M metagenome (GOLD analysis project Ga0075163, IMG submission 71478) | Wastewater effluent complex algal communities from Wisconsin, to seasonally profile nutrient transformation and Carbon sequestration -... | ecosystem: Engineered > WWTP > Effluent > Algae... | reverse complement strand
ACGATAAAGGATATTTATCGTAGATAAACACGAATATTTGTAATAAACCATATGTGTATGCTTTTATTTTGCACAGAACCGCGCCATTTCAAAACAAATTAGCGGCGTTGGTTGATGCAAATCGCTTTGCCCCATTTAATGGCGAGGTGCCGTTCTCGGCGCGACAGAAAAACAACAAGGAGGAAACAAGCGATGAAACTGACCTGGGTGCGCCTTTGCAACTTCCAATCTTGCGGACCGGCGCCTCTGCGCATCGGCTTCAACGACATGACGTTCTTGCTGGGGCCTAACGGCGCAGGCAAGACAGCGGTGCTGCAGGCACTGTCGCGGATGTTCGGCGCCGATCCGACCCTGCGACGGGTGCGGCGTGCCGATTTCCACGTGCCCATTGGGGAGGCCGGTGAACCCAACAAGGCGCGGACCTTGTGGGTCGAAGCGCAGTTCGAGTTTCCAGAGCTTCTGGACGACAGCGGGCTGCACGCCACTGTTCCCGGTCACTTCGCCCACATGCAGTTGGAGGCCGCCGACGGCGTGCCACGCATTCGCGTGCGCTTGACCGCCACACTCGACGCGGACGGCGAGATCGAGGAGACGCTGGAGTACGTACTGCAAGCGGATCCGGATGGACAGCCGACACGCGCAGCATCCCTGCATAAGGCACAACGCAGCCTGATCCAGGTTCACTATCTGCCGGCGCGCCGCGATCCAGCCGACCATATCGCCTTCACCGCGAGTTCGCTGCTGGGCCGCGCCCTGCGCGCCGCGGATTGGACAAAGCAGCGTGAAGCGGTCGCGGACTTGGCCAAGAACATGAGCGATGAGCTGGGAGCCAACGCTGCAATTGCGGCGCTCAGCGGCGCAATCGCCACCCAGTGGGGTGGACTTCACACCGGCGGTTACTACAGTGCTCCCCAAGTCTCGTTCACCGGCAGCGACATCGAGGCGCTGCTCAAGCAACTGAGCGTGGGCTTCGGCCCTGCCCCCGGTGAGACGCTCGTGGACTTTAAGCGACTGTCGGATGGCCAGCAGTCGCTGCTCTATCTGTCGCTGGTTCTCGGCATCCACACGGTGGCGCGGGATGCGATGGCCGCCGGCAAGACTAGCGCGTTCGATCTGGAGAAACTACGCCCTGCGGTCTTCACGCTCATTGCAATGGAGGAGCCGGAGAACAGTCTCTCGCCGCACTATCTAGGACGAGTCGTGGCAGCCCTGAAGGCGTTCGTCAGCAATGAAGACGGGCAGGCTGTGGTCGCCACGCACTCGCCCTCGATGCTCAAACGGGTGCCGCCGGAATCCGTGCGCTACCTGCGCTTGAACGAGAAGCGGCAAACCGCAGTGGCCATCATCACCCTGCCCCCAGACACCGTCGAGGCGCACAAGTATGTGCGAGAGGCGGTGCAGGCCTATCCGGAGCTCTATTTCTCACGTCTGGTGATCCTCGGCGAAGGTGCGAGCGAGGAGATCGTGTTGCCCCGTGTGTTTGCCGCAAAGGGTTTGCCTGCCGATTCGGTCTCGATCGCGATCGTGCCGCTAGGCGGCCGCCACGTGAATCACTTCTGGAGGCTGCTAAATGACCTGAGCATCCCTCACCTGACGTTGCTGGACCTGGATCGTGGCCGCCACCAAGGCGGCTGGGGACGCGTGCGTTATGCGGCCAAGCAGCTGCTCAAGATATTTCCGGGCATCTCTGGGCTCAAAGAAGGCATCGACGGTATGCCAGAGTGGGACACCGATGACAACGTGATGAAGTCGAAGCAGGGCGTCGAATGCCGCAACTGGCTCCGTGAGAAGCACGACGTGCATTTCAGCTGGCCGCTGGACCTCGACCTGGCGATGCTGCGCGAATTTCCTGCAGCGTATGGCGTGAAGCCTGCCGAGAAAAAGGAACCAGACGCGGCAACGATTGCCGCAGTGCTCGGGAAGGAAGGCACCGAAGGAAAACATTATTCGGTCGACACGCTGGAGCTGTTCGGCGCCTACCGAAAACGCTTCAAGGATGGCAGCAAACCTGCGAATCACCTGCAGGCGCTGGCTTCGTTGACAGACAAGCAACTCCTCGACGAGTTGCCCCAGTTCCTGGAGGAACTCGTTGAGGCCGTGCAGGAAAAACTGAATGCGGTTCCCGAATGATTTCGCCTGAACGCTGGGGGCCGGCTGATGGCCTACAACTTGAGCCCAACGCCCTAGAAGCGGCGCGGGAACTAGTTCGAAGTTTGGCGCTCACCGCAGGACCAGGGGCGGGCAAGACCGAAATGCTCGCGCAGCGTGCCGATTTTCTGCTGCGCACCGGTGAATGCCCTTACCCTCGCCGGATACTCGCCATCTCGTTCAAGGTTGACGCGGCGAAGAACCTGAAAGAGCGCGTGCGCAAGCGCTGCGGCCCCGACCTCGCGAGCCGTTTGGATAGCCACACCTTCCACGCGTTTGCTAAACGGCTGATCGACCGGTTCCGGCCCGTGCTGACAGGACGCGACGCACTCGACCCCGACTACACGATCGGCACCCAGCGGATCACCCGCAAGCAGATCGAGTTCGGCGACCTAGTGCCATTCGCATTGCAGGTGCTAGCGAAGAGCGCCCCCGCCCGCAATGCCGTTCGGCAGACCTACAGCCACGTGTTCCTCGATGAATTCCAGGACTGCACAAATGACCAGTATCAATTGATCAAGGCTGCCTTTCTTGGCACCGGGGCCTTGCTCACGGCGGTGGGCGACACCAAGCAGAAGATCATGGGGTGGGCTGGCGCCATGGAAGGCGTTTTCAAGGCGTTCGTCACCGACTTCAAGGCCAAGCCACTGAATCTCTACCAGAACTTCCGTTCAGATCCGCGTCTGCGTCGCATGCAGAACGCGATGGTGAAGGTGATGGACCCGGCTGCGGCGATACCTGACGAAGACCTCGAGGGCGACATCGGAACGATCGGCGTGCTCCGCTTCGCCGACGCCGCCGAAGAAGCCGACGAAGTAGCCAAGATGATTCAAGGTTGGATCGAGAATGACGCTTACCTGCCCTCCCAGATAGCAATCCTGGTGTCGAAGCAGGCAGACCTCTACACGCAGCAGCTCGTGGCCAGGTTGCTTGCGATGGACGTTCCATGTCGCAGCGAGCAAGCCCTGCAAGACCTGGCATCCGAGCCCATTGCACGCGTGGTGGTGGACTACCTGAGCGTCGTTTTCGGAGATCGCGAGCCCGATGCCTACGGTCGTCTGCTGGACTTCCTATTGCAGGAGAGCCCCAACGAGGAAGATGCCAGCCGGGTCTTGTCGCATTGGCACGCACACATTCAAGCAGACCGAGATTCGCTTTCCACACTCGGAACGACCAGTGCCGCCACAAGGAAGCTTGCGGTGGAGTTCGTGAAGACGGTTGGTCGCGAGCGGCTCGCTGCGCTGTCCGCCGACTACGAAAAGGGGCCGCGACTGAAAGAGCTGTTCGATCAAACGCTGCAGAGAATCGATGATCTCGCGGCGGAGGGCCCCGTACTCGCCGCTCTTAGGCGCTTCGCCGACGACTCCTCTGTGCGCATCATGACGATCCACAAGTCCAAAGGCCTTGAGTTCGATGTGGTGTTCGTGTGGGGGGTGGAAGACCAAACCTTTTGGGGCAAGCTTGACGAGGAACGCGCCGCCTACTTCGTCGCGATTTCTCGTGCAAAGCACCAGCTCTACCTCACGGTCGCCGACGAGAGACCTCGCCCAGATGGGCACCAAGGCCGATGGCACGAACAGCGCAGCGAACACGACGAGTTTGTAAGATACGCGGCAGCACAGCTGTGAAGGCGGGCCCGATCTGATCCAGAATTCGACTGATATGCGCCTTCCCTTTGGCTTCGCTATGGGCTGATTGACCTTCCCGTCCTGCGAATCGAAGTGCCGCAGTGGAGGAACCCAACGTGAGGGAAAAAGACTTCACAAAGAACTCAACAAGTCAGGATCCATTGCGCTACTCAGTGGAGGTGCGCAGCCCCGCCGATACTTCTGAGCAGCTGCGTGGTGAATTTATGCTGCTTGCACTCGGACGCGTGATCGAATGCACCGTGCAGCGCGGTGGCACTGTGGTGATTCCGGCCTTCGCGGTCGGCCGGGCGCAGTCCCTGATCCACCACCTGTGGCTGCTGCGCCAGGCCGGCAGGCTGGCCAACGTGCCGTTGTACCTCGACAGTCCGATGGCGGGCAGCGCCACGCAGCTCCTGCATGAGCACGCGGGCGAGCACAAGCTCACCGCGCGCGACTACGAAGCTGCCTGCGCTGCGGTCACCTACGTCAAGGAGGTGGAGGAATCCAAGGCCTTGTCCGCCAATCGCTTCCCCAAGGTCATCATCTCGGCCAGCGGCATGGCCACCGGGGGGCGTGTGTTGCACCACATCGCCGCCTTCGCGGGCGACCACCGCAACACGCTGCTGTTTTCAGGCTTCCAGGCCGCCGGCACGCGCGGGCGCAAGCTATTGGAAGGCGCGCGGGAGGTAAAGATTCACGGCGAATGGATCAACGTGCGCGCCGATGTGGCGGAACTGCCCATGCTGTCCGCACATGCCGATGCTGGCGAGTTGCTGCGCTGGCTATCCGGTTTCCAGCGTGCTCCCAAGCGGGTGTTCATCGTCCACGGTGAGCCTGAGGCCTCGGAGGCCTTGCGAGAACGCATCCAGCGCGAACTGGGTTGGGATGCAACCGTGCCATTGCAGAACAGGAAGTACACACTGTGATGGGTCTGGAGAGCCGCAGGCCCGCCGTGCCGCCGGCTACTTCTTGAGTCCGAGCCGTCGCGCCAGCTTGTGCAGGTTGCTGGCATCCAATCCCAATGTGCGCGCTGCCGCAGCCCAGTTGTCCTGATGCAATGCCAGTGCCTCCCGGATCGCCTTACGCTGGCTGGCTTCCACGACTTCGTGCAGGGGGGCTACGGATCGCGACACACCGGGTGCACCGACAGCTTGGTCGACACCGGCCGCTACTGCGCCTTCGGCCATCTCCAGTGCATCGAGATCCAGCATGTCCGCCTCCAGCGTCACGATATCCTTGCGGTTGGCGCCCCGGCTCACCGCCTTCAGCGCCGCGCGACTGATCACATGCTCCAACTCGCGCACATTGCCCGGCCAGCGGTAGCGGCGCAAGGCCTCTTCGGCCGCAGCCGAAAGCCGCAGGCTGCGCAGACCCAGCCGTGCCCGGTTGAGTTCCAGAAAGCGCCCGGCCAACAGCAGCACGTCGTTGCCCCGCTCGCGCAGCGGCGGGATCGGAATCGGATACACCGACAGCCGGTGGTACAGGTCCGCACGAAACGATCCGTCGCGCACATGCTCGCGCAGACTTCGGTTGGTGGCCGCGATCACGCGCACGTTCACCCGCCGCGGCCGGTCGGCCCCAAGGCGCTGGATCTCGCCGTTCTGCAGCGTGCGCAGCAGCTTGGCCTGGATGGACAGTGGCAGCTCACCCACTTCGTCCAGGAACAGCGTGCCGCCCTCTGCCGCCTCGAAACGACCGGGCCGGTCGTTCACCGCGCCGGAAAATGCTCCGCGCGCATGGCCGAACAGTTCGCTCTCCGCCAATGATTCCGGCAAGGCAGCGCAGTTCACGTGCACCAGCGGCTTGGACGCACGCCGCGACAGCCGGTGCAGCCGCTGCGCGAACAGTTCCTTGCCCACACCCGTCTCCCCCAGCAACAGCACCGGCAGCTCGGAATCGGCCACCACCTGCAACTCGTGCAGCAGGTGCGTGATGGCTTCACTCTGGCCCAGTATCTCGCTGTCTTCGCGTTGCTCCGGCGCACCCGCAGGCAAGGCGCCGGCGGACAATCGCAGGCCGCGAATCTCCGATTCAAGACGGGTCACCCGCACCGCAGCCTCGACCGCGCAGGCAAGCTCGGCCATGTCACTCTGGGCCTGCGCGCCGAAGGCCCCGACCTCCAGCGCATCCAGCGTGATCACTCCCCAGCGCTCGCCCTCCACGTCCAGCGCCATGCCCATGCAGTCGTGCACCGCCATCGGCTCTCCCGCACGTTCGGCGATCAGACCATCGTAGGGATCGGGCAGCACGCTATCGTGGTGGAAACAGGTGACGCCGCGCCGTTGCAGGATGGCCGCCAGGCGCGGATGGTCCTTGACCGCGAAGCGCCGTCCCAGTGCGTCACTGGAAAGCCCGTCCACCGCCACCGGCCGTAGGTGCTCCTGCTCCAGCTTGAGCAAGGCGACAGCTCCGCATCCGAAATGCACGCGCAGGCTGCCCACCAGCCGCTGCAGACGTACCGCCACCGGCAGGTCAGCCACGAGGTCGGCCACGAGAAGGAGTTGGATGGCGGAAATGGTCATGGACACCCTGGATGGTAAATGAAACCCTGATAAAGCATGGTTTATAGCACCATTGTGTTTTCAACCTATTGATTTTTATGGGATTTCCTGTGGCATGCGACTCGCATTGGTGATAGCGCCGAACCGGCATCCGACCAAGGAAAGCAACATGAAACGCACCCTCAGCTCTAGCGCCATTGCCACTGCCATCTGCCTCCTGGGCGTTACCCTGTCCGTGCAGGCACAGCCTGCAGGTCACTCGATGCACAACGCAGCGGCATCCTCCGGAACCGCGACCGCGGCAGCCCAGCCTGCAGCGACCAAGCGCTACGACCTGCACACCAACATCGTCGACGGCAAGATGGTCTTTGTCGACGACAAGGGTCAAGTGAACCCCACGCTCTCGGCCAACGCGGGCGACACGATCGAGATCGTGCTGGAAAGCGGCGAAGGCGCCGAGCACGACCTGGTGATTCCCGAACTGAACGTCGCCTCGGCCAAGTTCAGCGCCGGCACCGGCAAGACCACATTGCGCTTCAAGGTGCCGCGCTCGGGCGCCTTCACCTACTACTGCTCGATTCCCGGCCACCGGCAGATCGGCATGGAGGGAAAACTCCAGGTGAGCGGGACTGCGGTTGCCGACGCGGGGACCGTGCCCGCCGCGAACACCGATTCGAGCCAGGCGGCACTCGCGCTCTACACCCCCGCCCCTATGCCGCAGCGCGCGGCGGACCCGTCTGCCGTCAGCGTGGCGGCCAACCCAGCCGGGGTGCCGGCGGCCATCGGTACGCGGGCACCGAAGACGCTGAAGTACCGCATGGAGACGGTCGAGTTGCCCGGCAAGCTCGATGACGGCACCAGCTTCACCTACTGGACCTTCGACCGCCAGGTGCCAGGCCCGATGCTGCGCGCCCGCGTGGGCGACACGGTGGAGTTGACCCTGGCCAACGCCCGCGACAGCAAGATGATCCACTCGATCGACCTGCATGCCGTGACCGGCGGCCACGGCGGCGGCGAGCACACCCAGGTCGCCCCCGGCCAGGAGAAGGCCATCACGTTCAAGGCGCTCAACCCGGGTCTGTACGTGTACCACTGCGCGACGCCGCTGGTCCCGCAGCACATCGCGGCGGGCATGTACGGAATGATCCTGGTGGAGCCCGAAGGGGGCCTGGCCAAGGTAGACCGCGAGTACTACGTGATGCAGGGCGAGATGTACACGGGCCGGCCGCACGGCGCCAAGGTGCACCAGGAGGCCGATCTCGAGAAGATGGCCAACGAACTCCCCGACTACTACGTGTTCAATGGCGAGGTCGGCGCCTTGAGCAAGACCCACAAGCTGCAGGCGAAGGTGGGCGAGACGGTGCGCATCTACTTCGGCGTCGGAGGCCCCAACAAGATCTCGTCGTTCCACGTCATCGGCGAAATCTTCGACACCGTGTACAGCGAAGGCTCGTTCAGCGGCATCAAGCACGACGTGCAGACCACGCTCGTCGCCCCGGGCGGCGCGACCATCGTCGAAATCAAGGTCCAGCACCCGGGCAGCTATCTGCTGGTGGACCACGCGCTGTCGCGCGCCGGCAAAGGTGCGGTCGGTGTGCTCGAAGTCACCGGCGTGCCGGTACCCGGCGTCTACAAGGCCGGCCCCCTTTAACCCCCCGACGAAAAGGAGCCCACGATGGAACTCATTGACCAATCCCTGGGGCAGCTCGCGCGACGCATCTCCGGTGCCACGCGCGTGTTCGACGCCCATCACTTCGACTTCTGCTGCGGCGGCAACCAGTCGCTGCGCTCGGCCGCGGCGGCGGCTGGAGTGGATCCCGCTCCGATCGTGCTGGAGTTGCAGTCCCTGCAATGCCGCAGCGCGCAGGATGGCGAGCGCGACTGGGACCAGGCGACGCCCACCGAGTTGGTGGACCACATCCTGACCCGCTTCCACGCGGTACACCGCGAGCAGTTGCCCGAACTCATCCGCCTGGCGCGCAAGGTCGAGCAGGTGCATGGCGAGCGCACTGATTGTCCGGCTGGTCTGGCCGAACATCTCTCGGCCATGGCGCAGGAGCTGGAGAGCCACATGCGCAAGGAGGAAGACGTGCTGTTCCCCATGATCGCGCGCGGCCATGGCGCGATGGCCGACGCCCCGATCACCGTCATGCGCATGGAACACGACGACCACGGCGTCGCGCTGCGCAGGATGGAAGAACTGACCGATGGCATCACCGCGCCGCGCGCGGCCTGCACCACCTGGCGTGCGCTCTACGCCGGCCTGCGGACCTTCCGCCAGGACCTGATGGCGCACATCCACACCGAAAACAACATCCTGTTCGAGCGCTTCGCGCCGGCAGCCGTGCATTGACCAAGGAGAAACCCATGGGCTCGTACAAGAAACTCTGGTTCACGCTGATCGGCGTGCTGATCGTCACCTTCTCGCTGCTGGGCTACTACGGCAGCGAGGTCTATCGGCAGGCGCCACCGATCCCGGCGCAGGTCACCACCCCGGATGGCAAGGTGCTGTTCGACCGCGAGGGCATCCTCGACGGCCAGACGGCCTGGCAGTCGGTGGGCGGCATGCAGCTCGGTTCGATCTGGGGCCACGGCGCCTACCAGGCGCCCGACTGGACGGCCGACTGGCTGCATCGCGAGCTGACCGCCTGGCTCGACCTGGCCGCGCAGCAGGTACACGGCAAGGCCTATGCGGCGCTCGATGGCCCCGCGCAGGCCGCGTTGCGCGAGCAGCTCAAGGCTGAATACCGCTCCAACCGCGTCGATGACGCGCAGGTGCTGAAACTCTCGGCGCACCGTGTCCAGGCCATCGCACAAACCGCTGCCTATTACGACCAGTTGTTCTCCGACGCGCCCGCGCTTCAGAAAAGCCGGGAGCACTTCGCCATGAAGGAGAACACGCTGCCCAGTGCCGAGCGGCGCCAGCAGATGACGCAGTTCTTCTTCTGGACCGCCTGGGCTGCAGCCACCGAGCGACCGGGGCAAAAGGTCACCTACACCAACAACTGGCCGCACGAGCCCCTGATCGGCAACCAGCCGAGCAGCGAGAACATCGTCTGGTCCATCGCCAGCATCGTGGTGCTGCTGGCCGGCGTGGGCTTTCTCGTCTGGGCGTGGGCGTTCCTGCGTAACCACGAAGAACCACTGCCGGCACCCGCTGCGCGCGACCCTTTGACCACCTTTGCGCTCACGCCATCGCAACGAGGCTTGGGCAAATACCTCTTCCTGGTGGTGGCGCTCTTCGTCTTCCAGGTCTTCATCGGCGGTTTCACCGCGCACTACACGGTCGAGGGACAGCAGTTCTATGGCATCGACGTCTCGCGGTGGTTCCCTTATTCGCTGACCCGCACCTGGCACATCCAGGCCGCGCTGTTCTGGATCGCCACCGGCTTCCTGGCCGCGGGCCTGTTCCTGGCACCGCTGATCAACGGCGGCAAGGATCCGAAGTTCCAGAAGCTCGGCGTGGATGTGCTGTTCTGGGCGCTGGTCGCCGTGGTCGTGGGCTCCTTCACCGGCAACTACCTGGCGATCGCGCAGGTGATGCCGCCCGAGTGGAACTTCTGGCTCGGCCATCAGGGCTATGAGTACGTCGACCTGGGGCGCCTGTGGCAGATCGGCAAGTACGTGGGCATCCTGCTGTGGCTGGTGCTGATGCTGCGCGGCGTGGTGCCGGCGCTCCTGAAGCCCGGGGGCGACAAGAACCTGCTGGCGTTGCTCACGGCCTCGGTGGGTGCCATCGGCCTGTTCTATGGCGCGGGCCTCTTCTACGGGGAGCGCACCCACCTCTCGGTGATGGAATACTGGCGCTGGTGGGTGGTGCACCTCTGGGTGGAAGGCTTCTTCGAGGTGTTCGCCACCACGGCGCTGGCCTTCATCTTTGCCACGCTCGGCCTGGTGTCTGCGCGTATGGCGACGGCAGCCAGCCTGGCCTCGGCCTCGCTCTTCATGCTGGGCGGCATTCCCGGCACCTTCCACCACATGTATTTCGCTGGCACCACCACCCCGGTGATGGCCGTCGGCGCCAGCTTCAGTGCGCTGGAGGTGGTGCCGCTGATCGTGCTGGGCCATGAGGCCTGGGAGAACTGGCGCCTGAAGGCACGCGCGCCCTGGATGGAAAACCTCAAGTGGCCGCTGATGTGCTTCGTCGCCGTGGCGTTCTGGAACATGCTGGGCGCCGGTGTCTTCGGCTTCATGATCAACCCGCCGATCTCGCTGTACTACATCCAGGGCCTGAACACCACGCCAGTGCACGCGCACGCCGCGCTCTTCGGGGTGTACGGCTTCCTGGCGCTGGGCTTCACGCTGCTGGTGCTGCGCTACCTGCGTCCGGACTACCAGTTCAGCGCACCGCTGATGAAGACCGCCTTCTGGGGTCTGAATGTCGGCCTGGTGCTGATGATTTTCACCAGCCTGCTGCCGATCGGGATCATCCAGTTTCACGCCAGCGTCAGCGAAGGCCTGTGGTACGCACGCAGCGAGGAATTCATGCAGCAGCCACTGCTGCAGAACCTGCGCTGGGTGCGCACCTTCGGCGACGTGGTATTCATCGGCGGCGCCATCGCGATGGCGCTGCAGGTGGTGTTGGGTCTGTGGGCCAAGGACGCCCCGCAGCAACAGCCTGGACAGCGCCTGGGTCAGGCACGGGTTTGAGGGTCCGGGCTGCGGTCGATCTGTGCCGCAGCCCGGCAAAAGAGTTCAATTCAACTGAAAGAGAACAATGAAGATGAGATACACCGTAGGAGCATTAATGGCCGCAATGCTGACCACACTGGCGGCCGGCCCCGTGCTGGCCGCCACGTGCGATGTGGAAATCGAAAGCAACGACGCCATGCAGTTCAACAAGAGCAGCATCGCGGTGCCAGCGAGTTGCAAGCAGTTCAACGTCAAGCTCAAGCACGTGGGCAAGCTTCCCAAGGTCGCCATGGGCCACAACTGGGTATTGAGCAAGGCGTCCGATGCACAGGGCGTGGCGGCCGACGGCATTCCCGCCGGGCTGGACAAGGCCTATGTGAAGCCCGGGGATGCACGGGTCATCGCGCACACCAAGGTCATCGGCGGCGGTGAAACCGACTCGGTCAGCTTCGACGTCTCCAAGCTCAAGGCTGGAGATAGCTATGCCTGGTTCTGCTCTTTCCCGGGCCACGCGTCCATCATGAAGGGCACGCTCACGCTGTCGAAGTAATCACGTTCATCACAGGCCCACGAGCCGCAGGAATCCCAGCGGGTCGTGGGTCCTGGCGATGGCGAACATCATCAGGAAGCACGTGAGGGCTGCGGCAAACGCCAGTGCCTTGCCCCTCAGGGTCCGCGCTCGCCGCAGCGCCATCGTGCCCAACACGATGTAGGCCACCAGCAGCATGAGCTTGGTCAGCAGCCACGGTGTGGCGAAGGGGTTGAGCTGCAAGGTCGCCAGCAGCAGCAAAGCGGCCGCGAGCAAGGCGGTATCGATCACCTGGCTCAGCCGACGGACGGGAGTCAACATGGGCATCTCAGCGCCCAACAGCACGCCCACGCCCCGGCCGGCAAAGAGGCCTCCGCTGAGCATCGCGAGCCCGACGTGCGCGGCCTTGATCAGGAGATAGTGATCGGCCAGTGCCATCCCCCTATTCCTCCTCACCACTGCAGGTAGAACATGGCCTTGGCCAGCAGCACGATGGCCAGCACATGGCAGAAGACACTCAGGTGCAGCCGGCGTGAACGCTGATCTCCCAGCACGCCCCGGCGGCGCCAGACCATGGCCGTGGCGAAATGCCCAAACACGCTCAGGGCCAACGCGATCTTGAGCGTGAGCAGCAGCCCGAAGCTGCTGGCCAGCGGCTGCGTCAGCGCTGCGCGGTGTTGCCAGGCCAGGCCGAGGCCAGCCGCATACAGTGTCAGCAGCACCCAGGGCATCACGGCGGTGGCGCGGTCGCCGATGGCGCGCTCGACCGCGCGCATCGTCTCCTGGGGCAAGTGCTTGCGCACACCCTCCAACATCACCACCTCGAAGAACACCGTGCCCACAAAGGCGATGGCAGCGAGCAGGTGTAGCACCAGCAGAACGCCGTAGCTCATGGGCAATTCCTCATGCCACCTGCCGGCGCTGTGGCTTCATCCGCTGGCCCGCTTTGGGCAGCAGGTTGATCAGCAGGTCGGTGCCGGGCAGCAAGTCGGCCAGCGAGAACCCATCCAGGTGCGCCATGAACTCCTGCAGCGCACCTCCGAGCACGCCAGCGAGCCGGCACTGGCCGGTCAGCACGCACTGATTGTCAGTGGAGAAGCACTCGACCAGGGCGAAGTCGGGCTCGATGCCGCGCACCACGGCGCCCAGGTTGATATCGCGCGGCGCATGGGCCAGGCGCATGCCACCACCCTTGCCACGCACGGTCTCGATCCAGCCCTGCAGACCGAGCTGGTGCGTCACCTTCATCAGGTGTGCTTCCGATATGGCGTAGGCTTGCGCCACCTCGGAGATGGTGCACAGGCGATCAGGCTGCTGCGCCACGTACATCAGCAGGCGCAGCGCGTAGTCGGTCATCGTGGTCAGGCGCATGGCGATGCCTTGTTCATTGGGGTGGGTTCGAGCGAACCGCGATCTTGTCGGGTCTGAGCACCGGCGCCGCATCGATGCGCGGGCGAATCAACATCGGAAAGAACCGCCACAGGTACAGTGCGAAGGCCAGCACCCAGGCGCTGGCGGAGGCGTGCAGTGCGGCCAGAGCAAGGCCGGTGGGCAGCAGCGCCAGCAGGCGCAGCGCCGCCGCCGCGATCACCAGCCCATAGCAGCACACGATCAGGCGGTCCGTGCGCAGCGGCCGCCCCAGGTGTCCCAGCGCCGTGCGCGTCACCATGCCGATGATCAGCACGGAAAACCCCGCCACGCCGATCACGTGCGCCGGCCAGGCAGCGCGCAGCACGGCGCCTGCGGCGTGCGCAGCCGCCACCAGCAACCCCGCGCCAAGCGCGGCGTAACCGACATAGAGAATCCACAGCAGCGGCACGCGCCATACGGCACCGGGTTTCCAGGCCAATACCTGGACCACGGCGATGACTCCCGCGACGGTCAGGAAAAGGGCTGTCGCCTCCGACCAGCCGAGCAGCCCGCTGCCGATGGCCAGGCCGCTCGCCGCCAGTTGCCAATGGCCGCTGTGCGTGTGCATCGGAATGCTCAAACCCGGCACCGCACGCATGGCAAAGAATGGGATCACCCGCCTGGCCACCAGCAGCGCGATCACTCCCATGCACAGCAGGCCTGTGTTGAAGTGCTGCATGAGCCGCACGTAGTCGCCCTGCCAGGCGGCGAGCAGGAACAAGGCATCGGCAACGCCCAAGGCGAGGACCAGCAGCGGCACACCGTAGTTGCGCTGGCTGCGCGTACCGTAGATGGCACGGCCCAACGCGATGGCGGCGCCCATGAAGAACACCAGTTCGCTCGCCACGGCCACCCAGAAGGAGGTAGTACCGGGTATGAGATAGGCGGCACGGGCCGTCACCCACAGTACGCTGAGCACGCCCAGCGCCTTTCCTTTGAGAGGATTGATGCCGGTCCAGTTCGCCCCTGCGGTGAGCAGGAAGCCCACCGCGATGGTGGCGATGAAGCCCCAGAGCATCTCGTGCGCATGCCAGATGACACCGGCCAACTGCCCGCGCAGCATGACGGGGGCGAACACCCACAGCGCCACCGACACGGCCGCCCAGAAGCAGCCGGCCAAGTACAACGGCCGGAAGCCCAGTTCCAGAAATGCCGCCCATTGCGGCGCTGGGAGTTTCACCCTCCCCGGCTCCTGGATCTGCAGCAGCTCAGTCATGGCACGCAGTCTCAAGCCAGCGCCGTGGGCACGGCGTCCGGATCGCGGCTGATCTGGTAGCCCATCCACAGGCTTTGCGCGATGCGCTCGGCCATGGCGCAAGCCTGCCCGGCCATCGCCCGATTGGCCTGGGCGGCCGCGTTCTCCCTGAAGAGCTTCAGCCAGCGCTGGAACAGCTCTGCTGAAAGGCCGGGCAACACCGCATGCTTGGGCATGGGTGCGCCCGCGAACCGGCCGGTGCGCCTGAGGATGGCTGACCAGAAGTCCACCAATTTGGCCAGGTGGTGGTCCCAGTCGCCGATGTGTGCGTCGAAGATCGGGCCCAGCACCCCGTCCTGGCGGACCCGCGCATAGAACGTGTGCACGAGGGCAGCGACCTCGGCCTCGGTGCAAAGTTCGCTGCCGGGCATCCGGTCCTGCGCGGTTTGGGAAGTCGTATCGCTCATAAGATTTACTTGCAATATATCTTATGATGCCTTCAAGCGGCCACCTCACCGCGCCCCTCTCTGATCTATATCAAACGCAAAGCGCCATGGTGTCGGCGCCGATCCAAATTTGAGCCGACGAGGTGAATTCAGCTCGTATTTGACGGGGTTGCAACGGTCAAGATGGGATGGCCGGACGCATACGCTTAGCGGGCAAAGCTCTGGAAACAAGAATTCGACCAGCGTCTGGTGGGTACGGTCCGGCGAGAAAGCGTCCGGATCCTGGGCTTCTTGGGCCCTTAAGTCTTTGACCTTAAGTGCCCATAGACCGGAACGGTCTTCGCTTTTGAGCTGGTCGCCGCGTCCGTAGTGTCGAAGCGCCTGGCTGAACCAACGGAGCATGGATTTGCGCGACGCCATCTGATGTGCCGACTCCACGAGCAATTTTCTCTTACTGGCGAATGGCTTCCCCAGCTTGGCTGAATAAAGGCCTTGCAGCAGTTCAAACGGCAAATCCCGTGGGTAATGGACAAGCGGGACACCAACCCTGGCAAACCGAAGCTTCAAAGCCGACCAAGCCGCCCGGCCCTCTTCGCCATAGGGGGTCGATTTGTTTTCGTTGTCAAAAGTGACGGTAGGAGATCGAGCACTGGCGTAGGGGTGGTCTGATAAGCCCTTGATTTCATTGGTTTTCCTGTTCACTTTTTCAGGCGTATTGTG
>Ga0075163_10006765_pt1 | contig 15213 bp, 30 predicted proteins | sample JI1023141ADNA_FD_71478 | JGI IMG/M metagenome (GOLD analysis project Ga0075163, IMG submission 71478) | Wastewater effluent complex algal communities from Wisconsin, to seasonally profile nutrient transformation and Carbon sequestration -... | ecosystem: Engineered > WWTP > Effluent > Algae... | reverse complement strand
TGCATGACGTTCCTTACTTTTTGGTTTTGAATTGTTTTAATGTCTTTGCGCGTTCTTTTTCTATTTCTTTTATTCTGGTGTCGAAAACTTTGTTGATGACATCGGCACTGTCTTTAGCTAATCCTAAGATATCTTTTTCTTCTAATTCTTCGTAAGAGGAACTGTATGGTTGGATTTGGTAACAGTCGCCGTATGGAGTTAGGTATGAGGAACGGGCATAACCATTTTGTTTTCTCCCCTGGATTCCGTAGTGGAAAGTCTTGTTACTATATTCAATGCTGTGAATTGTTCCTTGGTAGATGTCTAAGAGTTCTTCGAGATCAGTGATATCGGTGTCGGAGTAGATTATTTCGTCAAACATTGCGTATTTTGGCAATGGTTTTGTTGTAGGTTTTTTCTTTTTCTTTGGTGTGGTCTTTTTCTTAGTTGTTGTCACGTAAAAGCTCCTTGTAGTGTTTTATCATTTCGTTGTGGCGGTTTATGGATTGTTGATGGCTACGTACTAGTTCTTCATGTCGTTTTAGTGCGTATTCGTAATGCTCTTGTGCTGGTTTAGTCAGTGTCATCATCGTCTCCTTTTAATAAGTACTCTGGTTCGTAGAATACGCGTTCTTGTGTTGGGTGTGCGTAGAGGATTCCGCGATAACGTGTTCCGTTCCGCACTTCTTCTACGAAGTTTCGCCAGGCTTCTTCTGGCGGAACTTCGCGGACGGTTATCGTTGTTGGATCTGCGCACTGTGACTGCACGCACGGTTTAAATATTGTCATCCTCTGGTATCCAATCTGGGTTTCCTATCGTTGCATGATTGTGGCTGTATATGGTCTACTTCTAATTTTGTAGCTGGAAATTGCTTATGACAAATAGCGCAAGTGTAATTGTCTCTTTCTAGGATGTATTTTCGTAATTTTGCTGTAATCGGCATTACACTAATAAATCCTCTGCAAACTCTGGGTTATTCGGGGATACATATAGGATAAAACGGCGTTTAAAGTCTGCATATAGGATGTCTCGAACATGTTCATCATAAATGGATTCTTCGTGGATATTGTCCTCTGAGTAAGAGCGCGGCCCTTTGGATGTAATTTCTTCAATAGCATCCTTATCAAAGAAATCATCAAATGTGTATTGCTGTTTTGGTCCGTTGGCAAGAATTTCATCAATTTCACTTATTGTGAGTAATTCTCGTTGCATAAAGTGTAAATGTAGTCGCTGTAATATTTCTTTATCAGTTAAATAGCGCATTGGGTACATTTTAGTTGGGTTCGTCGTGCCACGTTTAGGATCGGCAGGTTTTGTCCTGTGATTTAGATTTAATTTCTTGAGATGTTTACCAAGTACTCGTGGAGTTAATTTTTTCCACGTTGCAAAAGAATCAGGATCTTGATCTATAGGGGTGGTATAACTCTGTGTAAGTGGGTGAAATAATTTATTAATTTGTTCAGCTAATTGTGTGGTAGTAGTGAATTGATTGTCCATATAAGAAAGTTGCTCAGTGTAAAATTTAATGTATGTGGCAACGCGAGCATCTACCTGCATTCCTTCTTGACTTGATATATATTCTTGTTTAGATGCTTCAAAAGGAGATGGTTGGAGAGTGCGTGAATTAAATAACTCCTGGTAGCGAAGCATGTGTGTGAGGAAGAAGTGAAATAGTTGTAGACGCTCTTGTTCTATAAGTTCTGAGACGAGATTAGGGTTAGGAGTGTCTTTGAAAATGACTGACATTTCAATGACCTCTAGGCGTGTGAGAAGAGCCATGTCTTGACCTTCAAGGGTTGGAAGAGCGTTACATGAGAACATGATAGTTGCCTGTGGTGTAAATCTTGTTGCTGCCACATATTTATCAGAACCTGTAATAGGTTCCATCCTAGTTACCATTTTTATTTGATCTTGGTTCCATACATACTGTTTTGAGGACGTGATGTCTGAAGCAGGTATAGCAATACGACAGCCGTTACGGAGCTGGTAAGCGCCAATAGCGTAATTTGAATTGCCGTATTTTTTCTGCATAATAAGATCAGCGTTGATAGTGTTGTCAGCTAAGGGTGAGAGTGTTTTTGAGAGAATATTAAGTATGGTTGATTTTCCGTTTGATCCCACACCTGTAAATGCAAACATAATAGGCTGTTTATACTTACAGTTCCCGTGCATTGACATCCCGAAAATATTAGTGAGAACATACTCGAGTTCATTTTCACGGGGGAAATATTTAGTAAATACTTCTTTGTTGGTGCGTGTTGGAGCTTCTGGTGGGTCTTGTGGATCGTAGTCTAGAGGTATACATGTATCTTTTAATACGTGGTCTTCAGGCTGGGCTAAGCGTTTTGATATTTTGTTTTCTTGGGTACTGTCAACTGTGACAACGTAGGCAAGGTTAGTTGTGGGAGAGAGGAGATGTATGTTCTGTGCTTTTGGTTGAAAATCAGTTGTAGGCACATCTTCAATATCAATATGGTTGACAACAAGGTGTGCTGCTTCTTTCACTAATGTCACGAAGCGTGAGTTTTCGGTCTTAGCAAAGAGTATTTTAGTTTCTTTAGTTTCTTTCCGACCACGTAAAATTGTTTTAAATTGAGAGCGAAGATGATTAATATAATGAGTTGCCAAGAACTCGTGAATTAGTGTTTCTAGATTAGATCGACGATATTTAGGAATCTCAACCCAATAACCGCAGGTGTCTCTAAATATATAATAAGCGTCTTCTGAACGCTTGATGTAAGTGTTACCGTAAGTGGAAACAAAGTAAGAAGCTAGTTGTGTTGTACTCACTAAATGGAGTGGAATTGCTTTGTCTTTTGGTTCTTCTCGGAAGGGATATATGGTTGGTAGGAGTGATAAATCATTAAATGTGAACATATGTACGTGTATTTCCTTCGTTTTTTGTCCGAGCAAATGGGGACTTCTGAGGGGAGGTAAAGCTGTAAATTTCTAATTTACTTGTTGAGTTTATCATGAATTTTAGGGGTCTGTCAACCTTTATGTCCCCAAAACCTGTAGAAAAAAGGTTAAAAAACACTCATTTGTATATACAAACCCCTCCTTTTCTATTATATATATTACTATATTATTACTATTATTACTATTATTTACTATTAATAGTATAGCTATTAATGGTAAATATAGGTAGTTATATAGAAGCTCCTAAAGGAAAATTGATTTTTGTAATATTTTAGAATTTTGTAGATGGTGGATAAATTTCGTCCATTGTGGCTCTTAAAGCTTCCGTCTCTGGGTCGCGATAACGGTTATAAACGTAGTGAGCTTTTTCTTTGATTGCAGCTAATGTGTATTGGTCTCGCGGTGGCTGCTCTAAAGCGATGTGTATTTGTGGTATATGTGTTAGGAGGGAGTTTAAGCCGTGTCCTGCATTTACAAGTGTGATTAGTTCGTGGAAGACGTAGGCGTCTCTCGTTCCGAGTGCTACAAGGCCGTCTGCGGTGACTTCGTAGTGGTTTGGATGGTTGATACCTGTGGAGGATTTGGAGCTGTTACGTGGAGAATTAGAGGGGTTAGAAGGGATTGTGGGTAGTGTGGGGAGGTGCGTGATGGTAGAAAGTGAGAATGGAGAAAATGAATATCCTTTTGATGGGGGGCAGACACAATATGCTGATGGCCCTCGTAAATCTATATATCCGCATGAGATATTTTTAACTGGTATGTCTAACGGGATGGTGTAGTAGAAATGTAGTGCTTGGCTCCGAGATATCACTGTGAGTGTTGGTGGAAGGTTTTTTACAAAATCAGAATTTAGGGCAGGAGTATCGACATCTAAGATTACTAATTGCGTATTCGTATTTGGAATTTCACCACCAGCAATTGCAAAATTACATTTCGAATTTTTAATTTTAGATATTGTATCTTCGGTTTTTGTAGGTCGAGGAGTATTAACCCAGTCCTTGTTCATAGGATGTTTACCAGCAGCAGGACAGTAGGATTTTCGCGGACATGAGCATATGTAACGATCTTCATCAGGGAGATATGTGGCAGACCATATTGGGACGAATTGAAGGTTGTAATCTAGAAAAATTGAAAAATCAAGTGACATGTTTCCAAGTCTTTCTCTTTACAATATACCTAACATTATCTCTATGCATGCCAAATTGTTTACCTAATTCGGTACAATTTACACCATCTGCATACAGCTCTCGTATACGCCGAACATTTTCAGTAGTTGTAATAGAATTATGATGCATTTCTCCCACAGGATAAAGCATGTGAAAGTGCGCGTGCCTCATGTTCTCTATTTTAGTACAGTATTCGAGATTATCTAGGGAGTTATTAGATGGATTACCATCTATGTGATTAACTTCTAAGTCTGAGACACCTACAAACGTTAACATAACTAAACGATGCACAAAAAATTTCTTGTGCTGTTTATCCTTAGATAACTGCACTCGATGACGTCCCTTACTGGTAATGCTGTGCTTTATTTTAGTACCTGCGGGAATTTGATTTTGATAGCTAGAAACAGCTCTTATGATTTCTCCACTATAATTTATTGCATAATCTTCATATTCAGGAATAAGTTTATATCCTTCTGGTAAATTAAATTTTTTATTCATTGGTGTATATTTCTGGTCAATTAATGTATACTTGACTTTAACATAAAATTATTAAAAATGAAAGCGGTGATTAAAATTAAGATACCGAAAGCGCGTGTAAAATACACAAATGCGATAAAAGAAGCGATGAATCAGAGCGGTGAGTGGGTACTATATAGGGAAATGGTAGGGACATCTGCACTCCAGTCTGCGAGAAAAATGAATACACCTTACGTTGAGGGTGATATTGACGGTCTTGTCTTTGGTGTAGGTGAAGATGGAAATCTCTACGTACAATTCAGAGGGTAAGTGGATAAAGCCGTGGGAAGGTCGTCATACTGAGTTCAGTGATTTCAACAAAAGAGCTTTTGATGAGATGGAATTGCCTTATGCTCCTTGGACTCTTCGTAATGATGGGATCTTGTGGGATCGGCGGTGCACTTATAGTACGTGTAATAGATTTGCGAGATTAGGTTGGAATTGTTGTTGGTTACATAGTAGAGCCACGTATAAAGGAATTAGGGCTTTATATTTTAAAGTTGCCGTTGGAATGCTTTTTGTTGGTGATATTAAATTTAAGAAATTTGAGCGTGAAGTTGAAGAACGGTTTAGTAAGGGTGACGGTGAACTTAGTCATTATGAATATTACAGGATCTTAGGAGTAGTTTTTGATTGTCAAGAAGCTTGCTCTTTAATGTCTGGTGAGGGTACTTTGAAGAACTTCCTACGAAAAAGTAAATATGGGAAAAAATACAATGATGATATAATTAAAGCAGCCGAGTATATGACTAATTTTTATATAGATGAATTTCGGACGAAAGTACCGTGGCAAATGGAAACTAGATTAATGGAAATGTTAAAAGATTTTATTTGGGCAAGAGAGTATGTGGAGGGGTATCTTGAGTAAGGAACTTGTAGTCAGCGGTGATGGTAATGGTGATGATGACATCATGCGTCATCGCAACAAACGTATTGCTGAAGCTAAGAAAAGATTGGCAGATGCTGTGCCCGATGCTGTTGATAGCATGATTGAATTATCTACGGATGCTAAGGCAGAGCCTGTTAGGTTGCAAGCGTCGAAAGCTATTTTAGATCAGAACGAAGTTTATCGTAAAGAAGAGGCTGAGGCTAGAGCTTCTGAGATGAGCGAGTTTATAGATCAGCAGATTATATACCTGTTGAAGGAAATGAGGCGCAAGGACGTCTTTGTCGATATGCTCGGAATTTTAGGAGAGAGCGCAACCCCTGAACAAATAATCGAGTTGCGCGAACAAACTGATAATGTCTTCGGGGTTGGTGTAGATATTATTCCGGCTGAAGTTGTGGAAGATGAAGATGAAGATGAAGAGTAAATCTCCGCCTTATGCTACTTCTAACAATTTAATTGCGTCTACTGCGAGAGGAGACGTCTTTCCGGTGAAGAAACGTCGAGCAAAGTTTGTTCTTCGCTTGTCGTGACGCTTTACATCTGTTGCGTAGATTGCTGTGAAGATTGAGTATAGTGATGTTCCGTTTAGGGAATAGTGATTAGAAGCTATATCGTCTCTTAGAGCTAAGACGCGTGTTTTCTTATTCTCTGTTGCTTTTAGGGGGAGTGGAACTAGAGTTTCGATTGTCTCGTTAAAATCAAAGCCGTTAGTGTTTGACATTGTTCGTAGCTTCCCTTTGAATTGAACTATTTGATCAAGGCAAGAGGTGTAAGCATTTGTGAAGTCGTCGTCTTTAGTTCGTACCTTCGTGTTTTTAGATTGACGAATAGATGGACGAGATACTTGTAACATTTCCGATACGTTATATGTAAGATCTCTCGTTAAGTTAATTGAGATTGGGAGAATGACAATTCCAATTGTTGAATCGTATGACAGTGCAAAAAGAATATAATTTGCGTAGATGTCGTTATTGACTTGGAATGTTCTGAACTGCTCATCTTTTGGAGCTGTCATAAACCATACCAATTCACCGTTTTCGGTTTGACCAGCGGAATGTACTGGGCCACCAATGGTAGTGGTTAGGTTATAGAATTCATCAGGTTGAAGAACTTCAAAGTCTTCTGGAACTGTTCGGTAGAAGTGTTTATCTTCTAGACGCATTAAGGCTTTTACACCTGGGAGAGTTTCTCCGTTTGCTTGTACATCTTGTTTAATTATTTTAGATGTAAGTCGTGCTTTTTCAAAAAAGTCCGAGTCACCTGTGTTAATAGTCTGCTCCCAAGGGGCATGTCTTGTTGTTGAGTCATTAATCATTTTTATTTTCCTTTGTTTAGTTTTGTCCGTATTTTCATGTTAATGTAGTGTTTGATACTTGTCAAGGTATTTTTACTACACCGTGTGTAACATAAGTATAATATTTTTATTTCCTTATATGCAAATTTGTGATTCTTTGCGGTCGTTGCATCTCCTTTAGGCATGGACGCTATCTTGTATGTAAAAGTATTGTGAGAAGCTTTCATACATATAATTGAATACGTCTGGTGAATGGAGCATTTCATTAGTGATGGAGTCAGCGGGAAGATTGTAAAATTCTTGAGCTGATACTAAACGGTTACGTTCACCAGTAGAGAGAAAACTGTGTGTAACTCGTCGGATTTCTGCTTGCATGTAGTGTCTGCATTCTTCTTCTGTTCCTTCGTAGACGGAATGTCCGGTGGATTGTCTTTTTGAGTATCGTTGCAATACCTGTGTCATTTTTGTCCTTTCAAAAACGCGGAGTCAGCGCTCTATTTATTTTTTATATTTATATTGGATTTTTCGCCTTATCATAAGCGTCGAATCAGCAGTGGAATTGTTTTTTTATTCATAAGCGGCTCGCTATGGATCGCGCCTCGTCACAAGGGGCGTTTCTAGTAATTTATGAAACTTGATTAAGTCCTGTGTGGTGAACGGTGTGGGTTCATTAACGTGAAACGGTACATTTGCTAAATCAATTAACCTGTCGATTACTTTTTGACTTGCGGTTTTTGTAATGTAATATTCACAATGTGGGCATTTGAATGTATAAGTACCATATAGCTGATTAGGCGTGAGAGTTAACTTAATATTCTTCGGTGAGATTGTTGTGACTGGGCAATCGTCGTGTTGAGTTCGTATTAATGCGCTCACTTGTTTCTCGTTTCTTTGAATACCTTTAGTGCATCTAAATAGAGTGCGGTGTCAGGTGTGTAGCAAGGGTGTTGCTGGTGGTTTTCTATAATTACCGAGTCAGCGACTATTTTTTGATTTTTTATTGCGTCCTTTAAATCATCTAGATCAAAAGAATGGGTTACGGCAAAATTAATGTAGTTCCAATAATCTGCGTATGATGATGATGATTTTCCGCCTTGTCGTGGTAGGTATGTTTTAATAGTCATTTCTCTGCCTTTCGTATTCACTTTCTATTACATCTGAATTTTCTTCTCTGTACCATTCCGTGAGGTCTTTCCAGGTGATCCCTTTCATGAAAAAAGGTTGGTTAAAATTATATTTTGTGATTAGGTTGTCTATATTTTCAGATAAGAATTCTTCCATCTGCTCGTCAGTTGGTTCAAAGTTCTCGTAGAATTTTTCGTAAGGGTCTGGTAATTCTCCTACTTGGATTAGGTCGGCTGTGGTCATTCCTGCTGGGTAAAAGTCTGGGTCTGGCATTATATTTCCTCTCTGTAAAATTGTACTGCGAATATAATCATTGTCAGTGTTGGGGGAAGTGCTAGTAAGGTTGGTATCCACCAATAAGCACCTTGGGTAATAAATGCTATTAAGCAACATAGAAATACTCCTATACCAAATATGGATATAGTTAGGAATAAAATAAACATAAAAACTAAACCTAATGGCATTTTAATTCCTCCGCCTTTTCGTAAACTTCGATTTCGTCGTAGTCGAAACTGTCGCCGTTGTTTTTTCTTGTTCTGTTTTTTGACGTACTTCTTAGCTTCTTTTTTCGTGGTAAAAGCTAATTGGTTGTAAGGACTTCCGTTAGAGTCCACTGTTACTAAATAAATAATCATGTACGCTTTCCCTTTCGTTGTCTGCGTTGCTTGTTTTTCTTTGCTATTTTTGAGGGGGCTGTAAATGGTAGTAGTTGTAATTCGAGTAGTGCTTTAATCATTAGTGTTGCATTGCCTTTCGTGGTTGTGTTAGTTCTTCTGTTTCGATTCCCCAATGTCCAGTGTCAGCTTCCATTGTTGGTGTTTGGTTTTCGAATCGTTTGACTAGTTGGCGAATTCGCGTTACTAGATTAGACGTTCTGTAAATTGGTGATTCACAAGTTTGGTAGTCATAGCATTGCAAGGCTTGCGCTTTTTCGACGGCTGAATCGTGCCATGTAGGGTGGATTTCAATTAGCTCGAATTGCTTTACGTCAATAGGTTGGTTATAACGTGAGTATAGTGAGAGTTGATTGAAAAAGTCTAGAGTCATTACTAGTTCGTCTAGTGGTAATTCTTCTGTGTCGTCTTGCGGATTGTGTTTTAATATTTCTGCGACGAATTGAATGTGTCCGTCACTACATTTCCATGCGCTCATTTTCTTAGTCCTTCCTCTAGGTTTGCGAATAGTTCTGCGAATGGTTCGCCTAAGCTATCCATGTAAATTGTTTTTAGTTCCTGGTTTTCTTTTAGTTTTATTTCTTTAGTTGCGTAGTCTCTAATGTCGTCGTAGTTTAAGACGCTTAGAATGTTATAACCTTTATCTCGGTTCTCATCCCATTGGATCAGGATAGTTATTGTGTTACTTGCGTTTTCAATAAAGGTTAAAAGTTTGACAAGTTCAATTGCTTCTGAATGTGTTATTTCTATTTGCATTAGTTATTCACTCCCTCTGGTACTCCGGCTGGTTCTAGTAATTCAACGTCACCGAATTCGATGTAGTCAGCAAGTTCGCTAAGTCGTGCTAGTTCGCCTTGTGAAATGTTTTCGTCTCTTAGGGCTTGTCGTAGTTCTTCTAGTTCTGCTTTTATCGAGTCAGTAGTGGGTGATAATTCGTCGATAGCTGCTTTTAATTCTCCTAAATCAGTCCAGCCATCTAGCGGTTCTTCGGGGGTTGGTAATCCTTTAGAGTTCGAGTCAGTGACGTAAACGTAATTGTCGAGTAAGCTGTAAGTTGGTGTTTCTTCTTGTGTAAATCCATTCTCATCTAATGCATAAGTCGCAATAGCGTCTTGTTGAATGAAAATTTCGTATCCCTTGTATTCCATTATGCCTTTACCTCCGCTAGTGTGTTATCAATTGCTTGCTTTGCTTCGTCGAGTGAATCAAAATGGCTCTGTCCGTCAAGTTCGTCGTAGTCGTAACCTCCGAATTCGTTTTTGGAATGAACTTCGTAACAGTCGAGTTCGCCGTTTCCGCTTTCGTTGTTACCTTCGTTTGTAATTTCGCCTTCGTCGTCAATATCGTATGCGCGATATTCGACGTAAATTGCAATTATTTTGTAGTCTTTGTAAATCATTGTGTAACCTCCACTTTCCAATAACGGTTTACTTCGTCGATTTCGTTGTCACTGACGGCACTAACAAATGCAAATAGTAATTTGTCCGAGTCAGTATCGCTTGCCCATTCTTCTCTTGAGTCACCAGTCCAGTCATCGTCACTAACGTCAATTGAAACTATTGTGTATTGCTTAGTCATTAGTTCGCTCCTACATATTCGACTGTGCGCTCTACCCATGTTTCAAAGTAGTTTTCAGGCTCTCCGTGTTCGTGTAGAGTGTCGTCGCCTTCGTCTTGCCAGTAGTAATGTAATTCGTAACCTTGCGCTTCTAGAGTTTCAAAAATTGCGTGAGGTGGTGCCCATGCTGTTTGCATCACGAATACTAAATTCGTTGGTGAACTTGCAATGAATTGCACTTCGTAAGAATTCCACTTCGTGCCCCAATTTTCTACGCTCCAGTCGTACCAATTGTTAGCTCCGTAAACTTCGAGTCGGCGGTCATGTTCTTTTCGGCTAATTGCTCTTGTATTTTGCTTTCCTCTCATTGCTTCCGGCCATTCTTTTAGTGAGTCAAGATACTTAGCGTTAATCGCGTTAGCTTCTTCTTCCGTATCTACCACTTCGACTGGTGAAACTGTGAGCAACAATTCTTCCGGCATTGGTGTAATTCCGTTAAAGTCGAATTCGTTGTCGTTAATGCTAGTTTCTTCTTTTAATTTTGTTTTTTCTAGTAGCTCCTTTATTAGTTTTGGCGTTGCTTCAATTGATATGTGAGTTGTAATGTGGTTGGGCATTGTGGTTGTTCCTTTCTTAGTAAGCGCTTGCGCTTCTGTTTTGTAGTGCTTCAAATTCTGTTGAGTTCCATTCATCGTAATCTTCAGCTTCCTCGTTAGTGATTTCGTGAAAATAACGCTTGAGGGCTTCTGTAAGCTCGTCAATAGTTTTCCAGTGACTTAGTGGAATATCAGACTGCTGAAAATTAGTGTCGGACTGAATTGCTCCGAGTAATCCACCGCCTAAGTAATTTTGGTAAGCGGTCATTTTTGCGCCGTCAGTTTTTAGAATTTCTGAACAGTCAATTTCAATTCCGCCTCCGCGACGGCTTGCGTCTAAGCGTAGAGTGTTTTCTTTAATGTATTGGTTGTAATTCATTTTATTGTCCTTTTGGTTAATTTTATTATATAACGGATTTTTGAGATGTCAAGTATTTTTTTATTTTAATTATCTACAATAAAGACGCCTTCAAATTTAGATGGTGTAATGGTTGAAAATCCTTGAGTCAGCAGCTTATTTTGTAATTCCGTCGAGTCAGTAGCAAAGTAATCTATATCAGTAGTAACAGTAGTAGTCCATGCATCTAGTGGTGAATCAGCGTGTACTAAATAATAGAAAAGTGACGTTTGTACTATATAGGTATTCATTAGCGTAATCTATCTATTACGTGTTTTTGTACGTTTTCGGGTAGTTCGAAAAAGTCGATTAATTTCCCTAAGTGGTCACCAGGGTGCCCATTTGAACATTGTGAAAATCCTAACGGATCAGTTGGATTAATTGACATCCCTAGCATTGTGTTAAGTACGTCATTCGCGCATTGCTCTTTTTCTTTTAATACTATTGTGAATCGGTCAAATGATTCTCCGCCGTTGTCACGTACTTCAAGAATCTGATCTAGCGCGTGTTGTTCGTCGTATTCGTCTAGAAAATCTTGTCCGTGATCGGTTAGGAATTGTTCGATTTCGTCAGTCAATTCAGCTTGCTCTAATGGGTCACTGAATAAGTCTGAATTGAATCGCGTTATATATTCGTTAATACTTTCACGCGTGTAATCAGCACCGTAAGATCCTAAAATTTCGAGTGCTACGTTAGCAATAGTTTCTGAGTGATAATCTGATTTTTGCATTAGGCACCTTCCATCCACTTATTGTAAATGTCGTTGTAATTTTTTCCGGTTAGGTTATCGCTTGAGTATTGAAAAGCCCATTCACGTAGCACCGAGTCACTAGCGTCTTGTTCGAAAATTTCGGTTAAGTAGTCGTAAATTCTATGTGCATTATCAAAGACTAATTGTGGCGTTGTCAATTGCACTAGCGCGTCTTTAAATTGGAATTCGCGCATTTCGTAAATGTCTGTTGGCACTGTTGTTTCAAGTTTTTTCATTTTAAAATACCTTCAATTCGTAGTTGGCAAATACATTGATAATGTCTGATACTTTATTAGCTACTTTGTAATGATGTCGTTGAGCGCGTACAGTTCCAATTTTTTGATCACGGTAAAATACCTGCGCACTGTATTTGTCACCAAATTGGTCAATGTCAAATGTTATGTCTACAATTTCAAGGCCGTTTACTATAACCTTTTTGTTTTGAAAATCTGTTTCAACTATCATTTTTTGTCCTTTGCTTGAGTGGTTATAATCTTATTATATAGTGGAATTATGGAATTGCAAGGGGTATTTTAGTTTAGTCACTTTAAGCGACTTTTTTCTGTTCTTCCTTCCCTTCAAGCAATAGAGTAACGGCCTTAGTTGCGTGACTAAATGCATCAATAAATTGCTTAGGTTCAGCCTTTAAGCCTTTGATCCAATGCGCGATATATTGAATATGGTCATCACGTAGAGTAGGTGTAAGTCCAAAGTGTGACATAAGAATTGCGCTTCCCGATTCAGCTATTAATTCTTCAAATGCGTAAACAGGATCGCCGAATTTTTTCGACTGTTCGCGATTCATTTCCTTTTTTGTTGAGTGTGTTAGCTCATGAAAAATAGTTGCGTAATAATCGTTAGCAGATTCAAACATTTCAAATTTTGGCATTTTAATAATATGCAACGATGGAATATAACAAGGGGTACCAATTTCAATGGTGATATTTTGCGACTTGATCCACTCGTCAATTTCGGGAATTCTCGAGTCAGCATTGATAGTTGAATTTATTTTCTTGTCGAATTCCGTCTTGTCACCATCGCATTGATCTAGGTTGAAAACATTGTAGATTTTGAGAAGTGGAATTGTGTCAATTTCTTGAGTAGTTGGATTTTCTTTTTCAAGCATCGTGAAGTACATAACAGGAAATGACTTTGCACCTTTTTGCACCTGTAAGCCTTTTTTCTGCAATCCCTTGTATGTACCGAAATATGGCATTGAGTAATTTTCATATGACATAAGCAATGACAAGAGAATGTTTCTTCCCGAATATTCACGGCCTTCAAGTGAACAGGCTGACCCGAGTGAGTGCCATGATTTTTTCCATTGCTCTACATCGTCACCTAGTCTGTTTAGGATTGAGTCGGCTATTTTTTGGTACTTATCTGCGTTGTTCATTTTTGTTTATCCTTTTGTCCGTGTTATTTATTAATTTTATTATATAATGGATTTTTCAAAAAGTCAAGAAAAATTGTATAATAAATTTTCTGTGTTTTTTTGACATTTAGCGCGCCCGTGTACTTAGCTAATTTTCAAGTAATCCGTGAATTTTCCAACCTTTTTCGCGCTCACAATATCCAATTTTTCCGAGTCAGCAACACTTTGACGTGCCGTTAGCTTGCAAATTTTCGCAACTTGATCCAAAGAGTCATTTTTGCTATTCCTAAGCAATTCCACTAAAATTTCTTGATCCCACGTAATTGATCCGCCCTTAGTAGCAATTTCCGCGCGCCCAATTCCGTCAATTTCCACGCTAGTCAAATTCTCTTTTGTCATTGCCTCAAGTATCGAGTCAGTAATGCTTTTAAGTGCAAGTTCAGAATTAGCTATCGAATCGGTTAGTTCCTTAGCTTGTTTAATCAGTCCAGCGAATTCTCGTTCGCGGACTATTAATTTTGTCCTTTTTGTCTTTGTCGATGTCATTTTGTCCTACCTTTGTTTGGGTGTAATTTTATTATATTCCTAAGTGTCTCAAATGTCAATAGTTAATTTAATTTTATTCTACAATTGAGTAATCTGCAAATGGTGTATAAAAGACATTCTTACCATCTTTGTCTAAAGTGGACATATCCAACGTGTAAACTTGATCCGCATTAAATGCGTCTTTTCTAAGCCAAGAATTATCATTGAATTGTGCACCAGTGCTGTTGACCTTAACGACTTCGCGTTCAAACCATCGACCAATTGCGTTAGTGTTTGGATCAGTCCAACGAGTCAGCACCTTAGTACCTAATTGTAATTTTTTGAATAATTCTGCTTTTGTTCCAGTTGTCATTTCGTTGTCCTTTGTTTGGTTGTAATTACATTATGCGCTTAATGTTCCGAGAAGTCAATAGTTAATTTTAATTTTCACTTAGAGTCACCAATAACCTAAACGCCCATAATATATATTTTGTAAAGTAACTCTTTGACCAGGTATTATACAGTCGAGTGCATAGCTTTTTTGAACACTGAGGGTAGTCAATGTATAGTCGGCAATATAGGATATTTCAGACTTTACTTAATTTTATTTATTCTTTCAATTCTGCTAGAATTACAGTGTGGTACTAGGACGTCGAACAAAAAATGTTGAAATTGATGGGCAGATGATTTGTCCAAAATGTACCATTTTGCAGGATGTTGAAAATTTTAGGCTTTACCCTACAACAAATAACCGCTATGGTTTTTGTAAAGCGTGTAAGCATCAATTAGCAAATGATACAGTTAATGCAAGCATTGAGAATTTTATTAATCGCTCTGTTATTGTGCGACGTTCTGACGCTAAAAAAAGAAAAATTCCATTCACTATTGACACTGAATATATGATTCAGCAATACAAAAATCAGCAGGGACTTTGTTTTTATACCGATATTGAAATGACTTGGGGATATGGAAAAGGCCGACTAATTACCGCATTAAGTTTAGATAAAATTATTCCCGAAAAAGGGTACATACCAGGCAATTGTGTTTTTTGTTGCGACATTGTGAATATGGTTAAAAGGGATTTCACGCTCGAACAACTCGAAATGCTCAATCCAGCAGAATGGGTCAGCAGAGCAAGAAAGTTCATTTCGGAAAAATAGGACAATTCGTAAAACACCGAGTCAGCAATGCATAAATTTTTAATATTACCTAATTGCGTAGCGTCTCAAAAAGACACTTTTCAAAACGTCGAGTCAGCAATGATAATAATATGCACATACACACACATGTAGTCGAACGCATTGTTATTAGTGCGCATCAGTCATAAGTCATAAGAATCACAATTCGGACAAATCTGCAAATATTCGCAAAAGGTGTAAAGTGGACATTTCAGGCATCTCCAGTTTCAATTCGCAATTTCAGATTCCCATTTCAAAACTCGGACAAAAC